>ERZ773069.335-NODE-335-length-32453-cov-10.129946_pt1 | contig 32453 bp, 37 predicted proteins | sample MGYA00580619_ERZ773069 | MGnify/ENA primary metagenome ERZ773069 (study PRJEB29015, sample SAMEA2738007) | human oral metagenome | biome: human oral; feature: human-associated habitat; material: dental | place: China | collected 2108 ...
ATCATCTGCTGATTGAGCACCGTACCCTCTCCCAAGAGGACAGACATATCTTCCTTATAGACTGCCTGTCCGACGACCATGCCTTCCTTGAGCTGGTCTACTGTATACTTCTTCAGCATTCCGCCTGCACTCCTTCGCTTGAAAACCAATTCTTACATCCCTAGGTTCACAGTCCCAATTATAACATAAAAATTTTTCTAATGCTACAAATCCTTCATAGATTATGAAAAAATTCCATGTGCGAGCTTCCTTAATATGATTCATTTGCAGTCACCTATGCAATCTGCTATGATGAGGACATACGCATAGATCCTGCAAGCAAAGGAGGCAATTCTCCATGAAGACGCGAATAAAACTCCTACTCTTCTCTCTCGTGCTGCTCGCAGCGGGGAGCGGCGCGTACCTCTATCATGCGCACGAATCCGCCATGCAGCACGAACGTGCAGCGCACCTCAAGCTCTCAGGCAACGTCGACATCCGCGAGGTCACGCTCGCTTTCCGTCCGAGCGAACGCATCTCCGAAATCCTCGTGGACGAAGGCGACTCCGTCGAAGAAGGCCAACTTCTCGCACGGCTCGACTCGGCGGAACTTGCACTGAACCTGCAAAAAGCAAAGGCGCAGACCAAGGCGCAGGAGGCCGTCTTGGAGAAGCTGAAAAACGGCACGCGCAGTGAAGAGATCCTCCAGGCGCAGGAAAACGTGCGCGCCGCAGCGGCCGCTTCCGCCAACGCCAGGGGCATCTACGCACGCATGTTGGAAATCTACGAGACGAGCGAGGGCATCAGCCTGCAGGAGCTCGACAACGCGCGCGCCGCAGCCGAGTCCGCCGAAGCGAAGACGAGAGCCGCCGAAGCCGCGCTCGAAGAAGCGCGTACAGGCGCACGAGGCGAGGACATCCAACAGGCGGAAGCGACGCTTGCCGCACTCCGCGCAGAAGAGGAGCGCCTCGCCCACCTGCTCACGCAGTACGAGCTTCGTGCGCCGTCGGCGGGCGTCATCCGCTCGCGCCTCCTCGAAGTCGGCGACATGGCTTCGCCCGCCATGCCTGTCTTCAAGCTCTCCCTCATCGAGCGCAAGCAGGTGCGCGTCTATGTATCGGAAGCCGATCTCAGCCGCATCCACGAAGGACAGAAGGCGCTCATCACGACGACGAGTGAAGCCGACAAGCCGCTCACCGGGACGGTCGGCTTCATTGCATCAACGGCGGAGTTCACGCCCAAGACGGTCGAGACCGAGGATCTTCGGACATCCCTCGTCTACGAAGTGCGCATCTCGGTCGACGATCCCGACAACCGCCTGCGCCTCGGCATGCCCGTGAATGTGCAGGTCGACCTATGAAAGGCAAAAACGCGCCCGTCGTAGAGGCCACGGCACTCGTCAAGACCTTCACGCCGAAGAACGCCCGCACCGTCACGGCGCTCAGAGGTCTTGACTTCTCGGTGTCCGCAGGCGAGCTCACGGCGCTCGTCGGCCCGGACGGCGCGGGCAAGACGACACTGCTGCGGCTCATCGCGGGGCTGCTCGACAAGACGGCGGGCGATCTCCTCGTCCTCGGACACGATGTCGCGAAAGAGCCGCAGAAGGTGCAGAGCCGCCTCAGCTACATGCCGCAGAAGTTCGGTCTCTACGAAGATCTGACCGTCGAGGAAAACATGCAGCTCTACGCCGATCTGCACGGCATAGCGCAAGAGGAGCGGCACACGCGCTTCCCGCGCCTCCTGCACATGACGGGGCTCGCTCCGTTCACCGGTCGGCTCGCGGGCAATCTTTCGGGCGGCATGAAGCAGAAGCTCGGACTCCTCTGCACCCTCGTGCGCTCGCCCGACCTCCTGCTGCTCGACGAGCCGACCGCCGGCGTCGACCCCCTGTCGAGGCGCGAACTGTGGGAAATCCTCCAAGAGCAGGCGAGAGAAGCCGGCCTTTCCGTTCTCTGCGCGACCGCCTACATGTCGGAGGCGGCTCTTTGTCAGAAGGTCATCCTCCTCGATCGCGGGCGCATCCTCGCCGCCGGGACGCCCGACGAAGTGCGCCGCCCCCTGCACAGCATATTCGGCACATCGCCGACAAGCGCGGCACAGGCGCAGTTGGAAGACGCCGCTTCGGGAGAAAAGCGCTCCGCCATCATCGAGGTGCGCGACCTCGTAAAAAAATTCGGCGACTTCACGGCCGTCAACAACACCTCGTTCCAAGTGTATAAAGGAGAAGTCTTCGGCCTCCTCGGACCGAACGGCGCAGGCAAGACCACGACCTTCCGCATGCTTTGCGGACTCTTGCCCGCGACATCGGGCAAGCTGCGCGTGGCGGGCGTCGACCTCGCGCGCGCACGCACGGAGGCTCGCGCACAGATCGGCTACGTCGCGCAGAAGTTCTCCCTCTATCAGAACCTCACGGCACTCGAAAACCTGCGCTTCTTCGGCGGCATTTACGGGCTTCGTCCCAAGGCTCTTGCCGCACGCATCGAAGCCGTCCTCGCCGAATTCGATCTGAAAGAGCGCAAGAACGACCGCGCAGGCGATCTTCCCGGCGGCTACAAGCAGCGGCTCGCCATGGCGGCGGCGCTCCTGCACGAGCCGCCGCTCCTCTTCCTCGACGAGCCGACGAGCGGCATCGACCCGCGTGCGCGCCGCCTCTTCTGGCAGAAGATCGACGCGCTTTCAAAGAGGGGCACGACGGTCATCATCACGACGCACTTCATGGAGGAAGCCGAATACTGCACGCGCATCCTCATCCAAGATCACGGCACGATGCTCGTCCTAGGCAGCCCCGCTGAGATCCGCGCGCGCATGAAGATGCCCGCTGCCGACATGAACGACGTCTTCATCCGCATCGTGGAAGAAGCGCGCAGACGGGAGGAGGCAATAAGATGAATTTCCGTGCTTTTCTTCGGCGGCTCTTCGCCCTCACGCGCAAGGAATTTCAGCAGATGAAACGCGACCGCGGCAGCATCCTGCTCGGCGTCGTCCTGCCGCTCGCCCTCATCCTCATCATCGGCTACGGCCTGTCGCTCGACGTGAAAAACGTGCGTACAGCCGTCGCCTTGGAAGACAGCTCGCCCACGGCGCGCGCCGCCGTCCGTTTTCTTGACGGCAGCGACTATTTCGCCCCTGCCTACGTTCACTCGAAACAGGAAGCGGAAGCGATGATGCGGCGCGGCGAAGTCGACGCCGTCCTCATCATCCCCACGGATTTCAGCCGCAATCTTCCTCGCGGCACGGCCAGAATCGAGCTGCTGCTGAACGGCATCGAGGCGACGACTGCCGCCTCGGCGCAGGGCTACTTCGAGTCGGTCGTGCTGAAAAAAGCGGCAGAAAGCTCCTTGGCGAAACAAAACGTCGGGCGCGCCGAAATCGTCAGCCGCGTCTGGTTCAACGACGCCAACACGAGCACATGGTTTTTCGTTCCAGGCCTCTTGATGCTCGTCCTGACCATCGTCGGCGTCTTCCTCACCTCCGTCGTCATGGCGCGCGAATGGGAGCGCGGCACGTTCGAATCGCTCTTCGTCACGCCTGTGCAGCGCCTCGAACTCATTCTCGCCAAGATGATTCCCTACTTCCTCGTCGCCATGACGGGCATGATCCTGTGCCTGATCACCGGACACCTGCTCTACGAGCTTCCCATGCGCGGCTCCCTCATCTTGATTCTCGGCACGACGATGCTTTACCTCGTCATGGCGCTCGGTCTCGGACTCGTGATTTCCGCCATGACGAAGAATCAATTTCTCGCATGCCAGATGGCGCTTCTTCTAAGTTTCCTGCCCACGATCATGCTGTCGGGCTTCCTCTACGATCTGCATACGGCACCGCTCGGCATCCGCATCATCAGCCGTTTCCTGCCCATGCCCTACTTCCTGCAAATGTTGAAGTCCCTGCTGCTCACGGGAAATTATTGGCCGCTCATCATCAAAAACACAGCCGTGCTTGCGGGCTTTGCCGCACTCTTCGTCGGCGCTGCCTTTCATCTGACGCGAAAGAAGGTGGGAGAATGAACATGCAGCGCATCCGCATCTTCTTCACACATCTCTACTACCTCGGGCACAAGGAGCTTCTGGCCATTTTGAAAGATCCGCGCATGCGCATCGCTCTGATCGTGCCCGTCTTCACCCAGGGGCTGCTCTTCGGCTACGTCGCCAACTACAATCTCGACTCCGTACCCTACGCCGTCGTCGACGCTTCGAGAAGCGAAGCCTCGCAGAGCCTGCTCGCGCACTTCGACGGCTCGCCCGCATTTTCGCGCACGGCGACGCTTGCCGTCCCTGCCGAGATTGAGCCTTTGATCAACTCCGAGACCATTCTCATGGCACTCATCATCCCCGCAGACTTTGAAGCGCGTCTCGCACGCGGCGAAACCGCCCCCGTCGAGGTCATCACCGACGGCCGCAACGCGCTCACATCGACGCTCGCCACAGGCTATGCAGCAGCCATCATCGCGCGCTGGAACGCAGAGAGACTGCATGCCGCGCCCGCCATCACACTGACGAGTCGCACATGGTATAACGAGAACCAGATCACGCGCTGGACTTTCCTGCCGAGCATCATCGCCATGATCTCCTTCGTGCAGGTCATCATGCTCGCCGGACTCTCCATCGCCCGAGAGCGCGAACAGGGCACCTTCGATCAGCTTCTCGTCACGCCGCTCGCCCCCGTGGAGATCCTCATCGGCAAGGCGCTTCCGCCCATGCTCATCGGACTTGTGCAGAGCACGCTTCTCCTGCTCATTTCCCTCTTTTGGTTCGAGATTCCGTTTGCCGGCTCCTTCCTTACGCTCTATCTGACGCTCTTCCTCTTCATCCTCAGCTCGACGGGCATCGGGCTGTGCGTCTCCGCCATCGCACGCAGCATGCAGCAAGTCCTCGTCTACCTCTTCGTCCTCCTGCTGCCGCTCGCCCTTCTCTCAGGGATCGCAACGCCCGTCGCCAACATGCCGCGCATCCTGCAGATCCTCACCTACATCGACCCTCTGCGCTTCGCCGTCGAGGCGGTGCGGCGCGTCTACCTGGAAGGTGCCGTCGCCGCCGACCTCATCGGCGACTACATCCCCCTGCTCCTCATCGCCGGCGTCACTCTGCCCTTTGCCATGTGGCTGTTTCGGAACAAGACAATGTAAGCTGCGTACCAGCCTCCACCTACGGTCATTATGCGTACAGCTTACAGCAAGCAAAATATTGTGCACGCGGATCTTTATCATCGTCCTCCAGCTCGATATCGCTGTACTTCCTGCGGCCGATGTACTTCTCCTGCACCTCGGTCGGCAGGGCGCGCTGCCTTGATCTGCGCTTTCTGCTTAATGTACAATGGAATGACCAAAAGCCAGCGAAGATGCTATAATATGAACAGCAAGAGGAGACATGGCAAGCGCAGGGTCGCCTGCCACAGGAAAGGAGCGTCGTCATGAAATACATATCAGGACTTCATGCGCTCAATATTCCCTGCCGTTTGGAAACTGTGCGAGACAGCACACTGGACAGACATCGACCGATTCATGGAAAAAGAGTATCGAATGAAGTGGGGTCTTTTCAGAAAGGAGCAGGAAGCGAATGGATGCCGCACAAATGCGCCATATAGGATCGATAAGGACGCATTGGCAGGACTTTATCTGAATATGTTCGAGAAGCTGGATCTTCTCTATTCGGAGGAGGAAGCAGAAACTCTTTCCGTAAAGGAAAATGTCGCAAAAAAAGAAAACGATGACCAAGAAGAATGAAGCCGCTGAGACCGGCGGGCAGAAGATTTCCTGTCGCGCTTCTGTACGACGGCCGCCCCATCGAAGGCGATACGCTCAAAGAACTGCAGGCATTGATCGAAAAGTGTCGCTGGGAGGGCGGCCTTCATCTGCAGTTCGGCGCAAACATCCCGCATGACACCTGGTCATAACGCAAACGAAACACTCCCCCGCCTGCGGCAAAAGCCTGTCGGGGGAGTTTTCTCGTTTATTTTTGCTACACCGCTTACGCCTTTTCGGGCTGCAGCGCGCCGTAGTGGAAGGAAGCCGTCGCGCCGCCGTCGATGAGAAAGGTCGCGCCCGTGATGAACCGGGCGCGCTCAGGCAAGATTCCGCTTCGCCCAAGCGGCGACTGCTTCTTCCGACTGCGCGGCTTCCGCGCCCTTGACGGCAAGCCCCTCGCCGACTGTCGCGCCCTCGCAGTAGCTTTGAAGCGCCGAGGCGCTGCCGGCCAGCCCCGAGCCTTCGTGCGTCATGACGGGGAACACGCGCTTGCCATGAAAATCGAGCGCTTTTAGCTGCGTGACGACCGCCATCGGATAGGTGCCCCACCAGCAAGGTCCCGCCACGACGATGTTGTCATACGCCGCGATGGAATCGAGCATACGCACGAGCTCCGGCAAAGCGTGCGCCTTGAGCTCCTCCTTCGCCTCCCGCGTACATTCATTGTAGTCCGCCGCATACGCTTTCTTCGTCTCGATCTCGAAGATGTCGGCGTCCACCGCCTTTTGAATAAATTCGGCGACGATCTCCGTATTGCCCTTCGTCAGATTTTCAATCCTGCCGTTGACATAATTCTCGCCCTTGCGCGAGTAGTAGATAACGAGTGTCTTTACCATTTCCAATTTCCTCCCACAGTTCCCTCGGTTTGCTTCTGCAAACCTCTGTCTTTCATTTTACTTCTTGAAGTCAACTTCAAGTCAATGCGTATGGAGTCAAACTTTCTCAGGCGAGCGTTTTGTCGAGCAGCGCGGCGAGGAAGTCCGGCTCTTCCTCGAAGCCCTGCGCGTACCAGTCCGCTTTCAGCTGATAGAGTCCGCCGATAAGGAACGATTTCATCAGATCGAACTCACGCTCGGAAAGCGCCGCGAAATGCGGGCGCAGGATGTCGAGCTTCTCGCGCATGATTTCGCCGTAGCGCGCGATGAGCCACGATTCGACGTGCCCTTCGCAGACGATGCGCAGAAAATCCGCATTCTCGCGCCAGAAGGAGAGATACGTCGCAAAGATCTCGCGGCGCGTCGGCTGCTGCAAGCTTTGCAGACGCTCGGTCACGCCGTCGGCGATCCTCTGCAGCATGGCGGCAAGGATCTCGTCCTTCGAGCGAAAATGGCGGTAGAATGTCTGACGCGACACGTCCGCCTCCTGCACGATGCGCAGGATCGTGATCTCGCCGTAGGGCGTCGTGCGCGTGAGCGCGGCGAAGGCGTCGAGAATCATCCGACGGTAGCGCAGCGCGATGGGATTGGCGGTTTCCTGCATAAATCCACTCCTTTCCTATCCTCCATTATAAGCCTTCTTTCAACATGTTACAAGAGTAACACTCCGTACAAGCCCATCTGTGACAAAGCGCCGCCTTTGTATCACTTGCTCGCATACCATTGACACATGTAACACCTTGCCGCTATAATAAAGTCAAGATGTTACATGTGTAACACGAACGAAGGAGGATTCCCATGCTGACATTGCTGACGCTCGCATTCAGTTTCTATTGGAGCTCGCGCAGGTCGAGCATGACCTGCTTGAAGCGCGCGCTGTGTACCGCACGGTCAAGCGCATCTTTCTGCTGAACGGCGACGCTTTTTCGCTGGGCTTTTCGCGCCTTGAGGCCATCGGCAAGAAGATCATCGAGATCTTCCCCGAGATCGAGACGATCGCTTCCTATGCCTCCATCGAGAGCATCGCGCGCAAGACGGACGAGGAACTGCAGGAGCTTCGCCGCCTGCGCTTCAACGGCATGAACGTCGGCCTCGAATCGGGACACGCGGAAACGCTCGCGCTCCTCGGCAAGAATTACACGCCCGAAAAAGCGGAGCGCGAACTTCTGCGTGAGGACTTCCTCGCCGCACGTCCCAAGCGCGGCATGGAAGGCCGCTACGTTTCTTAAGAACTCACGGATACATTCAACGCTTCCTATAGAAAGGAGTTTCTCTATGGATTTTCAAAGCGTTTTGGAAAAGCGCCGTAGCATACGAAAGTTCGATACGCGCCCCATCCCGAAGGAGATCGTCGAGGCGATCCTCGAAGCCGGCAGGCGCGCCCCCTCGGGCGGCAACATCCAGCCTTGGCGCTACGTCGTCGTCGAGGACGAAGCCGTGCGAAAGCGGCTCAAGGAAGCCTCGCCGCTCTCCTTCTTCGCCGAAGCGCCGCTCCTCATTCTCGCATGCTTCGACCGCGAGGCGATCAAGAAAATGCCCGAACGCTTCGCCGAACTTACAGCGTCCGACGCCTTCGAGGACGTTACAATGGACGCGGGCAAGGTGGAAGCCCTGCGCGCTCAGCGCGCCAACGACGAAGTGGAAAAGGCGTCCTACGCCGTCTACAACACGGCGATCTCCGTAACGCACATGGATCTCACCGCCGTCGCGCACGGCCTCGGAACATGCTGGATCGGCATGTTCGACAAGGAAAAAGTGCGTGAAATCCTCGGCATCGACGCGCGCTTCGGCATCGTCTGCGCCCTGCAGATCGGCTACGCCCTGCAGTCCCCGCCGCCGCGCCCGCGCCTTTCGATGGACAACATTGTTTTGCAGCGTTTCTGATACGCTGCATTTAATAAGTATCTCACAGAAGCAAAAAAGGAAGATTTCCATGACAGAATCCATCAAGACCCCCATGCCCGATACGGCGGAGTGGAACGCCTTTTTCCCCTCGCCCTACTCCCTGTCCGTCTACACCGCCGCAAAGACCGACTTCGACGGCGCAAAGTACGATTCGCGCTACGGCGGCAAGAAGAAGGTGCTTGTCATTCTTTCGGATGAGCGCTACCTTGCGATGGAAAACGGCAAACTTTTTTCGACCGGCAGCCACCCCGTCGAGACGCTTCTGCCGATGATGCACCTCGCGGCGGCGGGCTTCTCGTTCGATATCGCGACGCTTTCGGGCAGGCGCGCCAAATTCGAGCAATGGGCGATGCCCTTGGGCGACGACGCCGTCATGGCCTTCTACGAAGAAGTCCTGCCGCAGATGGAAGAACCGCAGAAGCTTCAAGAAACGCTCAAAGCCATGACGGAAGCGGCGGACGTTCCCTACGCTGCCGTCTTTATTCCCGGCGGTCACGGCGTGCTCAATGCCATCCCCGAAAGCCGCGAGGTGCATGACGTCCTGCACTGGGCGTTCGCCAACGAGGTGTTCATTATCAGTCTCTGCCACGGCCCCGCCTCGCTTCTCGCGGCGAACGATGCGAAGGGCTTCCCCTTCGCCGGCTACGAGCTCTGCGTCTTCCCCGACAGCCTCGACGAAGGCGCGAACATCGCCATCGGCTACATGCCGGGGCGCTTGAAGAAGCTCGTCGGCAAAAATCTCGCGGCGCTCGGCGTGAAGATCCTCAACTCCGACATCACCGGCAAGGTGCATCGCGACCGCACGCTCCTGACGGGAGACAGCCCGCTTGCCTCCAATGCCCTCGGCAAACTGGCGGCAGAAACCCTGCTCGCGGAAGTCAAGTAAATCCATCGAAGGAAAGAGGCGATACCCATGAAAGCTGTTTTGATCGGCGCGACGGGCGCGGTCGGCAAGGACTTGCTGCAGGCGCTTCTTGAGGATGCGCGCTATACGGAGGTCGTCGCCTTTGCGCGGCGCGCGCTCGGCGTACAGCACGAAAAGCTCCGGGAGCATACGATCGACTTCGACGCGCCCGCGACGTGGCAGGAGCTTGTCAAAGGCGACATCCTCTTTTCGACGCTCGGCACCTCGCTCAAGCAGGCAGGCTCCAAGGAAGCGCAGCGCCATATCGACTACGATTACCAGCTCGCCTTCGCGAAAGCCGCCAGGGCAAACGGCGTGAAGAGCCTCGTACTGCTGTCCTCCATAGGCGCGGACAGCAAGTCGAGCATCTTCTATCTGCGCCTGAAGGGCGAGCTCGACGATGCCGTTCGGGGTCTTGGCTTCGATTCGCTGAGCATCGTGCGTCCGCCGAGCCTCATACGCGCGAAAAGCAAGCGCTTTGGCGAGACCGCCTCCGTCAAGCTCCTGCAGGCCGTCAATGCCATCGGCCTCGCCAAGCGGCTCGCGCCGATGGAAACCGCCGTCGTTGCGCGCTCGATGGCCGCGTTGGGCGCGGATTCCGCGAGCGGCACAAGAATCATCGAAGGGCAGGATGTCCGCGATTTCGCGTAAAAAAGATGCCCCATAAGCCATCCATGCGGCTTATGGGGCGTCTTTGTCTTATTTGGGAGCACTATGCCCATCCAGCTATACGTTGCTCAATCGCTGTTCTCATGCGCAGCTGCACGCAGATAGTCAAGTTTATTCGTATTTCTTCGCTCTACAGAGTCAAATTTCGACAACGGCATATAGTATTCATCCGTATCCTTCTTATAGCGGAACACGACGGTATGCTGCGGCTCTACCGTCATCTCGCCGATGCGGCTGTCCCACACGACGGCAAAGGAGAGGAACGCGAAGTCTTCGTAGTCCTCTCCCTCGCTCATGATATAGGCTGAACTTACATCCGCCACCGATTTCACATGAGAGCCGCAGTCCCAGATGATGAAGTTCGGATCGCCGTCGTAGCTGTAGATGCCGGGAGCTACATCGGCTTCAGGCAGATCGGCAAAAGCCGTCGATGTGCAGATCGCAAGGCAAAATGCAAAAACGGCGGCAAAAACTTTCCTGCTGAGATTCAGATTCATACAAATCCCACCTTTTCCCGAAAATCTCTTATGATCCACTGACTCAAATCGCATTTAGATTCACCTCAGGATCATAAACATCCAAAATGCGAATCTGCTTGATCACCTGATGCTGATCAACCTTGATGCTCAGAATACGCTGGAACGGTTGCCCCTTGATCCCCGATGTTCCCCACAAATGAGGTGAACCATAATGATTGGAATTAATTTTTTTCAAATCACTGAACACAGCCAGTGCCTCTGTGATGTGCATACCAACATGGATACCACTCGGCATGGAAATCGCAGGATTCGTCGTCACGATATTCAAGACATACGTATGATCTGTATCAAATTTTCTCCCGAAGTAAGACATAGAATATCCTGTGCCATAGTACGCGATCTTCGTATCGCCCCACGCATTGCCTGGAACTTCTTCTTCCTTATCAGGTGCCCCATAAACATTTCTTACATCACTTTCCGCCGAGCTCGGGTATATGCCACCCAGAGCCATGTCTTCAATTTGAATGGAACGAGGTGCCGCGTCCGCTCCCATCGCATCGAACAAGACAAACATACATACCAACAATGGAAAAATAAGTTTTTTTAGTACCACCTTCAGCCTCTTCCTCTCGTCACAAAATAAACTGACTCAAATCGCGGTTGACGGCGATGTCCTTGAGCTTCTTGTCGACGTAGGCGGCGTCGACGCGGACTTCCTTTTCTTCCATCTCGGGAGCGTCGAAGGAGAGATCCTCCAAGAGCTTTTCCAAGATCGTATGCAGGCGGCGCGCGCCGATGTTCTCGGTCTGGGCGTTGACGTCGCAGGCGAGCTGCGCGAGGCGCTCGATGGCGTCGTCCGCAAAGTCGAGCGCGATCCCCTCGGTCGCGAGAAGCGCCTTGTACTGCTTCAAAAGAGCGTTCTGCGGCTCGGTCAGGATGCGCTGGAAGTCTTCCTTCTGCAGCGACTTCAACTCGACGCGAATCGGGAAGCGTCCCTGCAGCTCCGGAATGAGATCGGACGGCTTCGCCGTGTGGAAGGCGCCCGCCGCGATGAAGAGGATGTGGTCGGTCTTTACAGGGCCGTACTTCGTCATGACGGTCGAGCCTTCGACAATCGGCAGGATGTCGCGCTGCACGCCTTCACGCGAAACGTCGGGGCCTGAGCCCTGCCCCTTGACGGCGACCTTGTCGATCTCGTCGAGGAAGACGATGCCGCTCTTTTCCGCCGCGCGGATGGCGGCGTCCTTGACCTCCTCCATGTCGACGAGCTTCGCGGCTTCTTCCTGCTGGAAGAGCTTGCGCGCCGCCGCCACGGAGACCTTGCGCTTCTTCTGCTTCTTCGGCATGAGGTTCGCCATCATGTCCTGCAGATTGTCGCCCATGCTCTCAAGGCTTGAGCCTGCGAACATGCCGACCATCGGCTTGCCCGAGTCCTCGATCTCGATCTCGATGACTTCTTTTTCCAGCTCGCCCTTCGAGAGGCGCTTTCTGACCCACTCGCGCCCCGCCACATACTTCGGCTCTTTATTTTCCTCTGACGATTCCTTTTCCTCATCGTCAGAGCCGCCAAAAAGCTTGCCCAAGGGGTTCTGCGACTTCTTCGGCTGCGGCACGAATACATCGAGGATGCGCTCCTCGGCCAGCTCGGCTGCCCTTTCCTGCACCTTTTCCATGCGCTCCTGGCGCACCATGCGCACGGCCGTCTCGGCGAGGTCGCGCACGATGGACTCGACATCGCGTCCCACATAGCCGACTTCCGTGAACTTCGTCGCCTCGACCTTGATGAACGGCGCCTTGACGAGTCTCGCCAGACGACGCGCGATCTCGGTCTTGCCGACGCCCGTCGAACCGATCATCAGAATGTTTTTCGGTATGACATCGTCCTGCATGGCGACGTCAAGCTGTCGGCTGCGCCAGCGGTTTCTGAGCGCGATGGCGACGGCTCGCTTCGCTTCCTTCTGCCCGACGATGTAGCGGTCAAGTTCCTCGACGATCTGGCGCGGCGTCTGCTCGTTCAGCATGCTCTCTTCCATTTCGACCTTTTCCTGCAAGTCAATCCAGCTCCTCTACCTTGATGTTGTGATTCGTAAAGACGCATATATCGGCGGCGAGCGTCAAGGCTTCCTTGGCGATTTCCGCCGCTTCCATATCCGTGTGCTTGACGAGGGCGCGCGCTGCCGCGAGCGCGTAGAAGCCGCCCGAGCCGATCGCCGCAACGTCGCCATCCGGCTCAATGACCTCGCCGCCGCCCGAGATCATCAAAAGCGTCTCGGCATCGGCGACGAGAAGCAGCGCTTCGAGCTTTCGGAGCACGCGATCCGTGCGCCACTCCTTGGCAAGCTCGACGGAAGCGCGCATCAGATTGCCGTTGAATTCCTCCAGTTTCGCCTCGAACTTCTCGAAGAGCGTGAAGGCGTCGGCGACCGAGCCGGCGAAGCCCGCGACGACCTTGCCGTGGTAAAGGCGGCGCACCTTGCGCGCCGTCGATTTCATGATGGCGCTCTGTCCGAACGTGACCTGACCGTCGCCCGCGATCGCCGTCTTTCCCTTCTGACGCACGGCGACGATGGTCGTCGCGTGAAATGTCTGTTCCATAGCTTGTCCTCCTACTCCATCTCGCCGCGAAAATCTTCAAGCGCGCAAAGCGCACGCTCGGCGAGCATTTCCTTCTTGCGCTTCTTGTCGCGGATGCGTCCCTCCAAGGGAGGCAACAGCCCGAAGTTGACGTTCATCGGCTGGAAGTGACGCGAATCTGCCTCCGTGATGTAGGCAGCGAGTGCGCCGTGGCACGTCTCGCGCGGAAACACGAGCGGCCTCTTCCCCTTTGCGAGCCGCGCGGCATTGATTCCTGCGACAAGACCCGAGGCCGCTGACTCGACGTAGCCCTCGACGCCCGTCATCTGTCCGGCGAAGAGAAGCTCCGCCTCCTTCTTGAGCTGATACGTCGGCGCGAGAAGGCGCGGCGAATCGATGTATGTGTTGCGGTGCATGACGCCGTAGCGCATGAACTCGGCATTTTCCAGTCCCGGGATCATGCAGAAGACGCGCCGCTGCTCGCCCCATTTCAAATGCGTCTGAAAGCCCACGATGTTGTAGAGCGTGCCCGCGGCATTGTCCTGGCGAAGCTGCACGACGGCATGCGGGCGCACGCCCGTCTTCGGGTCTTCGAGGCCGACGGGCTTCAAAGGGCCGAAGAGCAGCGTGCTTTCCCCGCGCGAAGCCATGACCTCGACGGGCATGCAGCCCTCGAAGAACACGGGCTTTTCAAAGCTGTGCAGCTCCGCCGTTTCCGCCGTCGTCAGCGCCTGCCAGAAGGCGCGGTACTCCTCTTCTGTCATCGGGCAGTTGATGTAGGCAGGCTCGCCCTTGCCGTAGCGCGAAGCGCGATAGGCCTTCGTCATGTCGATGGATTCGAGCGTCACGATGGGAGCCGCCGCATCGTAAAAGTAAAAGGACGCATCGCCCATCATCTCGCGCAGGCAGGCGGCGAGCGCACCGTCCGTCAGAGGGCCGGACGCCACGATGGTCACGGCGTCCTCTTCTCGCGGAATCGTCTCGACGCGCATCCGCACGACCTCGACGCGCGGGTGCGCCGTGAGCTTCTCAGTAATAAAGCGCGAGAATCCCTCACGATCGACGGCGAGCGCACCGCCCGCCGGCACGCGAGTCGCGTCCGCCGCTGCCATGACGAGAGAGCCGAGACGGCGCATCTCCTCCTTGAGGACGCCGACGGCGTTCTCAAGACCCGCGCCGCGCAGAGAATTGCTGCAAACGAGCTCGGCGAAATCCGCCGTCTTGTGCGCGGGACTTGAGTCGGCAGGGCGCATCTCATAGAGCGTGACCTGAGCGCCGCTCTCGGCCGCCTGCCATGCAGCTTCGCTGCCCGCAAGTCCCGCGCCCACGACAATGACCTTCTTCACGTTGTTGCCTCCGCTTCCGCCGCCTTTTCCGCCGCTGCAGCTTCCTTCGCCTTCTTCGCTTCCAAGCGTGCGCGGCTCTTCTCAATCTCCTTGTTGATCGGGTGATCGATGCGCGTCTTGCATTCCTCGTTGCTGCAGTAGGGCAGGATTCTTCCGTTCTTGTAGCGATGGCGCAGCATGAAAGCGCCGCATTCCGGGCACTTTTCCGTCAATGGCTGGTCCCATGTCACATAGTCGCACGCGGGATAATTTTCGCAGCCGTAGAACGCCTGCCCGCGCCTTGAGCGGCGCTCGACGATCCTGCCGCCGCACTTGGGGCACGGCACGCCCGTATCTTTCAAAAGCGGCTTCGTGTTGCGGCAGTCGGGAAAGCCCGGGCACGCGAGGAACTTGCCGTAGCGTCCCTGCTTGACGACCATGTTCCTGCCGCACTTCTCGCAGATGACGTCGGAAACCTCCTCGGGGATCTCGACCTCGCCGATCGCCTCGTCCGCCTCTTCGAGCGTCTTTTCAAACGGCTCGTAAAAGCCGCGCAGAAGGTCGTTCTTGTCCACCTTTCCCTCGGCGATTTCGTCAAGCTCGTTTTCCAGTCCCGCCGTGAACTGCACGTCGACGATGTCCTTGAAATGTTCTTCGAGCATGTCGTTGACGAGGAAGCCGAGGTCGGTCGGCTGGAAATGCTTGTCCTGGCGCACGACGTAGCCGCGCGCCAAAATCGTCTCAATGATCGGCGCATAGGTGCTCGGACGGCCGATGTCCTCTTCCTCAAGTGTCTTGACGAGCGACGCCTCATTGTATCGCGGCGGCGGTTCCGTGAAGTGCTGCTCGGGCAGGAGATCCACGAGGGAAAGCGCTTCCCCTGCCGCAAGTTCGGGCAGGAGCACGTCCTTTTCCTTCTTGTTGTCGGCATAGACGGCGAGGAAGCCCGGGAACTTCAGCGTCGAGCCGGAAGCGCGCGCGATGTAGCGCTCGCCTGCCGCCACGCTGACGCTCACCGTATCGAAGACGGCGGGCGTCATCTGGCTCGCGACGAAGCGCTGCCAGATCAGGGTGTAGAGGCGAAGCTGCTCACGCGACAAATATTTTTCCATAAGCTCGGGCGTGTTCTCGACACTCGTCGGCCGAATCGCCTCGTGCGCGTCCTGCGCCTTCTTGCCCGCCGCATAGATATTGGGCTTTTCAGGCAGGTAATCCGCGCCGAACGACGTGCCGACGTAGCCGCGCACCTCATCGAGCGCGAGGTCGGAAAGGCGCGTCGAATCCGTGCGCATGTAGGTGATGAGACCGACGGGGCCGCGCCGGCCAAGTTCGACGCCCTCATAGAGCTGCTGGGCGATCATCATCGTGCGGCGCGACGTGAAGCCGAGCTTCCTCGATGCGTCCTGCTGCATGCTGCTCGTCGTAAAGGGCGCGACAGGATTGCGCCTGCGCTCGCGCTTCTTGACCTCCTTGACCGAAAAGCTCTGCTTCGCCATATCCTTGACGAGAGCTGACGTTTCTTCTTTCGAGTGCAGCGCGAGCTTCTTGCCGTCGACGGTCGCGAGTTCAGCGGCAAACTGTGCGCCGCGCCCCTTCTTGAGCTTCATGCCGACCGTCCAGTATTCCTCGGGCACGAATGCCTGGATCTCCTTCTCGCGGTCGCATATAAGCTTGACCGTCACCGACTGCACGCGGCCGGCGGAAAGCCCCTTCTTGATCTTGCGCCAGAGGAGCGGGCTGAGCTTGTAGCCGACGATGCGGTCGAGCATGCGGCGCGCCTGCTGCGCGTCCACGCGGTCGAGGTTGATCGGGTACGGCTCCTTGACCGCCGCCTGTATGGCGGGCTTCGTGATCTCGTTGAAGACGATGCGGCAATTCTCGTTCGGGTCGATGCCCAGAATGTGCGCGAGATGCCAAGCGATCGCCTCGCCTTCGCGGTCAGGATCGCTTGCCAGATAGATCTTGGCGGCGCGCTTCGCATCCTTCTTCAGCGCCTTGATGAGATCGCCCTTGCCGCGGATATTGATGTACTTCGGCGCAAAGTCGTTCTCAACGTCGATGCCGAACTGGCTCTTCGGAAGATCGCGCAGATGCCCCATGGACGCCCGCACCATGTATTTCTTGCCGAGATACTTCTCGATCGTCTTCGCCTTCGCCGGCGACTCGACAACGACCAAGGTCTGCGGAGCTTCCTTCTTCGCTGCAGTCTTTTTCGCCGCGGTCTTCTTCGCAACGGTCTTCTTCGCAGCAGTCTTCTTCGGCGCTGACTTTTTTGCGGCAGGCTTCTTCTCAGCGGCAGATGCCGTCGCGGCGGAATCCTTCGCAGCGGATTTCTTGGTCGCCGTCTTCTTCGCCGAAGCCTTCTTTACGGCAGCCTCCTTCGCTGCCGGCTTTTCCACGACGGCTGTCTTCGCCGCACCCTTTCCAGCGGCTCTCTTCCCTTCTTTTTTCTCCGCCTGCCCTGCGACTTCCCTATTCTTCTCTTGCGGCGTCTTTTTCTGCGCTGTCGGCAAGATCGCCCCTCCTCAACTACTTAGATACTCAAACACTCTTCCCCTTGGCGCTGCGGATGTATGTGCGCAGGGGCGTCTCCTCGACAAGCCCCTTGACGCGCAGCCCCAGCAAGAGGAATGCGACGTTCGCGGCCTTGCCCTGCAGGCGGCAGATCAGCTCGTCGAGAGAAAGCGCCGCCTCACGCGAAAGGAGCGCGTAGACCGCCGCTTCCTCCTCCGTCAATTCCTGCGGGGGCGATGCGCTCGTTCGCGGTGCGCCGTCCTCATACTCAGCGGCAACGTCCGCCGCCGATACGACAAGCCGCGCCCCCTGCTGAATCAGGCGATGGCAGCCACGGCTCGTCGCCGAGTAGATGCTGCCGGGCACGGCAAAGACGTCGCGCCCCTCGCTCAGGGCGAACTCCGCCGTGATCAAAGAGCCGCTCCGCTCCGCCGCCTCGACGACGATTGTGCCGTGCGCAACGCCGCTGATGATGCGGTTTCGCGCGGGGAAAAAGGCCGCGAGCGGCGCCGTGCCCGGCGCATACTCGGAAATGACCGCGCCCTTCTCGGCAATCTCCGCCAGAAGCCGCGCATTCTCGCGCGGATAGGCGACATCGACGCCGCAGCCGAGCACGGCGACCGTCGCGCCCGCCTGCAAAGCGCCCTTGTGCGAGGCCGTGTCGATGCCGCGCGCCGCGCCGCTCACGACGACAAAACCGCGCTCGGCAAGACCGAGCGCGATGTCCTCCGCCGCCCCCTTGCCATAGGCGCTCGCGTGGCGTGCGCCGACCATGGCGACGGCGGGATGCTTCAGGCAATCGAGCGAGCCGCGGCAAAAGAGCGTCTGCGGCGGATTGTAGATCTCCTTCAACCGAGAGGGATACGCCTCATCTGACGGGACGAAGAGCGAGATACCGCCCTTTTCGCACGCAGCCGCAATCTTCTCGGGCAGAGCTTCGTTCCTGCGGCAGAAATCGTACAGCGCCGCCGCACGCTCAGGCGAAAGATGCGCTGCACGAAGCGCCTCGGCGCGCGCGTGCCACGCGTCCTGCGCCGACCCAAAAACGCGCACGAGGGAGGCCGCCACACGGCTCCCCACGCCCGGAGCACGGCAAAGAGCCGCGAGGAAGAATCGCTCCATGAAGTCACTCCTCTCCACCTCTTTGCGCCTTCATGCGTCACGAAAATCCCGCGAAGGTGTCCTTACGCCCTGCGCGTGACCTCGACCTCGACGTAGTCCAACGGCCCGTGGATGAGCACGGCATGCTTGCGTACGCGCGTCGTGACCTCGACGACCTGCGGGAACTTCTTCAAGATGCGGTCGCCCGTCTTCGCCGCGAGCGTCATCAAGAGGTTGACCTTCGTCTCCTCCACGGTGTCCTCGATCAGAGGATAGACCGCCGCTGCATCAATCGCACCGTCTTCGATCCGATCCGTATCGCAGGCCTTGTCGTCGCGCGTCACCATCTCGACATCGACGTTGAGCTTCGCGCCCTGCTCCTTCTCGTATTCATAAACGCCCTGAAAGCCATAAAACATCATGTTCATCATTCTGATCTTTGCCATGAAAATCCACTCCTTCTCCCACGTTTTACATCTCCAAAAGCGCCAGGATGTCGCGCGCCAAGACGTCAAGCCCCCACGGCTGACGCAGAAGCACGGCGGCAGCCGCACGGTACTGCGCGAGCGTCGCGAAGAGCAGGACATCCGTGCGCTCCTCGCTGAGGTCGACGGCATGGCGCGATACGGCGGCGTCCGCCCCCTTCGACAGGAACGTCTGCTTGACGACGTTCGCCGCCTTCGTCGGCATGTCATGCACGCGGATCACGCAGAAGACAGCCTTGTCACGCATGATCGCGACGCCCGCCTCCGTGCAGCCGATCTCGCGCATCGCCGCCGCCGCCGTCTCCCTGCCCCAAGGCTCCATGCGCTCAAGCGCAAAACCTTTCCGCTCCACGAAATCCCCCCTTGCGCTTCATTTCCTCTCATTGTATCATAAAGAGAACGGAAACGGTACGAAAAATTTGCAAACTAGCGACAAACGGGGTGAACTCCATGAGCGACGTCTTCCTGCTCTTTCTCATCTTCCTCATGCTCGCCTATACATTCTGGGACGAGCTTTTCACGCGGTAAGCGTACAGGACGGGGCTGTGCACACTGAAGTGCACACAGCCCCGTCCTGCCGTTTCCGTGAGGATTCCAATACGATACATTCAAATATTCTTCAAATTGTGCACGCGCCCCGCGGACTTCGATCGCCGCTGGCTGATCTTCTTCACCGCACCTTGCCTCTCGTTCCTGCACACATACGTCTTACTGCATCACCGCCTGCAGCTGCAGCAAATATTCCACCGTGCATCCCGTCCGCTTGGAGATTTCCGGCAGCGGCACGTTCGCGCGCAGAAGAGGGAAAATCTGCAGCATCATCTGCTGCGTTTCTGCCTTCCCTTCAAGTTTTCCTTCAAGCTTTCCTTCAAGTTTTCCTTCAAGTTTTCCCTCACGAAATCCTTCTTTGCGTTCTTCCATCATTTTCATAGCGAAAGTCATATAACTCACCCTCTCCTGTTCTTCACTCTTGACTTTTTGTATCTCCTGCTCAATCTCCTGAACCAAGCTATTGTCCGAGACCACCCCATCGACATATTGCAGGAATGCTATGATCTCGGCATCCACATCGCCGATCACGCCTTTCGTGTTGAGGAAAATTTTTGTCGCGCCATCCTTCAGCCTTAAATCTTTGTTTTCCAAGCAAAGATTCTCAAACGTATAGATATAGCGACCTTCAGCAAAAGGATCAAACGGACAGATGAAGATGATGATCGTCTTGTTCAAATCATCGTAATCGGCTCCCGCTGCAAGAAGATCCGCATCCATCATTGACTGATAATAACGCGTCCGTTTAAAGAGCGCGTCTCCTTCCAATCGCCGCACCTGCATCTCGATATTATATACCGTCTCTTTTTCATCACGCACATAAACATCCAAGCGGATTCCCTTGCTGCTGTACTGCGACTTCATGGATTTTTCGGTCTCAAGATAGCGAATTTCTCTAATCTTCATACGAAGCGTGCGCTCTAGTAATTTTTTGCAAATGCGCTTGCGGCGCATGATAAGTTTGAACATATAATCATCGCGAATCGTCAGTTCTTCCCACGGCTTGATGGCATATCTTTTCATCCCTTCACCTCCCGATCTGACTTCTTTTCTTTATTGTATCATGAACGCCCGCGAGGTCAAGTGTGCCGAACGCTGAATATATTCTCTTCATTTCAATTATTCAAAAACAATGCTAGAATAGAAGCCGTAAGCATTATCCGAAAACCAAAAGACCGAAGGAAAACAACATGACGGAACTGGAAAAACTCGATGCCGGACTCACCTACGACTTTTGGGATGAAGGCGTGAACGGGCACAAGCTTCGCGCCATCGCTCTATGCGCAAAGCTGAACGTCATCCCGATGACGGACGAGGCGGCGCGTGCGTCAGTGATTCGCGAGCTCTTCGCGGAAGCGGGCGAAAACACCTCCGTTCTGACGGGATTCAACTGCGATTACGGTCTGCACATCCGCGTCGGCAAGCAATTCCTGGCGAACTACAATGTGGCCTCCTCGACATCATGCCCGTCACCATCGGCGACTATGTGATGTTCAGCCCGAACACATTGATCTCCACGGTCAACCACCTGATATCACAGCGAGGCCGGCGCGCGCACCTCGATATCAGCAAGTCCGTCGCCATCGGCAGCGACATCTGGATCGGCGGCAACGTCACAATCCTTCCCGGCGTCACGATTGGCAATAACGTCATCATCGCTGCCGGCGCCGTCGTGACGAAGGACATCCCCGACAACTGCCTCGCCGGCAGCGTGTCGGCAAGGAAAATCCGCGCTATTGAAATGCTATCTAAAAGCAAAATACCCCGCAGGGTCAAACGACCTTGTGGGGCATTTCCATCATCTCAGTTTCCAAACAATTCGCTATGTGTTCCCGTCCTTGCCAATGTCAACACAAGCACATCATTTTCAATTCGATAGATGAGCAGCCACTCCCGCTGAATGTGACACTCGCGATAGCCACGCCAGCGTCCAAGCAACGCATGATCTTTATTTTTGCTCGGCAGAGATTCCCTGTGTGCCAATGCACGGATGCTTTCATCAAGCAACTTAATATCAAGCCGCCGCTTCATCGCCAGCGTATAATCTTTCTTGAACTGACTTGTCCAAACAATCTCCAGCGCTTTCATGCCTTCAGTGCTTGCAGGGCTTCTTCCACATCTGAATAGCGCTTGGCAAAAGGATCGCTCAATATATGTTCGGCTTCCATCAAGGCTGCAACAGTCTCCCGATTGGGTCGATCTACACGAACATCGAACGGGAACCCCCCCACACGGAGGGACTGCCGCAGGAACACGTTGATTGCCGTTGTCAAGTCGATGCCGAGTTCACCATACAGAGCCTCACTCCGCTCCTTCACATCACGATCCACGCAGACATGCACATCCATGACAGCAGACATACCGCTTCCTTCCTTCATCACTTTCCTATATTATACTGCTTCTCGAAATGCAAGTCTATTGTTTTCCAAAGGAAGCGCTGATAAGATGAAGTCGCCCAGATTTGCACAGATGTGTGAAGATGGGTGGCTGAATTTATCAGCGTTTCCTATAATCAAGATACCGTCCCGTGACGCTTTGCGGACTTTTCCGTATCACCTCGTGCGTGCCGCAGGCGACGATCTCACCTCCTGCTTCTCCGCCGCCCGGCCCCATGTCGAGGATGTAGTCGGCGTTCCGGATGACATCGAGGTCATGCTCGATGACGATGACGGTCGCGCCGCTCGCCAAGAGTGTCTGAAATACGCCGAGCAGCGTCTCTACATCGAGCGGATGCAGACCGATCGTCGGCTCGTCGAAGACGAACACGGAGCCCTCCTGCCCCCTTCCCATATCGCTCGCGAGCTTCAATCGCTGCGCCTCGCCGCCCGACAGCCCCGGCGTCGCCTCGCCGAGCGTCAGATAGCCGAGGCCGAGATCGTGCAGAATCTGAAGCCGCCGCTGCACCGCCTTCAAATCGCCGCAAAGTTCCAACGCCTCATCGACGCTCAGCGACATCAGCTCGGGCAGAGAGCAGACCTGCTGCCCCTTGCGCGGCACGCGAAGAATATCGGCCGCTTCCTTGCGGTAGCGCGAACCGCCGCAGTCGGGGCAGTCGATTGTGACATCGGGCAAAAATTGGACATCGAGGCTGATCGAGCCCGTGCCGTCACACGTCGGGCAGCGAAGTTTCCCCGTATTGTAGGAAAAATCCCCCGCCTTATAGCCATGCGCCTTCGCCGATTCCGTGCGCGCATAAATTTTTCGCAGCTCGTCGTGCACATTCGCGTAGGTGGCGACGGTAGATCGCACGTTGGCGCCGATCGGCACAGCGTCGATCAGCCGCACCTGCCGCACGCCGTCGGCGGCGATTTCTCGAACGTGCGCGGGAAGCGCTGTGCCGTTGATCTGCGCTTCGAGCGCCGGAATGAGGCTTTCAAGGATCAGCGTCGTCTTGCCCGAGCCGGAAACGCCGGTCACGACGCTCAGTCGTCCCAGTGGAAACACGGCGTGAAGAGGCTTCACCGTATGGATCTGCTCCGTCTTGAGCGCGATCCTGCCGTGACGGAACATATCCTCAGCCGGCGCAGGCGTATGGACGCGCACCTTTTTTCTGCCGGACAGAAAGGTGCCAATGCGCGAGTCCTCGTTCTTTTCCAGTGCCGTGAGCGTCCCCTGCGCGATGATCGTGCCGCCGCCCGCTCCCGCCTCCGGCCCCATCTCAATGAAGTGATCGGCGCTCTTCAAAATCTGCACGTCGTGATCGACGAGGATGATGGAGTTCCCGTCAGCCATAAGCTCCTGCATGACGTGCAGCAGTCCTTCGATGTTCGACGGATGAAGTCCGATGGACGGCTCATCGAGAACGTAGAGCACGCCCGTCGTCCGATTGCGCACGGCGCGCGCAAGCTGCATGCGCTGCCGCTCTCCCGTCGAGAGCGTCGATGCCGCGCGATCGAGCGCGAGGTAGCCGAGACCGAGTTCCATGAGGCGCGCCGCCGTATGCCGGAACGTCTCGCAGATGCTTTGCGCCATCGGAACCATATCCTGCGGCATCGTCCGGGGAACATCCGCAACCCACGCTGCAAGCTCCATCAGCGTCATGCGACAAACATCCGGCAGGGAAAGTCCCGCGAGGTGCGGCGCACGCGCTGCATCCGAGAGGCGCGTACCGTGACACGACGGGCAGATCTCCTGGCGCAGGAATTTTTCCACGCGCTTCATGCCCTTTTCATCCTTGACCTTCGCGAGCGCATTTTCTACGGTATAAATCGCGTTGAAATAGGTGAATTCCATCTCTCCCGCCGCACCAGTCTTTTTGAGCTGATAGACCATATGCACCTTGTCGGGCGACCCGTGAAAGATGATGTCCCTCTCTTTCGCGGTAAGCTCGCGGAACGGCACGTCCGTCCGCACGCCCAACTTCTGCGCAATCTCCTTCATCAGCGACCACATGAGCGTCTGCCACGGCAGCACCGCGCCCTCGTCGATCGAGAGAGATTCGTCGGGCACGAGCGTCGACTCATCGACGACGCGCACGATTCCCGTACCGCCGCACGCCTCACAGGCGCCGCCGCTGTTGAACGCCAGCTCCTCCGCACCCGGCGCGTAGAAATGCACGCCGCACGTCGGGCAAGTGATCTCCTGCTCCGCTGCGACCCTGCGCGTCGGCGGCACATAGTGACCGTTCGGGCAGCGATGGCTCGCCAGACGCGAGAACATCAGCCGCACGACGTTCAGCAGCTCCGTCGCAGTGCCGAATGTGCTGCGCATCCCCGGCACGCCCGGGCGCTGATGCAGCGCGAGCGCCGCCGGAATATAGCGCACCTCGTCGACACGCGCCTTCTCCGCCTGTGTCATGCGCCGCCTCGTGTACGTCGACAACGCTTCCAGATACCGCCGCGACCCTTCGGCGTAGAGCACGCCGAGCGCAAGCGAGGACTTCCCCGAACCCGAAACGCCCGCAACGCCGACGATCTTATGCAGCGGAATGTCAACGGATATATTCTTCAAATTATGCACGCGCGCCCCTCGGACTTCGATCGCCAATGGAGCCGCCCGGCTTTCGCTTCGTTCTTTTATCATTTCGTCTCCCATCTTGCCGGCCTTGGCTACTTTCTCCTTCCTGCAACATCTTCCCGTTCCTCGCAGATGGGATTCGCGGCAAAAAGCCGATTCACCCGCTCGCTGAATAGATCTTTGATTTCCTCGAACGAATGATGTCGGAAGTAACTGGGGGACAGATCTCTCAACGCTTTTCTCTTGATTTCACGGAATTTTTGGCGATTCCTGTACAAAAAATCCGCCGCACAGTTGACCTCATAATAGGTTTCGTATTTTGTTCTCTCGGTGAATTGCATGCCGCTGTAACAAGAATCCCATTTTATGTTGTATCGGTTTATCAGATATTTCTTGCAAATCAGTTCATGCCAGATTTCACTGCCGACAACAGACATATCAATGACCATCGTGCTTTTTCCGGGATGATTCCCGTCACATGACCCTCCGGTGAAAATGCAACAGGCAGATATGGCTTTGATGTAACGGGCGATGAAGCTATCGAGGCATGATACGCCGACTTTCCATGCATGCTCCCAGCGTTGGAAGTACTGCCAGTTATAGCCATTGCACCACGACTCCCCTCCATACGGAGGACGAGCGTCGAACAGATCTTCAAAGGCGGCAACGTTCAAGTCAGACGAAGGGACGATCTCGCTTCCGCAAAGACTGCCGCATTCGGATTCAGCCAACAGCCTATTCAAATAACGGGCATCATCCATATACCTTTCATCATGTAAGCAGGAATTATCACTGAGGCATGGTTTGCCATCTATGATTTCCACTAAAAAACCGCGGGCTTTGATCAATGCGATCAAATAATCCTGTTCACTTTTACAGCTTTGCCGTATTCTTGCAAAAAAGTCCGCTCTATTCACGATACCCTCTCCCCATATAATCTTAGATTATTATGATCGTTCAATTAGGCCAGCAAGTCCTCCATTCGGCAATGAAGCGCCTTGGAGAGTCTGTACACCGTAGCCGAAGCCGTCTTGTTGATATCTCTTTGCCCCTGCTCGAAAAGCTGGATTTGCCGCAGCGGCACTCCGGCCTCGGCTGCCAGCTCTGCCTGGGAAAGTCCGACATTTCCCCGGTACTCCCGCAGCCGTGTATGCGGATGAGCCGCTTTCCGTTGCCGATTCAGCTGTTCCGCGAACTTCATGACATCCATTTCATGATAGACAGGATACATCGCGATGATTTGATCCAGAGAAACTGTCTGCAGGATTTCCATGAAAGAGAGGTCTTCCAGCCATTGATAGAAAGCCAATGCCCATCCTGCCCAATACTCCGGCGATTTATCCAAGTACATCGCATCGGAAACGTCAGGATATGAAATCCCGGCGTCATCCAGAATCTCCCTAACCAGCTCTGGTCCATTCACCCCCGCCACATAACGAGGATTGCCTTGAGCAAACTGCTTGGCGCTTTTCGAAACGGCCAAAGCTTTTCCAAAAACATCCGGTTCTATAGACAAGGACATCACTGCAAAGTCGACGGCATGCCCCAAAATATTCTGAGCACTGGATAAATAGATTTCATCGTAAGCGTGGATCCCCATTTGAAATCCCTTCTCTCATGATATCCAACATATAAAGCTCTTCCAGTCCTTCTGCTGCAGATTTCTTCCTTCGATACTCCCGACGTGCATCCCTGTCCCGAATCGCCTTTTTCTCATACCATTTTCCAGCTTCTGCAACTTCCGCATCCACGAAACGGATGTGTTGATAAGATTTTTCGCTTTTCAGCACGATCTGTTCTCCGAGCTTTCCCAATCGCATAGCTTCCGAAAGCTTCCGCAACGATACCGCGCCCATTATAAAATCCTGCGCAAAGCTGAAATAGGAATCATCCGCACGGTAGCCAATAATGACATCGTATGGCTCGGGATCGATAAAGAAATGTTCCTGCAGGTAATCTTTGGCCTCTTCTGCGATGCTGCCATTCTGCCAGTAGCTTCTATAACGGGTAAGAAGCGCCAGCCAATTCAAAATGTTGCATGGCGGCAAATTAAGGTTCAGTACCGAGAGGCCTTCCATGTCCAATTCATAACAATTCGCATAACCATCCGTATTCTTGGCACAAGCCCATTCCTTGGCCAGTTCCCTGCTTTCCGTAGTATAAAAACCATAGCCATAATCGTTGCTCTTCTTTCCTCCATGAAAAATAGGCCGCTCGACAACATGCTCTGAACCATGATAAACAAGCATAATCTCGCCCCCCTTCTTCATTATTAGTATATCGCTACAGAGATACATTGGTCAAGTCGCCCAGGGAACCCTTGTGTCAAAGCCAGAAAAACGCAAAAACAAGCCGCTCAAAACAGCGATATACATGAATACGGCAAATCGCTGTTTCTTCTCAACCCTTCTCCTCAGGCCAATCCTTGCAGGAAGTTCCGCATGATCTTCTCGCCGTCGGGCGTCAGGATGGACTCGGGATGGAACTGGATGCCCTCGATGGCGTACTCCTTGTGGCGCACGCCCATGATCGTGCCGTCTTCCAGCTCGGCGGTGACGGCGAGGCAGTCGGGCAGGGATTCGCGCTCAATGATGAGCGAGTGGTAGCGGCCGACTGCCGCTTTCTCGGGCAGTCCTGCGTAAAGGCCCTGCCCGTCGTGGCAAATCGGCGAAGGCTTGCCGTGCACGATCTCCTTGGCGCGCACGATGCGGCCGCCGAAGACTTCGCCGATTGCCTGATGACCGAGGCAGATGCCGAGGAGCGGCACCTTGCCCTTCGCCGCTTCGATCAGCGCTTCAAGATTGCCCGCATCCTTCGGCAGCCCCGGCCCCGGCGAGAGGATCACGGCTTCGTAGTGCGCCGCCAACACGTCCTCGGGCGTCACGTCATCGTTGCGCACGACCTCAACCTCTGCGCCGAGGGAAGCGAGAAGCTGGTAGATATTGTAAGTAAATGAATCGTAGTTGTCAAAAAGCAACAACATCGTTTTCCACCTCCTCGACAACTTCAAACAGCGCCCGCGCCTTCTGCAGAATCTCCCGATATTCGTTTTCGGGCACGGAATCCGCGACGATGCCCGCCCCCGCTTGGATCACGGCGGTTTCGTCGTTTTCAATGCGCATCGTGCGCAAGGTGATGCACATGTCCATATTGCCGTAGAAGTCCATATAGCCGACCGTGCCCGCATACGTGTCGCGCTTTACAGGCTCAAGCTCGCGGATGATCTCCATGGCGCGCAGCTTCGGCGCACCGCTGACCGTGCCTGCGGGAAATGCCGCCGCCAAGACGTCCAGAGGGCGGCATTCCTTCTTGAGCCGCCCGACGACCTCGGAGACCATGTGGAGCACATGGCTGAACTTCTCGATCTCCTTGAACTTCGTCACGCGCACGCTGCCCGCCTCGCTGATGCGCCCGATGTCGTTGCGCGCGAGGTCGACGAGCATCGCGTGCTCAGCGCACTCCTTCGCGTCCGCCTTGAGCTCGGCGGCGAGCGCCGCGTCTTCCTCGTCGTTCCTGCCGCGCCGGCGCGTGCCCGCGATCGGGTAGGTGAAGATCTTGTCGCCCGCCACCTTCACGAGCATCTCGGGCGAAGCGCCGACGAGCTTGACGCTGCCGAAGTTCAGATAGAACATGTAGGGCGACGGATTGACCTGTCGCAGGCGGCGATAGAAGTGGAAGCTCGGCTTCGTGATCTTCTCGCGGAACTGGCGCGACGGCACGACTTGGAAGATGTCGCCGGCGAAGATATGCTCCTTCGCCTTTTCGACGGCGGCAATAAAGTCACCGGAATCGCTTTCATACTTCGCGAGGAAGTCGAGCGGCTTCCTTCGCTTCGCAGCCGTTTTGGCGGCAGGCGCGACGGGCGCGCGCAGCCGTTCTGCGATCGTTGCCATCTTCCGCGCCGCCTCTTCGTACGCGGCATCCGCCGTTTCCTCCGTAACGCGCGCGAGATGGATGAGCCGCGCCGTATTTTTCAAGGCGTCGAAGACCACCAGGTGACGGCAGACCATGAACTGGCCGAGAAGCTCATCTTCGCCGAGCGTCATTGTGCGCACGCGGTCGAAGGTCGCAGCGATTTCATAGTTCAGATAGCCGACCATACCGCCGTTCGCCAGCGGCAGCTCCTCGTCCTCCACCGCAGGTCGGAAGCCTTCCATGTATTTTTTGAGCGTTTCCTGCGGCGTGCCGTCGAGGCATTTCATCAAATCGTTTTCGCGGATCATCAGGCGATTCTTGAAAACCTGCAGGCGAATGAACGGCTCGGCGCCGATGAACGAATAGCGCCCGAACTGCTGATGCGTCGTATCGACGGATTCGAGGATGAAACCCTCCGCCTCGCCAACGAGCTTGCAATAGACGGAAACGGGAGTATCGAGATCCATGGAGATCTCCGCCGTGACGGCGATGAGATTCGCCGTCTTTGCCAACTCCTTAAAACGCGCCAACGATGGCTGCAAAGTCATCATTTTCTGCACCCCCTCAGCCATGATACGCCGCATCGAGAGCTTTGCGCATCGCCGCGATCAACTCCGCCGCCTCGTCCCGCCTGTCCGCGAGCAGGAGCTTGACGACGGCGCTGCCCACGATGACGGCGTCGGCTTCCGCCGCCGCTTCGACAGCCGCCTCGGGCGAGCCGATGCCGAAGCCGACCGCCAGCGGCGTCTTCGTATAGGCGCGCGCACCCTTGACGATCTTGCCGATCCGGCTGTAGTCGACCTTCTTGACGCCCGTGACGCCGTTGTTGGACACGCAGTAGATGAAGCCTGCAGCGCTCGCGCACGTCTCCTGCATGCGCTCGGGCGTCGTGCCCGGCGTGATGAACTCCATCAAGGGAAAATCGTGCGCCGCGCAAATTTCGCGCATTTCACCCGACTCCTCGTGCGGCACATCGGGGATGATGACGCCGTCCATGCCCGCCGCCTTGAAGTCCTCAACGAAACGGGGGAAGCCGTAGTGCAGCATGTTGTTGACATAGCCCATGCCCACGAGCGGCATCTCGGAGAAACGGCGAATCGCCTGCACGATTTCGCGCACTTTCGCGAGCGTCATGCCGCCCTTCAAGGCGGCGACGGAAGCCGTCTGGATGACGGGACCGTCCGCCATCGGGTCGGAAAACGGCAGCCCGAGTTCTATGACATCGGCGCCTGCCTCTTCTGCACGGCGCACCGCATCGATCGTGCCTTCCGCATCGGGCATGCCCGCCGTCAGATAGATGATGAGCCCTTTCCTGCCCTTTTCTTTCAGACCGTTCAATACATGATCCAAACGCGTGCTCATTCGCTTTCCCTCCCCAATGCTTTTGCGACCATCTGCACATCTTTGTCGCCGCGCCCCGAGAGGCAGACGACGACGACCTCATTCTCCTTCGTCCCGGGCATCAGTTTCTCAAGATACGCGAGCGCATGGGAGCTTTCCATGGCGGGCACGATGCCTTCCAGGCGGCAAAGCCGCTGAAACGCCGCGAGCGCCTCCTCGTCCGTGACCGAAACGTACTCCACGATGCCTTGATCCTTGAAGTAGGAATGCTCGGGGCCGACGCCCGGGTAGTCGAGTCCTGCGGAAATGGAATACGCCTCGACGACCTGTCCGTCCGCGTCCTGCAGCAGGTAGCTGTAAGCGCCGTGCAGAACGCCCGGCTCGCCGGCGCCGCTCAAGGTGCGCGCGTTGTCGACGGGAGCCTCGCCGCGCCCGCCGGCCTCGACGCCGTACTTCTTGACGGAGGCCTCGTCCTTGAAATCATAGAACGTGCCGATGGCGTTGCTGCCGCCGCCGACGCAGGCGACGAGCGCATCGGGAAGCTGTCCGCACGCCGCCTTGACCTGTGCGCGGATCTCCTCGCCGATCATCTTCTGGAAGTCACGCACCATGCTCGGGTACGGGTGCGGCCCGACCGCCGAGCCGATGATGTAGTAGGTGTCCGTGATATTCGTCGCCCAATAGCGGATCGCCTCGCTCGTCGCGTCCTTGAGCGTGCCCGTGCCGCTCGCGACGGGAATGACCTTCGCGCCCAGAAGTTCCATGCGGAAAACGTTGAGGCGCTGGCGCTTGACGTCCTCCTCCCCCATGAAAACATGGCACTCCATGCCGAAGAGCGCCGCGACCGTCGCCGAGGCGACGCCGTGCTGCCCTGCGCCCGTCTCGGCGACGATGCGCTTCTTGCCCATGCGCTTTGCGAGCAGCGCCTGCCCGAGCGCATTGTTGATCTTGTGTGCGCCCGTATGCAGAAGATCCTCGCGCTTGAGGAAGATGCGCGCCTTGCCGTAATGCTCGGTAAGCTTCTCGGCAAAGTACAATCGCGTCGGACGGCCTGCGTACTCTTGCAGATAGCGCCGGAACTCCGCTTGAAACTCCTCGTCCTCCCTGCATCTCGCATAGGCGGCTTCCAATTCCTGCAGCGCCGGCATGACGATTTCCGGCACATACTGTCCGCCGTATGCCCCGAATCTTCCCTTCTTAGCCATATATTTCCCTCAACTTTCTTCTACTGTCAAAACAAAAATCTATTTTTTCGCCCCGCTCATGCGCTCTCCTTGGCGAGTGCGCACGGATTCGCCAGGCGCCGCGTCATCTCCGCAACATCATCGGCACGCACGAGCCCCTCGCCCACGAGAATGCCGCCGCAGCCCGCCTCCTGCAGGCGGCGCGCATCCGCAGCGCTGAAAATGCCGCTCTCGCTGATAAATGTACGGCTTTCCTCCGCCCTCGGCAAAAGCTCCAAGGTGTTCTCGATCGAGGTCGTGAACGTCTGCAAATTGCGGTTGTTGATGCCGATGAACTCGGCCGGCGTCGCCAGGGCAGCCTTCATGTCCGCCTCATCGTGCACCTCGACGAGCACATCGAGGCCGATCTCCCAAGCGCGGAACACATACTCTAAAAGCTGGGCGGGCGAAAGGATGCGCGCGATCAGGAGAACGGCGTCCGCGCCGAGCATGCGCGCCTCGAAGATCTGGTACTCGTCGATGATGAAATCCTTGCGCAGGAGCGGCAGATCGACGAGCGAGCGCACGCGCGCCAAGTCCTCGTTCGCGCCGAGGAAATGCGGATCGGTATGAACCGACAGCATCGAAGCGCCGTTCTCCGCGTAGATGCGCGCGAGTTCATCCACCGTATGCGTGCGGCACAGCCTTCCTTTGGCAGGCGACTGCAGCTTGCACTCGGCAATGAGATTCCAGTCGCGCGCCTGAAAGCGCTTCGTCATATAAAAGCCGCCGCAGCGCTCCCTCGCCCTCGCCTTGAGCTCGGCAATGGGCAGCCGCCGCTTCGCCTCCGCCACCAAGTCACGCTTCTTTTCCACGATTTCCGCTAAAATATCTTTCATTCCGGAATCCTCCGTTTCTGCACAACTGCCATAAATTCTCGTATCCTCTCGACGGATTTCCGCTTCTCGATCTCAAGACTGCCCGAAACATCGACGCCGTAGGGGCGGAAAACCTCTTCTGCCTCCCGCACATTGCCGCTCGCAATGCCGCCCGCGACCAACAGGGGCTTTTCGAGACGCACCGTTTCCTCCGCAGCCTCGCGCCAGCGGAAGCGCTGCCCCGTGCCGCCGACAGCGTCTTTGGAAAAGCTGTCGAGCAGGATGATCTCCGCCGGATAGTCGTTCGCTTCCTCCGCCGAAAAGTCGTCGCCCCAGCGAAACGCCTTGATGACGGGGCGGCAAACCGCACGCGCATAGGCGGCGCTCTCATGCCCGTGGAGCTGCACGAAGTCAAGACTGCAGAAATCTGCGGCGGCATTGACCTCGTCGAGCGGTGCATCGACGAACACCCCGACCGTCTTGGCGCGCTGCACATGCTTCGTCAGGCCGCGCACCTCTTCCGGCAAAACATGGCGATGGCTCTTCTCGTAAAAGATAAAACCCAAAAAGTCCGCCCCCGCGTCCTCCGCCGCCAACACCGCCTCTTCTGTGCGCAAGCCGCAAATCTTGACCTTCATACCACTCACTCCTTCAAAAAAAATCGCCCCTTGCAGGAATCACAATCCTGCAAGGGGCGAAATATTTCGCGGTGCCACCCTTTTCAAGTCAAGTTCGGAAAACAAAAAAGCCACTTCGCCGCCTAGGGACGAAATGGATTCGCAGCCACCCTGAAATTGACCTCTCGTTTCAGGTACAGGAAAAACCGATACCCTAGCCCTCTAACGGTGGCAGCCGTTCCAGCCTACTCGGCACAGCCTTTCGGTGGACTCTCACAGGACCATTCACCATGCGCTTCCCGCCGATCATCACACCTCCCCGAAGGGTCATCGGCTCGCTGAAGGAAAGTTTACAAGGCTACTATTTCCTGCTCTACGATTTACATATATACACTTGACGATTCGAAAATCGATGTTGCCATTATAAAACAGAGCTGCACACTCTGTCAAGCACTTTATCCCATTATTTTTCTATGAAACC
>ERZ773069.343-NODE-343-length-32185-cov-21.449922_pt1 | contig 32185 bp, 28 predicted proteins | sample MGYA00580619_ERZ773069 | MGnify/ENA primary metagenome ERZ773069 (study PRJEB29015, sample SAMEA2738007) | human oral metagenome | biome: human oral; feature: human-associated habitat; material: dental | place: China | collected 2108 ...
GAGATGGACGGAATCACGAGTAAGTGTGTAGGGAAATCGAAGTATGCGTATATGATGTTTGACGCAGAGGGATTTGGAGCGAGGCAGACGCTAGACATGTTAAACGGGAATCGCGAAGCGGTAGCGGAGTTAGTGCGTGAGGTATCGCGGGAGGCAGTAAAATGATAACGAAGGTAAAGCTAGGGGCTACGATAGCGTTTGACTTAGAGCATGAGCGAGACATCGTAGCGTTGCTTGACGATTTACGGCAGAGTCATAAGCTGGGTGAGTATATATCGCATACGATACGGTATGCGGTAGAGCATCAAGAGGATTTTGAGAAAGAGACAAAGGTTTATGCGCGTCTTGGGGTGTCAAATCGGAGGAAGGAGTTCTTTGATAAGGCAGAGCAGTCGCTTAGAATCATAGCGGAGCGTGTAAACGAGATATATCGGGTTACGAATAACTTAAAAGCGCTGGCACAGTTTAACAAGAAGTTAGGGTTAAATGAGCGTGTAGATTCGGCATATATGGCGCAGTTTGTGGTGCAGAAGCAGATAAACGACCTTTGCAGGATACTTGGTGTCAACAGTTTAGAGAGTAAGTTTGCGTCAAACAAGCTTCACGACATAAATAACGACATAGACAGTGTGCTTGAGTTTATCATCACCTACTATGACGGGATAGTGAGCGAGATACGGGAGAGTATCGAGGAAGCGAAGAGCCGTGAGAAAGTGAGCGCAAGCGATAGCGCGGCAGAGATAGCGGAGTTAAAGGAGCAGTTAAGGCGTTTAACGGAGAGTAGCTACTTAAAGGGGGTCGAGGGGGTTTCTAACGAGGCTTCTAATGAGCAAGTAGCGGAAAGTAAGAGTGCCGAGCCGAGTGAGCCTAAAGTAGAGTTTGCGGTAGGCGACAGTGCCGATTTAGCGGGCATAGCGGATTTAGTCGGGGATATATAAGGCAAGAGCGGTAGAGGGGGCTTAACGGGGCTTCTCGTGGGCGTGAGAGGGTGAGGACAAGAGGGCGACATGGAAGAGCGAGCGACAGTAGCATTAGCGTTTAACAAAGACGAAGAAGGGCTGTTTAACGGGGCTTTCAGAGAGGCGGGGGTTAGCGAGGAAGAGAGAGCAGGGGAGATGCTTAGTCTTTCTTCGGATAGGCTTTCCGGTAAGCTTAGAGAGAAGCTACTCTTAGACCTTACGAGGCTTCGTGGCTACGGGGAGAGTAGTAGTCTTAACGAGGACAGACTATATAAGGCGGTAGTGGGTTTATCGGAGAGGGAGCTTCCGATTCCCGAGAGTGTCTTTAAGGCGCTGGATGGTAGAGTCATGGAGCTACGAAAGAAAGTAATCGGGGAGCTTGAAAAGCTCGGGCATTTCTTGCTTGACGATAAGAGCTATTCACCTGTCATAGACGGGTTTCGGGGCGAGATATATACGGCAGGGCTAGACGACATAGTTCGGTGGTTTGACATCTACATGGTGAGTGTAGAGGCATATAACTTCTTAACTTCAAACGGGGCGGTAAAGGTAACGGATAGAGTCCCGAATATTGCGGAGAGTGTGTTTCGGGAGCGTTTAATCGTTCGGAGAGCGGACGGAACGGTTCGGCTTGCGACAAAGCAAGAGGTTAAGAAGATGCCGGTCGGGGTCGTGAAAGAGAAGATTCGTCTTTTACCGGAAGCAAAAGAGCGGGGTGTTTTGCTTTCCGCGTGGGTAACTACAGGAGACAACAAGTATCTAAAGACAGTGTTCCCGAGTATTAAGGTTCGTGGCAAGGGAGTTTCAAATCTTAAAGAGGTCTTAGACGAGCATTTGCAGGAGATACGGGCATCGCTTCGGTATATCGTGAGTTACGAGTTTTCGCATGAGGATATACGGGTTTTAATCGACACGCCAAAGGAAGTCGTTTATTTAGACAGCGCAGAGGATGAGCTTCTGGATAACGGGAAGATTATCGAGATGTTAAAGGCGGTGAAGAAGGGTACAGACCCGGACTACGGTTCGGAGTATGAGAAGATAGCGTTTAATATCGCGCGGGATGCCTTGTCTCGTAAGTCGTATAGTCTAACGGAGAAGCAGTCAAAGATAATTGAGGGCGTTTATGAGAAGCTACAGGGAAGAGAGACAGAGAGTGTTAAGAAGAAAGCGGACAGCGGACAGGTAGCTAAGGCAAAAGAGGTCTTAGAGGAGCTTGATAAGCGGGAGACGCTTTCCGATAAGAAGCCGAGTAGTTATGCGGTGATGGTTAGAGACATTGCGGGACGTATGGCGAAGGGGCTAAAGTGTTCAGAGAAACAGATAGCGGTAGTCGATAAGTTTTATGCAGGAGTAAAGAAGCATAAGGAAGGTAATGGTAACGAGGCGGGTATTGTTACCGATAAGGACAGTAATGGCGCTAAAGGCGCTTCTAAGAAGGTAGAAGATAGCAGTACAGGTTCGGTTTGGGATGTTTATATGAATTTAGACGCGGCATTTGGAGGCTAAGAGGATACGATGGGACTGGGAATATTAGTTGCGAGGGATGATAGCGACAGATGGTCGTTTATCCTAAGCGATAGGTTAGATACGCTTACCGGCATATACGAGATGATGCAAGGTAAGAGTAAGAGAGAGATGACGGTCGTGCCTGTCGGAGATGATGCCGAGTTAGACAGGTTAAGACGGGATAAGGAATATCTAAACGAGTGGCTGAAATACTCAAGATAAGGTCTGACTTTACGGACTATTATGACGCTCCCTGCTCGGCAGAGGGTAGTGTTAGTAAGGGTAAAGAGGTTACATACGAGCGGTATCGTATAAACAGGACACGGATAGCGGATTTGCGAGAGCTTAAGTTTCTGGGAATCCGAACGCTGGATATAAAGCCGGTTTCCAAGGTATTACTCAATCGAGATGACAGGGTTTGCGTTTATACGGATTTGAATTCACACGGTAGAGAGGGCGTAATCAGCGTAACCTATAACGAAGCGGTAGAGATGTATCACAACAGGCTTTGTAGTACGGTAAACTGGCTTGGGTACGGATATATCTACAAGTATATACAGGTCGGTGAGCGTAGGTTTTGGATAACGACCGACAGGAGCGGCAATGTTCTCGGGATGCGAGAGATGGAGTCGGGTTACAGCCTAATACAGCTACCGATATACAGCATAGACTATATAAGTGTAGGCGGGGTGCAGACGGCGGTTGATTTTAACACAGTGCAGAAGTTGTCAGAAGTAAAACTGGATTTTATTCTGCCATCGCAGGATGTGAGGGAGTTGGTCTACGCTTATTTAACGAGAGGGAAGTAAGGTAATAAGACATGGCGAAGTTAGACGTAGGGCAGGCAGTTTATAAGTTTCTTACGGAGAAAGAGTTCCGTGAGATAGAGGTGAATAGAGAAGAGGACACGCGGTTTGGGAAGATATATTCATGCGGAATACAAGTTTATGAGCATGGTGATTCTTCGGCAATCTTAAAGAGAAACGAGGTAGTCGGAGAGATTAGCCACTTTACGGGGAATAACATAGACTTGCGCGAGGAGTTATCAAAGTATATAAAGCGAGCTAAGGTCGGGAAAAGCGCTTTAGAGTTGTATGACGACTTTTGCGCGTGCAGAAAGGTCTTAATTCCGTTTAAGCCAAGCCTACCGGTAGATATAAAGGTTTATGTAGAGGAGACGAAAGGGAAAGCCGTATTGCGTAGGGTTCGCGGAAAGATTGCTTCGGTAAAAGCTATACTTGAGGCGGTAGAGACAGGGGGCAAGAAGGTTTTAACTTTCAAAGAGACTTTGGTTTGCGAGTGCGGGGGGAGTGCTACAAAGAGCGGGTCACTTGCCACGGTAGCGATTTACGAGTATGGGCGGCGGTATCATGTGACTGTCGGTTTAAGCGTGAAACCTCCGAGACTTGGAAAAGGCGAGGCGCTAAGTATGACAGAGTTCGGGTATTTTAGACCGATTAAGACTGTGCTTGGTGATAGAGAGGTCTTGATAGATGGGAACGGGGTATACGACACAGAGTATACGGTTTTAGCGGAGTTTACGCCAAAGGGTATCGTAAAGACTAGTGAGTTTGCCGGAGAGGATAAGAAGTTTATCGAGGAGCTTGTCGGGTATATAGCGCCGATGAGGAAGTTGATTGCGCCTGCCGGAGCGGTAGAGCCGTTTAAGGTAGCCATTGCCAAGGCGTAAGGAGTATGTATGCAGGATAATTTAGAGACTGGGACAGCGGATAATCCGTATTACGCAAAGGATACGCTTAGACGGATGAATCAAAGGTTAAAGGTCAATTTAATCATAGATTTTGACGGGCCACTGGATTATTTCGACAGGTTACGACATGGTAGCCTAGAGAGTAAGATACAGACAGTCGGGAATCGGAGTGTCAACAATACGCTAAAGTACTATGTAAGTAAAGAGATAGAGCAAACGATGACGCGCATAAGGCAGTCGTGCTGGAAGCGGTTTAAGCGAAGAGTAAACATAACGGTGTCTGTTTGCTTTGATTCTAGTGATAGCGGGTCGATACTATCAACAAACTTCCGTGAGGTGCGGAAGGCTCGTATGGATGATAAGCTCCGAGAGCGTAGGGAAGAGTTTTTCGAGTATTTTAGGAGGCTCGGCTACGGGGTTTATCAGAGAAGCGGTTATAATGCAGATGATTTAATCTATTCGATTGTAAAAGACATGGGGTTAATCTTCGATGAGAGCGTGATTTTTACGGATGACGCAAATCTCTGGAGGCTTTGCAGTCGGAATGTTCGGTTTATGTTCCGTTTTCCAGACCTTATGAAGCGTGTTTTCGATAATAACTTTTACAGAGCGTGCCTGCGTAGGTATGGCTACCCGATACCATATAATGCACTTCTATTGTATTACTGCTTATGCGGGGATAAAGCAAGAAAGCTTTCGGGTGCTGGGTTTTCAAGCGAGGAGTTTGCCGTATTCCTAGAGGAAGCAGTGCGGGACGGAGCGGTAATCGAGAGTTTAAGCGTGGAGAGTGTGGTTGAGGCAGTGTTACGGGATAAGCTTAGTGGGGAAGCACTGGATAGTGCATTAAGGGCACTGGAGTCCGAGCGGTATTTTTACACGAAGCTACAGATTTTTAGGGTTTCTTCGCCTTGGGAGAGGCGCAAGGAAGTTTATCTTGAGCATGGGTTTGATGATTGCGCTTGCTTTAGGGACTTGTACGCTACAACGCAGTATCTAAAAAGAAAAGAGGAGGAGACTGGGGGATGATTTCAGTAGATGACGCAGGTCTTTCGTATGACGAGTGTCTAGCGCTCGGGTTTCCGAGGGAAGTAGTGAATGGAGCGATATGGACTCTAAATATGGCAATCGGCATGGGTTTAGGGGCGCTTACGGTAACGAAGGTAAGCGAGATATTGCTTGAGTCGGGGAATCAGAACGCTACGAACGAGAGGTTTGTGCAGATGGTGAACTATTTAGTTCGGATTAAGCTGTCTGCGAAGGATATAGAGTTTGCGGATGCGTTTAGGTCGGTATCTGGGAGAAGGAATCAGCTTAGTAGTGGGACAGCGGTTAGGGTATTAGCGTCCCACTATCGTTATATGTATAAGCATTTCGGTTTGTGCGGGGACAAGGCAGGGGATTTGTCAGAGCGAATATCGAATAGTCAGCTTCCAAAGAGCAGTGTTACGGTTTTAGCCGTGAAAGCGATAGTAGACAAGATACCCGCAGACTCAAAGTTTTGTATTTACAACTCAAGTCGGTATTTAGGTGCAGAGCGGTATTATGATGTGCTTAGAGTCGGTAGAGCAGATAGTGACTTGGCTAGTACAAGAAAGCCCGTCTTAACGAAGGAAGAGGTGCAGGGTAGAGGGAATGTAATCTACAGTGCAGAGGGTGTCGGGAAGTTAATGACGGGGAAGATGACGCGGCAGGAGAGGGATGGGACGCTAAGGGACGCAGAGATACAGTATATCCGAATAGATAACAGGTTTGTTAGGCTGTTATCTCGATATGTGATAGTAGCGTCCACGAGGAAGCCAGCGAGTCAGTGCGGAATGAACGCAGTAATGGGGGCAGGCGGCAGTGTTATCTATGTTTACGCGGTGAGTAAGAACAATTTCGAGAGTAGTCGTGTAAATTTGCGTGATGGGTCTTTAAGAGTTTATGCGTATGGGTTTACGCCGAAGCGGTTAATGACGGATTTAGCGAGTGTAACGAACTATATCTATCGGGAGTGTAGCGGAGTGCGGGTGGTTAGCTTCACGCCAGATTATAGTTTCAATGTAGAGTTCTTACCAGTAATTACGCAAGCGCAGAGTGCAGAGAGCGAGTTGTTAGTGCAGTTTGACAGCAAGTATTAAGAAAGAAAATCACTAGAACCCGACAGAAAAACAGGGTATACTTATTAAAAAATTTGAAGTTATGGGGAGAAAGACCAGTGGGTAAAATTTGCAATACTCTAACAGTTTTTCAAACTTCAAAGAAAATTATTTTCTTTTAGGTACCGACTTAGGCGAGGCTTAGAGATTTTAACAACTCTCTAAAATAGAGGTAATACCTGTATGGAAAATTGGGAGGGACTTGGGGCAAAAACGCCTATACCAGACACCCAAAAATTCAGCCTTTAAAAGAGGGGGTTTCGGAGGGGCTGTTTTGGGGGACAGAGGGGGAGCAGTCTAAGGCGGGGGTCTTGGGATAGCTCCCCTGTCGAATATGTGTTCGACAGTGAGCAGAGGTTTATAGGCGATAGAAAATCGCGAGAGGGATTAGCATGTATCGAATCGACAGTAAGAGAGATAAGCCAGACATCGGATATTTGAGAGACGCGGTAGAGCGAGCGGTTGTAAAGCGTGGGGTGCGGCTTGACGGGAAGGTGTTTGAGCTTCGGAAGTCGCTAAATTTCGATGTAAACGATAAGCTTCGTATCTTTCGGGGTGAGTATGGTCTTGAGAATCCGAACAGCCAGAGACAGCTCTCTGACTGTCTACTGCGGGTTTTAGATAGCGAGGCGCTTTCGGTACTACGAGATAAAGACGGGAAGCTAACGACAAAGAAAGAGTATTTAGAGCGTTTAGCAGACGAGGGGAATCGGTTTGCGCTGGATTTACTAGAGTATCGGTATGTGAAGAAGCGGGTGGAGACGATAGACAGCCTATTGTTGCAGTGCGATAAATATGGTTTATTGCATCCTAACATAACTTTAGGAGACACGAATCGTCTAAACTATGAGAAGCCCGCGCTTATGAACATCCAGAAAGACATCTTGTGGGACATCATACGCCCGTATAAGGACGGGGCGAGTTTAATCAGCATAGACATTAAGAATCAAGAGCCTATGATTTTGATAAACTGGCTTGGGATAGAGTCATTAAAAGAAGCCTATCGGAAGTATAACTGTGACTTGTATAGCGGGATTTTTGATTTGGTTTACGGGAGAATGCCGAGTGAGGACGAGCGAGCAGAGTGTAAGGTAGCTTGGAACGCTCTAACTTACGGGACTTCCAAGCGGGCGCTTAAGGAGATGTGCTGTTTAATAGACGCAGACGAGATATATTCTTATTTTAACAAGATAACAGAGCTTAAGTCGTATAGAAGTAAGTGCTACGCATATGCAAACAACAAGATTCGGGCTTGTAGGACATATTTCGGAACGCCGCTTCGGGCAACGGCTAGACAGGTCGGGCAGTTAAGCAGGCAGTTAATGGATTATCCCGTGCAGGGGACAGGCTCGGATATATTAAGTTTATTGGTAAGACATTTTGAGACAGAGGGTATAGCGGAGGGGCTTAGTTTATATTATACTAGGCACGATGAACTAATCTTAGAGGCTAGTAAAGAGTATATGTCGGGGTTAAGTTCAGAGGAGCTTAAGGGACGGATGCGGGAAATCTTTCAGCATCAAGTAGACGACTGGGAACCTTTCCAGATAGAGGTGAGTGTTTTATGAGTTACTATACCAAGCCTTGTACACGGTCAAGTTTTTCGCGCATAAATAAGAATCTGCAAATTAGGAGGAAACAGATATGAAGAATAAGCAGGACACCATCCGTATTTCGGCGCTGTCACTGATGCTAACGCTTGCGGCGGCGGGCGCGACATTTACGATGGGAGAGTTTGACGCATATGCGTCCACGGTAATCAAGATGAACAGGTCGTCTTTAGCGGCGGCGCAGACCCCTGCGGTGGCACAGCCTTCCGCGAATGCACATTGGGAGTCGTCTGACGGCTACAACTGGAAGTATCGGAGAGCAGACGGTAGCTATGCTACGGGCTGGGTTAGAGACGAGGCAACGAACGACTGGTATTACATGGACGCGCAGGGTAACATGAAAACGGGTCTGATAAGTGACGGCGGCTATAGCTATCTCCTGTCGAATCAGCACGATGGTCGCTACGGTCATATGATTCGGAACGGCGAGTCGTTTAACGGTCACACGATTAAGGCGTGGACGGCGGGTTCTGGGAATCCCGAGGGCGCTTTAATGGGAGACGCAGAGAACGACAGGGCAATAAGGGACAGCGGCAACTATTATGTCTACAACACGGCTTCGGGTACACTTACCTATGTGGACAGCTTAGGTGGTAGCACCTCGTATAACACGGGAGCGCAGGAGACCCCGAAGCGAATTGAGGACATCCCGCCCGCGAACGTAGACCCAGCGGGGGACGGTGGTTATACATTGAATAATAACACGGCAAGTAACAGTGGGTTTAACTGGGACGCAGTGAACAAGTCTGACCCGAGGTTGTCAAACTCTAATCCATTAACAGACGCAAAGAGTGGAATACATTAAATAAATTGGAGTGTTTATGAGTAAGAGAAAGCTTATAGCTACTGTGAGTATAGCTCTTGTGGTTGTAGTAGTAGCGTTGTCTGTCTTTTTAAGAAAACCAAGTAATAGCAAGAAGAGCGTAGAGTCTACAGCCGCTAGTACGAGTACCCAAGCTACATCTGCTTTGAGTGAGGAAGAGTCTGGTGATAGCTTTAATACAGACGACCTAGACACAGGAATCGCAAAAGAGGGTAGGTCAACTGGTGGTCTTGCACACGGTATTGATGAGACAGAAGCAAGCACCGAAGCCTCCGAGCCAGAGACTTACGCAGAGACAGACGCGGAAGGAAAGAATCTAACCGAGCCAGCACAGACTATTCCGACAGTTGAGCAGGGTTTATCCGCGAGTGAATACGGTCAGATAGCAGAGAGTGTACAACAGCAAAATAACGAGGTAATAGCGGATACAAGTTCGGATGGTTCGGTAGGTAAGGATGTAAATGACGCAATTAGCGCGATACAGGATGCCGAGCTTGAGGCGACGAAGCGTGCAGTTGCTTCTCCCGAGTTTCAAGCCTATTTTGAGTCAGTACACGCAAACGATTGAGGTGACTAATGTTTAACAGGGTAAGAACAGCATTAAGACAGGGATTATCCTTAGTTCTAGCTGTAGCGGTGACTGTGACAGTTCCAGTCACCGCATTTGCGGCAGGAGGCTTAGGGGTGAATGCGGGTTCAGAGGGTGGCGTTGCTTCTGGTAATGACCCAAACTATGCGGCAAAATTCCATGCGTATCCGCAGAACCAAGGAATCCGTTTATCCATCGTTGATAAAGACGGCGACAGGGTTGCAAATTCAGTTGACATTGTAAATTATGTGCCAAAGAGTTTAATCACAGGTTTAACCTTCGGAGATTCCGAGGTAAGGTCAAATCAGTTTTCTGGAAGTGAAGCTGAGATTGGCAAGTATACCGCTAGGTTTATGAACTGGATAGGCTGGAAGAAGCAGGGTAATAAGCGGGACGACTTTGAGTATTCAAACGGTATTAAGACAGAGAAATACACTGGTATTTCGTGGTCGCAGGGCGTAAATGCTGGAGTTCCTCCGCATCAAGGGAAGTACGGAAGAATTAACACTATAATGATTCCAAGGTCGTCTTTTAATTATCTTCTTGGGACAAGTATAGATTATTATGCTCGTAAAACTGGTAAGGAAGTAGAGCAGTCTGTCTTAAACAATTTAACCAGAAGGATGACACTGCCATCTTATCTTGACGATTCAGGTCAGTTCTTAGCAGGTGGTGTAAATTTGAAGAATGCCTTTGCCACAATGGTTAAGTATACAGATGGGTCGGAGAGTGACGCAAATATCGCGACTTATATCGTTAATATGGAAATCACGCTATGGGATAACAAAGGCGATATGGCGATGGGAGGACAGCCTCTATTCAAGTTTCTGTCTGGAGTTGGTGGCGCGGATAAAGTTGGTACTACTAAGCCAGACGGCTCTAAATACCGTGTATCAGACGCTATGGTAGAGTACAAGTATAGCCTAATCGCAGAGCCGATTTACTGGTATGTTCCAGAGGTCATTACTACAAACGCAGAGCGTATAGCGAGGACTGGTACTGTTCACGAGAACTATCTTAGGTCGGTTAGGTACGGAACTGCTTCATATATCGCTAAAGAAACCTATGAGCAGTTAAAGGCTGTAGGTTACAGTGACAATCTAATCCACGACTGCTCCGTTGGACCGGACTGGGGAACGGGTTCACTCGGTATTACGACAATGATGGTCGATAAGGACGATACGGATTTAGGGGTTTATCAGTGCCAAGGGGCGCATACGATAGACTATACGCCTAACTCAAATTTGTGGAGCTTGTATTCGCTGGGTGCGAACAATAACGCGAAGGAGAATGGCTATTCGGTGTTTATTTTTAAGGGCGAGTTCTTTAAGCCGAAAACGCCTGCAACGCATACGTTTGACAGCCATAACTACGGCAGTAGCGGGACATATAGGAGAGCGCCAGCTCCCGACCCGAATACTGACCCGTTAAGCGACCCAAGTCAAGACCCGAATCCGAATAAGAAGATAGTGAAGATATACGCGCGGAAAGCGGGTGCAAACTCGTTTATTTACGAGGATACGCAGATACGAGTCAATACGGTGTCCCCAATTAAGATAGAGGACGAGGGCGAGTATACGGTCGATAACTGGTTCACATCGAATGTGGATAAGTTCCCGTCAAACGGAAACGGTTCAGCGGGAGTAAACGACTACGGTGCAATAAAGAGTTCGATTCCGAATAAGCAGACAGGCACGGGGACTACGACAACGAGCCTAGAAGATAACGATGTGCTTTATGTGCGACTTGTTTATGACCCTGTGTGGGTAGTAAAAGTTTATGAGGACGCAGACGGTAATCAGTTAAAGCCGACAACGATAGAGAAGATAAAGCGAGTGCCAAACTATAACGGTGGCGAGGGCGGGTTTATTATTGATAAGACCCGTACAACCGAGGGCGAGCCGTTTAACGGTTTGGATGGTGGAACGCCTTGGAGTAGCGTCATCACGAATACGAGCGGAAATGACGGAAACAGCGAGGTAATTCCTGTACCAGAGAGTCATCACACGATTTATATTCACTATACGGTGAGTAAGGTCGAGGAGACAGCGCCGCTTAAGCTAATGCAGAGTGAGATAGCACACACTTTTAAGCTGTCAGACCTTGCGGTGGCTAGAGAGATTAAGCACACATGGAACATTCCAGACGAGCATGGAACAATGCCAGAGCGGTCGCATTACGATGATGACGGTGATGAGCATATAGACCACTACGAGTGCCACTGGTATAGTACGATAGTGGACGCGGATTGGGCGTTTAATATCCGAAATAACTTCAACTACGGCGCAACTTCGTTTGTCGGAACGGACGGCGAGTTTAAGACGATAGAGACAGGACGGGTATCGGACGAGGGAAGTTCGAGAGCGCTAGGTTTTGTAGCGAGTAACGGATTAGCACCGAATATGCAGTTTACGGTGTATCGAGATAAGGCGAAGGACAGGCTGACGGCGTATCCGAACGGTTTAATCAGTGGTTCTTCCAATCATCAGAACAACGAGGGTCTAATCAGTAAGATAGGCGTAGACAATGTGAGCGCTGTTTATGGTGGTGGACGACTGTTGCCAGAGAGTTCCGCACAGTATGCGTTTAATGACTCGTTTAAGACGCTTTATCAGTATGTAGGAAAGAACGACCCTATACGGAAGCGCAGGGTGCAGAATGATAGAGGACACTACCACGGACCAATCGGTTTAACGAGTTATACGGCATCGGAAGTTCCGAATCTTGCATATTTAAACGCGCTGTATAGCAGGGATAATAACGTAATCGCGTATGGATTTGTCGGAAATGCGGGTAAAGGTGCAGAGAAGTCAAGTGCAAGTGCGGGAGCGTTTGGAATTTTCGGACAGAACTATAACTTGCATAACAGCTACGCGGCAGACGGCAAGCAGTTTATCGAGTTTTTCCCGTATCACAAGATGTATTTCCAGAAGTCTGACACATACGACCATAGTAGCGCAGGAAATGAGAGTGCATTTATCACATCGAGTAACACGAGTTCGGTGCTGGATAACTTCTCTGTAGAGACAGGCGTTTATAACTCAAAGGGAAGCGATAACGCATATGGAATCAGCCTAGCTTCGGAGCAGTGGAGTATACACGAGCGTGCGAAGAAGGTGTTAGAGGCTAACGGCATTAGACCAGCGACTGAGAACTTGTTACCAGGCGGTGCTACGATAGAGTTACGGTCGGCTTCTACAGACAAGGCGAACACGCCAGAGGTTTGGGTAGGCTTTAGAACGCTTCAAGTGAGTATACCTGACGAGTTAAAGGGAACTTTAGTCGGAACGGACAAAGATAGCGTAAAGACGACCTCGGTAGCGAAGGCAGACGGTGCAAAGTTCTATAACGACATGGTAGCTACATTAGAGAAGTATCAAGTCGAGAAGTGGATAGACGATGGAATCCGTACAGCAGAGCCAGAGACGAAGGTATCGGGTATCAATCCCGTGCAGTCGTTTGGCGGTAACAACTTGCAGAACGGAGCAGACAGTAAGTATTACTTAAAGGTCGGAAAGACGGACGGTAACGGAGCGCAGATGTCGGTTGTAGATAAGCAGACGGCGACAGCGGGAACGAATACGGGAGTCTTTGAACAGCATGTTTATCGGGTATACGGCGATTTAACGGGCGATGTATTGCATAATGGCTTAAGGGTTGTCGTAACGAAAGACGGGCAGGAGATAGCGAGTACGAATATCACGAGCAGTGCAGACACGGGAGACGGTTTGCTCGGAAACAGTGAAGTTCGGAATGTAAATGAGCGGACAAAGTTTGTCACAAACTTTGTGAAGTCTTTGGACAAAGCAAGGGGTAGTGATAGAAACGGAGTTCGTTGGTATTACGAGGCGCAGGACGGAATCGAGGTTGTGGAGACTTTAGGCAGGGCGCAACTTGGATTTACAGACGGAAACGGTAAGCCGAATAACCGTTCAGAGGTAGCGGATACGAAGTTGTCTGGAAAGCTTGAGAGCCACGGAGACATAATATCTGGTGACAAGGATAAGACGAGGACAGTGCAGTATCGTATGAGTGCCGCGCCGATGGGAAGTGACAAAGCGTATTATATCGGCTCGTTTAACGGTGTAGATATAACGGTGAGCGGGTTGAACGAGGCGTTTAAGAGTCGGCTTTACTACATGAGTAACAATACGGTCATGGATTTGAACTAAGGTGTATCTGGAGGGGGTAAAGTCACGGAAAGGCTTTGCCCCTTTCGTTTTAGGAAGTTAAAGGGAAGAGGAGTAGAAATGGGAAATAGAGCAATACGAGTTGTACTTACCTCTGTACTTATGGCAGTATCGTGCAGTATGTTAGCATATGCAGAGCCGGTTAGTGAGGAGTATGATGTAACTGCGGCAAGTCCGATAGAGGTAATCGTTATGTCGGACGATGCGGGAGCAGGGTTTAAGCTGACTGCGCCGAGCGGTGCGGTATATGACGGAAGTAACCTAGTAGGTCTTGACTTAAAGAGTAATACGGCATTAGCACGGAAGTATACGCTAGACGGCAAGGAGACAGGTACATGGAAGTTAGAGTTTGACAACGCGAACAATACGAACGTAGCGTTTATCGCGTCCTCGGATATAAAGGAGTATAATATCGCTAAAGACGCGGCGGTATCAGACGATGAGGGGTCAAACTACTTGTATGCAGACATCTATGCGTCACAGGACGGGGATTTAATCATAAATGCGCACAGGTTAAGAAAGGGAATCGAGGATACGGGCGAGTTTCCGTATCAGTATAGTGTCGTAAGTGACGGGAAAGAGTTAAAGAGCGGCAGGGGCAAAGGAAATTCGGATATAACGGTCGGAATGCGTGACTTAGAGGGTGTAGGCACGGGAGACTTAACAATCACGGTCAAGATACTGGATGATAGCGGAGAGGTTTATACGCAGGAATCGTCTTACTATTATGTAGCGAAGGCAGACGCATCGACAGCGGCATATAAGGAAGTATCGTTGCAGGGAGACGTAGCAGGGAGTGGTGAGAGTAGAGTCACAGAGGGCAGTATGAGTGATGATGGCAATACGATAACGGCTACGGATGCAGATGGAAATGTAATCGAGTATAGGAAGCTGGACGGCAAGATGACGGGAAACGGTTCGGACAAGGAAGCGCAGTATAGTGAGCGTAACAGCGAGAAAGAGGCAAAACAAGCCAAGACGATGCGGGTTATAAAGATAGCTTCGGGGATAGTGCTTTTGATTTGTCTTGTAATCGTTCTCGGGACATACAGAGCGCATTTAATGGCAGAGAAAGAGAGAATGCGTGAGATGTTAGAGAGGGAGAAAGCAAGTAAGTATAGCGATAAGGGCAAAGACGGGAAGTAAGGAGCGGGCATAAGGGGAGTCCGCTCGGAGTAAACGGGGGTTTTCAACATGAACCTAGAGGATAGGGCATATAGTTTGCTGGACGGAATCGAAAGTAAGCTAACGGAAGAGGTCTACGGATATTATTGTGACAAGGTAGAGGACTGTGACGGGGATAGCGAGAGTTTAACGGCAGTTATCGAAGAGCTTAAAGGAGTGTGTGCTAAAGCGCACAGCACGAGTAAGAAGCTCTCTATGAGCGACCTAGAGGGTAGCGCGGGCTTAGAGTGTGGCGCAAGCGAGGATGATTTAAGCTTAGATTTTGGGGACAGCGAAGAGAGTACAGAGGATGATAGTATAATTCCAGAGCCTCCGAAGAGAGAGGAGAGCGCTACGACTACGGGAAAGCGCCTATTTAAGAGCGACCATGTAGACAGTGTTTATGCGATGCTGGACGGCTGGATAAGCCGTCTTATGGCGAGTAAGGACACAGGGACGGATAGGACGCATGGATAAGGTCTTGTACGGGGACTTGGTAACTCCTAGACTCATATTAACGCGGTATCGAAGCGACTATGCCCGTTATGTAGAAGAGTTTATGCGACACGGCGATGACTTGCGCAATATGGGCGGGGGAAGTGTTAAAGGGAAAGAAGTCGAGGCTATCTCCCGCGCCTATGTTAGAGATAATCAAGAGAGTTTCGATAAGCGAAGTAAGGACGGGGTACGGCTTGCAATCGTGTGTACGGTAACGCGGGAGTTTGTCGGAAATGTGTCGGTGTATCGGAGAGGTGAGTATTTAGAACTAGGCTTTTGGATAATGCCGTCCTATAGGCGGCGGCATTATGGGGAAGAGGTCGTAAAGTTTCTCTCCGATATGCTTATCGAGAGAGGGTATCGCCTAGAGATACGGGCGTCTGGTTTATCGGTAGCATCGGGTCAAATTGCGGAGAGTGCGGGGTATCAGCGCGTAGGCGTTGGGCATGATAAAGATTTAAGTTTTGTCTTGTACAGGAGGGACACATGAAGAAGGTAGTAAACGGGAAAGAGGTATCGGTAGATGTCGAACTCTTTGAGCTTGCGGAGGCGGGAAAGTTAAGACGCGACTTAGGTGAGAACAGTATAAACGGCGAGGTTTATTCTGGGATTGAGGGTTTAGTTTCGGCGGTAACTGACTATCGAGAGATATACTACTCGTTTCCCTATCCGCTCTATGCGATTGAAGAGCCGATTAAGTATGTAGCTATTTCAGAGTGCCTTGTCGGGGTAAATGAAGAGTATTCTGGAAAGCTTGCGATAAAGGGTAACAGCCTAGTCATTAAGCTATCGGACGATTGCGGGGTTAGGTTTATCGGAAGCACTTACGACATTGTGCGTGACTTGTCTGGATTTGAGTTTGTTGACGAGTATCTGGACGATTATTCAGAAGATTCGGGGTATGAAGAGTTTCTGTGGTGTGTGAACGCAATTTTAGAGGATGGAGACACGACAGACTTTTACGAGGTCTTTTATCCCGAGTTTTATGACGCTTGCGGCGACATAGAGACACTTCTTCGCGAGTTAAAGACGATGCTAAACTACCATAAAGTCGGGGCAACTATCTCAATCGAGAAGGGGACGCTCTTAGATGTCGGAACAGACGACATTTATCGCCTAGAGGCATATGTAAAGGGCATTGAGGAGAGCGGTCTTGTAGAGACTAAGGATTTGGACGGAGAAGTTTATCAGATGAGCGGGGATTTGCCATTATACTGGGTAAATTTCTATAAGAAGAGTCCGTATCTTGACAGTTTAGGGGATGCTCTACTGGGTGACAGTGAGAATGCGCTTTACGGGGAAGAGGAGAAGCTGTCAAAAGAGGAGTATGCGGGGCTTGGAAGCATCTTTAAGCAGATGATAAAGGCAGGGACATACGACAGGTCGGTAACTACTGTACAGGCGCGAGGAATCGTGAGAGGCGATTTAGTCTATTATGTGCTCGCTGGTAGGCTTTATCAGTGCAAGTTGCGGGAGTTTATGGACAGCAAAGAGATAGTGCTTATGGATACAGAGGGATTTGAGTATTTTCCCGACTATCTAAGCATTTACTCCTCTGATAACGAGTATTTGTATTTACTGATAGAGGGAGAGAACCGTCACGACATTGTGCGGCTTTCCTACGAGACAGGCGAGATAGAGCGTTGCAGGACATGGTTTACGGCAGAAGATTTTGATGAGTAAGGGGACAAGATGAGCGAGGGGGAGTTAAAGCAGTATATAGAGAAGTTAAACGGCAGTGAGGGCGTGTGTAGGATAAGCTGTATTAACGCGGCAGATGTGCGGTTAGTGCTTAGGCGCGGGAAGTGCGCGGTGATAATTGAGTTTATTCACAACAAGAATCACGAGCGGCTAGTGATACGGGGAGATTTAGAGACTATCACGCAAGAGGATATAGATAAGCGCATTGAAGAGCTTGAGGAAGAGCTAACGGCATTACAGAGCATAAACGCGGTAATAAGTAAGCCAAGCGGGAAAGCGATACGGGTCATGCTACGGTGGTCGGACGGGGAAGTGTGTGATGTGTCTGACTGGGACTATGAGAGTGTCGAGATACGGCTAAGTAAGGGTTGTTGCGCAAAAGTTCCCGTTTACTATAAGCACGCAGAGTTTATTCGAGACGAGAGCCTAGTTAGGTTACTGAAAGACTTTGACAGCTACAACTTTTGCCGTCAGATAGGGGCGAGGCTAACTGGTAGAGACATTTACACAGAGCTATCGCAGAATATGCTAACGGTTTCCGACATAGAGGAGCTAGTGGTTAAGGATAAAGTCGGGAAGAAGTATCTAAAGAGTGTAGTATCTTTAAGAGACCTCGGGTATATCGGGATATTTAACTGGGTTATCGACTACGGGAAGCGAGAGGTTACGGTAACAGTGAAGGGAGATAAGCTCTTATCGGTAGCAGACGGGACGCTTTACAGCGACAGTGCGCTTTGTAAGAGCCTTTGTAAGACGATGCAGGGTAGGGTTAAAGAACGGCTACTCTGGGTTTAAGAGGGCGGCTTATAAGTGCTTGTAGTCGAAGCTAGGCGGCTTAAAGAGGGAACAAAGAATGGCGAAATTTGATGACGACTTAGGGCTTGATGACTTTGGTTTTGGGACAGAGGACAGCCCCGAGGCAGACGATGACATGTTTTCGTTTGGGAGTGACAGCAGTTCAGAGGGCGACAGTGGGTTTTCGCTTGGGGGAGATGATAGCGCTCCGCTAACGATAAACCCCGATAGCCTAGGGAATTCTGGGGGCAGTAACGACTTTGACGAGGACGGTAAGAAGAAGCGAGCGTTTATCCTAGGGGTTGTAGGAGTTATCATTATCCTAGGTGGGTTAATGATAGCTGGGGTCATTACGCGAATTAGTAAGAGTAGTGGAAAGCGAGAGACAGCAAGCGTAAAGACGGTTGCCGAGACAGAGGCGAGTAAGCGGGTCGAAAAGGAGAGCCGTAAGGAAGAGGAGAAGCAGGAGACCAAGGCAGAATCTTCTACGGAAGCCCCTGTAAGGAGAGTATCGCTAACGGATGGCGGTTGGGATGAGATAGAAATAAGCGAGTTAGCGTTTAGCAATGTAATAAACGGAGATTTCACGGTAACTTCAATTAAAGCCTATGTGAAGGACAGCAAGACAGGGGAGAAAACGGTGAAAGCGGTAGTGACAGGTGGCATCAGTGGTTTATCTGGGACATACGAGCTTGAGATACCGTATAGCAAGGCAGAGAAGTTAGCGGTAGGTGACAGTTTTTCGGTCAAATATAGGATTGCGAAGCTAAACGACTATACAATAGTGGGGGATATAAGCTATTGAGAGTGAGAGAGGGGGACAGCGAGGGGTCGCCCTCTTTTAATTTGGTTTTTGTTAGAGGATAGTGAGGCAGATTTGGTTTTGGGTGGGGTCAGTCGGGTCATGCGGGGAAATTTTAAGACGAAAGTTTAACAGTCGTTAAGTAAGTCGAGGTCATCTTGGTTTATCGGAGAAAATTTCTGGCTTTTACAAAATTTTCGTTGGCATTTGCTTGACTTATGCAGGCTTATCGCCTATAATTGTCGTATAAACGGTGAACAGGGGCTGTTCATCAATCACATTTCGCATTTGAGAGGAGATATAACTATGGACGCAATTAACAAGTTACAGGCAACTGGCGACAACAGCGCACTTAGCGCATTCGACCCGATTACGGAGGATACTTCCGCGACTGTCGAAGCAACGGAGGAGCTTGAGGAGACCCCTACCCATGCAAAGAATGCAGATGTTGCAACTTATGATAATCTGAAGGCACAGTTTACGAAGCTGTATGTGACCGATGAGTCATTCCGTGACGCTATTAACCACCCGCGCAGTGAGGACATCGAGTGCATCGGTGTCATTGCATACGGTGATAAGGGCGGTATGCAGAATAAGGGTAAGGAGAAGAAGGATAAGGACGGCAAGCATGGTGTGTTCAACACTTCCGATATTGTCGGTTATCGACTTAAGAATGTCGGTAATTCTCCGATTACTTACAGAACTTTCAAGAGTGCTAAGAGAGAAGATGGCACTTGGCAGAGAGATATTGTAAGCGCTGTTGCACAGCCAGGTGATGAGATGGTTCTTCCGAAGTGGGCGGTTACGGAGCTTATGGCTCGTATCGAGTACAGCTTCCGTGGTAAGAACTTCAAGCTTGCTACTAGGGGCATCAGTAGGTTTGTCGCAGAGGGTGTTCCAGTCGGTGACGAGGAACTGATTAACCGCCTGTCCAAGTGGTATGTCCTCATGGATACAGGCAATTTCAGTGTGCAGGACGACAAGTATAAGAAGAACATCTCCGTGCCAGAAGAGGATGAGGCTACTGGTGTGAAGAAGTGGGTGGTCGTTGAGTATGTGGATACTTTCGGATACCTTAATGACCCGTCTTACAACAAGAAGAGCGGTAGCAGAAAGCGCCGTAGCACCAAGCAGAAGGTTTCTAAGCAGAGCGCGGCGGCTAACTATATCCGTGAGCTTATTGCGAAGAGCGCAAGCATCGAGGCTTGACATTAGGAGCTAACTAGTGAGGGAAATACCTAGTCCGAGTGGCTAGGTATTTCCCGTTTATAGAGAAATCACCGAGAGGGGATAGAAAATGGAGTTTTTGCTTTCGATTGATAGAAAAGTGTGGATTGCGGCGATTGTGATTGTGGTAGCGCTCGGGGTGCTTGGGTTTGTCATTAAGCTTGTAAAGATGGCTGTCCTTTGCGCGGTGGTAGCGGTTATATTGACGCTTGGAAGCACAACGATAGCGAATGTGAAGAAGGAAATAGGCTTTGACTACAAAGACGGTAAGTTCACTTTGCAGAACGAAGAGTTTAATATCGCAGACATAAAGAAAGCAGAGTTTACTAAGCCAGAGGGCGGTGTTGGCGTAATATTTACGATGCAGGATGGGACATATCGAAGCATTACGCTCCCGAAGAAGTACGGTTTAGCGGTGCAGGGCGTGGTAAGTACGATTGAGAGTAAAGTTAAAGAGGGCGCAGTCAAGGAATTGAGTAAGACAGGTAAGTAACGAGAGGATAAGGTCGTATAAGGTCGTTGGGTTTATTGTAAAGCCCAGCGACTTTTCTCTGTAAAGAAGTAGAGAAATACTTGATATATATCTTTCAGTACCCTGTGACTATATAGAGCAAGATTCTATTTAAGGAGGGCAATGGTTTTGGAAGGGCAAAGCTTATCTTGGGACAGAAAGTATCGTCCTGCGACATTAGATGACTATATGGGGGAAGCGATTAAGAAGCAGATAATGCCGAGGCTATCAGACCAGTCAAAGTATGCGCAGACATATCTTTTAGAGGGAACGAGGGGTTCTGGAAAGACAACGCTTGCGCGTTTAATCGCAAAGGAGATGCTTTGTGAGCATAAGGTAGGTGGTCACGCTTGTAATAAGTGTGGGTCGTGTATGGATTTGAACGAGAATCTGCTGTATGGAGACGGGTCTGTTAGGTTAGACTCTGTGATAGAGATAGACGCTGGCGTAAATACAGGCAAAGAGGATGTAGCGAATCTTATGGACGAGATGGGGAATGAACCTATCGGGTCAAAGTATAAGATTTGTATTATTGACGAGTGTCATAAGCTGTCGCAGAGTGCGCAGTCGGCTTTGTTAAAGCGATTAGAAGAGCCGAGAAGTTACGAGGTTTATATCCTTTGCACGACAAACAAAGAGAAGATGCTAGAGACTATCTTAGGTCGTTTAAGTGTAAAGGTTCATGTGACGAACGCGAATTTAGACGACTTAGTGCATCGGCTCTTACAGATTTGTAAGGCAGAGGGCGTAAGTATCGGCACAGAAGCGGTAAAGCGGATAGCAACGGTAAATGACTGTAATCCGAGAGAGAGTATCAAGATGCTAGAGGACTTGGTAAAGTCTGTAGGGCATGAGATACGGATTTCGGATGTGCTTGAGCGGTCGGGGTCGGTAAATACAGATTTGTATTTCGAGTATTTCACTGCGGCGAACAAGAGCCAAGAGGCGTTGCTTGCGTTTATTGACAAGGTAAAGAGCGAGCATGTAGAGATTGGAGCGTTCTTTAGCGGTCTTGTGCGGTTTGTTTTAGACTGTATACGGCTAAGTTACGGAGTAGGGCTAGATAACTACACTTCAAAGTTTGTTTCTAAGGCAGTATCATTCTTTAAGCAGTACAATGTAGACGAGATAGACACGCTTTGTCAGATAATGGAGTATACTCTTAGGACTTACACGGCAGACACGGATAAATCAGTATTAGGGGAGCTACTGATTTTAACGACAGGAATGAGAATCGGGAAGATAAAGCTATTAACAGCGCACGAGGCGGCGAAGGTATCAAAGGCTATGAAAGAGAATGACGATGGGTTAAAGAAGTTTGCGGATGGGATAGCAAAGAAGCGTGACGAGTCGCTTGACACGATACGGGAGACAGAGCTAAACAGCGGGGTATTAGCCTCGGTATTTGGTAGAGAGCTGGTAAAAGTGAGTAATGTAAGTTCAGCGAGTTTGTTCGGGGATGAGGATGACGAAGAGGAAGAGATAAGTGAGAGCGAGCATGACAGGAAGCTAACGGACGAAGAGTTTATCGGGGATTTCATGTCGAAGATTGGCAAGTGAAAAGGGGATAGATACGAGTTAAGGACGGGTTAGACGCCCGTCCTTTTTGTATTTAGGGATTATTTGTTTACCTGCCAATGAACCACAGTCTGTTTCGCACACGAAAAATAATTTAGGGGAAAGAGAGGTATTTTCCGTGAAAAGAGGCAGATTTGTGGCAATACTTGCTTTAAGCCTAGCACTGTTTTCGGCTGTGCCGAGTTATGCGGCGAAGTCGCTCGATGAAATAACGAGTAATACGAGCGCGGTAACGGAAACGGTAGCGGGCGGGAAGAGTAAGCAGGGAAGTTTGCCAGAGTTTACGCCAGACGCGAAGGGAAACGATGTAACGCGGCAGATAGGTGAATCTATCAACCTAACAGCAGATACGGGTGCAATTTCCTATGCAAACAGGACGCTCGGCGGTGTTTTTGCAAAGATTGTACAGTTGATAAGCTGGTTTATCATCATATTGATTCCGCTTACGACTGTGCTTGACTTGCTGTATCTGACCGCTCCAGAGCTTCTGGGTGGTTTCCTGTCTGGTGGTAAGACAGCCTCCGCACAGGGTAATAGTGGCGGTATGGGCGGCTTTGGCGGTAACAGTTCGTTTGGCGGCATGGGTGGCTTTGGTGGCAACAGTGGAATGGGTGGCTTTGGCGGTAATGGTGGAATGGGCGGCTCTTCTATGGGTAACGGACAGCAGGGCGGTCATTGCTGGGTATCGACAGACGCGCTGGAGGCATTAGGTGTCGGTAGAGGTAAGTACGGCTATTATCTAAAGGCGAAGGTAAAGGAGCTAATCATCGTCCCGATACTGCTAACGCTTAATTTAACGGGCATTATGCCGAAGATAGGCTTTGCGCTTGGCAGTGTGCTAGTTAGTGGAGGCGAGTGGCTATTAAAGGCTATCGGCGCAGTGTAAGGGGCGGCGCAACATAAGGAGTAAGATATGTTTGAGCGACTACAGTCCGTCATGCGGAATAAGGACAGGGTAGAGCGTGAGCGGAAGAAGCGGCGCAAAGCAGAAGTGCAGGAGATGCAGTCGGACAGTCTGTTTCGGGCGCGTTTAACGGCAGACTTAAAGACGGTGAGCTTGTTGCTCATGGACAAGGACATAGCGAGCGTGGTAGTGACAGCGGAGGATGCTAGCTTAGATAGGCTTGACGCGGCGATGTATGACTCCGAGATGGCAGAGTATGAAGTGGTTAAGGACGGTCGTAACTACGAGATACGAAATAAGACGGTAGACTTTTAAGAGGGGGTGATAGGGATGACAGTAGAGGAGCGTTTAACAGATATACAGCGTAGGACGGGCATATCGGAGGATATTATACGGTGTGTGTTAAAGGGAGAGACAGATTCGATTGTAGACTCTCTAAAGCGAGGCGAGAAAGCGACTCTAATCGGACGGTGTTCGTTTGAGCCGAGGATAGCGAGATGCACGAGGGAGGACGGAACAGAGGGGACTTGTGCGAGGGTTAGTGTAACGGCATCGTCAAGGGTCACGACCCCGCTTTATGAATTAAGCGACTTCCTTCCGAGTGAGCCTTCTCCGCAGGAGAAACTAATCGCGTCATCGGAGAATGTGCTGATAAAGCAGATAAAGGAGCTTGTTTAACGGGGTGATAGAGAATGACCTACAGGACGCACAGGGAGTTTGCGGTATGTTTTGTTATACTAGCAAACTTTCTGGTGTATAAGTTACATCTTAGTCAGACAGGCTATTATGTGAACTTAATAGTAATGCTTGTATGTGGAAAGCAGGGGGCGTTGTTTCCAGATGTAGACCACATATGGCAGAATGTGAAAGAAAAGACAACAATCAACTTTGTAATCAACAAGATAATTCACTTAACGGGCGGTAGGCATAGGAGTTGGCAGACGCATAGCTGGGATATATGGCTAATCAGTCTAATTGCGGCGTTACAGTTAAATGCTAGGCTTGACGAGTCAAATCGGACAGTGTTTATCTTGATAGTACTGGGCTTTTGGTCTGGGTGGTTTAGTCATTTGTTTGCAGATATGCTAACGCTTGACGGGGTAAGGCTATTTGCCATTACGAAGAAGAGCAAGGTAGCGTTTGTTCCGAAGAGAGCAAACATGCTAAAGAATCTTTTGATTTCGGTTACGCTTGTTTTGCTAAGTGGGTCGGCATATATGCTACCTATACCAGAGTCAAAGATGGTCGCAACTGTATTGTTGGTTGCGGGTTTAACGGTTCTGGGTGTCGCTCTTAAGATTAAGAACATGAAGTTCAATACGGGCGGCATCTGGGAGGAGACAGTTTACAGGGTAACGATAGTGTTCAACGCAGTGTTTATGGCGCTTGCGTTAGCCTATCCGCTATTAGAGAAAGTGGGGATATGATATGGGCATAAAGAGGTTTGCCGTGGCACTCGTGGCATCGGTTTTCCTCGCATCCTCGGTCGCGCCAGTAACAGCGTTGGCGTATAGTAAGAGTGATGTCGAGGCAATTTACAACAAGTCGGGCGACAAGGGTTCGTACAGTGATGGCGCGTATACGGTAAACGGCAAGTCCGTGAGCGGCGTTTACTCGTCTGATGCAGAGGCACAGGCGGCGGGCTTAAATAGTACGGTTCATGTAACGCTTGGCGGTCACACATATAGCGTCTCGCAGGGTTCGCTTGATAGCCTTTATTCTGCGTTTTCGAGTCAAGTAGCATCAGAGAGTGCGGCGGCTTCGGATAAGTCGGCAAAGGGCGTAGAGGATAAGATAGGCAAGATAAGCACTTCGCTTAACCTACAGGCAGATACGGACAGTGCTTCGGCGGCGCTTAGTGGTTTTAGACCGTTGGTGCAGACGATTGTCGGTATACTGGTAGTGTTGACTATGCTACTTACATCACTTACGACAGGTATAGACATACTGTATGTTGCGATACCGCTTGTTCGGTCAGTTTTTGACAGCGGATTTGAAGGCGGCGGTGGTCTTTCGAGAAGCACAGAGGGAGGCGGGCATACCTTTAGGTTTATCAGTGATGAGGCGCTTGCGGCAGTGAAGGCGCAGGACACTGGTGAGTCAAAGGGTAACGCTATCTGGAAGTACACAACAAAGAGAATACCATATCTAATTGCTTTAGGTGTTTGCTTGTATATCTTCATAACTGGACAGGTTGGATTGTTTATCAATATCGGCGTAAGGCTTGTGAGCGGATTTATTAACCTTCTAGCTGGTGCATTTGGCGGAGGTTCTGCGGCAAGTAGCGGATTAATCATGTTCCTTGGTCTGTGAGGTGACAGCTTGTGCAGTTTGAGATAGACAACTACGGGGATGTAGCGAATAGCTTTAACTACGAGTCGGTTTATTCAGCAGAGCTAATGGTACAGCGGTTTTTCGGCTTTGTGTTTGGAATCCTGTTAGTGGTTATTGTATTCCTAACTTTCCTAGTGACAGGGATAGATGTTGTTTATGTCTCATCCTCTGTATTTCGGGAGAGTGGGTTTGCAAGGAAGTGGTCTGGTGAGCGAGACACTAGCAGGTTTAAGCTTCGGTTTATATCGTTTGATGCAGTATCAGCGGTTGAGGAATCTGCGGTCAGCTCTGGGGAGAAGTCAGCGCTTAGGCTGTATATTAAGAAACGAGGAATTACACTACTAAAGCTAGGGGTTATCGTTGGACTGCTCACACTGGGTTCTGGGAAGATAGTTGCGATTGTGGCGAAGGTTGTCATACCGCTATTTCAAGGCTTCAAGATTTTGAATTAAGGGGATAAACGGTTAGAACAAGGTAGACGGCGGGCATTATAATGTGTCTGCCGTTTATCTTTGTTTAATAGCGGTAAAGATAATGGAACGCAAGCAGTACCCATTAGTTTATTTTTGGAGTGAGTTTAAGGCAAAGTTTGGTCTTTTAAGCGGGAGGGCTATTCAGTGAGTAAGAGAAAGGGTAAGGGGGCAGGAAGCCCTTTTCGGCGGGTGTTTATGAGCCTAGGGGTTATGCTGGGTTCTGTTATGTTGACTTCGTGTTCTGGGTCTATCGGAGATGTGCTTGATTCGTATAGTACAACGATTCAGTCTAGGGTAGACTGGAATAAGGAGCAGTTAAACACGCTTGCGGGTGCGGGATTGGTTTCTGCGCAGATGAAGGAGAATATCTTTAACGAGATAGATAGTAATGTCGGAAAGATAGCGAAGTTAGACGGGAGCGGAGACGAACAGCTTACGCAGGATAAGATAAATCTAATCAAGAATTTCATTGTGCATTCGACCGCGAACGGGGATTGGGCTGAAAAAGACGAGTCTGGAAAGTATGAGATGTGGAAGTCTCACGGTCACTCGGTAGTACCAGAGAAGTTGGGTGCGGATGACACATCAAAGGGCTTTGAGATATTTGCAAATAAGGATGCATCAAGCACTTCTGCGGGAGATAAATTAGACACGATACTAACTTCCGCAAAGGTTTATGTGTTAAACACTTCTGCATTGTCGGGAAAGGATTTGGCGGAGGTATCAAACGCTTGTAAGTCGATAAAGGACTTGCGAGACAAGTGTAAGGGTGATGAGTCGTCTTTATCGGACGAGGATAAAGCGACTTTAACAGCGGCGCGTGCGGTGGTAAACGCGAGTTTCGTTAGGACGGATATAACGATACTAAAAGACCAGTCGTTAATGACTAACACGCTTGAGAATGACAATGTGCAGTGGTCTGGGGATGCGGATGACGCAAAGACTACGGAGGCAGACGCGAATAAGACAGGGAATGAGGGAGCGAATAAGGACTTGGTGTTCCTGTCTGGCGGGTATCCAGCCTTTTCTATGAGGCTTCACGAGTTAAACGGAAAGACGGTGCAGGACTTATTAAAGCTAGTAAAGAACTCAAACGATGCGTTTCTAATAGATGACGCGAGTAACGGCGGTAATAAGGTATATAGCATGGTTTATCCGTTAAGCTATGTAGATAGCCTAGAGTGGGACGGAACGAATGCAAAGACGCATATATCGCAGTCGAATCTAGTAAGTGTAAACATCATGACAGGCAGTGTCGTAAATACGACTCCTACGGAGCTTCTGAATCAAGACGAGCGGAAGGCTTTGGAGAAGATATTTAGGGCGGTAAACAAGAATAACGAGGGTGGTTCTTCGTTTATTGTGGGAGAGCCGATAGATTACACTTGGAAGTATCAGAATAGCTCCGATACGGTTAGCTATCGTTGTAACTCAATCGTGCTTAGAGATTATCTTGAGTATACTTATCTTCCAGACTTTATGAGTGGTGGCGAGCAGTTTGTTTCTCTCGGACGGCGAGTTAGGTTAAACGAGTTTAATACGGATGGCACGGTAAAGGATATAAATAACTTTGGTTGGTTTATTGACCGAGAGGGAAAGCGGGTCGAGGGTGCAAAGGCGGTTTCGATAAACGACTTGGTAGACTTTCGTTCGGGAAATACAGATAACAAGGGGACAGCGATACGGCTAAATAACACGATGCCAGACGGCGGGACAGTAAAGAGTGATTTAACAGAACCTAGTTGGCTTACGAGTACGGGCGCTACGCAGGGCATTAACATAGGCGGTGGCGACAGCGGCGGTAGTAATGGTGGCACAGGTGATGGTGCATGGCAACAGGGCGAGGGTGGAAAATGGTGGTATAAGTACAATAACGGCACATATCCGAAAGACAGGGTAGTAACTATCGGTGGCAAGAAGTACGGCTTTGATAGCGAGGGCTGGATGCTTAGTGATACGACTAAGGCGTTTGGTGGGACAACATATAGCTTTGCGGCAGACGGCGTAGCTACGGCACAGGCGAGTAACAGCGGGTCTAGCGGCAGTAGTAGCAGTAGTAACGGAGAGTGGCAACAGGGTTCGGACGGTAGATGGTGGTATAAGTTTAGTGACGGCACATATCCGAAGAATAAGGTCGAAACGATAGGTGGTAAGAAGTACGGCTTTGATAGCGAGGGTTGGATGCTAGCGAATACGACTAAAGAGTTTAGCGGAACGACTTATAGCTTCGGGGCAGACGGCGTAGCGACTTCTTCTGGGGCGAGCGGAGACGGAACGAACGGAGCAAACGGGACAAGCGGGGATAATACGCAGGAAGCGCAGTCACAGGTAAAGACTTTCACAAAGAGCGAGTATGCAACAAAGATATGGATGACGACATACTTCCCGATAAAGGATGATGACAATAAGTTTAGTTTAGCGGCGAGGGATGCGGGTGCTATCGGTACAGACAAGTCAGTAGATATTTTGTACGGCATGTGTATCAATGTATCGGTGTTTGACAGTCAGCTTTACAGCAGTTGGATTTCAATAAGTGACGAGGCTTCGACTTCTGGCGGGATTGCGTGGTGGAATCAGTGGCTTGGGTCGGCACATTATAGTTATCATATCGACACAGACAGGCTAAAAGAGTATCTGGATATGAATTTCACAGCGGATGTTCTTAGTAAAGACACGAATCGTATCATCTTAAATCCGACTACGATAGCGAAGATACAGACAGACTTTAATACCGACAAAAGAAAGTCAAGCTACGGAAGTATGCAGGCGGCGTTTAAGATAGTAGGTATCTTTATGATAGCCTATGCGATTCTGTTGCCTTTGGCTTGGGCGTTTGACACACAGACGGTAGCGGATTTTAAGATTGTAAATCTAATCACCTTTGGAAAGCGCGAGGCGATAGTCAGTAAAGAGGATATTCCAGACTATAACGAGAATAAGAAGCAGTATTTAACTTTTAGTGGAGCGATATTCTCTATGATAGCGATAATAGGTTTATCGGTGCTTCTTTTAACGGTAAACTTCATGGCTGTAGTAGCTGGGATTGTGAATGTGTTGATAATGCTTGTAGAGGGTTTGCAGAGTGCTTTCTTTAACTTGAGATAAGAGAGGTAACAAAATGAATGGTCTACTGTATAGACTAAAGCTAAAGATATACAGCAAGGTTCGGAAGTATAGGAGCAAGGTGATTGCGAGTTTTCTAATCTTTGCTTCTGTATCGAATTTGTGCGTGCCTGTAGTAGCAAAGGGGCTTGAGTTGTCGGGTTCGATAGGCACGAATGCGGCGCTTGGTTCGCCTTTGTTAAATGACGCGAGTTGGGGTTCAGAGGATTGGAACCCGTATGAGCTGGTGACTTTCGGAGTTTTCCTAAGTAACTTCACAGTCCCGATGGTGGATGACTATAAGTCGGCGTTTCAGAAGGGTTTTGGTGGTTCTGGCGGTAAAGGGCAGGAGGCTTTACAGTTTAGTGTAGAGTCAGATAGCCAAGCGACAGAGATATTAAATCCGATGCTGTCTTACGCTATCAAGATGCAGACGAAATCCTTAAAAGAGATAAAGGTCGTTTATCATGACTTAAAGTTAGCGGATAAACTTGAGGATAATGTCGGGGGTTTAACGGCAGAGAACACGAAGGACGCGAAGCCAGCGGTTTTAAGCGACCTGTTCCCAGAGGTTAAGTGGAAGCTTGACGACATATCGAATAAAGAGAAAGGGTATGTAACGGGGGTTGCAGACTATAAGGTGGCGAGCGGTGACGGGACTGACATAACGGTGCAGTATGCGACAGAGTTCCGTTTGCCAGAGTTCTTTATAAGCGCGGCAAACTCAAAGCCAGTAACGGTGCTTAACTATACGGACGGTTACGACCCGATGGCGGTTGAAGCGGCGATACTCGGAGCAGAGAGGAAGTCAGAGTACGGAAAGACGGTAGACGCGAACTTAAATAAGGCAAAAGATTCGCCAATCTATTTAGATTCGTTCGGAAATATCGTTACGAATCTGGATGGAAAGACGGTAGTTGTGTTACCCGCCTCTGCGAATCAGCATTTGACAAAGGAGAAGAAGATAAATCTCCTAACGAATGTGTTTATGCAGAACAGCTATTTGCAGGCGAGTGACGCTTCACTGATTGAGGGAGCATATAGCGGTATCAGTCACGGAATCGGAAGTACGACAAAGTATTATATGGGAACTAACCCGCTAGTCGGGTATAACATGGACGATAGCCGCAATTACTCTACGATTCTCTACACTGACACACAGCAGTTTATCTTTGACAGCGCGTTAAGCAAGATAAAAGAGGGAACAGGAGTCGAGGATGCTTTATCGCAGGCGGTAAACGAGGATGCGGGTAAGAATCTAATCACGCTTGCGACAAAGAAGCTAACGAAGGAGAATATCAATCTCCCGTTTAGAGTCGGAGTTATAGGCGGTGACGGTGTTTTAGGGTCAGATAACAAGATAACGAACGCGCGGCAGTCGTCTGGAGAGGGTATAGGCGCTTCGTTTGCGGCTTTGGTCGGAGCGAACAGTAGTAGTGCAGACGACCATGTAATGCTTGGAAACTTAGCGCTTGCGAACAATCTAATCAACAACTGGTTTCCTGTGAACACGAATACGAAGGTCGCGAACGCAATGATAACGCTTGACGATAAGAAGCAGTTAATCTCCGACCAGACTTATTTTGCGCAGGCGGGAACGGCGGTTTTGCAGAACTATGTAAACTTTGCAACTGGGTATTTGAACGCGAGTAGCGAGTATAAGATAGCGGACAGCAATGTTCCAGACCAGAGTAAGTTTAAGGACAGCATAAGCACGGCGGGAAAGCCAGAGGAGCTTTCTGCGGCGCTTTTAACGGATAATGCGACAAGTTTAGACGCAAATAACCAAGCGAACGGTCTTTACAAGTATTGGGCGGTAAACGAGGGAAAGTCTAGGTTTAGCGACAGGATAAACATAAACGCAGTAGGAAGTAATGTGTCGCTTCACAGCATAGAGCCTACGATTACGAATCCCGTTTATAAGCTCTTGGGTTACAGAGTTTCTGGAATCTATAACAGCAACTCGGCTATGAAAACTGCGGCGGGCGTGCTAAACATTAACGAGGGTATGCAGTTTGCGGCATATACGCCATACATATATCTCACATACTTAGACTTTTACGGAATCATGAACGGGAAGAACAACTTTGATACAGACCTGTTCGGGACGGGAGATGTGATTTCGGTAAAGTCCGAGGATTTGTTTGAGGGAACTATCCTTTCGGAAGAGGATAAGAAGAAGCAGATAACGAATTACACATATAAGTTCCTAGATATTAAGGGAGGTGCATCGTATAGAAAGCAACTTGCGAATAACTTTATAACGGAGTTGCTTTACGACAACTACAAGAAGATAGTATTTGGCACAGACAGTAGCACGATAAGCAGTTCGATAGCTACTAACAACTCGGAGGGCTTTTTAAGTGTCAACAGCCTTTCGGATAACATGTTTATAGGAAAGATATTCGGTTGGTATTTACGGAACATCGTAATCTTGGCGGGAGTTTTGCTAATTATCTCGTTTATAAGCGGTGTGGTGCAGGGTTCTGGGGTTGTAGGAATCTTCACATCAGTGGTATCAACGCTTGCAATGCTTTTGCTAATTCCGACTCTGATAGATGTAGTCCCGTATATCTGTAATAATACGGTGCAGGGGATGTTTGCGAGGAGCATGAAGTACTGGGCGATTTCGGAGAGTATAGACAATCAGAGTATCGCGCAGGAGTTTAACGGGTCAAAGGCGGGGGATGCGGATGTAAACACATATATCCGAATGCTAAACATAACGCAACTTAATAAGACGATAATGATAAAGAACGACATATCAAAGAAGATAGTGCCGAGTACGAAAGACATCGACTATAACAAGTTGCAGAAGTTAAAGACGACACGGTGGTTGTTGCCAGCAGTCATGAGACAGCTAACGGCAGATGATAAGTCAGCGAACTATGTTTATACGACTTTAAGTGACCTGTATCAGAATTTCAGTAATATGTATTGGTATTATAGGACAAGCTCCGAGGGTGGGGACAAGCCGTCTTTGGACATGCAGGCGGTCGGAGATTATAACGCAAAGGTAGCGGCAGATGTAGGAGTCGGAAAAGCGGCGGGAGCAAATGAAGAGAATGTAATGAGTGAGTCGAAGAAGCAGACGGTATTTGTCGGCTATCGTTCAACTCGTCCTGCGGGGGATAAGGATAAGGAGTTTGATTATCACAGTCTAAGCAGGGATAGCGCAGAGAGTGAGGACTTAAAGGCGCTTCACAATTCGTTTTATTTAATGAACTTTGGTTCAGCGTTTACAGTCGAGAATCCTTTACGACATACAGAGAGCGGGGAGCTTGACACAGGGGCTTGGAACGATTACGCGGCGTATATAAAGGGGGAGGCTTCGTCAAACGGTAACACAGGGTTTGCGGATACGGTAAACAACAAGATATTGCCGATGGTAAGCCAGTATTCTCCGATGAGTACGCCAGTACAGCAGTGTTTCGGGTATTTCTGGATGACAGAGAGTCCAGCGCACTATTTCTACGAGGTAACGAAAGACACTTTCGAGAACGGAATGACTGTAGGCGGTCTAATATATCAGCTACAAGGCACATATGCTCCGATAACGGACAAGTATGA
>ERZ773069.347-NODE-347-length-32042-cov-5.319817_pt1 | contig 32042 bp, 26 predicted proteins | sample MGYA00580619_ERZ773069 | MGnify/ENA primary metagenome ERZ773069 (study PRJEB29015, sample SAMEA2738007) | human oral metagenome | biome: human oral; feature: human-associated habitat; material: dental | place: China | collected 2108 ...
AGTACAGGGGAGTGGCTCCTTCTAAATATCGAGAGCAATTATTAAAGAATGAGTAAAAAGAAAGGAAGAGAAAAATGATTTACTTAGATAATGCGGCGACAACATTATATAAGCCACAGGAGGTAATAGATGCGGTAGTCAATGCTATGCAGCATATGGGCAATTCTTCGAGGGGAACCCATAGTCAGGCGCTGGAGGCTGCGGGAACAGTGTATCACGCTCGTGTGAAGGTGGCCCAGGAGTTTCATTGTGAAGAGGAGAAAGTGATTTTTACATCAAACTCCACAGAAGCATTGAATACGGCCATTCTTGGAAGCTTGCATAGGGGAGATCATGTGATTACGACAGATCTTGAGCACAATTCTGTCCTTCGTCCACTGCATCATTTAGAGCAGATGGGCATCATTAGCCTTTCTTTTGTTCGAGCAGACAAGAAGGGAAGAATTTGCTATGATGACTTTGAAAAATTGTATCAAGAAAACACAAGAGCTATCGTTTGTACCCATGGATCAAATTTGACAGGAAATTTGATTGACCTTTCAAGGGTTGGTGAATTTGCGAGGTCACATCAACTTCTCTTTATTGTTGATGCATCACAGACAGCAGGGGTTTTGGATATCGACATGGAAAAATGGGGAATTGATCTGTTGTGTTTTACAGGGCATAAATCTTTGATGGGGCCACAGGGAACGGGAGGACTATGTATTCGTGGAGATATTGAAGTTGCACCATTAAAATTTGGTGGCACAGGAATTGAATCCTATAATCAAAATCAACCCGATCGCTATCCAGCACATCTTGAGGCAGGAACGCTCAATGGACATGGGATTGCGGGGCTGTTGGCAGCCATTGAATATATTGAAAAAATAGGAAAAGATGTGATTTATCAACATGAGATTGAACTGGCTAGAGCTTTTTATGAGGGAGTGACAAAAATAAAGGGTGTCACTGTACTGGGAGACTTTTCAACTTGGGATCGAGCACCAGTGGTCGCATTAAATGTTGAGGGCTACGAGTCGGGTGAGGTATCCGATTACTTGGCACAGGAGTATACTATTGCGACAAGACCAGGAGCACATTGTGCCCCAAGGATGCACGAAGCACTGGGAACGGTCGAAACAGGTGCCGTTCGCTTTAGCTTTTCTTGGCACAACACAATGGAAGAAGTAGAGATAGCCATAGGGGCAATCAGGGCACTTGTCGAGCAATGATAGAAAAGTAAAGTATACAAGATGGAATAAAAAATAAAAGGGGAGCTTTCAAGAAAAACTTGAAAACTCCCCTTTTTATCGTGCGGGTGACAGGACTTGAACCTGCACGGTCGCCCACAAGAACCTAAATCTTGCGTGTCTGCCAATTCCACCACACCCGCTAATGAAATGCTAAATAATGATAATATATACTATCACATATGTCAAGTGAAAAATAAAATTGGCAGACTTTTTTGAAATTAAACATAGTCCACTTTAATTTAACTATACTTCAAGCATTACCTTTACGCTCTCATCCTTATTCTCTTCTATGTATTCAAAAGCCTTTTGATAATCTTCAAATGGGAATACCTTGCTGATCAAAGGTTTCATATTGATTTTGCCTGCTGCCATATAGTCTATAGCATCTTGGAAATCCTTTTCTATATACATAAGTGTACCTAGGATATTGATCTCTCTGTCCTGAATCAAAGCGAGATTTACTTCAGGGCTGTAGCCGTACACACCTACTATAACTATACTGCCGCCCTTTTTAATACTTTCAATAGCTGAATTAACTGTAGCGCCTATACCTACACATTCAAAGAATACATCCGCCTTTTCGCCTGCGAAAACCTTATCTACAGCTTCTTGCATACTTAGCTTTGAAGTGTTGGCAGTATGTGTGATACCGCATTTTTTAGCAAGCTCAAGTCTAAAGTCTGAAAGGTCCGTGATAAGAACTGACTTAGCACCCTCTGCAAGAGCTGCCTGTGCAGTTACATTTCCTATAGTACCTGCTCCCATAACCACTACATTTAAGCCCTTTACACTTCCGGGAATTCTTACTGCATGAACACCTACCGCAGCAGGTTCTACAGTTGCCGCAAGCTGTGCATCAAGCCCGGAAGGAATAGTCTTTACAAGCTCTGCAGGTACTGTAAAATACTCGCAGGCAGCACCCGGAGTCTGGCAACCTATAACTTTGATAGTGTCGCAGATATTGTAACGCCCCTCCTTACAAGGACCGCAATGCTTACAAAAAATCTGAGGCATCATAGTCATAAGCTCTCCGACCTTTAAGTTTTTAACATCAGAACCAAGCTCTACTATCTCTCCCGACATTTCATGTCCAAGTCTTATAGGAAAGGACATAAAAGGATGCTTACCGTGGAAGGCATGTATATCGGAACCGCAGATACCTACATTTTTAACCTTTACCAAGACCTCATTGGCAGCAGGGCTCGGTTTGTCGGTTTCACTAAATTCAATTGTCTGTAGTTTGGTTAAAATCGCTTGTTTCATATCTTTCTCCTTTAAAAATAATTTATCAAAGTTTTTATAAGCTCAAAAATTTACAACATTAATTTGACTGTTCAGATATAAGTTTTTTTACACTTTCAGGGCTTATATCACCCTCCATAGGTCCGAAAGCCGCAGCATTCAAAGCACCTGCTGCACTTGCCGCACTTACGGCAGAGTCTATATCACTGCCCTTTATTAACTCGGCAAGAAAGGCACCGTCAAAGCAATCGCCGGCACCGGTAGCATCAAGCTGTGTAACCTTGTATGCAGGATAGGACTTTGGCTTAGCACCCTTTTTGTAAAGAGTAGAGCCTTTTGAACCGTTTTTAAGTAAAATGATCTCCATATTCGGATAATTAAAACAATGCTCTATGGCATCTTCTATATTGTCCTTCTTACTTATAGAAAGAAGCTCATCTCTTCCGGGTAGGAAGAAACTTGTATTTTGCATAACTTCTTCGATAATATTATAAATACTTTCGTCCGTCATTAACTCGGTTCTTATATTAGGATCAAAGGATATCTTTGCCTTTGCAGACTTAAACTCATGCATAGCCTTTAGTATCTCTAAGGCAAATTCTTTTTTTGCCATAAGAGAACATCCCATAATATGCATAATTTCAATATTCGGAAAGTCCTCAGCTTTGGGAGCTTTAGCCTCAACCGCAGGAGTATTGCCCATGTGGAAGATAAATTTTCTTGAGCCGTCACTAAAATAAGTAACAAAGGCACAGGCAGTTGCTATCTGAGGGTTGGTAATTACATGGCTTATATCTATATTTAACTCTTTCATTCTGTCAAGCAGACATTTACCGAAGTCGTCCTTACCGACACCGCTTATTAAAGCTGTAGGACAGCCCATTCTTGCAGCGGCAGAAGCACAGATTGCCGGAGCGCCGCTTGGGTAAGGTCCTTTGAAATAAGCAGGTGTATACAGTTCAATATCTTCTCCTTCACGCATTATCTCAACTAATGCTTCACCCATAATCAGAAGTTTACTCATAGCTTTACCTCATTAAGTTTTAGCTAAATTATATCCTAATAAGAAGATAATAAGCAATCAAAATTTTATGAATATATAATAACTGTCGGATGCTGACGGTTATAATTATACTGCTATAGGAACTAGGGGAGTTAGCAGCATAAATAATGGTCAGAAACAATTAGATAGCAACAATTAAACAGAAACACTCCCTATTTCAATCATACTCGTCAAATATTGAAATAATGAGTGTTTTTTGTGTTACAACTTATTTCAAACCTCTAAAACTACTTGATTTAATGTTTTTGCTATCAATTCCATTGTCTTTAAGAAATATTTTCATCAACTTAACATCATCAGGTTGCCCGGCTAAGAAATATGTAGCTTTATTTTCGTATTTATCTATCGCATTTTTTAGCGTTTCTTTGCTTTGGGAAAGGTCGGTGTCGGTTTTATAGATCAAATTTGTCGTTTTATTTGCCAGCTCTATCAGTTCCTCGTTAAAGACTGTAACCCCCTTATCCAAGTGGCTTAGAATAATCTCTCTCTTACCTGCCGATTCTTTTATGATAGGTCGTATTGCTGCAATGCCTACATCAGATGCAAAGCAAACAAGTACTTCTTTATCATCTGCAAGCGATAATCCAGAATCCAACCAACTCATTTTGACCTCAGTCCCTGCCGTTAAGCCAGCTAAAGTTTTCTTATAGAAACTACCGCTATTATGTGTCAAAATAAGGATTTCACCCTCATCAGGATTGGAAGCAATGGTAAGCCAACGGCTTTTTTGTTCCTTCCCTTTACTGTTTCTTGTAGCCCCGGATACCGTATCGGAAACATTTTGTTGACTTTCTTTAGTATCAGCTAATTCAATCTTAGCAAAAGAGCCTGATTTCCATGTCATATTATCGGGTTTTGTCAAGTGGATAAGGTAAAGGTCTTTATTGAGGTTTTCAACAGATTTTACCGATAAAGTTTGACTACGCCCAAGATAGGTAATTACTCCCCAAGTAATGAGAAATATGACTCCAAGAATAGATATAATAATTATTAACATTGTTTTACCTCTTTTCATTGTTACTCCCTGTTTATTTACAATAGTTTATGATCTATGATATGAATGAATAAATATTAAATTCATTCATATATTTGCAAAAAATAAAGAAATAAATTCTTTATTTAAGAATGCCTTTGATGAAGTTAGTTGCAAGTATTTCAACTGTTCTGCCGATATTCGGAAAATCATTTTCCGTGATATGCATATCTATGTAGTAAAACAAATTATAGACCTGCAAAATATCTTGAATTTTTTCCTCTGAGTATCCTTCTGCCATCATGCGATCGGTAAAGGTCTTTACTAAAAACTGATGAAAGGGATTTGCAACTTTGCCTTCTTCCGAGGAATAATAGTTATGCAACTCATCAGCAATAGCAGGATTGTACCATTCTGCAAGAATTTTATTGGAAGCAACAAGGTGTCGTGACTGTCTGAAAATCTGACTGATGAGTTCAACCATATCTATTTTCCAATTAATATCATCTATCATTGCTTGACGTGCACGGTTATTTTCATCTATATAGATATCTAGAAAAATAGCTTCTTTACTTTCATAGTAGTTATAAAAAGAACCGACCGCCACACCAGCTTGCTTGGCAATTTCAGAGATTCCTGTTGCCTTGTAGCCTTTTTTAGAGAAGACATCATAGGCGGCTGCTTTTAATGCCTGCTTTTTGTCCATGCTAGTAGCTCCTTTATGTTACAATATGAATGAATAATTATATTAATTCATTCATATTGTAGCAAATTATAAAAATTCTGTCAATAGAAGTTCGATGATATATTTTAACTTTATTAGATGTGTTGTTTATAAGTTTACTGCATCCCTTCCCCAGATCCGGTATAAGGGAAGGATTACTTTTAAATCTGTAAATTCGCTGTATTACTCGGTAAAATCTCCTGTTCCTGTAAAAGAAGAACTACTTTTTAAGTCCAGAATAAAAGTCGCTTCTGCACCTCCCCTCACCTTCCCCTTTGGCAACATAAACAATTATAAATATATCTACACAGCACTAATCTTTTGTAACAGTGGCGTGGTGTGGGATAAAAAACTCCTTATAATTCAATCTTTTTAGCGGTTAACCCTTTTGATAAAGCGAGGTACAAATTCCACAGACGAGGACTTGTTTGAGCGTCAGTCCACCGTTTTTTGGTGGACAAGCGAGTTCCGCAGTCTGTGTGAATTTGTCGAAGCTTTGAAAATGGGTTGCGAGTATGATTGAATTATACGGAGTTTTTTATAAACTAATAACCACAAACTATTATAATTGTTTATGTTGCTAACTCGCCGACAAATCACCATTTATTCCGTTTATAATTGTATGACCTTATTGGCTATATCTTCTACAAATCGCTTATCATGTTCTACAAATATCAGTGTCGGCTTTGCTTCTTTTATAATTTCCTCAATCTGTATTCTTGATATTACATCTATGTAATTCAGCGGTTCGTCCCAAACAAATAAATGAGCCGGTTTTGACAAACTTACAGCAATTAAAACTTTCTTTTTTTGTCCATCACTATAATTCTTCATATCCATTTCAAATAATTCTCTTGAAAAATCTAATTTTCTAAGAATTGTTTTACACAATGTTTCATCAACATTTTGCTTACGAATATAATCATTTAAGCTCCCTGTTAAATCAGATGTATCTTGAGGTATATACGATATCTTCAAATTACTTGCTGATTTTATTTCACCGATATACTCATGGTGTAAGCCCAACAAAATTTTAATCAAGGTTGATTTCCCGCTTCCGTTACAACCGTATATAGCTACTATATCGCCTTGTTTTATTTCAAAACTTACAGTATTTAATACCTGTTTTTCTCCATAATATGATGATAAATTATTAGCTGCTATTAAAGTATCCTTATGATGCTGTAGTGAATGTAGTAATAGGCTTTCCTTTGTGTCAATATCTTTTAATAAGCTTTGTTTCCTCTCTACTGCCTTATTTTGTCTATTCTCTAAATTCTTTGATTTCTTCATCATTTTGGCTGACTGATGTCCGATATGTCCCTTGTCCGGTTTTACACCGGATACTTTTACGCCATTTTTAGTATTTTCGATTTTATCGGACCAAATTTGACTTTGTCTTGCAGATTCTTTTAATCGTTTAATATCTTTTTTTAACTTCTCATTTTGATTTATTTCAAATTGGTCTTTCAGCACTTTATTTTCATACCACGATGTAAAATTTCCTGATTGAACATCAATAGAATTTCTGTTAATAGAAATAACATGGTTGATACAGCCATCTAAAAAATCTCTGTCATGAGATATAAGCAAAAAACCTTTTTTACCTTTCAGATATTCACTTACAATTTTTCTTCCGTCTATATCTAAATGGTTTGTCGGTTCATCAATAAGTAAAAATCCGGCTTCCTTTGTAAATAAAATAGCTAAAAGGATTTTTGTCTGTTCTCCTTTAGACAGCTTTTCAAACTCTCTGTAAACAAGATTGTCGTTTAAACTTAGCAAATTAAGTTCTCTGAATAATTTCCATTCTTCCTCGTCTGATACCAGTTCTTTATATAACTCAATACCTAATTTTGAAGTATCAATTATATTTGGTGGAAATTTAATAAAGTCAACACTTTTACTTATTTTTCCTTGATAAACTTCTTGGTTTAGAAGTAGTTTAAATAGAGTTGACTTACCGACTCCGTTTCTCCCTATCAACCCTGTTTTCCAGTTTGTATCAAATGAAAATGATATATTTTCAAATACCGGTTTTACATATCCATAATATGAGAAAGTAAGATTTTCAATTTTAATTACCGACATAAAATATTACCTCGCTTTTATAATTAACAGTAATCCAAATCACACTATTAAGAACAATAATAAAAGCCAAAACATCCCATTGTAATATCTCCTCAAAACTTAATCCTTTTTAGCCAGATCCTCTTCCTTTGAAAGCTCTTTTAAAACTGCGTTGGAAAAGTTGACATTATCAAAAAGCAGCATATTAATAAGATACATAGGAACTAAAAATATTATCTTCCAAAACCAAAGAAGTAAGGGCTTTTTCTTCCTTACCGACAATAAATCATTGACTGACAATACGGCAATTCCAAGTATCAACAACACAAAGACATAAAACAAACCTGTATCAAACAATAATTCTTTCATAAGCCGCTCCTTCCGTTAAGTATAATACATCAATATCCTAAAATTTATTTATGGCTATTCTAAATCCCAAGTCATCCGTTCTAAAATCAGGAAAACTTTTTCTCCTTGAAGTAGCACCACAGGCTCTCTTTTCGCTTGCAAAGCTACCGCCTCTGAAAATGCGATAGTTTCCATATCGTTCTTCATCGTACAAATCAAAACACCATTCCCAAACATTTCCAATCATATCAAAAAGCCCAAAATTATTTTCTTTTTTTGTTCTTACTTCATGTAATCTTCCGGCGGAATTTTCTTCAAACCAAGCGATACTTCCAATATCACCGTATCTATATCCTTTTGTATTTCCTCTACAGGCATATTGCCACTCCGCATCTCTTGGCAGTCTAAAGCCATTTTTTGAATCATCGACTACAATCTTTTCTGAAACGGAATTCAATGTATAGCACTTTTCTAACGAAAGTTTTTCAGAAAGCAAGTTGCAGAATTTAATTGCGTCTATCCAACTTATATTTACCACCGGAAAATCTTTTATCTTAATATCGTAGTCAATATCCGTTACATAATTATATAGTTCATTAGTAACAGGAGTCTTCAATAATAAAAAGGATTGAACCATCGCCAGTTCTTGTTTAACGATTTTTTCTTTTTTTGTTCCGGGAATAGACATTTTGTAATCTGAACTCATCCACTTGATCGGGTCGACAAAATCTCTAATCAACTCCTGTCCTTTGGGAATTAAGACCATATTTTCTTTTACATATCTCATCAAGTCCATTTTTCACACCTGTAAATTTAACTTTATTTATATATCAGTAAATATTATACCATTTTTCATACATTTTTTCAGCGGTGGATTTGCCACCTACTCTAAAGTATTGCATAAAAACAGATAATAATTCTCGCTTATCTATACCGGAATTCTTTGGTTTCGGTGGCTGCCGGATAAAGAAAACACCTTGTTATCCGATCTTTATAACGCTTAGACCTTTTGAAAAAGTTAGTTTCAAGTTTCACAGGCGAGGGCTGTTAAGTTGGCACACCGCTTTTTGGCTAGCCAATAAGTTCCACAGCCTGTGTAAATTTGACAAATCTTTAAAAAGTCTGTGAGTAAGACCGGTTAACAAGGTGTTTTTTCTACACCCTACTATAAACTTTTACTTGTTTTACAACATTTATGCATTACACTACTTTCTACCATTACCTACGAAAAACACTGCCACAGTACCTACTCCGGTATGAGCTCCTATAACAGTACCTATAGTATTAATCTTTACCTTTTCTTCCAGTTTAGGGAATCTTTCTTCTATCATATCAGCCACTTTTCTTGCATCCTCATAGCAAGCCGAATGTGATACAAAGCATTTGCCGCTATAGTCATCCCCTCCGACAGCATTCTCCTGCATCTTCTCCACGATTCTTTCCATAACCTTTTTCTTGGTTCTTACCTTTTCTATAGGTATGAGCCTGCCTTCTTCATCCATATACATAAGCGGACAGATATTAAGTATTTTACCCACCGTAAATGCTGTTTTGCTTATTCGTCCGCCTCTTAAGTAACTGCTAAGGTCTGTGGAAAAAAAGTATGCATTTACATTATCTCTTAATGTCATAGCATAATCATACAGCTCATCTATACCGCTGCCTGCATTTTTCTTGTCTGCAAGCATATCTACAAAAAGCCCGAATCCCATGGAAGCAAGTAGGGAATCTATAAATAAAATCTTTCTTTCGGGATACTCTTCACTAAGCTCATCTACAGCTATTTTCAGTGAGTTTACAGTACCTGAGATTCCCCCTGAAAGACATATATGCAAGATATCAAAGCCCTCTTCCAAATAAGGTTTGAAAAACTGCCTGTACTCGTCTTCATTGACCTGAGAGGTGGTAGGCATTGCTCCGTTTTTCATTCTCTCGAAAAATTCTTCTATAGGCATAGACTTTCCAAGATCATCCATATAACTTTTGCCGTCCATAGTGAAATGAAAGCACAGATATTTTACATCCTTTTCTTCATAGAATTCCGCCGGCATATCAGCGGTCGAACAACAGGATAAAATATATTTACTCATTATTACAGCCCCCTATCTTTTCATATACTCATTATTTTATATGTCACAAGATGTAGATATTTATAATACACACATCTGCTCACATTTAAGATTACAGTTCAGGTAGCTTGATATAAATGTATAATATAGCAAATGAAAGCCTGTTTTAGTTGTATATTATACATGTACAGCTAATAGGCTACTGCCTGCATTCATCTTAGTCTGATTTATAAATAAAATTCAAATATTTTCAGTTTTTTACGAAGATGAACACTACCCGAACTGTAAACATCTAAGAGACATGCCATTATCCCACTATAAAACCGTGGGTTTTCCTGCCCGAATAAGTTATAAGTCATTAGCAGAATTTTTACAATAACTTATATGATTTAACACCGGCTTTCTCAGGCACAAGGCAACTAAAAATAAAGTGCCAAGCACGGCAACCTACAAAATACAACACTTACAAAAAACTGAAAAATCAATTGATTTTAAATTTAACCTGACACTAAGGATGTAAAACCTCATATCCTGTCACATCATAGTAACCTGCCGGATCTGCATCACTTCCGAACCATATGTGTGCATAACCTCCGTCTATTGACACTCCCATAGTTTTTAACATTGACCAACCACCCGAGCCTATAATAACTGCATTGTGTCCGGATGAACCTTTCCATAAATCAAGTGCCTTTTCAGGGGTCATACTGTAACCTGAAGTTCCTGCTGATATCTCATATCCGTTTCCGCTGTAAGCGGTCAGTTCTCTTGGCTTGCTCCACATAAGAGAGGCATAATAATGGTCAGAAGTATATACTACGGGTGTCCAGCTTCCGTTACCTGACCAGCTATGCAAGTTTCCTTGTATACCTCTTGCATCAACTTGATTCTCAGGACTATACGCATTGGAGTCTGCGACATGGGTTCTTGCAACCTGAGTTAAAGATCTGGAAAGTGATAACTTTGGAAGCCCCAAACTTTCTCTGTACTCATTTACCAGATAGTAAAGCCTTGCCTCTTTGCTGCTTAATCCCTGAGCAGTAAGTTCATTAACCACCTGCATTTCGGCATTTGAAGCGGTACCTGTGCTATCTTGTGAACTTCCCGATCCACTTGAGCTGCCTGAACCGCCGGAACTGCCTGAGCCTCCTGAACCGCCCCAGCTTCCTGATCCACTTGAACTACTTGAGCTGCTTGAACTGCCCGAGCCGCCGGATCTGCTGTTTCCGCTTACATAATGAGCCTTTACAGGCTTTTTACTTTCTATCCATTTGCCATTTGCATCAACATAGTATCCGTCAGGAGTCCTTGTACTGACAAGCATGGCACCGTCCGAACCAAGATAGTAATTGCCTATCCAGCGGTTCTCCACCATGTAACCGATATTATCAAAATAATACCACTTATTGTTGATGTACTTCCATGCGTTCGTAGGATAGGAACCGTCCGCCTCCTCATACCACCAGCCCTTGTCGTTTTTCTTCCACTCTGCCGCACCTTTGGCAAAGCTTGGAAAAATCAACACCGAACTGATTATGATGACCGACATGCAGCCCAACATCTTTTTAGCTAAATTCATAATCACCTCCGAAATATTAAAACTTTTGTTACAATCTAATTCTAACATTCCAAGCTTTATTAGTGCAAGCCTTATTATCTGTTTATAGGCTTACTTTGGCTGTTTTCTATCTCTTCTATAATTTTTTGATTATATTCGCCTCAATATAATAATTGCTTATGTTACTAAGCCTTCTTTTTCTTTTTTATATACAGCCAACAAACCGAAGCCAAGCCCAAAACCGCTGCAATTATAATTCCTACTCTTTCCTTACTCATTCCCTTATCTTTCAGCAGTAAAAACTCTCCTCTTGATTTATTGACTTTAAAACTTAGGTAAGAGCCTATTCGCTCGCTTTCTGTTACCTTTATTCCTTCTTCTGTTTTTACTGCCACTGTATTGGTATTCTTATCTTCACTCAGTATTCTAAGCTCTATGTAGGAGCCGTTGCTGCCCGGTATTATGTTATACTCGTATTTTTTTACCGCATTTTTAGAGAAGTTTTTATCTTCGGCTGATAAGGCAAGCTCTTTTATTTCTACGGATGTTCCGTTATAAAAGTAGGAATTTGCTAAAAGTAGGGGCTTATCTCCCACACTTTCAACACTTACGATATCCTTGTTCCAAAGAGCCTCCACCAAATGTATTGTGGTGTTTGTTGTTATTTGTGCTTTGCCGCTTTCTTCCCAATAGGTGTTGTAGCCCTCCTTTTTAGGCGGTTGCGGAATCTTTGCCGGATCTATAGACCCCTTATAATTTACCCTTACGCTTTTTACAAGCTCATCTCCTACCACATACTTAACTTCCAAATACTTAAACCTTTCGGGAGTTTGCTCCTGTGCCAACAACTCTTCGTAGCTTACGGTATTTGCCTCTTTCTCAAAGCTTATGTTATTAATTGCTCCTACACCGTAGTCTACATATCTGTTGGCTGTGGCACTTCCTTCTTCTATAAGCTCACCTGCCACACTTCCCTTTTTAGCATCTTCTTTACTTACAAGCTCTGCCATTACGGTATTATTATTAAGTTCCTTTGCACTTCCGGCTATGCCTCCCACATAATTTAGAGCACTTACACTTGCAAGACTGTAGGAGTCGCTCAGTATATTGGTACTGTAGCCTGCTATACCTCCGGCGTAGGAGCCGTTTTCAGAACTTATATTTCCATAGTTTTGATTTCCGGTTATAGCACCGTAATCAGCCTTTGCCACTATTCCGGCTACATAATCATTCTTTGCCTTTATATCCGCTTCATTAACATTGTTGATAACTCTTGCATAAATATTGTTGCTGAAATTAAGTGAGAGTTCTCCGCTTTTATTGATTCTGTCTGAAAGATTTATATTGTCATTTACGGTTTCTTTCAGGTCTATACCTATTCTTCCCACTATACCCGCTACATTAAAATCCCCTATAACTTCAGCCTTATTTACAGAATTTACAAGCTTGGCTTTTTCAAAATCTCTGTCACTTTTGGCTGAAATATCATAATAAAAGGTCTTATCTTCTATCTTAGCTTTCAGCTTATCCTCACCCTCTTCTATTACCCCTCTTATATTGTCAAGCTCCGACCTTATATTATCTATATCTGTCTTCATGCTTTGGCTGCTTGTTCTTAAATCTTCCTTAGCCTTATCTATTTCTGCTTTCAGTGCCTCGCCGTCACTGTTTATTGTTTTTCTGCTCTCGGACAAATCATCTCCAAAGTCACCTTTTTCATTATCCAGATAGTCAATCAAGTCCTTGGACTGCTTGTATAATTCATCTATATCGCCGCTAAGATAGTAGAAGTCTTTTTCTATACTGTCGAGCTTGCCTCTTTTATTTTCAAGTGAGGACTTCATTCTTTCGGTTATTGTTGAAATATTTTTTATTGCAGCTATGGTGTTTTGCAGTTTACTGTTGTCTTTTTTTATAATATCCGAATAATCGGCTCTGTTTCTTAAGTCTCCCACCTTATCCGCAGCATCTGAGGCATTGCTTGCTATATTTTCATTGACCCCATCCAAGCCTTCTCTTTTTTCGTCAAGTCCGGCATCAAAATTATCGGCTTCCTGCTTGTGGTAATCAAGCCTGTCATCAAAATTTTCCTTTAATTTATCTTGTTTTTCGGATATGCTGTCGCTGTCTTCCTGTAGTAAATTAACGGAAGTATCAAGCTGTGTGGAAAATTCATCAGATAGTTTATTAAGTACCTCAAGCTGTCTGTTAAGTTTATCCAAGGTATCGCTCTCATAGGCGATTTCCATATAAGGCTCAAGTATACCTACTATTCCTCCTACATCCCTTCTTCCGTATACTATACCCTGGTTGATACAGTCTTCTATTACACCGTTTTGAACGCCGGCTATTCCCCCTACTTTATAACTCGTATGCTCATAACCGACCTTTGCAAGATTTGTGCAAGCCTTTATATAACCTGTGGAAACTCCGGCTATTCCTCCCATTATCTCAGGCTTTTCCTTATCTGATGTTACCGTTTCCACACTTATATCCGGCAGTGTGGCAGTCTTTTCTTCCGACAGCACCACCTCCTTGCTTCCAAATATCCTTCCTCTGTTCTCACAGGATACTATTGTGCCTTTATTGATTCCGGCTATCCCTCCTACAAGCTTTGTTCCGTCAACATCGGCATAGTTTGCAGAGTTTAATATAAATCCGGTATCATCATTGATTCCGGCTATTCCTCCTACTGTTTTGTAGGCTTTTAATATTCCTGAAAAGTTGACTGCATTTATTATGCCCTTATTGGTTCCGACCACGCCTCCGACTGTAATCTTACTTCCTACCGGAGATATATTGCCCTCTATGTTAAGGTTTTTTACAACACCTTGCTCTCCTATAAGTCCTATAAGTCCGGCATCGGTGCTTTTTTCACTTATACTTAAGCCCTTTATCGTATAACCCTTACCATCAAGAGTTCCCGAAAATATAGGTATGGGCATGAAATCCTCATTTGATAAGTCTATATCCGCACTCAGCTCATAGTTCTTGGCTAAGGTAAATTCTTCCGTTGTGGCATTTTTTGAAATTTCTATAAGTGCCGCCGCACTGTCTATATATATAACGCCCTCCTGTGCATTTGGCACTTCTTTGTCTGAGGCTGTCTTACTGTTTGCATAGGCTACTATACTAAGCGGCTGTAAAATCATATTTATACTGAGGGCTAAAGCCGTTATCTTTTTTATATTAATTTTTATATTAATTTTCATCTTCTTTTCTGCTCTCCTCCTCATTGTTTTTCTTTGAAAATGATGTCTTATCTATAGTAAAGTCAAATAAGTACAAAAGTACAGGTAAGACAAACATTACTAAAATCATGGAAATAAGCACTCCTATACCCAGTGTCTTTCCAAGTGAGGCTATCGTTGCATTGGATGTTAAAAATCCTATTACAAAGCCTGAGGCTGCCATTATCGTACCTGAGGTTATTATGGTAGGAAATGCTTCGTTAAGAGTGCGTGATATAGCCTTATTTTTGCTTTCACACTCTTCCCTGAGTACCATGTATCTGCCGGTGATCACTATAGCATAGTCTATGGTCGCTCCCATCTGTATGGAGCTTACTATAAGGTAACTTAGGAAAAACATAGGCTCATTTGCAAGGTAGGGCAGACTGAAATTGACCCATATACTGCCCTGTATTGTAAGTACCAATATAAATGGCAGTGCTGCACTTTGGAAGGTAAAAAGAAGTATTATTCCTACAAGCAGGGCTGTGATTATACTTATACGCAGGTTATCCGTTCCAAAAGACTTGCTTATCTCATAGTTGCTTGATGAATCTCCTACTACATATACTTCGTTATAATAGTTTTTAGCTATGCCCTCTACCTCATCTATAGCGGCAAATGTAGCCTTGCCCTCAAGCTCCCTGTCCCATACCACTAAAAAGCGTGAATATTTCTCGCTTTCAAGCTGCTTTCTTGCATCCGTAATACTCTTATTTATGTCCTCTATATTTTCGGTGATATCTTCATCTATCTCCACACCTCCGTTTTCTATCTGCTCATAGAGGAAGTCCACCATATTTATAATAGGAACCTTATAACTGTCTATGCTGTTGATAAATGCTCCGTACTGCTCATTTTTAAGGGCATAAAATCTGTATACAAGTTTTACCAGATCTATATCCACATCCGCTATCTCAGCAAGCTCTCTCGGTTTTAGGCTGTCTGTAAGCACATATTCGCCCTCATTTCCTACTTCTATATTGGCAAGTCCGGTAACGGACTTTACTCCCTCAACCTTGGATATCTCCTCCAAAAGTCTTGCTTCTTTTATGTAATCCTCCTTTGGTATTACCACTGCCAGAATGTTGGAGTTTCCGAAATATTTTTCTATCTCCTCTTTCGCCGCTATATATTCCGTCTTTTTATCCGACTTTATAGAGTTGGGATCAAAGATATAAGCCGTCTTTCCCGATAGCACTATTCCGCCTATCACCAGTACCGTAAATATTCCGGCTATTATAAATCTTACACTTAAAATCTTTTTTCCAAGAAATTCAATATTAGGCACAAAGCTTTTATGCATACTCTTTTTGATCCATTTTTCAAACATCATAATAAGTGCCGGCATAAATAAAAAGACGCTTATCATGCTGAAAATAATTGACTTAAGCAGTACCTGCCCAAGATCCCTACCTATTCTAAACTGCATGGTCATAAGTGCCACCATACCTGCCATAGTGGTAAGCGAGCTTGAAGATATCTCAGGTATCGCCTTTGCCAGGGCGTTAATCAAGGCGTGCTTTGCCTTGAAATTTTGTCTTTCTTCCATAAATCTGTGAAAGAGTATTATTGCGTAGTCTATGGCAAGTGCCAATTGCAGCACCACTCCTACCGCCTTGGTTACGAAGGATATGCGACCGAATATAAAATTCGTTCCTACATTTAACAGTATTGCCACTGCAAAGGTCAGCATAAATATAAGTATTTCCGCATAGGTCTGTGAGGTAAATATCAGTACTCCCACAATTATGATTACTACAAGTACGCCTATGACCTTCATATCTTCATTAAGGGATCTTGCATCATCTTTATCTATAGTTGTGTAAACAACATTGTCGTAGTTGGATACCGCCTCCCTTACCTTTACTATAGCCTCCTGCACAAGCTTTGAATCTTCCACATCTTCAAAACTTATGGTATACAGTGCCGCAAAGTCCTTATAATAGTCCTCTATATTCTTATTTTCATAATCAGAGTCCGACTTATCATAGAAGTCAACTCTTGAAACACCTGCTATTTCTTTAAGCTTAGTACTAAGCTCCAAAGCCTTTTCATAGTCTATGTTATTTACCATTACCTTGGCAGTACCGAAGGTGGTAAAATTCTCATCCATAATATCAAGTCCTTGCTTGGTTTTGGTACTTTCCGGCAGGTAGTCCGAAAGTTTATTGCTTACCTTGACCCATGAACTGCTGAATACTGAAAATACTGCTGCCAAAATAAAAAATACCATAAAGGCTTTTCTTTTGTTTACTATATATGCCGATATTTTCTCAAACATTATACCCTCCTGATCTATTCTAATTTGTTTACAAAATATATTTTCTACTGAAGAAAATAGTCTAATTCCAAGAGGTCTTTTATTCAACAAACAAAAACAGCTAAACTGTAGCATATCTTACAGTTTAGCTGTTTTGTAGTATAAATTTTTAATATTGCTTTTAGTTTGTTTAATTAATTTTAATCCTATATTTACGCTTTAGTTGCACTAAGTTTATATCGTCATATCTTACTTTACCATCATTTTGCAATCTTCCAAGAATTATACCCGGATCTCTGCCAATTTTTTTTGCAAAATCACATATTATATTTAGATCAAAATACTCATTATCTGCTATAAACTTTTCATACATATCGGGAGGAATTAGTCTATTAGCTGCATAATCATCAGCTATTTTTTCTTTTTCTCCATAATCATCTTCAAAAGAAAGTCCATAATCATCATTTACAATATGTCCAATTTCATGAAATAAAGTAAACCAAAACGAATCCGCATATAATCTTCTATCATTGACCATAAGAACTACTTTACTACCTAATTTTTTGGTGGCACCATTTATTTTAGAGCCTTCCAGATTTGGCAGTATTATAAAAATTACCCCTGCTTCATGAAATGCCTTATAGATATATGGATAAAACTCCGTATGTGAATTAGTAAAATTTAAGGCATAATCTATTGCTTTATCAAACTTTTTTTTGTCAAATTTCGGAGTTTCAACGCTTAGTGCTTTATTGATTGCAATTTGAACCATAGTATTAGCTTTAATTATATTTTTATCTCTAACATTAGTTCTACTACTTCTAAAACTTACAGTAAAATCATACTTATTTAAAACGCTGAGTGTCGAAATATTAAGATATTTTCTAACATATTCAACTTGCTGTTCTATTTTCCTTTTCAAGTCGGGAAAATTAAAATTGTCTTTGAAATACTTATATCCTATTTTATTTAGAATATCCTTTTCTCTTTCAAATTCATTCTGTAATTCAAATTCCGCAATTAAGGAGTCATATGTATTTTGCAAACCTAGCCAATACTCTATACTTGTACCTATTAAACGTGATAATTTTATTGCCATATCAACGGACAAGCTTTGTTCACCCCTAATTAATAAGCTTAAATTTTTAGGACTTGTATCAAGTCTTTTTGCAAAATCTTCCTGTGTCAAACCACTTTCGTCAACAAGTTCCTTTATATAATATCCGGGGTGAAATGCAATACTATCTTTATATTCTATAAAATTACTCATAATGTTTGCTCACCTCCATAATTTTTACAATTTTTACTATTCCTGATATTTGATCAATATTACATGGATTGTATAGATTTTTATTTTCATCTAGGGGTTGTATTATAATTCTCCATGGCTCTTTTATTGACTTAACATCAATTGCAAAATATCCTTCCAAGTTCTTCCTTCCGATATTTTTAAGTTTATGGAATCGAAAACTTTTCATCATAATTATGTCTTTTATTACCAATGCATTTTTTAGTGCATTAATCCGTGATAAAAAACTTTGCACCAATAAAACATCTCCACTGAACAGTTTTTTTGCCTCTTTAATACTGTTACACTGTTCTGCAAGTTTCTTTGTTTCATAGAGTAATTCCACATATTCCTCCACAATAAACATCTATAGTTTTAATTATATCTGCGTTCATATAATAATTATAAGGTTAATAATTATAATATAAATGTATCTTAATTAAATTACCTATCAGGTAATTTAATTATAAACATATATAATTACATGTCAATAATAATTTATCTTAAAATAAAAAATCTATACATATTTGTTTTGTCTTTTGCTGATTTTTTCCAGCAGTGCCACTACCTCTACCCCTGAAGTATTCGGGAACATATCAACTCCTATCGCCTTTTTCATCTTATATCCGCCATCTTGCAAAAGTCTTAGATCCCTTGCCAAAGAACCGGGCTTGCAGGACACATAGACTATTTTTTCAGCTCCAAAATCTATGATCTTAGGCAATGCCTTCGGATGTATGCCGTCTCTTGGAGGATCCAAGACTATAATATCCACCTTGCCGGCAAGCTCATCCACAAGCTTTAACACATCTCCGCACATAAATACACAATTATCAATAGCATTTAATTTTGCATTTTCACAAGCCGCCTTAACCGCCTCCTCCACTATCTCTATAGCATATACCTTCTTTGCATACTTTGATAAAAGCTGTGCTATCGTTCCCGTACCGCTATATAGATCATATAAAAACTTCCCCTCGGTATCTCCCACATAGTCTATGACCGACTTATACAAAACTTCCGCTCCTTTGGAGTTCGTTTGAAAAAAAGAAAAGCTGCTTATCTTAAACTTAAGTCCGAGTAAGTTCTCATAAATATAGTCTCTTCCGTATAAGATCTTACTTTCCTGATTTACGACCGCATCCGCATAGGAGTTATTTATGGTATGAATAACACCGACTATCTTACCTCTTAATTTACTTTCTTCAAGTTTTAACAGCCCATCCAGCCAGTCATTTATCAGATCCGTAAGCGCCTTATCAAGTACACCGACTTCCTGCCTGTCTTCTATTTTAGTGTTTAGGGCACTTGTAGTAACTATGTTAATAAGTATTTCCTCATATACCGCACTTCTTCTTACAATAAGATGTCTTAAAAATCCCGTTCTGCTGTGCTTATGAAAATAACTTACATCACGATTTGCAAAAAACTCCCTTGTAAATGCCTGTATTACATTGAAGTCCTCATGAACTATATTGCAGTTTGGCGTATTTACCACATCGTAATGACTTGCCCTTTTATGTAAACCCAGACTTAAGGGTCCGTCTTTTACCTCGTCTCCAAAAGAAAACTCCATTTTATTTCTGTAATTAAACTCGCTTGGACTTTTTATTATGCCCTCCCATAAAAAATCTTCATCAGCCGCATCTTTTAATAATTCTATGATTTGTTTATCCTTTATGCTTATCTGATTATCATAGGATATACTTTGATAGCTGCAACCTCCGCACTTACTGTGAGGACAAAAGTCCTTAGCATCCTCAAGTGCTGATTTTTCAATAACTTTAAGTATCCTTCCCTCAGCCCTTCCATTTCTTTTTTTGCTTATCAAATATTCAACTACCTGACCTTCTATAGCATGCTTTATAAGCACAGAGCCATCTTCTCTTTCTATAACTCCTTTACCTTGATATATGCTTTTTGTTACTTTTCCTACAGCAACTTCACCTTTTTTCATTATACACTGCTCTCCATCCAAATTAATAAAGGTCAAAGATTCGGACAACTTGCCTAACATCTTGACCTTTTTAAATAAATCTTTTTATACTGTGGGTGTTACCTTCATAAGTGAGCTTACCATAAACCATACCAACACTATGATACCTAAAACTATTCTATAATATCCGAACAGCTTAAAGTCATGTTTTTTAACCCAGTTTATCAAGAAATTCACTGAATATGCCGATACAAAGAAAGCAACCAGTACTCCCAGCAAAAGGTATAAAAGCTCTACACCCGTATATGCTCCGCTATATTTAACTATCTTAAGCAAACTTGCTCCAAGTATTATCGGAAGTCCCAAAAAGAAGGAGAATTCCGCCGCTACGGATCTGCTGCATCCGAGTATCATGGCTCCTATTATGGTAGCTCCCGATCTTGATGTACCCGGTATTAATGAAAGTACCTGAAACATACCTATGTATAAGGCGGTATAATAGTTTATCTTGGAAGTTTTATTTATAATAGGATCTTTTTTAAATGCCTTACTTTCTATTACGATAAAAATAACTCCGTAGATTATCAAAGTCAATGCTATGATCAGCGGGCTGTATAAATGATTATCTATCCAGTCATCCAGTAAAACACCCAGTATTCCTACCGGAAGACAGGCTATGAAGATTTTGACCCACAAAAGAAGGGTAGTTCTGTTTTGATACTCATTCTTTTCCACGCTGAAAGGATTTAATTTATTAAAATATACTATAGCCACAGCAAGTATCGCTCCAAGCTGTATGACTACATTAAACACTTCCTTAAACTCCTCTGTAACATTCAAATGTATAAGTTCATCAATTAAAACCAGATGCCCGGTAGAGCTTATAGGAAGCCACTCTGCGAATCCTTCTACTATACCAAGTACTATAACTTTTAAAAACTCAACTATACTCATATGATTCTCCGCTATATATTTTCTATTTGCCAATCAATCGGCTCCAGTCCGTTAGACTTTAGAAAGTCATTTGCCTTACTGAAATGCTTACAGCCGAAAAAACCTCTGTAAGCAGACAAGGGACTTGGATGAGGTGCCTTAAGTACCAAGTGCTTAGGGTTATCAAGCATAGCCGCCTTAAGCTGTGCCGGTCTTCCCCAAAGCATAAAGACTACCGGCTGAGGGCTTTTATTCACAGCTTCTATTATAGCATCTGTAAATCTCTCCCAACCCTTAGCCTGATGTGAATATGGCTCATGTGCTCTTACCGTAAGTACAGTATTTAGCAAAAGCACTCCTTGAGTCGCCCATTTAACCAAAAATCCGTTATTTGGTATATAAAGGGATAAATCATCTTGAAGTTCCTTATAAATATTTTGAAGTGAGGGCGGTATCTCCACATTGGGAAGCACTGAAAATGCAAGCCCGTGTGCCTGATTATCACCATGATACGGGTCTTGTCCAAGTATCACAACCTTCACTTTTTCAAGCGTTGTAAGATGCAAGGCATTAAATATATCATCCGCCTTAGGGTATATGGTTCTTGAAGCATACTCCGCCTTAACAAATTCATATAAATTCTTGTAATAATCTTTGGAAAACTCCGGCTTTAGAGCTGCTAACCAATCCCCTGTTATGCCTGCCATACTTAAACTACTCCTTTCCGTTCCAACAATAAGTACAAAGTTTACATTCCGGTAAACCTATAGACTCTATAAGATCATCCAAACGATTAAACTTAAGTGTGGAAAAATGCTGTATCTTCCTCAGCTCTTCCACCATTTCTTTATAATTTTTACTGTCAGGATCAGTATAGTCCTTTAATACCTCAGGGCTTACATAATCCCCTTCTCTGTCTCTTATAATTCTTCTTGCTATCAAATCAAGGTCGGAATTGGACCTTGAAAAATTAAGATATTTACATCCGTACATAATAGGCGGACAGGCGGGTCTTACATGCACATGTTTTGCACCGCTGTTATATAAAAAATCGGTAGTTTCTCTAAGCTGAGTTCCCCTGACTATAGAGTCATCTATCAAAAGCAGGTCTTTATTAAATATAAGTGCTTCCACAGGGATAAGCTTCATATGCGCTACCAGATTCCTCTGTGCCTGATGTGTGGGCGTAAAGGATCTGGGCCAGGTGGGGGTATATTTTATAAATGGTCTTGCAAAAGGTATGCCCGACTCGTTAGCGTAGCCTATGGCATGTGCCGTACCTGAGTCCGGAACACCGGCAACTATATCCGCATCCACATCATCCCTTCTTGCCAGAAGCTTGCCGCAATTATATCTCATCTGCTCTACATTTACACCCTCATATACTGCTGTAGGATATCCGTAGTACACCCATAGAAATGAGCATATCCTCATCTCTTCCCTGGGTTTTCTAAGCGTAGTTACCCCTTTTTCATCAATATATACCAGCTCTCCGGCTCCAAGCTCTCTGTAGCGCCTGTATCCAAGGTTTAAAAAAGCATGGCTTTCCAAGGTTGCACAGTAAGAGCCCGGCTTTTCTCCAAGAGTTATCGGTGTTCTTCCGTACCTGTCTCTTGCGGCATATATACCCTTGTGTGTAAGTATAAGAATACTCATTGAGCCTTTTATCATTTCCTGAGCATACTCTATCCCTTCTTCAAATGTAGGCTTTTGGTTTATCAGTACTGCGGTTATTTCCGTTGAATTGATACGACTTCCGCTTTGCTCTAAAAAGTATACAGGACCGCTTTTATAAAGCTCTTCTATTATCTCCTTTTGGTTGGAGATCTTGCCCACGGTTGTGATTGCAAAACTTCCCAAATGTGACTGTATAAGCAAGGGCTGCGGATCCTCATCGGATATGCAGCCTATGCCCAGATTTCCATGTAACTCTTCTACATCATGTTCGAACTTTGTTCTAAATGGTGAGTTTTCTATATTATGTATAGCTCTACTAAAACTTTCCCCGTCACTGACTGCCATACCGCCTCGTTTTGTTCCTAAGTGCGAATGATAATCAACTCCGAAGAAAAGATCCATTACGCAATCAGACTTAGATGCTACACCGAATATTCCACCCATTTTATAAACCTCTCTTATATTAATTAAAAGAATGCTACTTAAGCATGTTCTTTGCCAAATCTATTATATTATCTACACTAAATCCGAATTTTTTGAAAAGCTCTGCTTGAGGAGCACTTGCTCCAAAATCCTTCATTGACAGAACCTCTCCTTCAAAGCCTACATATCTGTCAAGCCCGAAACCTGATAAGGCTTCTATAAACATCCTCTTTGACACTGCCTTTGGAAGTACCGCTTCCTTGTATTCACTGCTTTGCTCTTCAAATACATCTATACAGGGCATACTTACAACTCTTACACTTATGCACATTTTCTCAAGCTCTTTGGAAGCCTCAAGAGCCAAAGAAACCTCTGAGCCTGAAGCTATAAGTATCAGGTCTATATCAGCTCTTGCAGCTTCTTTAATAACATATCCTCCCTTTAATGCTTCTTTGGAACTTCCCTCAAGCTGTGGAAGGTTTTGTCTTGTAAGTATAATAGCCGTAGGTGTCTTTTCAGACTTTAGTGCACTGTACCAAGCTGCAAGTGTTTCGGTAGCATCTGCCGGTCTGAACGCATGGAAATTTGGCATAGCTCTTAACATGGCAAGCTGCTCAATAGGCTCATGTGTAGGTCCGTCCTCTCCGACTCCTATTGAGTCATGTGTACATACAAAGGTTGCCGGTATGCTCATAAGTGAAGACAGCCTTGCCATAGGCTTTGTATAATCACTAAATACAAAGAAGGTCGCACAATAAGCCTTAAGAGCTCCATGTAAGATAATTCCGTTGGTAATTGCCGCCATAGCAAGCTCTCTTACACCAAAGTGTAAGTTTCTGCCTGCATAGGAGTCTTTTGCAAAATCACCCATTTCACTCAAATAAGTCTTATTTGATGGGGCAAGATCCGCTGAACCGCCTATAAGATTCGGAATCTCAAGCTTAACTCTATTTAATATTTTACCGGAAATATTTCTTGTAGCATCCGCTTTTTCATCCCATGCCCAATATTCGTCCTTATCAAGGAAGCTTAGGTCTTCCTCAACAAAGTATTTATTCCAAAGGGTCTTATTCTCAGGAAAGGCTGTAAAATATTTTTCAAGAAGTTCATTCCACTCCTTCTCTACCTTTTCCAATCTTTCAACCTTGCTTTGATAATGCTCATAGACTTCATCCGGTACAAAGAAAGGCTCTTCATACTCCCAGCCTATATTCTCTCTAAGTGCCTTTATATTATCAACTCCAAGAGGCTCTCCGTGAGCACTTGCCTTGCCCTCCTTTGCCGGACAGCCAAAACCTATCTTGGTCTTTATGTTAATAAAAGAAGGTTTTTCTTTGTTATTCTTAGCTTCCTCAATCGCCTTTGATACCTTACCAAGGTCATGACCGTCATCAACCTCTATAACCTGAAAACCGAAGGCTTCCATACGCTTACTTACATTCTCACTGAATGCAAGGTCGGTTGAACCCTCTATACTTATACTGTTTGAATCATATAACACTATAAGTTTTGAAAGTCCAAGATGCCCTGCAAGTGAAAAAGCTTCCGAGCTTATACCCTCCATCATGCAACCGTCTCCGCCAAGTACATAGGTAAAATGGTCTATTACATTAAATCCGTCTTTGTTAAACAAGCTTGCAAGATGAGACTCTGCTATAGCCATACCTACTGCCATACCCATACCTGCACCAAGAGGTCCTGTAGTGGCTTCAACACCTACTGTATGACCGTATTCCGGATGCCCCGGAGTCAGTGAATCAAGCTGTCTAAAAGACTTCAGGTCTTCTATTGAAAGATTCCCGTATCCGAAGAGGTGTAAGAGTGAATACAGTAACATTGAACCATGACCTGCTGAAAGCACAAATCTGTCTCTGTTTATCCAGTTCGGATTTTTAGGATTATGCTTCATATGGTTTGCCCACAGCTCATAAGTAATATCCGCAACTCCGAGAGGCAGTCCCGGATGCCCTGAATTTGCCTTTTGTATGGCATCTGCTGAAAGTATTCTTATAGCACTTGTCGCTTTTTTTTCAATATTTGACATCGTATAAGCTCCTTTAAAAATATTTATAGATTATAGCAAAAAATAAGTTATTAAATCAAGTGTTCATTATTTATTGAGCAAAGAAAGTATCAAGTCCGTCCGCTATACCCTTTGCATGGTTTTTAAGTACAGACTCGTCATGTGAAGATGACTTGTCTCCAAGCTCTATATCTATGGAAGGAATGGTTGAATATGAGGTCTGTGTAAGATCCATCTCAAGACTTCCCTGGGCGAAGATCTTAGTTCCAACTCCTCTAAGCCCTGATATAACGCTGTCTCCCAGTTTGTGATGTTTTTGCCAGTTAGACGCTACCGGCTCCATCGCTCTGTAAGAAGCAACATTAGGTACACTCATATAAAATGCTCCCTTGTTGCTTGAGGTACTGTCCCAGTGCAGTGCCAAATGACAGTCGGCATTATTATTTGCAATTACGGTTCTCGCTATATTATCAAGCTGCACATCATCGCTTTCTCTTATCATAAGTACATCATAGCCTCTTGATAAAAGCTCTGCCTTCAATACCTTAGCCATAGCAAGTGTTACGCTTGCCTCACTTGTACCGTCTGCAAATGTCATACCGCCTGATACCGCAGTGGAAGTAACCTGTCCGGCAGCAGTAGTTCCTCCGGTCACCTTAGGTGTTGAGTCAGGATGTGAAAGTGTCTTTACTGAAGAACCTCCTTTTGTGCCGTGACCTGCATTTACACAGACCACCTTGTTCTTTCTGTTACCGCTTGCCTTATAAAGCTTGGCTTTACCGCTGTTGATTTTTGAAAAGTCTGCATACTTCCAAGAAGAATTCAGTCCTATTTCCGCACCGTCAGCTACTTGAGCCTTGGTCTCTTCCACCTTAGGTTTTTCTGTGGTCAAAAACTCTGTAGCTATATAAGCTTCCTTGTCCTTATACATAACTTTTGACCATTTATCGGACTTACCTATGCGTTTTAATTCTTCTCCCTTATTAAATGCGGTTATCTTTTCTCCACTTGTATCCGGATTGGTTCTTAAATTTACATTATCTCCTTTAACATATACTGTTTCATCTACAGACTCGAAATTTACAGCCGCCTTACTTGCCACAGTAGTTACCGGTGTACTTACCGACTTGGTGTTAATGGCACTTGCAACTGCTACATTTGAAGTGCTCTCTTGCTCGGCTTCGGTCTGTGCCTGCTTAGTTGCTTCATTGCTTGTAACAGTTTCAGGCTGCTTAGAGTTTGCCCCGCAAGCAGAAATCAATAACGCCAAGCTTGCTGTTAAAATTAGACTTTTTAATCTCATCTTCTTAATTCCTTTCATTAAAATACATTAAAATACATTATTTTATGGCTTCAACTATACTTGCTCCGCCTGCTACATATGAGTTCACATCATAAAATACCACTGCCTGACCCGGTGTTACCGCTCTTACCGGATTTTCAAACTCAACCAGTATTTTATCATCTGCTATGGCTTTTACCATGCAATTTTCACCCTTATGAGAATATCTTATCTTTGCTCTTAAGTTTATACTTTCTCCTACTTTAAGTCCTTCTATGCTCATCCAGTTTACCCTGTCGGCAATAAGACCTTTATCAAGTACTTCCAAAGAATTACCTATGATGACCTTATTGTTATCCACATCTATCTTTGTTACAAAGCAAGGCTCTCCAAGACTCAGTCCCAGCCCCTTTCTTTGACCTACAGTATAATGTGTTATGCCTTTATGTGTACCCAGCACCTCTCCCTTGGTATTTACAAACTCTCCGCTCTTAATGCTTATATCGCTGTTTTCTTCTATAAACTTTGCATAGTCTCCATCCGGCACAAAGCATATATCCTGACTGTCGGGTTTATTGGCTATTCTAAGACTTATATTCTCTGCTATCTTTCTTATCTCGTCTTTTTCGTAATCCCCTACCGGCATAAGCGTTCTTGCAAGCTGCTCCTGTGTAAGATTATACAGTGCATAGGTTTGATCTTTGTGGCTGCTTTTTGCAGTTTTTAGGGTATATCTGCCATTTTCCAAAAGTACTACTTTGGCATAATGCCCTGTAGCTATGTAATCAGCCCCTATGCTTAGGCTTCTGTGCAGCAGCGACTCCCATTTTACATATCTGTTACAGGCTATGCAAGGGTTTGGAGTCCTCCCCTTTTTATATTCTTCTATAAAATAGTCTATCACACTTGACTTAAATTCATTCTTAAAATTCATTACATAATATGGTATATCCAAAGCGGCAGCAACCCTTCTTGCATCATCCACTGCAGAAAGACCGCAACAACCTCCGTTTGACTGCTGCCTTTCTTCGTCTTCATCCTGCCATATCTGCATGGTAACACCTACCACATCAAAGCCTTCTTTTTTCAAAAGATAAGCGGCTACCGAAGAGTCTACACCTCCCGACATACCGACAACTACTTTTTTCTTATTCATTACCATCTTCTTTCTTTTCTCCAAAACTCCATGAGTCGGTGGGCTTAAGTACCTCCGGCTGTAGAGGCTTTTCTTTGACACTCTCCTCCCATACGCTTTCTTGTTCTTCTTGCATACCATACTTATCACCGGTTTCAAATGTAACCTGAGCCACCTTTTCCTCTTTAATATTTAATACTATATAATATACATAAATCAAGCATATAATTAATTTTACAACATAGAAATACGGTATGCTTATTGTATTATCGGTATATATGGCTAATATCCAATTTATTGCTATGATAAGTGTTGTTAATGTAAATGTGGCTGTTTTTGCATACAGGGCTATTGCAAAATCCTTTCCGTCACTTAAATTTTTACCCATCTTTTTTGCAACTGCTTTTACGGTTAAAACTAACAATAACGCTGTCAAAACATAGGCTAATACCAGTCCTATATAATAAAATATCGCTAAAATAACTATTATCGTCATTGCTACGGCTATTACAGTCGGTTTCATATTGTCTATGAACTCATCACGAGTTACGGATTCATTGCCCGTTAAACCAAATTCTTTAAAGTCCAATTCGGCATCTTTACCAAGGCTGTCCCTTAACAGTATAGCATCCTTAAACACAAAAAGATTATTTGCTTCTCTGTAATAAAGTTCATTTTTATCCATAGTTTCGTCAGTATTAATATATATATACACATTTCCATATACATCGTCTACCTTTTCTTCCATATCAAGACCGGAAGCACTTAAGGTAAAGTCGGGTATAACATTTTGCATATAATCTACTATGCCTTTGTAGCGACTGAAGAAAGCCATAAGTGCAACCAGCGTTACAAGTAGAATTCTAAATAAAGGCAGTAAAAATATATAAGCGGTTTTTCTTGAGCCTTTATATTGTATAAATCTGTTATAAGCCTCCATGTTAAAAATCGAATCAAATATATCTTTAAAAATTCGCATAAATTCTCCTTCATATAGTACTTGAAATAACTATACAACATTGTAGAATAAAAGTACATATGTTTTAATTAAGGAGCAACTATGAACGACAAGTTAATTTATTTAGACAATGCAGCTACCACAAAGGTAAAGCCCGAAGTTCTTGAGGCTATGCTGCCGTATTTTACCGATTATTATGCCAATCCTTCGGCTGTATATAATTTTTCTTCAAAAGTACGAAACGATATAAGCTTAGCAAGAGAAGTTATAGCTGATTCTCTTTCGGCAAGCAGCAGGGAGATATATTTTACCTCGGGAGGTACCGAGTCCGATAATTGGGCTATCAAACTTACAGCCCTTGCTTATGAGGAAAAGGGAAGACATATAATCACTTCAAAAATAGAACATCCTGCGGTGCTTAGTACCTGTGCCTACCTTGAAAGCAGGGGCTTTGAGCTTACTTATCTTAATGTTGATAATGAGGGGTTTGTATCCTTGGAAGAGCTTGAGCAAAGCATAAGAAGCGATACGACTCTTATAAGTATTATGTTTGCCAATAATGAGATAGGAACCATACAAAACATCAAAGCCATAGGAGAAATTGCCAAAAAGCACTCTGTGGTATTCCATACCGATGCAGTTCAAGCCTATGCGCACATACCTATAGATGTTAAGGAGCTTGGCATTGATCTGCTCAGTGCCTCCGCACATAAAATCGGAGGTTCGAAGGGTGTCGGATTTTTATATATTGATTCCAAGCTTAAAATCAAGTCCTTTATACATGGTGGTTCACAAGAAAGAAAAAGAAGAGCGGGTACGGAAAATGTTCCCGGTATTATAGGAATGGCAAAGGCGGCAAGCTTAAGCCTTGATACCATGAATAAGTCTTTTGAATATACAAAAAACTTACAAAGCTATCTTATAGAGCGTTTGAGGCATGAATTCGAGGGAGTACATATTAACGGAAGTCTTGAACAAAGGCTTGCAGGTAATATTAATGTGCGTTTTGAAAAAGTTTCTTCAGAAGTACTGCTTATAATGCTTGATAATAAAAATATTTGTGTGTCTGCCGGCTCAGCCTGCGCTTCAGGCTCTTTAGACCCTTCTCATGTGCTTTTGGCAATAGGGCTTGATGCTAACGCCGCAAGGGAGTGTATTCGTATAAGCCTGAGTGATGAAAATACGAAAGAGGAGCTGGATACGCTGGTAGAAGTGCTTAAAGAAGTTATACCAAAATTACGAATGATGGGTTAAAATACGAACAAACCTTACAGCTTTAGTCTACTTGCATACCTTTTGAAAAAGTTACAACAAATTTACACGGACTGCCAAACTTCTTGTCCGATAAAATCAATCGAACTATGCTTATCTGTGAAATTTGATCTCACTTTTTCAAGACCAATGCTGTAAGGTTTATTCTATTATTTATGTGTATCAGCATTCTTGCTTTGAATAAATTCGGATAGTAAAAAAACAAGACAACACAAATGCCACACCGGATAAAACCATAGTTACTATGCTAAAAATAATCAGCTGTGTATTTGACGGTTTTCCAAGTAAAATATTTGTTACTGTTATTAATCCAATCATAATAGCCACTGAAACCAGCAAACTGATGATACTTATAGCTTCCGTTCTGTCATTTGAGTCTAAGTAGGATATTGGCAAAAAAATTGAATTCATAATTAATATAATTCCTACAGCAGCCGAAAATAGCAAAAGAACATCAACATATCTATAGAATGAGAATCCATAAAGGGTAAATGATGCTGCAAATAAACCCATTGACAATATACTTCCAATAACAACCGTAATTAATTGAGTCATAAATACACTTTTTATAATTTCACATCTTTTTATCGGTAATGATAAAATATATTTATGCCACTTTCCACTGCCATTTTTTCTCAAACTGATAGAACTGATAAAGGGAAGCCCAATAACTGTTAAGTATACAAAATTAACTAATAATGTTTCATCTCCATCGCCGAAAATTAAGATTAAAACCCCTACCAGAACTATAAATATCAACAGAATCTTTAAGTTTGATACTATTTTATAATAATGATTTTTAAGCAAGCCTTGCATTTCGTTCACCTTTCGCCATCAACAGCATAATTTCATCTAAAGAAACGCTATCTACTATTAGATTTTTATATTTTTTCTCCATCAATTTCCTGTCAGATACCAAAACATCTATCTGATAATCTTTTTTGTATATTGATATAATATCTTCTGACGAGATATTTACAAAATTATTTTCTGAGCAACGAATAACTCCATAATTGTATATAAGTTCATCTTTAGTTTTATTTAAAATAACTTCTCCCTTATGAATAAACACTATATAGTCTGCAATCTTCTCTAAATCACCGGTAATATGAGAAGATAATAAAATAGAATGATTTTCTTGCTTTACAAATTCCAGAAGTACATCCAATATCTCCTCTCTCATAATTGGATCAAGTCCACTTGTGGCTTCATCTAAAATTAATAGTTTGGATTCATGCGATAATGCTACTGCAATAGCAAGCTTCATACTCATTCCTCTTGAATAAGTCTTTATTTTTTGAGATTTAGATAGGTTAAAACGCTTGAGATATTCTTTAAAACAAGAATTATCCCATCTTACATAAATTTTTTCAAAAATATCAGATAGTTGCTCTGCTGTTAAATGCTCGGGAAAATTGTTACTATCATATACAACACCTATATCTTCTCTTATTTCAGTATCCTCATCTGACATTTCTTTTCCAAATATTTCAATCTTTCCACTATCCTTCTTTAAAACATTTAAAATACAATTCATCGTAGTAGATTTTCCTGCTCCATTTTCACCGATAAAACCCAGTATATTTCCCTCCGGTAATGAAAAGGATATATCTTTGATAGAAAAATTTGACTTCTTATACTTTTTACTGACATTTTTTAGTGTCAAAATATTTCTCATTTTTTATCATTCCTCCTCCAAATACAAAATCTTTAATATCTCGGTGATTTTTTCAAGTGTAATTGCATTTTCCTTTGCAACTTCAATTGCCAGTTGCAGATATTCTTCCATCTTTTTTTGCTGTTGCTCTTTATAGAACTCTTTGTTCCTTGCCAGTACATATGTTCCTCTACCTACTTCGGTTTCTATAAAACCATCTCTTTGCAATTCTTCATACGCTCTTTGAACTGTAATCACACTCACATGGATTGATTTTGCTAATGCCCTCATAGATGGAAGTGTATCTCCGGCAACTAATTCTTCACTTATAATCATATTTTTTACCTGAGAAATAATTTGTTCATATATAGGTTTATCTCGGTTATTACTAATAATAATGTTCACAAAAACCTCTCTGCAATATTGTACTTATTGTATAAGTACAATATTATCACTGTACTGTTATTATGTCAATAAAAAAGTTTGTATTGTTACTAGCGGCAAAATTAGTATTTTATAAGGTATCTTTTAGTTTATTGACTCAAATTTGTCGGGAAGTTAACAACATAAATAATTATAAATATATCTACACACCACTAATCTTTTGTAACAGTAGTGCTCCGGGAGAATAAAAAAACTCCTTATAATTCAATCTTTTTAGCGGTTAACCCTTTTGATAAAGCGAG
>ERZ773069.352-NODE-352-length-31859-cov-12.814080_pt1 | contig 31859 bp, 26 predicted proteins | sample MGYA00580619_ERZ773069 | MGnify/ENA primary metagenome ERZ773069 (study PRJEB29015, sample SAMEA2738007) | human oral metagenome | biome: human oral; feature: human-associated habitat; material: dental | place: China | collected 2108 ...
TTATCGACGGAACTGACGCTACAATGCTTTCAGGTGAGTCTGCAAATGGTAAATACCCACTTGAGTCAGTAACTACAATGGCTACAATCGATAAGAACGCTCAAACTCTTCTTAACGAATACGGACGTTTGAACTCAGATACTTTCGAACGTAACTCTAAGACAGAAGTTATGGCTTCAGCTGTTAAAGATGCTACTAACTCAATGAATATCAAATTGGTTGTTACTTTGACTAAAACTGGTCACACTGCTCGTTTGATCTCTAAATACCGTCCAAATGCTGATATCTTGGCATTGACATTCGATGAATTGACAGAACGTGGCTTGATGTTGAACTGGGGTGTTATCCCAATGTTGACAGAAGCACCTTCATCAACTGATGACATGTTTGAAATTGCTGAACGTAAAGCAGTTGAAGCAGGTCTTGTACAATCTGGTGACGATATCGTTATCGTTGCAGGTGTGCCACTTGGTGAAGCAGTTCGTACTAATACAATGCGTATCCGTACTGTACGTTAATCTAATATTAAAAAGCCTATCATATCAAGCTTTCTAGCTTGTGTGATAGGTCTTTTTTTGTGACGAGGGTCAAAATATATCATTTTCCTTTCAATGCTAAGGTATATAATACAGTTTGCCCTGTAACTTTTGCTGTAATTATAGATTGCAATGGTCATCTTTCTATCTTTATGACTAAATCTAGCTAGGATTTTTTGGATAATAAGTCTATAAGTGTATGATTGAGGCTTGAGCTTATTACTGTTTGTGCAGAAAGGATTGCTAAAAGATAGGGTTTAGTAGTGTTTAGGAAAATAAAAAAAGCTCTCTGGAAAAACCAGAAAGCTTGAGAGGCATCTCCATGTGAGAAATCGGTTCACACAATTTCTCAAGGTCCGCTCCTGCGTTATGACCTCCTTTGCTCAATAGTAGCTCTCGCTACATATCGACTCATCGCAAAATTTATTTTACTATAAGGTCGAAAAAAAGTCAATAAAAAAGTTCCTATAAAAAGGAACTGTTAAACAATGCTAATTGCCGGGATCGAACCGGCGACCTCATCCTTACCATGGATGCGCTCTGCCTACTGAGCTAAATCAGCTTACTTAAAAAGTATACTATAGAATCAAATCTTTGTCAATAAAATGTTTTATTTAAAAGTAATCAGCTGTCAGTCAAACTAAAATGGCTTAAGGGAATGTCCTAAAGCCATTTTATTCTAACCTAATTGATTTTGTTTTTTTCTGGATTCCAGATAAAGCTTGCGATAAAGCTAAAGATGATGGTAACAATTGCAACTAAGACAGCAAGAATCAGTGCTGGTATGCGAATAAACCACCACAAAGGGTTTGGTTTTTTATTTGTATGCCATTGTTTTGTTTCTTCATCCAGACGTTGGAATTCTGATTGGATACGTTCAGCAACCATCTCAATTCCTTCATCATTCATTTTCTTAATGTCTGAGATATCGATAGGATTTCCGAAGTTCATATCGACACGTTCACGACTGATGAGTCCTTTTAAGGTCATTGGACCAGTATAAGTAACTGGCATGATGCGAACCTTGGCCATTTTAGCAATCAGAGCTACGCCACCTTTTACATCGTTAGAATGACGACTACCGCTTGGAAACATGATGAGAGATCGGTTGCTCTTTTTAAGGACATTGATAGGATACTTAATGGCAGAAGCACTAGGATTTTCCCGATCAATAGGAAAGGCACCACACATACGAATCCACCAACCAAAGATTCGGTTGGAGAAAAGTTCCTTTTTAGCCATAAAAACAAACTGTTTCGGTTTGGTCGCAAATGCCATGTAGACAGGATCCCACCAGGTACGATGGGGAGCGACTAGGATATAGTTTTCATCTTGACTCGGAATTTTATTGGTATTATGATAATGAGCATTACCGTTGATAGACCAGAGAATCAACATAACGAGCCCACGAAGATAAGTATAAAACATGGTGTCTCCTTCAAATTTCTTTCTTTTATTATACCTTATCGTTGTAGGACAGGCAAATTTTTTTTGTATAGGCGGAAAAGATCTTTATATGAAATTAGAATTATTCAAAAAAAAATGATATGATAGAGATTATGGATAAAAATAAAATTATAGGCTTAAGCCAATCAGAAGTTAATGAACGTCAGAAACAGGGGCAGGTCAATGATTTCAAAGCATCAGCTAGTACCAGTACTTGGCAGATTGTAAAACGAAATGTTTTTACTCTCTTCAATGCTTTAAACTTTGCTATTGCCTTAGCACTCGCCTTTGTTCAAGCCTGGAGTAACCTAGTTTTCTTTGCGGTTATCTGCTTTAATGCTTTTTCAGGAATTGTAACCGAGCTTCGAGCTAAACATATGGTTGACAAACTGAATCTTTTGAATAAGGAAAAGATCACGACCATTCGTGATGGGCAAGAGGTAGCTTTGGATCCAGAAGAGCTTGTTTTGGATGATGTGATTCGCTTGTCTGCAGGCGATCAAATTCCAAGTGATGCAATTGTATTAGAAGGTTTTGCAGAAGTCAATGAAGCCATGTTAACGGGCGAGAGCGACTTGGTACAAAAAGAAGTAGAAGACCTAATGTTGTCAGGTAGTTTTCTTGCAAGTGGTTCTGTCTTTGCTCAAGTTCATCATGTAGGGGCAGATAACTATGCAGCCAAACTCATGCTTGAAGCTAAAACTGTTAAACCGATTAACTCACGTATCATGAAATCGCTAGATCAGTTAGCTGGCTTTACTGGGAAAATCATTATTCCATTTGGAATTGCTCTTTTGCTTGAAGCTTTGGTCTTAAAAGGTCTGCCACTGAAGTCTTCTGTAGTGAATTCATCTACAGCCCTTTTGGGGATGTTGCCTAAGGGAATCGCGCTCTTGACCATCACCTCTCTCTTAACCGCTGTTATCAAGCTTGGTTTGAAAAAGGTTTTGGTACAGGAGATGTATTCTGTTGAGACCTTAGCACGTGTCGATATGCTCTGTTTGGATAAGACAGGAACTATCACCCAAGGGAAGATGCAGGTTGAGACTGTCCTTCCTCTGACCCAGACTTTTGATAAAGATGCTATTGCCAAAATACTAACCAGCTATATGGCACACAGTGAGGATAAAAATCCAACAGCTCAAGCTATTCGAAAGCGTTTTGTGGGAGAGGTAGTTTATCCGATGATTTCTAGTCTTCCATTTTCTAGTGATCGTAAATGGGGAGCAATGGAGTTGGAAGGTCTTGGAACTGTTTTTCTAGGCGCACCAGAGATGTTGTTGAATGCTGAAGTTCCTGAAGCTAGAGAAGCTCTTGAACGAGGATCTCGTGTCTTGGTGTTAGCGCTCAGTCAAGAAAAACTTGACCATCACAAGCCATCTGATATTCAGGCTTTGGCTTTGCTTGAGATTCTAGATCCGATTCGAGAAGGTGCTGCTGAGACGCTAGACTATCTTCGTTCTCAGGAAGTGGGGCTGAAAATTATCTCTGGTGATAATCCAGTTACCGTTTCAAGTATTGCTCAAAAAGCTGGTTTTGCAGATTACCACAGCTACGTAGATTGCTCGAAAATTACTGATGAAGAGTTGGTTGCCATGGCTGAGGAGACAGCCATTTTCGGACGTGTCTCTCCTCATCAAAAGAAACTGATCATCCAAACGTTGAAAAAAGCAGGTCATACGACTGCTATGACAGGGGATGGTGTCAATGATATCCTAGCTCTCCGTGAGGCAGACTGTTCCATTGTTATGGCTGAAGGAGACCCAGCAACTCGTCAGATTGCAAATCTGGTCCTCTTGAATTCAGATTTCAATGATGTTCCTGAGATTCTCTTCGAAGGTCGTCGTGTGGTCAATAATATTGCCCACATTGCTCCGATTTTCTTGATTAAGACAATCTATTCTTTCTTGCTAGCAGTTATCTGTATTGCCAGTGCATTGTTGGGACGTACTGAATGGATTTTGATTTTCCCATTCATTCCGATTCAGATAACTATGATTGATCAGTTTGTGGAAGGATTCCCACCGTTTGTATTAACTTTTGAACGAAATATCAAACCTGTGGAACAAAACTTCCTCAGAAAATCCATGCTTCGAGCTTTACCAAGTGCCTTGATGGTAGTCTTTAGTGTTCTCTTTGTTAAAATTTTTGGAACCAGTCAAGGTTGGACAGCCATTGAAATTTCGACACTTTTGTATTATCTATTGGCATCAATTGGTTTCATGTCTGTAGTTAGAGCTTGCTTGCCATTTAGCTTGTGGCGTGTGCTATTGCTTATTTGGTCAGTTGGAGGTTTCCTTGGAACAGCTCTATTCCCAAGAATCCAAAAATTGCTTGAAATTTCAACACTTACAGGTCAAACATTGCCTGTCTATGGCATTATGATGCTCATCTTTATTGTGATTTTCATACTGACAAGTCGTTATCAAGTTAAAAGATAAAGAAAGACTGCAATCCATGATTGCGGTCTTTTTTAGGTGCAGGATTGCTAGATAAAATATGGTATAATAAAGGCAAATAGAGTTTTTGAAAGTGAGAGAAGATGATTTCAAAGAGATTAGAAACAGTAGCTTCTTTTGTTCCCCAAGGAGCTGTTTTGCTGGACGTCGGTAGCGATCATGCTTATTTACCGATTGAACTAGTTGAAAAAGGTCGTATTGAACGTGCTATTGCAGGAGAGGTAGTAGTAGGTCCTTATCAATCTGCTGTAAAAAATGTTGAGAGCCATGGCTTAACTGAGAAAATTCAGGTTCGTTTAGCCAATGGTTTAGCAGCTTTCGAAGAAAGTGATCAGGTTTCTGTTATCACTATTGCTGGGATGGGGGGTCACTTGATTGCTACGATATTAGAAGAAGGATTGGACAAATTAGCCAATGTTGAGCGATTGATTCTTCAACCTAATAATCGTGAAGACGAGTTGCGTACTTGGTTACAAGAACATGGTTTTCAAATTATGGCAGAAAGTATCCTAGAAGAAGCTGGGAAATTTTACGAGATTATAGTTGCAGAAGCTGGTGAAATGAAGCTATCAGCCACTGATATCCGCTTTGGTCCTTTTTTATCTAAAGAACTCAGTCCAGTCTTCAGCCAAAAATGGCAAAGAGAAGCAAGTAAGCTAGGATTTGCCCTTAGTCAAATTCCAGAAAAAAATCAAGAAGAACGTCAGGTTCTGGCTGATAAAATTCAAGCCATTAAGGAGGTGCTCCATGAAAGCAAGTGAAGTGATTAAGCGTTATGAAACTTATTGTCCACAAGAATTTTCTATGGAAGGCGATAGTCGTGGTCTGCAAATTGGAACCTTAGATAAGGAAATCCAAAAGGTCATGGTTGCCCTTGATATCCGTGAAGAAACCGTGGCAGAAGCCATCGAAAAGGGTGTTGATCTGATTATTGTCAAGCACGCACCAATTTTCCGTCCCATCAAGGACTTGGTAGCTAGTCGTCCTCAAAATCAAATTTATATCGACCTCATCAAGCACGATATTGCAGTTTACGTCAGTCATACAAACATTGATATCGTTGAAAATGGTCTTAATGATTGGTTCTGCCAACTGTTAGATATTACGGATACAACGTATCTGCAAGAAACAGGTCCAGAACGTGGCATCGGGCGTATTGGAACTATTAGACCTCAAACATTTAAAGAATTTGCAGATCATGTTAAGGAAGTCTTTGATCTAGATAGCCTTCGAATGGTGTATTATAAAGAGACTGAATTGCAAAAGACAATCTCAAGAGTGGCTATCTGTGGCGGCAGTGGGCAGTCTTTCTACTCTGATGCTTTGGCAAAAGGAGCAGATGTTTACATTACTGGTGATATCTATTACCACACTGCACAAGATATGTTGTCAGACGGATTGTTGGCTCTGGACCCAGGACACTATATTGAAGTTCTCTTTGTTGAAAAAATTGCAGCGTTCCTGAACGAATGGAAGGAAGAAAATGATTGGCCTTTAGAGGTTATCGCAAGTCAGGCATCGACCAATCCATTTCATCATATCTAGTTAGAAGGTAAAGACAATGAAAAAAGTTGCTATTGTAGGAGCAGGAATTGTAGGGGCAACGGCTGCCTACTATCTTTCTAAAGAAAATGATATCGAAGTAACTGTCTTTGATCATGGGCACGGACAAGCGACCAAGGCAGCAGCAGGAATTATCAGCCCCTGGTTTTCTAAACGACGCAATAAGGTCTGGTACAAGATGGCGCGTCTAGGAGCAGATTTTTATGTAGATTTATTAGCTGATATAGAAAAATCCGGTCAAAAGGTAGATTTTTACCAACGCTCAGGAGTCTTTCTTCTTAAAAAAGATGAGTCCAAACTAGAGGAACTCTATCAACTAGCCTTGCAACGTAGAGATGAATCTCCCTTAATAGGGGAATTAGCCATTCTGGATCAAGAGTCTGCGAGTAAGTTATTCCCTGGTCTAAAGGGATTTGAGAGCTTGCTTTATGCTTCTGGTGGAGCTCGAGTAGATGGGCAACTCCTAGTGAGTCGTTTACTGGATGCCAGTCAGGTTAAGGTCGTAAAGAAAGAGGTTAGTCTAACTCCTTTATTATCAGGCTATCAGATAGACAATCAAATGTTTGATCAAGTAATTTTATCTACGGGGGCTTGGCTTGGACACATTTTGGAGCCTTTAGGCTATGAGGTGGATGTTCGTCCTCAAAAAGGTCAACTTAGAGATTATCAGGTGCCACAAGACATGGGAGCTTACCCTGTAGTTATGCCGGAAGGTGAGTGGGATTTGATACCATTTCCTGGAGGTAAGTTATCTCTAGGAGCTACCCATGAGAATGACATGGGATTTGATCTTACAGTCGATAAAAATTTGCTCCAACAAATGGCTGAGGCAGCGAATCCATTTTATCCGAGTTTAAAGGATGCAGTTTTATCTGGTGATCGTGTAGGAATTCGGGCTTATACGAGTGACTTTTCTCCATTTTTCGGACAGGTTCCAAACTTATCAGGAGTCTATACAGCAAGTGGTCTAGGATCTTCAGGGTTAACGACTGGTCCTATTATCGGTTATCATCTAGCTCAAATGCTTCAAGGGAGAAAAGGAGTATTGGATCCAGCAGATTATCCGACTGAAAGATACATTAAAAAGAAACAATAGTAAACTTTTTACCTGGTTTTTACGATAGTCTTAGGAAAGTAAATGACTTTCCCTATCAAAAATGGTAAAATGAAAAAAATAATCCAAGAATTGAGGAAATAAAATGCAAGAAAAAATTCTGGTAACAGGTGGAGCAGGTTTTATCGGAACTCACACTGTCATTGAATTGGTCCAAGCTGGACACCAAGTAGTTGTCGTGGATAATTTGGTAAACAGTAGTCGTAAAAGTCTTGAAGTAGTCGAAAGAATCACTGGGGTAGAAATTCCTTTCTACGAAGCAGATATTCGTGACACAGATACACTTCGTGATATTTTCAAACATGAAGAACCAACAGGTGTGATTCATTTTGCTGGTTTGAAAGCTGTAGGTGAGTCTACACGTATCCCACTTGCCTACTATGATAACAATATCGCTGGAACTGTCAGTCTCTTGAAAGTTATGGAAGAGACAAACTGTAAGAATATCATCTTCAGTTCATCAGCAACTGTTTATGGAGATCCTCATACAGTCCCAATCCTAGAAGATTTCCCTCTTTCAGCTACAAATCCATATGGTCGTACCAAGCTAATGCTGGAAGAAATCTTGACAGATATCTATAAAGCAGATTCAGAGTGGAACGTTGTTTTACTTCGTTACTTCAACCCAATCGGTGCGCATAAGAGTGGTGACCTAGGAGAAAATCCAAACGGTATTCCAAATAACCTCCTTCCATATGTGACACAAGTTGCAGTTGGTAAGTTGGAACAAGTTCAGGTCTTTGGAGACGACTACGATACTGAAGATGGAACAGGTGTACGTGACTATATCCACGTCGTTGACCTAGCAAAAGGGCACGTTGCGGCACTTAAGAAGCTTCAAAAAGGTTCAGGACTAAACATTTACAACCTTGGTACAGGAAAAGGATACTCAGTTCTTGAAATTATCCAAAATATGGAAAAAGCAGTCGGACGTCCTATTCCATACCGTATCGTTGAACGTCGCCCAGGTGATATTGCAGCTTGCTACTCAGATCCAGCAAAAGCTAAGGAAGAGCTAGGATGGGAAGCAGAACTTGGTATTACAGAGATGTGTCAAGACGCATGGCGTTGGCAAAGCAAGCATCCAAACGGATTTGAAGACTAAGATGATGATTTCAATCATAGTCCCATGTTTAAACGAAGAGGAAGTACTTCCTCTTTTTTATCAAACTCTTGAAGCACTGATCCCAGATTTGGGAACAGAAATCGAATACATTTTTGTAGATGATGGTTCGACTGATAAGACTTTGGACGTTCTAAAGGTTTATCGAGAGAAAAATTCTGCAGTACATTATATCTCTTTCTCGCGAAATTTTGGGAAGGAAGCGGCCATATATGCAGGTTTACAACAAGCAAGTGGAGACTTGGTGGTGGTTATGGATGCAGACCTTCAGGATCCACCAAGTCTCTTGCTTGAGATGAAAGAACTACTAGATCAGAATCCAGACTTGGATTGTGTTGGAACTAGGAGAACTAGTCGAGACGGGGAACCCGTTTTACGTAGTTTCTGCGCCGATCTTTTTTATCGTTTCATGCAAAAAATTAGCCCAGTAGCTCTTCCATCGGGTGTCCGTGATTTTCGAATGATGAGAAGATCAGTTGTGGATGCAGTGTTGGAATTGACAGAATACAATCGCTTTTCCAAAGGGCTCTTTGCCTGGGTTGGTTTTCGCACTCACTATCTAGAATACCCTAATGTTGAAAGGCGGGCGGGTAAGACTAGTTGGAGTTTTAGACAACTCTTTTTCTACTCTATTGAAGGGATTGTGAATTTTTCAGATTTTCCTTTGATATTAGCCTTTGTTGCTGGTCTTTCATCATGTTTTCTGGCTTTGGTGATGACACTGTTTGTAGTTGTCCGTACCCTCTTACTTGGCAATCCAACTTCTGGTTGGACCTCTCTGATGGCTGTCATTCTATTTCTTGGTGGTGTCCAATTATTGACGATTGGGATTCTCGGAAAATATATCAGTAAAATTTATCTGGAAACGAAAAAAAGACCCCTCTATCTAGTAAAAGAACAGAGTGAGTCAAGATAAGATTTGCTAAAAATAAGTCCTTCAAAAGACTATAATTTTCTGTAAAAATATGCTAAACTAGAGGAAGTGGTATTTGGAAATCGAATCACCACTGATGACAAATTAATCTTTGATGAGCGCGCGAGTAGGACACTGTTTTACAGCTTCCAGTAGCTCTTCACTAGCTGGGACGTCTCTCTCTAGTTGATTAGGATCATCATAGAAACGCACAATACCATTATCATGGTAATCAAATAAATCAGAATAGGTTTGGCATAGCCCGCAGGCAATGCATCGTTCAGGTATAAGTGTGATTTTCATATTTATATTGTAATAAGAAATTAGAAAAAAAACAAGGAGTAAGGTATGGAAAAGGAACCATGGCAAGAAGATATTTACGACATCGAGGAAAGTCGTTCGGAACGCAGAAGCAGAGGAAATAAGGAATCAGGAGTAGGAGCTAATCGTATTTTAACGATTTTGGCTTGTATTTTCTTTGTTATCGTTGTCGGTATGATTGCTATTCTAATCTACCTGTCATCCGGTGGAAGTGATCGTACGGCAGCCTTGAAAGATTTTCATGATTCTTCTGTGCCTAAGGTAGAGGAAGTTTCTTCAACATCATCAAGTAGTTCAGTTGAAGCATCAAGTTCTGAAGCAGAATCAACTTCTTCAAGTAGTTCAGAGGAACACACAAATGCTGAGGGAACTATTACTGTCCTTGCAGGTGAAGGTGAGGCAGCTATTGCAGCTAGAGCAGGCATTTCTATTGCGCAGCTTGAAGCCTTGAACCCTGGTCATATGTCTTCAGGAACTTGGTTTGCAAATCCTGGTGATGTCCTTAAGACAAGATAGGAGTTAGAATGAAAACAATTCAGATCGCTATTGATGGTCCAGCTTCAAGTGGTAAGAGTACAGTAGCAAAGATTATCGCTAAGGACTTTGGCTATACTTATCTGGATACAGGTGCTATGTATCGTGCTGCGACTTACATTGCTTTAAACAACCAAGTAAGCCCAGAAGAGTCATCTCGACTTCTTGAATTATTGGAACAATATCCGATTAGTTTTGGTCGTGCCGAAACAGGAGAACAGCTTGTTTTTGTTGGAGACGTTGATGTGACCAATCCAATCCGAGAAAATGAAGTAACCAATGCTGTATCTGCCTTTGCAGCTATTCCAGCTATTCGTGAAAAATTGGTAGCCCTCCAGCAAGAAATTGCCCAACAAGGCGGAATCGTCATGGATGGTCGAGATATTGGCACAGTGGTCTTGCCTAAGGCTGAATTGAAGATTTTTCTTGTTGCTTCAGTGGATGAACGTGCAGAACGACGTTATAAGGAAAATCTTTCAAAGGGGATCGAAACAGATTTGGAAACTTTGAAAGAAGAGATTGCTGCGCGTGATTATAAAGATAGTCATCGTGAAACTTCTCCTCTTAAGCAGGCAGATGATGCAATCTATCTGGATACGACAGGACTAAGTATTATAGAAGTTGTCGAAAAAATTAAATCAGAAGCAGTCAAACATTTTTAATTGAAATTTTAACCGATTGACCACGATAGTGGTGAGTCGGTTTTTTAGCAATTTGTCAAATTTTTAATTTTAAGGTATAATAGTCTTTGTTAACGAAAATTTGACAATCAAACCATCATGAAAATAGAAGGAGATAAAATGAACAATCTACCAAATTGCCCAAAATGTAATTCCGAATATGTCTATGAAGACGGAGCCTTGCTAGTCTGCCCAGAGTGTGCTTATGAATGGAATCCTGCTGAGCAAGCAGAGGTTGAAGAGGGTCTTGTTGCTATCGATGCTAATGGAAATAAATTGGCTGATGGAGACACAGTAACCCTGATCAAAGACCTCAAAGTAAAAGGCGCACCAAAAGACCTTAAGCAAGGGACACGTGTTAAAAACATCCGTATTGTTGAGGGTGACCACAACATCGATTGTAAGATTGATGGTTTTGGTGCTATGAAATTGAAATCAGAATTTGTGAAGAAGATTTAATGATGTTGAGAAATAAAACAATTATATTTTATAGTCGTGTTCTTCTATTTATCGCTGCTTTTCTTGGTGTTTATTTGGAAATAACCAAGCACGGTGGTTTTGGGATGCTGCTCTACTATACAGTGCTTTCCAACCTCTTGGTGATGATTTTTACGGGTTATCTTTTATGGAAGATGAGACGTGAAGGTGACCGTTGGCAAAGTTCTAGTCTTTTGCGACTCAAGGGTGGTATCACCATGAGTATCATGATCACCTGTGTCATTTATCATTTTATGCTAGCACCGATCGCAACAGATTTTTACCGTTTGGAAAATTTCCTTTGCCATTATATTGTGCCCCTCTGGTTTCTAGCAGATACGCTCTTGTTTGATAAGAATCGCCAATATAAGTGGTTTGATCCTATTGTGTGGACAGTCTTGCCTTTGCTCTATATGGGATTTGCTATTCTCAACGGTTTAGTTCTTAAAATGAATATTCCAAATGCTAAGGACAATCCCTTCCCCTATTTCTTTTTAAATGCTAATAAATATGGTTGGGGCTTTGTCTTTAGATGGGCAGCCATTATCTTTGTTGCTTACATGGTCTCAGGATATCTGTTTTATCTTGTGAAAAGCATTAAAAAATCTAAGAAGTAAGAGTACCTTATATGGGTGCTTTTTTTGATGATTAATAATTGTACCCAGACAAATCGATTTTTTTTATCTTGTACTTGAGTCATTTCTACCTTAAAATAAAATTGTAGCTACCAATACAACTATTGAGGAAGAGAAAATGACTGAAAATCGTTATGAATTAAACAAAAATTTGGCACAGATGCTCAAGGGTGGCGTTATCATGGATGTTCAAAACCCTGAACAAGCAAGAATTGCAGAAGCTGCAGGCGCTGCAGCAGTTATGGCCTTGGAGCGAATCCCAGCGGATATTCGTGCAGCTGGTGGTGTCTCTCGCATGAGCGATCCAAAGATGATCAAGGAAATCCAAGACGCAGTCAGCATTCCAGTTATGGCCAAGGTTCGAATTGGGCATTTTGTTGAAGCACAGATTTTAGAAGCCATCGAGATTGACTATATTGATGAGAGTGAGGTGCTATCTCCAGCTGACGATCGTTTCCATGTGGATAAGAAAGAATTTCAAGTTCCTTTTGTTTGTGGTGCTAAAGACCTAGGAGAAGCCTTGCGTCGTATCGCTGAAGGAGCATCGATGATCCGTACAAAAGGGGAACCTGGAACAGGAGACATCGTTCAGGCAGTCCGCCATATGCGTATGATGAATCAAGAAATCCGTCGCATTCAAAATCTCCGTGAAGATGAACTCTATGTCGCTGCCAAGGACTTGCAAGTACCTGTAGAATTAGTTCAATACGTTCACGAACATGGAAAACTACCAGTCGTGAACTTCGCTGCAGGTGGTGTAGCAACACCTGCAGATGCTGCTCTTATGATGCAGCTAGGTGCAGAAGGTGTCTTTGTTGGTTCAGGGATTTTCAAATCAGGTGATCCTGTTAAACGTGCAGCAGCAATTGTCAAGGCAGTTACAAACTATCAAAATCCTCAAATTTTAGCTCAAATCTCAGAAGATTTGGGAGAAGCCATGGTTGGTATCAATGAGAATGAAATCCAAATTCTCATGGCTGAGCGAGGAAAATAGATGAAAATTGGAATATTGGCCTTGCAAGGCGCCTTTGTAGAGCATGAGAAAGTCCTTGCCAAACTAGGAGTTGAAAGTATTGAACTGCGAAATCTAGAAAATTTTCAGCAACATCGAAGTGAGCTGTCAGGTTTGATTTTACCCGGAGGTGAGTCGACAGCTATGGGTAAACTCCTACGTGACCAACAGATGCTTCTTCCTCTAAGAGAGGCTATTCTCAATGGTTTACCAGTCTTTGGGACTTGTGCTGGTTTGATTTTGCTAGCGAAACAGATTACCTCTCAGGAAGAGACTCATCTGGCTACCATGGACATAGTAGTGGAGCGCAATGCCTATGGACGTCAGCTAGGAAGCTTTTATACAGAAGCAGACTGCAAGGGTGTTGGCAAGATTCCCATGACCTTTATCCGTGGACCTATTATTAGTGAAGTTGGTAAGGGTGTTGATGTTCTGGCAGTAGTGAACAATCAAATCGTTGCTGCTCAAGAAAAGAATATGCTAGTGACCTCCTTTCATCCGGAATTGACAAATGATCTTCGCTTGCATCAATACTTTATCAATATGTGCAAATAAAAATAGGTCGGGATTTTCCCGGCCTATTTTTACATGTAATAAACAATGGCAATGTATTGGAGAGCTGAAGCTGCTAGAATGAAGAGGTGCCAGATCATGTGGAAGTAAGGTTTCTTCTTAGCATAAAAACCAGCACCAACTGTATAGCAAAGCCCACCTGATACCATAAGGGTCCAAAAGATTGGATTTGTTTGACTGATGATTGCTGGTAGGATAGCCACAACTAGCCAACCCATGATGAGGTAGAGTATCAGACTAAATTTTTCATTGACTTTTTTGGCAAATATTTTATAAAGAATACCAAAAATAGTTGTTCCCCATTGAATAGCAATAATGAGATAACCAAACCAGTTATTCATCAAGGTTAAAACGACAGGAGTATAAGAACCTGCAATCGCAACATAAATCATGGAATGGTCGATGATACGAAGCACATACTTATGAGTGGAACCATAAGCCATAGAATGATAAATGGTTGATGAAAGGAACATGAGAAAGAGGCTAATAACGAAAATCGACACCCCAATCGATGATAAAAATCCATGAGCTTCATAACTATAAGTCGATGAGATAGGGAGCAAAATCAGCATGATAAGTGCCCCTACAGCATGGGTGACACTGTTGGCAATTTCTTCTCCAAAACTAAGTCGTTTACTAAGTTTGAAACTAGTATTCATTTGTTTCCTCCTCTTGGGTTTCTGTATAGACTAGTGCTAGTGTTTGATGATAAAGTTTGACAGTTTGACAGCTTGCTTGAATGATTGGATTAGCTGGGTCTAGGTCTTCATTCATATAGTCCACAAAAGCATTGTAAAGTTCTTGTGAGTTAGTCTCTGTGTGTAGGGTATTCAGGGTTTGAGCAATTTCCTGGATTGAAAAAACAGACTTGAGTGTTGTGATAGCAATCAATCGGGCAATTTGTTTGCGTTGGTATTTTTTCTTTTCAGGTTTACTGATATAGCCATGCTTCACATAGTTGTTCACCATTGATGCAGTTAAACCTTTCTCTTTAGCAAGAGAAATAGGGGAACAAACTTTATTCACATAAAGTAGGACCTGATCCAAATAGAGATCAATGTTTGGAATTTCGTCCCATTCTGGGTAGGAAAAAGTAGCTTTCATTTCCAACTCCTGTTTATCTAGTTTTGATAACTAGATTATAAAATAATAGAAATAAAAAGTCAAGTTTTAACTGCTTGTAGAAAGCCTTAAATTATGCTATGATGAGAGAAACTAGTCAGAAAAGAGGAGATAAGATGGAAATTCGTTTAGCCTTTCCAAACGAAGTAGATGCAATTATGCAGGTGATTGAGGATGCTAAAAAATGCTTGGCGGAAGCTGGTAGCAGCCAGTGGCAAAATGATTACCCAAATGCCGACACGATTATTGAAGATATCATCTCTGGTCAGGCTTATGTAGCCTTGGACGAAGGAGAACTTTTAGCCTATGCAGCAGTGACTAAAAGTCCAGAAAAAGCTTATGAAGCCATTTCTGATGGAAGTTGGGAAGGAAGAGAACCAGAATACCTTGTATTTCATCGGATTGCGGTTTCTAGAGATGTCCAAGGCCAAGGTGTTGCCCAGACCTTCTTGGAAGGCTTGATTGAAGGCTTTGATTACCTAGATTTTCGTTCAGATACACATGCTAAAAACAAGTCCATGCAACATATCTTTGAAAAGCTTGGTTTTAAACAGGTCGGTAAAGTTCCAGTAGATGGAGAACGCTTGGCCTATCAAAAATTAAAATCAAATGCCTAAGAAGTACGCAAAGATGCTGTATAGGTCTCCGATTGGGATTTTATCTCTTGTAGCTGATGATCACTATCTGTTTGGGATATGGGTTGAAGCACAGAGTTATTTTGAGAGAGGCTTGTCGGTAGGTAATCTAGTTGAGGTGGAAAGTCATCCAATCTTAAGTCAAATTGCTTGTAATTTGGAAGCCTATTTTAAAGGACAAAATCAAGATTTGTCTCAGTTACCTTTAGCTCCTGTCGGTAGTGATTTCGAAAAAAGAGTCTGGAACTACTTGCGAGGAATTCCTTTCGGTCAGACTGTTACTTATGGACAAATAGCTAAGGACTTGCAGATAGCTTCGGCTCAGGCAATCGGAGGAGCAGTAGGACGTAATCCTTGGTCAATCCTAGTACCTTGTCACCGTGTGCTAGGTGCTGGGGGACGTCTGACGGGCTATGCTTCAGGAATTGACAAGAAGGCTTGGCTCTTAAAGCATGAAGGTGCAGTATTTCAAGAGAATAAGGAATAGAAAGAAAAGAAAATGTTAGAATTTATCGAATATCCAAAATGTACAACTTGTAAAAAAGCCAAAAAAGAGTTAGATCAACTCGGATTAGAGTATAAAGATGTTCATATTGTAGAAGAAACTCCGAGCGAAGAAGTCATTTTAAATTGGCTTGAAACTTCAGAATTTGAGTTGAAGCAATTTTTCAATACTAGTGGGATTAAATACCGTGAACTTGGTTTAAAAGACAAGGTTGGAACTTTATCAAATAAAGAAGCAGCCAAACTCTTGGCCAGTGATGGTATGTTATTAAAACGTCCAATATTAGTGGAGAATGGTGCTGTGAAGCAGATTGGTTATCGTAAAACCTACGACAACTTGGATTTGAAATAGTTTTTTTCTATCTCCTTGATAGGTAAAATATATAACCTCACGCTTTTAAAGTATGATAAACTAGTAGGTAGACAAAGTCTCTTCTGCTCGTAGCAAATATTTTAAATCTAGGCAGAAGTATGATAGAATGATTCATTATCAGGAGAGGATGTTTCTATGAATGTTACAACAATTTTAGCATCAGATTGGTACCAAAACTTGATGCAGTATATTCCAGACGGCAAACTGTTTAGTTTTCGTTCTGTCTTTGATGGGATTCCAAGAATTGTACAACAATTGCCAACAACATTGATGTTGACAGTATTTGGTGCTTTTTTTGGTATAATCTTGGCATTGGTTTTTGCTATTGTAAAAATTAATCGCGTTAGAATTCTTTATCCATTACAAGCATTCTTTGTTAGTTTCTTAAAAGGGACACCAATCCTAGTGCAGCTGATGTTGACTTACTATGGTATTCCTCTAGCATTAAAAGCGTTGAATCAACAATGGGGAACTGCTTTTAATATCAATGCGATTCCAGCCGCAGCTTTTGCCATTGTAGCTTTTGCCTTTAACGAAGCAGCTTACGCTAGTGAAACTATCCGTGCCGCTATTCTTTCTGTCAATCCTGGAGAGATTGAAGCCGCTCGTAGTCTTGGAATGACACGTGCACAAGTTTACCGTCGTGTGATTATTCCAAATGCAGCGGTAGTAGCGACTCCAACCTTGATTAACTCCCTAATCGGTTTGACTAAGGGGACTTCCCTAGCCTTTAGTGCGGGTGTTGTAGAAGTCTTTGCCCAAGCTCAGATTTTGGGTGGTGCCGACTATCGTTACTTCGAACGTTTCATCTCAGTTGCCCTTGTATACTGGGTGGTAAATATCGCTATTGAAAATCTTGGCCGCTTTATTGAGAAAAAAATGGCAATCGAAGCACCAGATAATGCGAAAACAGATGTGAAAGGAGACCTTCGCTAATGATTAAGATTTCAAATTTAAGCAAATCCTTTTCTGGTCAAACCGTCTTGGATCATCTGAATTTAGATATTCAAAAAGGGGAAGTAGTGGCTTTGATTGGTTCATCAGGAGCGGGGAAGTCAACCTTTCTTCGTAGCCTAAATTATCTGGAAACACCTGATAGTGGAAGTATTCAGATTGATGATTTCAAAGTGGATTTTTCTCAAATTACTCAAGATGAAATCTTGACTCTTCGTCGTAAGTTGTCCATGGTGTTCCAACAGTTCAATCTGTTTGAGCGTAGAACAGCCTTAGACAATGTCAAGGAAGGTTTGGTAGTTGTTAAAAAACTTTCTGACGAAGAAGCAACTAAGATTGCCAAAGAAGAGTTGGCTAAGGTTGGTCTTTCAGATCGTCAACAGCACTATCCTCGCCACTTATCAGGTGGACAAAAACAACGGGTAGCTTTGGCGCGTGCTTTAGCCATGAAGCCAGCAATCTTGCTCTTGGATGAACCTACTTCAGCCCTTGACCCAGAATTGGTTGGTGAGGTAGAAAGATCTATCGCTAATGCAGCTAAATCAGGTCAAACCATGATTTTAGTCAGTCACGATATGTCCTTTGTTTCTCAAGTAGCTGATAAGGTTTTATTCCTAGATAAAGGAAAGATTATTGAGTCTGGAACACCAGATGAGATTATCAATCATCCTAAAGAAGAACGAACAAAAGAATTCTTTGCTAGTTACAAACGAACCTATATTTGATATAATAGAAGATAAGAAAGACTCAGTTGGCTAGGCTAACTGGGTTTGCTCTTTAAAATTAATAGAAATGAGAGAGAGCATGCTAGTTCAGCTATTTGCTTTGTATTTAGAGAGTTTAGTGTTGACAATTCTACTGGTCTTGATTATTTTGGGACTCTGGATTGGACTTAGAGCTCTGTCGGGGGTTGACAAAACTGCTAAAGCACGTCAAGCCCATCTCTACGATATGATTATGATTGGAGTTTTAACAATTCCAGTATTGTCATTTGCAACCATGAGCATTTTGTTGGTTCTCAAGGCTTAATAGTTGTAAAATGGGTTTTAATCCGTTAGAATAAAAATAGTTACAACAAGAAAGAAGGAAAGTGAATGTACGATACGATTATTATCGGTGCAGGGCCTGCTGGGATGACTGCAGCCTTGTACGCAGCACGTAGCAATTTGAAAGTTGCTTTGATTGAAGGTGGACTTCCTGGTGGTCAGATGAATAATACGTCTGACATTGAAAACTATCCAGGTTATGCTAATATCAGTGGTCCTGAATTAGCTGAAAAGATGTTTGAACCTCTTGAAAATCTAGGTGTTGAGCATCTCTATGGCTTCGTTGAAAATGTTGAGGATCATGGTGAGTTTAAAAAAATCGTAACAGACGACCAGGTTTATGAAGCGCGTACAGTTATCGTGGCGACTGGTTCTAAGCACCGTCTCTTGGGGGTTCCAGGAGAAGAAGAACTCAATAGTCGTGGAGTTTCTTACTGTGCAGTTTGTGATGGAGCCTTTTTCCGCGACCAGGATTTGTTGGTCGTAGGTGGAGGTGACTCCGCGGTTGAAGAGGCTATCTTCTTAACACGGTTTGCAAAATCTGTTACCATTGTTCACCGTAGGGATGAACTACGTGCCCAAAAGGTCTTGCAAGATCGTGCCTTTGCCAATGAAAAAATCAACTTCATTTGGGATTCTGTCGTTAAAGAAATCAAGGGTGAAAACCGTGTGGAATCGGTTGTGATTGAAAATGTTAAAACAGGTCAGGTGACAGAACAAGCCTTTGGTGGTGTCTTCATCTATGTTGGTTTAGACCCAGTTAGTGACTTTGTCCAAGAGTTGCAGATTCGCGACCAGGCAGGTTGGATTGTGACAGATGATCACATGAAGACAAGTGTTACAGGTGTCTTTGCGGTTGGGGATGTTCGTCAAAAAGACCTTCGCCAAGTTACAACAGCTGTTGGAGATGGCGCTATTGCAGGTCAAGAGGCCTACAAATATATTACCGAACATTATTAAAAAGGCGGTGGGACAGAAATCGATAGACAAAGTCTCGATTTCGTAGTCCCAGCCCTGCGAGGATGATTAGGAGCTTTTTGGAGTCTAAAAGAAGAACAAAAGGTTCAATCAGTTACCGCGTCAAAGTTTGATTGCTAACAAAAAGTGAGGTCGGGATCTTTTGTCCCAACCTCACTTTTTATTAGAGTCGATTTCGAAAAACTTCGTACATGAGAATGGCTGCAGCGACGCTGGCATTGAGGCTCTGTACGTGCCCATTCATTGGAATAGTAATCATCTCGTCCACTTGTTTTTTGATGTTGCTAGAGATACCTTTGCCTTCATTTCCGATGATGAGAGCAATCTTTCCTTTGGTATTCCATTTGTGGCAAGGAGTTCCATTCATATCAGTTCCAAAGGTCCAAAAGCCTTCATCCTTAAGTTTGTCTAAGGTTTGGCTAAGATTAGTGACTCGAGCAATGGGGACGTGTTCAATCGCACCTGTTGCTGTTTTTGCAACTACGGGTGTCACACCAACTGCTCGATGTTTGGGAATAATAACACCCGAAACGTTGGTTGCATCTGCCGTTCTTAGGATAGAACCAAGATTATGTGGGTCTGTTAAACCATCAAGGATTAGTAGTAGTGGGTTTTCTTCCTGGCGTGTCTTAGCAAGAATCTGCTCAAGTTCAGTGTAGGCAAATTCAGAAACGCGCAAGACAAAACCTTGGTGAACAGCTCCTTCTGTCATCTCAGAAAGTAATTTTTTGGAAGTCCAAGAAATGGATACTTTCTTTTCAGTAGCCAATTCCTTAACTTTTTCCACATTCTTTCCTCGTAAATCTTCCTGAAGGTAGAGTTTGTTTCCAGTATTTGCTAAAAGAGCTTCTGTGACGGCATGAACGCCATAGACAATATCGTTTGTTTTCATATCTTCATTATAACACAAAATCCCGTCTTGCAACGGGATTTTCTTTATTCAAGAATGAGCAGGCCATCTTTAACTTCAAATGGGTCTTTTTCATTGATACGATCATAGAACATAATGCCATTTAAATGGTCAATTTCATGTTGAACTACGATTGAGTTATAGCCTTTAAGTTTGATGCGGTGCTTTTCTCCATCCTTATCAAAATAGTCGACAGTTACTCGAGCGTGGCGGATAACATAACCTGGAACAGCACGGTCAACAGACAAGCAACCTTCTCCTTCGCCTAAGGCAGCATCTTGGACTGAGTGTGAGACGATTTTAGGATTGTACATAACAGCCTGTAAGTCATAGGCTTCTCGTGGAGTTTCCCCTTCCTCAGTGATATTCGGTACCAGTACGGCGATAATGCGTTTTGAGATGTCGAGCTGCGGTGCAGCAAGTCCAACTCCTCCACGTAGACCTAATTTTTCAGCCATAACAGGATCTTGCGAGTGTTTCAAAAATTGCATCATTTTTTCTCCAAGAATGATATCTTGATCACTCAAGGGGAAGCTGACTTCCTCGGCAACAGCACGAAGAGTAGGGTTCCCTTCGCGGATAATATCTTTCATATCGATTAAATGAGCAGCTTTGGTAATTCGTTCTATAGCAGACATATTCTTTCCTTTCCTTCTATTACAATTACATGATAACACAAAACAGATGAGAAAGAAAGTCACAGAAGTTGCTAAAAAATAATATAATAAAAGAAAATACCTATTTGTCTGTGGTATAATAGAGTAAGAAATATGACTTTGAAATTATGGGAGAAAAGATATGGAACAACGTAGTAGTAGAAGAAAAAATGGTCCCGTTTTACAAGCTATTAGACATTCCGTTCGGTTTTTCAGGAACTATAAGCAGTGGAATAATCGCACTTTTATTGTGGTCTTGTTAGCTTCGGTAGCTGTCTCGATGATGCTTACATTATTAGTGGAAGGAGCTCGAGGGATTTCTTTAAGCAGTAGTGATCCAAGTTCCGCACACCAAGAGTCAAGTTCTCAGGCAAAGAATGCAGAGACGGAACAAGAAACGAGTGCGCGTATCATGGCAAATGGTGATTTGCTCTATCATGACATTATCTACATTTCAGCCAAAAAATCAGATGGCACCTACGATTTTCATGAAAACTTTGAATACGTAAAACCTTGGCTGAAGCAAGCTGACTTAGTTCTTGGTGATTTTGAAGGAACCGTAAATAAAGACCACTATCTTGCAGGTTATCCTTTGTTTAATGCACCTGGTGAAGTTATGGATGCTATAAAAGATGCAGGCTATCAAGTGCTAGATTTGGCTCACAATCATATCTTGGATTCTCAGATTGAGGGAGTGGTTTCAACTGCAGATGCTATTGAAAAGGCAGGAATGACACCGGTCGGGGTCTATACCCATGAATCACGAGATAAGGCTCCTTTAGTTATCAAGGAAGTTAATGGTATTAAAGTTGCTGTTTTAGCTTATTCCTATGGTTTTAACGGCATTGAACAGAGCATTTCTCAAGAGGATTATAATCGTTATCTTTCAGACTTAGACGAAGATAAAATGAAGGCTGAAATTGAGAGGGCTGAAAAAGAAGCAGATATCACGGTTATCATGCCTCAGATGGGAGTTGAGTATCAAATTGAGCCGACTGAGGAGCAAAAGAAACTCTATCATAAAATGATTGATTGGGGAGCAGATATTATTTTTGGAGGTCACCCTCACGTTGTTGAACCTGCTGAAACGGTTGAAAAAGACGGTGATAAAAAGCTCATTATCTACTCTATGGGGAATTTCATCTCAAATCAACGGATTGAAACCATGCAGGATGTTGAAAATGCTAAGTGGACGGAACGTGGAGTTCTCATGGATGTGACCATTAAGAAGAAATCTGGTAAAACGACTATTGAAACTGCCCAAGCCCATCCAAGCTGGGTGAATCGAACTCCAAAGGGAGGCTATTCTCCAGAAGGCTACCCACTCTATCTTTACCAAACTTATATCTTGGAAGACTTTATTGAGGGTGGGAAATACCGTAGTCAGTTAGACGAGGCCACCAAGCAACGGATTGATACAGCCTATAAAGAAATGAACGAGCATGTAGGTTTGAAGTGGTAGTGACATTAAAAGAGGAGCAAGATGGATATTAAGATAATAGCGACGGATATGGACGGTACTTTGTTGAATCCTCAAGGACAACTGGATCTACCTCGACTAGAGAAAATTTTAGATCAGCTAGATCAGCGTGGAGTTCGTTTTGTCATTGCAACGGGAAATGAAGTTCATCGAATGCGACAATTACTGGAACATCTAGCAGATAGAGTAGTTCTCGTGGTTGCTAATGGTGCTCGTATATTCGAAAATGATAAATTGATTCAAGCTCAGACTTGGGACGATGCTATGGTTGACAGAGCTTTAGCTCATTTTAAAGGCAGAGAGTGTCAGGATCAGTTTGTCGTAACTGCTATGAATGGCGGTTTTGTCAAGGAAGGCACTGTCTTTACAGAACTAGATAAATTTATGACTCCAGAGATGATTGAAAAGCTCTATCAACGAATGCAATTCGTCGATGAATTTGACTCTAATCTCTTCGGTGGTGTTCTTAAGATGAGTATGGTAGTTGGTGAAGAACGATCCGATTCGGTTTTACAGGAAATTAATGACTTATTTGATGGGCATGTGCGAGCTGTTTCCAGCGGTTATGGCTGTATTGATATCTTACAAGATGGGATTCATAAGGCGTGGGGCTTAGAAGAATTACTCAAACGTTGGAACTTAAAACCTGAACAAATCATGGCTTTTGGAGACAGTGAAAATGACATTGAAATGTTAGAGTTGGCAGGTATTTCTTACGCAATGGAGAATGCAGAAGAGGCTGTTAAGAGAGTTGCGACAGAAGTAGCGCCAGCAAACAGTCAGGCAGGTGTTTACCAAGTTTTAGAAAACTGGCTAGAAGAAGGAGAATAACTTGGCAGTACAACTATTAGAGAACTGGCTCTTAAAAGAGCAAGAGAAAATTCAAACCAAGTATCGTGAACTTAATCAAATCTCGGTAATTGAACCAGATATCATTTTTATCGGGGATTCTATTATTGAGTATTATCCCTTGCAAGAACTACTAGGGACAACAAAGACCATTGTGAATAGAGGTATTCGTGGTTATCAGACCGGACTTTTACTAGATAACCTTGATGCCCACCTCTATGGTGATGCAGTGGATCAAATTGTGATTTTGATTGGGACAAATGACATTGGAAAAGATATTCGAATGAGTCAAACGCTGACCAATCTCGAGAGTGTGATTCAAACCATTTCTCGTGATTATCCACTCTCACAGATAAAGCTAGTTTCCATCTTGCCTGTCAATGAAGGTGAGGACTTTAAACAGACAGTGTATATTCGTACCAATGAGAAAATCAAGGCGTGGAACCAAGCCTATCAAGACCTTGCCTCTGCCTATATGCAGGTTGAATTTGTGCCTGTTTTTGAGAACTTACTAGATCAGAAAGGTCAACTAAAGTCAGACTTCACAACAGATGGCCTTCACCTCAGCGTCTCTGGTTACCAGGCTTTATCAAGTACTCTAAAAAAATATATATTTTAGGATTGGTCTTTATCAGATATCTATCTTGTAATCAGTAATTTTACTAAAACAATAATTTATTCTAAACCTATAAATTGAATAAAAAATATTCAATTTACAAGTTTGGAATTTTTTAATATAGAAAACATTATTAAGTGAAAGTTTTGTTTTGGTATAAAAGCTATTGGAATGCAATTATATAAAAAAAGAGACACCAACATACATTAATTTTAAAAGAATTAATTGCCATAAAAATGAATAATAATTATAAAAAAGCTAAAAAAAGGTAGGGAGTGAAATCCTTATTTCTTGATTTAAAAGGCCCGAATATGGTATACTGGTAGGGTTACTGCTAGTATGTAGAAAACTTTTATTTTTTCAGGAAAAGTCAATAATCTTACATATTATTAGTTGAAATGTTTAAAAAGGAGAACTTATCACATGATAAGAAGAGAGCAACAACGATTTTCTTTAAGAAAATACAAAGTTGGTGTCGCATCAGTTTTCTTAGGAACAACCCTTAGCTTCATGATGGCTAACGGTAGTGCTGTAAATGCTGCTGAGATTGTAGCAAAACAAACAGCAGAGAATACTGAACTAGTCGATAATAACGACAAGGAAAAGTTGAAAGAGCCATCAACGGATGTGGCAACTTCAGCTAATTCTGAAACTTCAGAAGTTAAGTCAGAAACATCAACACCTGAAGTTAAACCTGAAGAAGTAAAATCAGAACCAACTGAAGTAAAATCTGAAGAAACAAAAGCTGAAAAACCTGAGGAAAAAACATCTGTTAGTCCTGAGGCAAAACCAGAATCTTCTAAGCCAGTAGCAGCAACTGCTTCAAAAGTTGAAGAAGTTGTAGCAACTAAGCCTAAGGCAGAAGAAAAGACTGAATCTAAATCAGAGGAAAAATCTGAGCCTAAAGTAGAACTTTCAGTAGTAGCTGAGGCAACTAGCCTTGATACAAATGTCAGTGTAGATAAGGTTGAAGCAAAACCACTTGTTGATAAAGCAACTCTTGCCTTAGCAGCGGAAAATACTGTGAATGCAGGTGCTTTGGCTACAGATGGCGGTCGTCGCCGTAGCCGTCGTGCTGCAACTGACCATAATACAGAAGCAATAGCAACATCAGCTACACTTAAAGACGGTGAAACAGCTGATCCAGATATGTCAGATCCTGTTGGTGCAACTGTTAAATCACAGGATGTACCTGCTGGATATGAGAGAAAAGCTGGAGATTACTATACATTTAGTATCTTAGATCTCACAAAATTCAATGAACGCTACAATACTAACTACTACGTTCGTATCTATAAGAACTTTAGTGACTCAACTGATTCTGTTGCGGAATTGATTGATAAGACAACTGGTGCTGTAGTTGAAACAAAGACTATCACTGCAACAAGTGGTACTCAGGAGTTCTCTACAACAACAACCAAGTCAAACTCTGAGTTGACCTTACAAGTTGACTATCAGACTTCTATGGCAGCAGATAAAACAGTTCAGCCTTTTCTACAAACAGGTTATAAGGTGGCTGATAGAATTGCATCGCTAGTAAATTCAGGTCATCAACTTACACCGACAGAACAAGCACTTTTTGACGCAGTTTATGCTGCTCGTACAACTACTGATATTATGAACGTAGTTGAGCCTACCTATAATGGACGCCCGATTACGGATAGTAACTTCAAAATTCCACGAGTTGTTACCAAAACCACTCACTATAAAGTAGTCGACAAAGCCAATCCTACCTATAATGCTAGTAAAACAGACACAACTGTTCAAGATTATGAGGCGAATGGTAATGAAGTTGAATTAGCTAAGTATACATTGATAGCTACAGAAGGTCAAAACTTCACTGCTTCAGGTAAACGTCAGTTTGCAGGTTACAAACTCTATCAAGAAGCTCCTGCTGATAGTATGACGGGTTATGTTTCTCGTCCATATGTTGTTGGGACTAAATTCATGGATGCGGAGCGTGCGGGCATCAAGCGTATCAAAGAAATCGTCGGAGAAGATGGTTCAGTTGTCGTTCGTGTCTATCTTCTTGATCCAAAGCAACAAAGCAAGCGTTCTGACGGTTCATTAAGTACAGATGGCTATATGCTACTAGCAGAAACCAAACCTATAAAACCTGGAAAGGCAAACACAGAAGATTTAGTTGTTCAGAAGACTCCACTTTACACAATTCCTTTCACGGATAAGAATGGAGTAAACTATCCAAATGGTAAAGAAATGGAGTTTGGCTTCCAAAAAGCTCCAGGATACATACCTAAGAAAACAGTCTTTATTCCTTTCCTTGGAGATAATATTGGACACCTTTCTCCAAATGCCCAATTAGTAAGGGGAGTAAACGGCATTGGTACAAACGTTGACTTGCTTAATGGATTGACGCCATATAAGGAAACAGTTTACTACTATGAAAAAGTAGATCCAGTAACCTATACACCTGAAGTCAGTAAAGTTCTTGAAGGACGTACTTTAAATGATGGTGATTTTAGCTTTACCCTTAAACAAGAAGGTGGCACACATCAAGAAACAGTTACCAACAAAAAAAATGGTAAGGCAACCTTTAGCAAGTTAACCTTTGAAAAACCTGGGACTTATACTTACAAGATCAAAGAAGTTGCTGGTTCGGATAAGGACGTTGACTATGATGGTATGGAGGTTACTCTCACAGTTACCGTTACTCAAAACGCTCAAGATAAACTTGAAGTTCAAGCAGTTTATACATCAAGAGGTGGTCATGCTGACAGTGCAACAGATACAGAGTTTAACAACTATGTCGTAGCTCCTGTTAAGACTAAGTTTGACTTTAGCAAGGCTCTTGCAGGTCGTGAATTGAAAGCTGGCGAGTTTAGCTTTGTTCTTAAAGATTCAACAGGTAAGGTTCTTCAAACTAAGACAAATACTAAAGAAGGTGTTGTAGCCTTTGATGATTTGACTTTTGACAACACACAAGTTGGTACTCACAAGTACACTGTAGAAGAAGTTCAAGGTTCTGAAGCAGGAATGACTTATGACCCAATGAAAGCTGAAGTAACGATCACTGTTACTAAAGAAGGTCACGTTCTTAAAGCAACAAACACACTTCCTGCAGATACAGAATTCAACAATACCTTCACACCATCTCCTGTTAAAGTAAATCTTGAGTTTGATAAATCACTCTCAAATGGTAACTTGAATGCAGGTGACTTTAGCTTCACTTTGACTGGTGATAACAATGTTAATGAAACTGTAACAAATAAAGCTAATGGTAAGATTCACTTCAGTGAATTGTCATTTGACCAAGCGGGTGTCTACAACTATACTGTTAAGGAAGTTAAAGGCGATAAAGCTGATGTAGACTACGATGCAATGACTATCGCAGTTAAAGTAACTGTAACCAAAGATGCAAGTACTGGTCTTTTGTCAGCTAAAACTGCAATGACCTCTACTGGTGGTGAAGCAACTGGTGAAGATGATAAAGTCTTTAACAACCATGTAGTGGCACCAGTAACAGCTCAATTTGACTTCAGCAAAGCTCTTGCAGGTCGTACACTTAAGGCTGGTGAATTTAGCTTTGTATTGAAAGACAAAGATGGCACTGTTATCCAAACAAAACAAAATGATGCCGCTGGTAAGGTTAAATTTGATGCCTTGACATTTACAAATGCTCAAATTGGTGATCACAAGTACACTGTAGAAGAAGTTATCCCAGAAACAAAAGAAGCTGGTATGACTTATGACACCATGAAGGCTAACGTGACAGTTTCTGTTACCAAATCTGGACATGCACTTACAGCTGTAGCAACACTTCCTGCAGATACAGAGTTCAACAATACCTTCACACCTGCTGCAACACAAGCTCAATTCAAGTTCACTAAGAAACTTGAAGGTAAAGAACTTGAAGCAAATGCCTTTACGTTTGAATTGCTTGAAAACGGTAATGTTATCCAAACTAAAAAGAATGCACAAGATGGAACAATCACCTTTGACGCAATCTCTTATGCTCAAGAAGGTACGCATACATACACTGTCCGTGAAGTAGCTGGAGCTGACACAAACATTGACTATGATTCAATGAATGCTGTGGTAACAGTTACTGTTATTAAGGATGCTTCAACTGGCTTCCTGAATGCAGCAGTTACAATGCCGGATGATACGGAGTTCAATAACTACCATGTAGCTCCAGTCGTTGCAAGATTTGACTTTACTAAGAAATTAGCAGGTCGTGAACTTAAAGATGGCGAATTTAGCTTTGTTCTTAAAGATTCAACTGGTCAAACTCTTGAAACAGTAACAAATAAGGCTGACGGAACTGTAACATTCTCTGAATTGTCATTTGATAATACTAAAGTTGGAACTCATACTTATACAGTAGAAGAAGTTATCCCATCTACTAAAGAGCTTGGTATGACTTATGATACTATGAAAGCAACAGTCACAGTTGAAGTTGCTAAGAATGGTCACACCTTGACTACTGTAACAAACGTAACATCAACTGGCGGCGTCAATGCTGATGGAACATCAACAGAAGGAACTGATGATAAAGAATTCAACAACAAGATCACTCCTCCTGACACACCAGAATTCCAACCAGAAAAATTTGTTCTTAACAAAGAGAAATTTGACATTACAGGATCAAAACTTGTAGATGATGACGATGAGTTGACTGATGAGTACACTGCTACAAATGCAAACCCATACGCAGATGGAACTTCAAACAACGAAGCAGAAAACATCAATACCAAGTCAGTTGAACGTGGTGATAAACTAGTTTACCAAGTATGGTTGGATACGAAAAACTTCACTGATAAAAATAACATCCAATCTGTTGGCATCTCTGATACTTATGATGCAGATAAGTTAACTGTTAACGCTGCTGACATTAAAGCATATGACAGTGAAACTGGTGATGAGGTAACTGACAAGTTCGATATTAAGGTTGAAAATGGTGTCATTACAGCAACATCCAAGACTTCTGTAAACAAATCATTGGGTGATGCGGATAATACACAAGTTATCGATACAACTAAATTTGCATTTGGTCGCTACTATAAATTCGATATTCCAGCGACAGTTAAAGCTGACGTTGCAGGTGGAGTGGACATCGAAAATAAAGCCAACCAAATTGTTCATATTTATAATCCAGTAAATAAATCTGTTGAAAAACCAGAAAAACCAACTCAAAAACGTGTCAACAGTGTTCCAATTGGAGTATCCTTCAACTTCACTAAGAAACTTGAAGGCCGTGAATTGAAAGCGAACGAATTCAGCTTCGTTCTTAAAGATTCAACAGGTAAAGTGGTTGAAACTGTAACAAACGATGCATCTGGAAACGTTAAATTCTCAGCTCTTAAATTCAAGAAGGGTGAAGAGGGCGTTCACAACTACACTGTTGAAGAAGTAGCTGGAACAGACGCAACTGTAACATACGATACAATGAAAGCGAATGTAACAGTAACTGTTTCTCATGACGGAACAGCTAAAGTTCTTGTGGCAACTGTTGGCGATATCGCTGATAAAGAGTTCAACAACGTCGTAACTCCACCAGAAGAACCTAAGTTCCAACCAGAGAAATACGTTGTTTCTAAAGAGAAATACGATATCACTGGTGATAAGCTCGTTGATGACGATTCTGAGTTGACAGATAAATATGGTGAAACAAACGCAAATCCATACGCAGATAATACCATCAATAATGAAGTGGAAAACTTAAATACTAAGACTGTTGAACGTGGTTCTAAATTAGTTTACCAAGTATGGTTGGATACAACTAAATTTGATGCAGCTAACAAGGACAACATCCAAACAGTTGGTATTTCAGATAACTATGATGAAGCGAAATTAAATCTTAATGCAGCTGACATCAAAGCCTACGACTCTGTAACAGGTGAAGAAGTAACTGATAAATTCGATATCGCTGTGAACAACGGTGTGATCTCTGCTAACTTGAAAGCTGGCTTCACGAAGTCACTTGGCGATGCAGAAAACACGCAAGTTATCGATACTACTAAATTCGAATTTGGACGTTACTATAAATTTGATATCCCAACAACAGTGAAAGACGATGTTGTAGCTGGTGCAGATATCGAAAATACTGCGGCTCAAGTTGTAAACTATTACAACCCAACAACTAAGAAAGTTGAAAAACCTGAAAAACCAACTGAAAAACGTGTCAACAATGTTCCAATTCAAATTGAACTTGACTTCAAGAAAGTTCTTGCAGGTCGTCAATTGAAAGCGAATGAGTTTACTTTCCAATTGTTAGACGATGATGAATTCAATGTTCTTGAAACAGTAACTAATGATAAGGATGGTAAGATTAAATTCACTAGCCTTAAATACACAAACAATGATCTCGGTGTTTACCGTTACAAAGTAGTAGAAGTTGCTGGTACAGACTCAACCGTTACATATGACAATATGAAAGCTGTTGTAACAGTCACTGTTTCTCATGATGGTACAGCTAAAGTTCTTGTGGCAACTGTTGGCGATATCGCTGATAAAGAGTTCAACAACCGCGTAACTCCTCCAGAAGAACCTAAGTTCCAACCAGAGAAATACGTTGTTTCTGAAGAGAAATTCGATATCACAGGCGATAAGCTCGTTGACGATGACAAAGAATTGGCAGATAAGTACGCAGATACAAATGCCAACCCATATGCGGATGATGCATCAAACAACGAAGCTCAAAACTTGAATACGAAGACTGTTAAACGTGGCGATAAATTGGTATATCAAGTATGGCTTGATACAACTAAATTTGACGCAGCTAACAAGGACAATATCCAATCAGTAGGAATCTCAGATGACTACGATGAAACTAAGTTGGATCTTGATTCTACTAAGATCAAAGCTTACGATTCAGTAACAGGTGATGATGTCACAGCTAAATTCGATATCGCTGTGAACAATGGTGTGATCACTGCAACCCTTAAAACTGGCTTCACGAAGTCACTTGGCGATGCAGAAAACACTCAAGTGATCGATACAACTAAGTTCGCCTTCGGACGTTACTACAAGTTCGACATCCCAACAACAGTGAAAGCTGATGTGGCAGGTGGAGTAGATATCGAAAATACTGCAGCTCAAATTGTAAACTACTACAACCCAGTAAGCAAGACTGTTGAAAAACCAAGCAAACCAACTGAAAAACGTGTGAATAGAGTACCAGTACAAGTAGAGTTCAACTTCACTAAACGCTTGGAAGGCCGTGAATTGAAAGCGAACGAATTCAGCTTTGTCCTTAAAGATTCAACAGGTAAAGTTGTTGAAACTGTAACGAACGATGCATCTGGAAACGTTAAGTTCTCAGCTATCGAATTCAAGAAAGAACAAGCAGGCGTTCACAACTACACAGTAGAAGAAGTAGCTGGAACAGACGCAACCGTTACATACGATACCATGAAAGCGAATGTAACAGTAACTGTTTCTCACGATGGAACAGCTAAAGTTCTTGTGGCAACTGTTGGCGATATCGCTGATAAAGAGTTCAACAACGTCGTAACTCCACCAGAAACTCCTGAGTTCAATCCAGAGAAATATATTCTTAATGAAGAGAAATTTGATATCACGGGAAATAAACTTCTTGATGATGATAAAGAGTTGACTGATAAAGTAGCAGATACCAACAATAATCCATATGTGGACAAAGTTGATAATAATGAAAAGCAAAATATCAATACTCAAACACTCCATAAAGGTGATAAGGTTGTTTACCAAGTATGGTTGGATACAACTAAATTCACAGAAGCTCACAATATTCAATCTGTTGGAATTACAGATAAATATGACAGCGAAAACTTGGATGTTAATGTAGCTGATATTAAAGCTTATGATTCAGTAACTGGTGAAGATGTAACCGCTAAGTTTGATATCTCAATTGTGGATGGTGTTATTACTGCTACATCTAAGGCTGACTTGACTAAGTCTCTTGGAGATGCTGAAAATACTCAAGTAATCGACACTGCTAAATTAGCATTTGGACGTTACTACAAGTTTGATATTCCAGCACGTATCAAGGGAACTGCTAAAGAAGGTGTAGATATTGAAAATACAGCTTCTCAAATTGTTCACCAATATGATCCAACTAAGAAATCAGTTGAAAAACCAGAAAAACCAACTGAAAAACGTGTTGTTAATATTCCAGTGAAAGTTGAATTCAACTTCACGAAGAAATTGGAAGGTCGTACGTTGAAAGCTGGTGAATTCAGCTTCGTATTGAAAGACAAAGATGGTAACGTGATTGAAACCGTAAGCAATGATGCTGAAGGTAAGATCAAGTTCTCAGCTCTTGAATTCAAACGTGGTCAAGAAGGTACTTATATTTATCATGTAGAAGAAGTGAAAGGTACAGAGGCTGGAGTTGAGTACGATAAGATGG
>ERZ773069.356-NODE-356-length-31650-cov-15.607121_pt1 | contig 31650 bp, 29 predicted proteins | sample MGYA00580619_ERZ773069 | MGnify/ENA primary metagenome ERZ773069 (study PRJEB29015, sample SAMEA2738007) | human oral metagenome | biome: human oral; feature: human-associated habitat; material: dental | place: China | collected 2108 ...
CAACCATCACTGGTGTCGCACCTACGTGAGTGATGACGCTACATGATGCTGTATAAGTCATGGCTGGAACGATAACTTCGTCACCAGGCCCTACTTCAAGCACGCGCAAAATCAATTCAAGAGCTGCTGTTGCAGAGTTGAGGCAGACTGTCTTAGGCGTTTGAGTATAGACGGACAGACGACGCTCTAGTTCTTTTGTCTTTGGACCTGTTGTGATCCAACCAGAACGAAGGGTATCGGCTACTTCAGCAATTTCAGCTTCGGTAATATCGGGTGGTGAAAATGGAATATTATACTTTGTCATTGATTTACTCCTTTTACTGTATTCACTCTTGTGACTACTTTATTTTAAAACTTCAACTACAGTCTGAAACATGATCTTGATATCTCCGAAGAAATTAAAATCACGTAGGTAGGCTAGGTTAAAGTGCATTTTCTCTGGAAGGACTCTTTCCACATAAGCCTGGTCAACCGTCATACCTTTTGCAGTCATTTGACTGATGATGGCATCCTCATCCTTATAGTTAATGCTGGCAAGGGAAGTAATCCCTGCAGGTAAGAGCAAGGTAGCCATCATTTCAGGGCTATACTGCTCTGTGTAGCGTGGTACTTCTGGGCGTGTTCCTACAAAGGACATCTCACCTTTTAGGACATTGACCAATTGCGGCAATTCATCCAAACGAACACGGCGAATGAAATTTCCAACTTTAGTGATGCGGCTGTCATTAGCAGAAGTTACTAGACTTCCTTTCTTGTCCGCATCGGTCACCATGGTCCGGAATTTCCAAATCTTGAAATGTCGGTTGTACTGGGTTACCCGCACTTGCTTGTAAATAACTGGACCCTTGCTATCTAGCTTGATCCAGATGCTTAGAACCAGAAATAAGGGGGAGGTCAAGATTAACAAGACTACGGCTAGAAACAAATCTAGACAACGCTTGAAAATCAGTGAGCCTTTTCTTCTAGACACAAGCTGGTAGTATGGTTTTACCTCGCTCAATTGCATTTCTTGAGGTAGTTCATCCCATTTCAGCATGCACATTCTCCTCTGTTTTTTATATATAATCTTTATTAACATTCTACATTATACCACAAAATGAAAGAGGCAGTGCAAGAAATCTGTGTTTTAAAGGAATTCTTCCCTAGGAAAGAGCCCCTGCTTGCAAACTATACATCTTGTGATAGGTTCCACCCAATGCTAGGAGTTCCTCGTGAGTTCCACTTTCGATAATACGTCCCTTATCAAGAACATAGATACAATTAGCATCTTGAATGGTAGAAAGGCGATGGGCGATGGCGATGGTTGTCCGACCTTGTCTCATCTTAGCTAGGGAATTTTGGACCAGAGCTTCTGTTTCAGAGTCGATATTGGCTGTCGCTTCATCCAAAATCAGAATTTTCGGTTGACTGGCAACAGTTCTAGCAAAGGCAAGAAGCTGACGTTGACCGGTTGAAAAACTCGAACCACGCTCAGATACAGGGGCATCATAACCCAAAGGAAGGTCCTGAATGAAGGAAGCTGCATCGACAAATTCTGCTGCAGCCTTGACTTGGTCATCGCTGATATCTTGGTACATGGCGATATTGGACTTAATGGTCCCATGATAGAGGAAGGGATCCTGTAGAACCAAACCGATATTTTTTCTCAACTCCTCTTGACTATACTCTCGAATATCCACATCATCTAGGAGAACCCGACCTGACTGGAATTCATAAAAGCGCATGAGAACATTGATGATAGATGATTTTCCTGATCCTGTATGTCCGACAAAGGCAATAGTTTCACCTTTATTGACGGTAAAGGAAATATCATCGAGAATTTGGTGTTCCCCATCATAGGAGAAGGATACATGTTCAAAACGGATATTCCCTTCTTGAATCTCAGCCTGGCCATTCTCTTGCGCCGGTTCATAGTTAGTCTCATCGATCAGTGCAAAGACACGACCTGCTGATACCATGGATGTTTGAAGGGTAGAAAAGTTTTGCGTCACCTCGATGAGGGGATCGAAGAGACGATTGATGTACTGGATAAAGGCATACATGGTACCTGCTGTTATTCCTAGATAAAGGCCGCGGTAGCCAAAGTAAGCCATCAAAACCGCATATCCCAACAGCTTCAACAAACTCATAGCTGGACGTAAAAAGAGAGAGTCCAAGGCTACTGAACGGTTGGCGTAGACTAGGTGTTCCTGGTTTATCTCATCAAACTCTTCTTGTAGGCGTTTTTCTTGGTTAAAGGCTTGAATAATGCGAATCCCTTCGATATTTTCTGCCAACTTACTGTTAATATCTGACAAGAGACTTCTGGTTTTTTCGATGACCTCGACAGATTTTTTACGGTAGAGATTGACCAAAAGGAAAATCAAAGGCAGAAAGAGCAAGACTAAAGCAGTCAGACGATAGTCCAGAACTAACATGGTATAAAGGGTCGTCACGAATATAAAGACTGCCGAGATAAAGCTAGATAAGATTCCCGAAAACATATCACTGATAGTCTCGGTGTCATTTGTCAAACGAGAGACAATAGAGCCTGCAGGCGTTTTATCAAAGTAAGACATGCCTAGCTTCTCCATATTGGCAAAGGCATCACGTCGGATATCTCTAACGATGCTGTAGGACACGCGCGCAAAAAGGAGATTCCCCAAATATTGGACAATAGTTTGAAGAATGTAGAGACCATAGTAAACTAGCAAAACTGTAACAGCAAGCTGATTGAGATTGTTTAGATACTGGTCGATAAAGTGAGAAGCTACCAGGGGGATAATACTCTTAACAACAGTCGTCGCGAGGAGAAAAGCAAGGGCTAAAAATGTTAGGAGACTATAGGGCTTAAGATAAGACAACAAACGCTTCAATACAGACCATTGTTCTTGTTTATTCCGCATCTTCTTCTCCTTTCATTTCTAACTGTTGAGACTGGTAGGTTTGGGCATACCAACCATCCAAGGCTAGTAAGTCTTCATGCCTACCTCGTTCAATGATGCAGCCATCCTGCATAACCAAAATCAAATCAGCGTGAACAACTGCACTGAGACGATGGGCAGTGATGATAGTCGTTTTATCTTTGCGAGTTTCCTTGAGATTATCGATGATTGCGAACTCTGTCTTAGCATCCACTGCTGACAAGGAATCATCTAAAATCAAGATATCAGGATTTAAAATCATAGCCCGACTCATAGCCAGACGTTGCTTTTGTCCACCAGATAGACTAACACCTTTTTCCCCGATAACTGTATCAAATCCCTCAGGCATGGCTTGAATGTCTTGATAGACTTGAGCTAACTTTGTCGCTTCTTCTACTGCTGAGAAAGGTAGGTCGGGATTTCCAAAACAAATATTCTCTAAGATAGAACTAGCAAAGAGAAATTGGTCCTGTGGGACGTATCCTATCAAACTTCGTAAGTCAGCTAGTCGATAGGCTCGAATGTCATGACCATTTAGATAAATAGCTCCTTGGTCAACGTCATACTCACGTAGGAGCAATTTAATCAAAGCAGTTTTCCCTGAACCAGTTTGCCCAACCAAGCCCAACGTTTGCCCTTTTTCGAGACTAAAATGTATATCTCTCAGCGTCTCTTCGTCTTCAAAGGCAAAACGATCAATAGCATATTCCAAGCGCCCATTTTCAATCCCGTTAAGTGGAGATGCTGGGTCTTTGACAGGTGATTTTTGAGACAAAAGACTCTCAATTCGTTGATAAGAAACCTTCCCTCTTTGAGTAATATTAAAGAGGAAACCAATCGCCATCAAGGGCCAGACCAACATATCCAAGTAAGAGATAAAGGTGACAAGATTCCCAACAGTTACTTGTCCCGCTTGCACCATAAAGGCACCGACTAAGAGAGTTAAGGCATAAGAAGAACCAACAAAGAGCAAAACCATAGGATCAAAGAGACTATCATATTTCATGGTTTGCAGATTCTTTTGGAAGGTCAAATCATTGACTTCCTGGAAAGATGCCAATTCATCAGACTGATAGCCAAAGGACTTGGTTACCTTGATACCCGATACTGACTCCTGAACCTTATTATTAAGTTCAGAAAAGGCTGCTTGTGATTCGCCAAAAGCCTTATGGGTCTTTCTCCCCAGACTACTAGTCGCATAGGCCATAAATGGCAAGGGCAGAATGGCAACCAAAGTCATCTGCCAAGAAATGCTAAAGAGCATAGTCAAGAGAGTCACCAAGGCTGTGATAGAGGCATCCACTGCCATCATGACACCACCACCTGCTAAACGAGTCAGAGCATTGATATCATTGGTTGCGTGAGCCATCAAATCCCCAGTCCGATAACTCTGATAAAAAGCGGGAGACATCCTTGTAAAATGTTCAAATAGTCTTGAACGCATGATTTGTCCAAGTCGGTAGGAAGTCCCTAGGATATACATACGCCAAACGTAACGCAGATAATACATCCCGAAAGCTGCCAGCAGGAGATAAAAGAGATGGAGCAGGAGCTCATCTTGTGTTAATCGTCCCGAAGTAATGGCATCGATCACGCGCCCCATGACCATAGGTGGGATGAGGTTTAGTACAGAAACCAAAACCAAAGCTACAATTCCAACTAGGTAACGGCGTTTTTCTAATTTAAAAAACCACCAGAGTTTTTGGATGATGGACATAAAATTCCTTTCTAATAACAAATGGAAACCTGAGGCGACTGCCTCAGGTTTTTCCTATTCATAGGTGATGATACTAACTTAAACTTTGTCATATTTAGCGATAAAGATACTCAAAGGAGTAACATTTCATTTATTTTCAATCCTTTACATAAATCATTCTTTATTATATAGGAATGACCTGGATTTTTCAAACTATACGCTGGGGAAATATGATTATCAGACCAACTTCTCTAACTAATGATTCAAATACCTATTTCAAGATTCTGATTTTGATAATTGATAAGAATAAATACTAGGAATCAGCACTACAAGGAAAAATGTTAAGAAAAAGACCCAGTAAATATATAGTTGAACAAAGGTATTCAGAAACAATAGCAATCCTCCTAATACCCAAATTTTTCCAGCTAGGCGATGCGTTTTGCTCCAGTTCTCATCATTCTCCAAAGTCCACGGAAGTCGAATACCGATTATATAATTTCGGCGTGTTTTTGGTAGATAATTTCCAATTACAATCATGACGACTCCCATAAAAATCTGAGCTAGAATTCCACTCATCATAGAATAACCCAAAGATGCTCCGTAGGTAGAAATCATCGATAGACAAGATACAAAAGGAATAATCCAGTAAATCAAAAGTTGTATTTTTGAACTAATATTGCTGGACTTAGGATCCTTGATCATCAAGAATAGAATCAACCAATGCATCAAAAGCATGAGAGCCGGTAATCCAAAGATAGCAAACATTTTATGATCGTAGCCATCTGCTTGGCCCAGTAGATTAAAATGAGTCGGCATCTTCTCTGGTAATTGAAACCAGAAAATACAACCTACAAGGGTAGGCAGTAGGATAAGAATGCTAGTATATAATGCCAATTTCTTATTGATTTTTATCTTCATCAAAATAATCTCCTTTCAGATCTGCTAACCACACCATTATATCCTCTAAAACCGATGTATTTAACTCATAGTAAATAAAGTTTTTCTCTTTCATTTCATGAATCAAATCCGCTGCTTTCAAAATCGTGAGATGGTGTGAAATCGTTGCACCAGTTAACTCAAAATGACTGGCAATTTCTCCTGCGGATAATCTGCCTGTTTTGAGCAAATTCAAAATCTCTCTTCTGACTGGATGGGATAAGGCTTTAAAGCTATTTGCAAAACTCATGGTGCTTCCTTTCTATTCGCAATATCAGTAAGGCAAGGAATAAGCAGGGTAGCACTGCTATCAGTCCTGCTGGTGACGGACCAAAAATCAAGAGGGTTGAAGCTTTTTCTCCAGGCAGTTGAAAGAGTAATCCAAGACCTGCAGTTGCATTGATTGCCCCATGAAATAGTGCTGAAGCCCAGATAGAACCTGTTTTTTCCATCAACCAACTCAACAATATTCCTATGCTAAAACAAAATAGGAACATGGCGACAACTCCCAAAACGGGATAAGCAAAATAAGTTAGTCCATAATTAAAGCCTTGCAAATTAATTGGTAAATGCCATAGACTCCAAATGAGACCAAGTAAGACATGAGTCTGTACTAGTGAAAAGCGTTCTCTTAGAGCTGGGTAAAGATAACCACGCCAACCAATTTCCTCTCCCAATGCAAATAAGCTATTAAGAAAAGGAGCGTAGGTTAAACTAGCTAGAATTTGAATCAAGACCAAGGAAGATAGGGGGATCGGTGATTGAAGGATACCTTTTTCTTGTAAGATGGCTTGAATAGATTCAAAACCAAGGCTGAAATTGTTAGGAAACACAAGAAAATAAAGTCCTGCTCCTAAAAAACTGATAACTGCTGGCAACCAGATAGCTAGTAAGTAAAAGCGCCAGTTCCTCTTGAGATTCACGACTAATTTGGACTTGATTCCACTAGTTTTTTTCGTTATTTTCCCTAAGAGAAAGACTGCAAGCGCAGGCATCCACATGGCCACAATACTAGCAAGCTGAAGCCATGGAGAATTTAGACCAACACCACTTAGCCATAGTGCCAACCATATTATCCAAGCAAAGCCATAAGCTAAGACTACAAAAAGAAGGATTGTTCTATTATTTGACATATTTGTATACTTCACTTTCTATTTAGAAGTTTTTCTAAATAACATTATATACCTTTCTATTCTAAATACAAGAACTATTTAGATTTTTTTCAAAATAGTTTTGAGAATTTTTGTTTTCTAAGAATAATCTCTAAAGACTTAGTTTACAAACTAGAAACTCGCTGGCTTTACTTTTTTTTGATAAAATATAAGAAATACATCTAGAAAAGGTACACACTATGAAACTAATCTCATGGAATATCGATTCCCTCAATGCAGCATTGACAAGTGATTCTGCGCGTGCGAAATTATCACAAGACGTCCTCCAAACCTTGGTTGCTGAAAATGCTGATATCATTGCCATCCAAGAAACCAAGCTTTCAGCTAAAGGGCCTACTAAAAAACATCTCGAGGTGTTAGAAGAACTCTTTCCTGGACATGAAAATACTTGGCGTTCCTCTCAAGAACCTGCTCGTAAAGGTTATGCTGGAACTATGTTCCTCTATAAGAAAGAACTTACTCCAACTATCAGCTTCCCAGAAATCGGTGCACCTTCTACCATGGACTTGGAAGGACGTATCATCACTTTAGAATTTGATACATTTTTCGTGACTCAAGTTTACACACCAAACGCTGGAGATGGGCTCAAACGTTTGGAAGAACGTCAAGTCTGGGATGTCAAATATGCAGAGTACTTGGCTCAACTAGACAAGCAAAAACCTGTCCTAGCAACAGGAGACTACAATGTTGCCCACAAGGAAATTGACCTTGCTAACCCGGCCAGCAACCGCCGTTCACCAGGATTTACAGACGAAGAACGTGAAGGATTTACAAACCTTTTAGCCAAAGGATTTACAGATACCTTCCGCCATATCCATGGCGATGTGCCAGAACGCTATACTTGGTGGGCACAACGCAGCAAGACTTCAAAAATCAACAACACAGGCTGGAGAATCGACTACTGGCTCACAAGTAACCGTGTAGCAGACAAGGTTACCAAGTCAGATATGATCGACTCTGGTGCACGCCAAGACCATACACCGATTGTCTTGGAGATTGATTTCTAAGGAGAAAACGAATGGACTATCAAGCTGTCATCCCTGAATTTGTCGTATCGGATATCGAGAAATCGCGTCACTTCTACTGCGACTTATTGGGATTCTCCGTCGAATACGAGCGTCCAGAGGAAAAATTTCTCTTCCTAACTCTCGAGGATTGCCAGCTAATGCTAGAGGAGGGGACAGAGGATGAATTAGCTGAACTAACCTACCCCTTTGGTCGTGGAGTCAATATCTCCTTTGGCATAAAGGATGTTCCTCGACTCTATCAGAAAGTAATCGAGTCTAACTATCCTATTCATCGTCCTTTGACCAAAAGAGAATTTCTGGTTGGCGACCATTATATCTATCCTCATGAATTTGCAGTTTTAGATCCAGATGGCTATTTTTTAAGATTTAGTGAATAAGAAAAAGGAGGCTGATAGCCTCTTTTTCAGTAGGTAAACATGAATTGACAAACCTGTAAATCCAGTGACCAAAACCTTTGCTAAAGCCTATGAAATCAACATGTCAAAGAACTTTGATAGCCGTTTTTTGTATAATTGAGTAGAATGAAATCAGAAAGCGAGGAAATTTTATGCAAGTCGGAAAACAAATCCAGCACTATCGTAAAAAGAAAAATTTATCTCAAGATGATTTAGCTGAAATAATTTTTGTCAGTCGCCAATCCATTTCCAACTGGGAGCGTGGTGCGTCCTACCCTGATATTCAAAACCTACTCTTGCTGAGCAAGGTCTTTGAAGTGTCATTAGACAAACTAGTAAAAGGAGATTTGGAAACTATGAAACAAATTATTCACGACCAAGAATTTATACGTTATCAAAAAGATGGAATAATCTTTAGCATACTGCTATTTGGTTTTCCTATCATCAGCATACCCTTAATTCTTTATTTGGATTGGTATGGTATCGCTATTAGTTGCTTGATTTTTGCTATCGCTATGTTCTACGCCCTACGCATTGAAAAATTTAAGAAACAACATAATCTTCGCACCTATCGACAGATTGTCGCCTATGTTCAAGGACGTAACCTTAGCGAGATTGAAGAAGCTGAAGAAAGGGGTAAGGCTCCCTACCAAAGAATCATCCTTCCCATTCTATTTGGCCTTGAAATTGGCGCTATTGCTCTGCTATTTTATTGGCTCTTACTTACTTTCTTCACTATCAAATAAAAGCGAAGTCATCAGACCTCGCTTTTTAAATGTATTAAAATTTATAGAGTTGTGGATAGTGAACAAACTCTGGATTTTTAGGGCGTAACTATCTACTCATTTTATTTTATATCCTCACCTGTCTATCTTCAGATCGTTGTCCGGTGACAAACATGGTGAAGGTTGCCTTGCAGACATTTCGGCCATCTTGGTTGGTGATATCAACATCGACCACACAAGTGGTGCGTCCTTGGTGGACACATTCTCCTTTGATAGTGAGAACATCCCCTAGATTTCCAGCTTTCAGATAGTTGATGGAAGACTGGAGTGTCACCCCATCTAATCCAAGCGAAATCACCACAAGTCCACTGATTTGATCACAAAGGGTAAATAGATAACCTCCATGGGCATTCCCATAGTAGTTGAGTGAGGAGTCCACTACTTTTGTCGTTACTGCAACGTGACCGTCTCTCATTTTTTCAATTTCGTAGTTTTCAAAGGCAGATATAGCGTCAAAGTGAAAATCTTTCATACTTTCCTCCTGATATTTCAAACGACACTATGATACTACTTTTCAAGACTCTGCGCAAGGGAGAAGCACTTATTCAGCTAAAATCCCAACCTGCTCCACAAAGCGCATAAAGGCTGCTTGTCCTTCTTCTGTTTGCTTGTAAACTCCTGCATCTTCCAAAACTCGAGCAAAGATTTTTCCAACAGATTCTTGGACGATATTAAGAGCTTGGTCTTTGTCAGTCAATCCAGGATGGGATTCGTTCAACTCATCTGCCCATTCTTTGTGATAATCTGCTACTGAAACATCCTTTCCGACTAGATAAGCTGCTACTTGCTCCACTTCTTCCTTCAAGCGTGGTGGCAAGATTGCCAAGCCCATGACCTCAATCAAGCCAATATTTTCCTTCTTGATATGTTGAACATCCTTGTGGGGATGATAGATACCATCTGGATGCTCTGGAGATGTTTGATTGTCCCGCAAGACCAAATCCAACTCAAACTGCCCATCTCGCTTACGGGCTATCGGTGTGATAGTGTGATGCGGTGTTCCATTACTTTCTGCCAAGACCTGTACACTTGGATCTGAGTATTGACGCCAAGCCAATAAGATTTTATCTGCTAGTTCCGTCAAATCATCTGCTGAATCTGAAGTCAATCGAATCACCGACATAGGCCATTGAACAATCCCTGCTTTTACAGATTCAAAACCTTCAAAGGTAACGCTTTTCTGAATAGGAGCCACTTCCATTGGGAATACATGGCGCCCACCTTGATAATGATCGTGCGTCAGGATGGAGCCACCTACGATTGGCAAATCAGCATTCGAACCAGCAAAGTAGCCTGGGAACTGCTCCACAATTGCTAACAAACGTTCAAAACTTTGGCGACTAATAGCCATAGGACGATGCTTGCTATCTAGGAAAATACAGTGCTCATTAAAGTAAGCGTAAGGCGAATATTGGAAGCCCCACTCCTGACCAGAAATATCAAAACGAATAATTCGGTGATTGCTTCTAGCTGGATGATTAACACGTCCTTGGTAGCCTTCGTTTTCCATACAAAGCTGACATTGAGGATAGTTACTGGATTTAACCAACTTAGCTGCCGCAATCTCTTTTGGATCCTTTTCAGGCTTAGAGAGATTGATGGTAATCTCCAGTTCACCGTAGTCAGATGGTACACGATAAGCAATATTCTTTGCGATGGCCTTCAGTTTGATGTAGTCATTCTTCTGACTGAGTTGGTAGAAATCTGCAATTGCCTGCTCTGGTGACTGGGCATAGGTATCCCAAAAATCACGATTAACCTGACTTGGACAAGGGGTTACCAAGTCCATGAGGTCAGCACCGAGAATCTCACGCGCAGCCTGACTATCTTCAATCGTTTCCAATCGAACGGCTTCCTCGACAAGCTGATCTTTTAGTTCAATCAATTCATCTTGGTCACTCTCAACTTCAAGAACTCCATCTCCCACCAGTGCTAAAACACGATTGGTCAGATAGATACGATCCAACTCTTCAAAGCTACTTTCTGCAATGACTTTGGTCACAAAATTTTCTACTAAGGTCACTAGAAAACCTCCTTCTGACTATTCAAGGATGCGAGTTCCACCTTCCACTTCAGCGATATAGAAACTTGGAGCGTAACCAACGATTTCTTCATAGTGCTTGCCTACAGCTTCTTTAAAGGACTCAACAGCATCCTTTTGAACCAAGGCGATCGCACAACCACCAAAGCCAGCTCCTGTCATACGAGCACCGAGAACACCTTCTTGAGCCCAAGCTGTATGAACAAGGGTATCTAATTCCAAGCCAGTTACTTCGTAATCGTGCTCAAGTGAAACATGAGAAGCATTCATCAAACGACCAAACTTGTCCAAATCTCCTGCTTGAAGAGCTGCTTGTGCTTTAAGGGTACGTTGGTTTTCAAGAACGGCATGACGCGCACGTTTCAAACGATTTTCGTCTTTGATCAGGTAGCTGTATTCATCAAAAGCCCATTCATCCAATTCACCCAAGGTTTGAATATTTAAGGCCACTTGGAGTTCTTCTACTGCTTTTTCACATTCAGCACGACGTTCATTGTACTTAGAATCCGCAAGTTCACGGCGTTTGTTAGTGTTCATGATAACAACAACATTGTCCTTCAAATCAAGGGGAACCAAGTCGTATTCTAAACTATTTGTATCCAGATAAATGGCACGTTGATCTGCCCCCATACCGATAGCAAATTGGTCCATGATACCAGAGTTAACACCAATAAAGTTATTCTCTGTCAATTTCCCGATTTTTACTAAATCTAGACGATCCAATTTTAGGTCAAAGAGGTATTCTGCCACGACACCAGTCAATAGCTCCAAGGATGCGGAAGATGATAAGCCAGCACCATTTGGAATATTCCCATAGACATAGAAATCAAATCCTTTATCAATCACATGACCAGCTTCTTGCAAGAAATGAAGGACACCTTTTGGATAGTTGGTCCAGTTGTGCTCTTTCTCAAACTTAAAGTCAGCTAGAGGCACTTCAATGATGCCTTTGTCCTCAAAGTTGGCTGAGTAGAAACGCAATACTTGGTCATCGCGCTTGCGTGCAGCTCCGTAAGTTCCTAATGAAATAGCTGCTGGGAAAACATGCCCACCGTTATAGTCAGTATGTTCCCCAATCAAGTTGATACGGCCTGGTGAGAAGAAGGTTTGATCCGCTTCTTGACCAAAAACAGCAAGAAAATCCTTGCGAAGTACTTCAGCAGTAAGATGTTGTGTCATATGAATTCTCCTTTGACGAAATATTAGGTAAAAAAGTTTATCCTGTAATCGTTTTCTTCTATTGTACCCAAGGGTTTTGCTTAGGTCAACATTTTTACCGATATTTTACTAAACTATGAGTAAAAAGGAAGAAAAATATGCTATAATAACCTAAAAAGGAGGGGAATTATGGCTACACTCAAAGATATTGCTCAGCTAGCCTCTGTCTCGATCGCAACTGTATCCCGTGTCCTCAATCGCGATCAGAGTCTATCTGTGACAGAAGAAACCAGACATCGTATTTTAACCGTTGCCGAAGAACTAGGCTACACCAAACATCTCAAAACAGGTGAATCACATAAACTCAAACAGAAAATCGCTATCATCCAGTGGGTCAGTGAACAGGGAGAGTTAGAAGATCTCTACTACTACCAGATTCGCCTAGGAATTGAAAATAGAGCTCAAGAATTAGATTACGACATCTTGCGCTATTTTAATGACCAGCCTTTTACGCTTAGCGAAGAAGTCATTGGGATTCTTTGTATCGGGAAATTTAGCCAAGCACAAATTGCCTCGTTTGAAGAATATCACAAACCTCTAGTTTTTCTAGATAGTGACACCATAGCCTTGGGACACACCTGTGTCATTACAGATTTTAATAATGCTGTTAGACAAGTAGTCGATTACTTTACAGATCATGGGCTTAAGAAGATTGGTATCTTATCCGGTCTTGAAACTACTACTGACCAAGAAGAAGTCATCGCAGACAAACGCTTAGGTTACTTTAAATCCTATACACAAGAAAAGGGAATTTATAACGATAAATTCACTTTCCAAGGACTATTTACTGCCCAATCTGGATACGACTTAATGAAAGAGGCTATCGAAAAATTAGGAGATAAGCTTCCACAAGCCTTTTTTGCAGCTAGTGATAGTTTGGCAATCGGTGCTCTTCGCGCCCTTCAAGAAGCCAGCATCAGCATACCAGAGCGCGTGAGCATTATTTCCTTTAATGATACTATTCTGACCAAGCAAGTATTCCCACCACTTTCCAGTATCACAGTCTACACAGAAGAAATGGGACGCACAGGAATGGATATTTTGAACAGAGAAGTCCTTCACGGCCGTAAAATTCCAAGCCTCACCATGCTAGGAACCAAACTGACGTTAAGAGAAAGCACCACTAATAAATAAGAAAAACTCACAAACAAGATTCTGAGCGAAACTTGCTTGTGAGTTTTTTGATATCCCTCCACAATCATATTTTTAAATAGCTGATAAAAGTAGTATGATACTAATGAGGCGAGCCATTAGTATACACCAACCTATTAGAAAGGAATTCCCAAATGTTAGCTAAAATAACTCCAAACGACTACCTACATACCTACTACAAACAATGGATTACCATTTACAAAGAAGGAGCCATCCGAAATGTAACTTTACAAAAATACAATATGACCCTGCACTGGCTTCAAGAACTAGCACCTGATCTAAAACTATGCGATGTAAATCGTATCGTTTATCAACAGTTACTCAATAACTACGCAAAAGAGCATGAACGTGTCACAACAATGGATTTTCACCATCAGCTTAAAAGTGCGATTATGGATGCTGTAGATGAAGGGTTAATCACTCACGACCCTACTCGCAAGGCCATTATTAAAGGAAAAAATCCTCGAGAAAAGAAGCCAAAATACCTAAATCAGTTCGAACTTCATACACTCTTAACTCATTTAAAGCTATCTAATCATCTCAACTGGGATTGGCTCATATTACTAACAGCTAAGACTGGAATTCGTTTTTCTGAAGCTCTGGGCATCACACCAGCTGACTTTGACTTTCCTCATCAACTACTCAGTATTAATAAAACTTGGAATTATAAAGAAGTTGGAGAATTTGCACCAACGAAAAATCGTTCTTCTGTCCGAAAAATTCAATTAGATTGGCAAACTGTCATCCAATTTGCCGAACTAACGCGTGATCTCCCTTTGGAACAACCTATCTTTGTTCATGGGAAAATATACAATTCTACTATAAATAACATCTTAGAGAAGAGATGTAAGGAAGCCAAAGTTCCCGTGATTACTTTACACGGTCTGCGGCATACCCATGCTTCACTTCTGCTTTTTGCTGGTGTTTCAATTGCTAGTGTTGCTAGACGACTAGGGCATGCTAGCATGACCACTACTCAAAAAACATACCTTCATATTATCCAAGAACTTGAAAACCAAGATATTGATTTGATTATGCGATCACTATCTAGTCTCAATTAAGTAGGATTCACTCACGCTGTTGAAGGGTAATAAGCTGATCCAACTCTTGGAAGAAGGAACCGATGGCGGCTTGTTCGGGAAGAATGGGGATAGGAATAGAAATTTCCATTACCTTTGTTTTAGAAATATTAAATCTAGAAATCCCTTGAGCAAGCAATATGAATTCTTTTCTAATTTTTGAAGAACGTAACATGAATGCTAAATAATATAAATCAAATACGTTTTTCTCTGGACGATAGCCAAAACAGAAGCTATTCAAATATATGTTATCTTCTTCTCCTAACCATATTGAACTCATCCCGACTTCTCTAGGTGTTTCTGACGAAGTAGTAAATAAAACATCTCCATAATTAACAACAGATTGTTTAGTATCTATCTCAATACTATCCAAACCATTTAGATCAGCTATTGCATTATTGAACACGTTAACATATGTTACGAATTTTGCTTTACCATGACCAAAATCTTCTTTGGTTTTACCTGATAATCCTGTAAAGGTTTCTCCCACCTCCCCCAGCTTCCGCTGTTCCCAAGCGTCAGTAAAACCAGGAAAACGGATTTCCGGGAAATTTTCTCCATCCTTTGGAAACATTTTTGAAAGCAGAGTCTTTTTTCCTTCTTTTATCAAATCCAACTCACGCTGTTGAAGGGTAATAAGCTGATCCAACTCTTGGAAGAAGGAACCAATGGCAGTTTGCTCGGGGAAGGAGGGGAAAATGACATCACCTTTTAAAACATTTTCATCAGTGACTTTCATGTCATTTTTTGCTCCTTTATTAACTAATGGTTTCAAATATTTATTTAATCGTAAATTGTCATCAAAATAATACTCCACAAATATTCCATTTGAACCATTATTAACTTTATAAACAGCATACAATGTGGAAACAATTCCATTTTTACCATGGTTAGTTTTTATAATCCCATACGGATTAGCTTTTAAAGGACTCTTTGTATAAACAACATCTCCAGTTTCTACAATACCATACGGTAAGACAGAAGCACCTGCAAATGACCTACCTTGAAACTTAATCTGATTAACAATCCCATAATCACCCGAAACAGATAAAACATCACTTTTATCATACTCACCATCTACATTTCTATTTTTTGAAACAGTAAGGTAAGCCCCCAACTTCCGCTGTTCCCAAGGTTCAGTGTAAGCCTTAAATCTGATACTTGGTCTTCTTTCTTCTTGCTTGCTCATAAAGCCCTCCTTTGAGCTATTTTCCATGTCTTGCTATTTTGAAATTTTCTTACATTTGTTTTCATAAAAGATTTCATCCCTCTACAGTTCCTAGTCCTTTACAATATCTAGAAAAACTTGTATAATGTAATTAAAGATAACTTGTGAAGGATAAACGCTGGGTCCCAGAATGGGGTAGGTACTATAGTACTGAGCATTTCCTATGTGCCTGGGGTTATCTTTTTTACTTTCTTCTAAGGCTCTCAACAAAACGTTGAGGGTCTTTTTGAATCTCTGATACAATGAAATCTACAAATTGTTGTGAATATGTATATTGTTCTGTATTCCCTATTTTATGACAGTAGGCATATTTATCATTCTGTTTGATATGATAAAAATCGATAATAAGACTCAATACATACTGATTAAATCCATTCTTATACCCTAGTTTAAGATTTCTCTTACTCAAACGATCACGAACAGCAGAGATGACACTATTATATGAATATTTGTGACTAATAGAAGGATCTTTTAGCTCTTTCACAATGGCAACTTCACTCGGAGCATTATTTTTAAGGGATACAACAAAATCAGCTTCTTCCTTCTTCTTAGTAATATAAAGATTCTGTTTGATTTCAATCGCAAACTTGTCAGAGCTATACTCCTCTGTCAACACATCGATTTCATTTGCCTGCTGGATAAATTTTTCAGCGATTTCAGGTGGATATTTCAACCGGATTTCTTCATTCGTAAGAGGTTCATATGTAGCTGATATGGTTAAGAAGTTCTGCGCAATTGAGTCCGTGATAACAACTTGATGAAATCTTTGCATTTCATTTACAAAATTTAAGACACAAGCTTGAAAAAGTGGAGCATACTTCAACTCATAGTCTTCAGTGATGAAATGCGTACTGATATTTCTCAGTTCGATAATCCGTTCTAAATTCAAGCGAACACGCGTATTTACATCCGAGTAGATTTTTTTAACAACCGCTTCAAGACTCAATGTTCGATCAGGACTATCCTTAAAATAAATAGACTCCTGTCGATTCATCATCTCCGCCTTTAACATTAGTTCCCAAGCATTACATATAAAAAAACTAAAACCTTCAATCCTATAACGAATGGTTGGCTTATTATAAATCTCTAATCCCAAGATAAAAGCTTCTATTGATTTCCCAATCAGTTGCTCTTTAATATCTTTCATAACCTATCCCTCTAACTTTTTCAATTTATCTGCCAATGCATAGAGAGCCTTACGTAGAGCATTACGATACTTGATCCAAGACAAACTAGCGATTTCTGTTGCTGCAAGTGCTGGGTAGTCACTTCTAGCATCGTTCATGATTGTTGTGATTTCTCCTTGTTTATCCAAGTCTTCTTGCCCGATACGATGCTTCCGAATCAAGTCTTCTAGTTCCTTAGGTTTAACACTATTATCCAGACCCCACGTGCGAATGAAGGCCGTCAACTGTTGGAGGCTACTCGCCGACTGAGCCTGTTCCATCGCTCGGGTCATACTGTCAACATCTCGAGGAGCAGGGTAACGCTCAAAGACGTAAGTTCCATTGTAAATCTGATGTACAAAACGAGTAACACGTTCTTTCTCCTTGATATTGTCAGATTTGGCTAACTCAATTGAGATATCTTCCTTAGTCTTTTCAGCCTTAGCCACTTCTCCGGCATGAATTTCATCTGCCATCTGTGCGATGAGTTCGATGAGGTAGTCATAATTGATTGTTACATCATGGATATGAACCATCTCTAACATAATTTGTGAAATATCAATATTTTCTTTTTTAGCCCGTCTCTCTCGGAGGTCACCAGCTAGGACTGTCGTCAACATGACTTCTTCATCTTCAGAAAGCCCAATCCCTTTATAAAAGTTTTCTGGATCATCATAAGCGGATACGGGATTTCCTTCCTCATCCTCAGTGTATTGCTTAAGCTGACTCAGTAATCTATTATAAGTTTGAATCTTCTCAAAGAGATCGTCTTGCGCTTTTTCACTCGGTGGTAATTGAATAAAGCTATCTGTCAGAACACGGAGGTCTTCGACTACAGATTTTAGCTCCTCTTGTACTGTACTGAAAGGTTTGGAAGTGATTCCAGAATCTTGGTTTTTTCCTTTCATTTCATCAAGATTTAACTCTGTTTGTTCGTCTGCAGAATGGCGATTAGAGTACAGATAGAAAGCCTTATTCATCTCAAATTCATTTTGTTCTGGCCATCGATAGTTGACGACATTTCCAAAAGGTTTTTCAACCATATTATGAACACGATTTGTCCGTGAATAGGCCTGGATGAGACTCGCACCTTTTAGAGTACGATCCACATAGAGAGTATTCAGTCCTGGGGCATCAAAACCTGTCAATAGTTGATCCACAACGATAACGAGATCTAGGTATTGTCCATCGTCCGCCGTTTTATTTAGTCGTGTACGGAGATTTTCGGTGTAGTCTTTCACCGTCTTCATATCAAATTCTGTATGGAAAAGACTATTATAGTGCCTAATTGCACGATGCAAATTTTCGTTAGTCTGAAGCTGTTGATCGCCATTTGTAGTATCTGCTGAAAAACTAATCGCTACTTTCAAACGTTGTTCAGCTGGCTTGGTCTGATTGATTTCTTCAAACTTGTCAAAGTATTCCATGGCTCGAGGAGTTGAAGCCTTGTTCCCACCAACATGAACCGTAAACATCGCATTATACTTACCTTTATTTGAACGTTCGTTCCAGTTATCAAAGATATCCTTTACTACCAGATTTACATGTTCCTCACTGGTGTCATAGACACTGGCTTTTACATTATCATCAATATCATCTGCTGTCGGATTTTCGGGCGCTGCAATTGTTTCTTTAAACTCAACATTAAACCCCAAAACATTTTGGTCAGCAATCGCTTCTTTAATCGTGTAGGCATGAAGAAGTTCTCCAAAAATTTCTTTTGTAATTGGAAATTTAGGCGTCCCCGTATAACCTACCCAAGCTGCCTGAGGTAGTGCTTGACGGATTTTCTCAAGCATATTATCATTGTCACTGCCATCTCCAGTAGACCTGTGTGCTTCATCCACAATAAAGAGAATATTGTCTTTAATAGGCTTAAAATCATCTCTAGAGACATAACGAGACATTTTTTGAATACTAGTCACAATGATATTTTTATCACTTTTGACCGTCAGTTTCCGATGTAAAGCCGAAATATTGGCAGTATCTGTAACGATACCATCTTTGCTTTCAAACCCAGCAACTGGATCATATGCTTGGTAAGCTGCAACTGTTTGTTCTGTCAGTGCGATACGATCAACCAAAAAGATGACTTTACTAACATTCGGTAATCGACTAGCCAACCATGCTGTCTTAAAGCTTGTGATGGTTTTCCCACTTCCTGTCGTATGCCAAATATAACCTAGTTTACCATCCGAATAACTAAAATCATGTTTACGTACTTTGTCAATCACGCGCTTCGTAGCATACACTTGATAGGGCCGCATGACTTTAATACTCTCTTTATTCTTAGTTCCATCAAGGATCATGTATTGGGTTGCTAGATTATGTGCCATCGGGATAGACAGCACTTTGTCTGCAAATTCCTGCCAACGACGTACCGGCTTAGCATCTTCTTCATTCTGCCAGTTAAATGCAAAAGCCTGATTGAAACCTTCTAGAGTACTATTAGCCATGTAGCGTGTTTCATAGGGAGTCATGGCTACTAAAATTTGAAGAGTCGAAAAAATATCCCCATATTGCTTTTCTGCTATATATTGCTCCATCTGGTTAAAAGATTCTTTCGTTCGATGTAACGCTTTCTTCAATTCAATTTGAATAATCGGAAGCCCATTAATAAGGAGAGTAATGTCAAAACGACGATCCTGTTTACCATCGACTACCTTAGGACGACTAATCTGATTCACCATTTGATAAACAGTATTTCCTCCACCAACCTGATCTTGATCAAATACTGTTAAAAATACATGCTCTCCACTATCTAGATCCACCTCAATTTCAGAATAACCATTAACACCATAAAGAAATTGCCCTGCTTGGTAGGGAGTTTTTAAGTCTGTGATTTGTTTTTTTACTTGTGCGAACTCTGTTTGAGTTAAGGAACCACTTAGTTTCCCACGATTGTTCTGCTCAAGAATATTTTTGAAATTAGCCCAAAGAGCCTCCGTATTTTTCACATTTTCCAGATACTCCCACTGCTTCACTCCCCCAATATTTGTTAGATAAGTAATGACTTCTTTTTCAAAAGCTAATTCTGATTTATTTTTATTTTCACTCATGTGATTGGCTCCTTAATATTTGTTCGAGGCTAGTTTGAACAGTCGCTTCCAATAATTGACTATATTTTCTAAGCTGTGTTTGCAATAGTAACAGCTGTTGATAGGCTTGACCTATTCTTTTTTGCTCCTCTATTGGAGGTAGGGGAATACGGATCCTCTCCAATGACTTAACAGGGATTCTCATGGAGGCACCCGTTCCTTGTAGCTCACGTTCCTTTTGACGTTGAATATCCCGAGATTGATTAAAAAGATAGAGAAAGTAAAATTTATCCAACCCTCCCTTTATGTTCACTTTGATAAAATTTAAAGTTAGAATTTTCCCTTCATTATCTTCCCCAACAATCGTCGCTAATCGCAATGGACTACTGATAACTACATCTCCTGCAACGAGAGACAACGAAGTTTCATAACGTTTATCAGTCGCTAGCGTATGCGACTTTGGTTTTAAATCTGACTCAAACGAAGCTTGATCATAAAAACAAAGAGACTCCTGATTCTGCTTCTCAAACCTAGTCGGATTTACACCAGCTGTAAAGGAAAGCAGATCTCCTAATTGATAATAGTCCATTAAATTCTCCTCCCGTAATTGTTTATTTTATTCTACACCTAAACAAACAATTTGTCAAAAATTTTTTGTAATATTTTTTTATTACAAAAAATAAACTATTGTACACAAATCACTCGCCTCATTAGTGTCAAACTACTTTTATCAGCGACTTAAAAATATGATCGTAGAGGGATAACAAAAACTAACAAAAAATATTTATGTAGAATCTAGTTTGCGAATATTTCTTATTTATTCTTCGTACTTTCTCAAAAATCAATCTGTCACCAAGTCTGACCATGTTAGGAACCAAATTGACGTTAAGAGAAAACACCTTCCATTAAGTACAACACTTGAACATAAAAAAATCCTAATAAGAACTTTTCAGTTCTCTATTAGGATTTTCTTTTTTTAATCCATCACAATCATAGATTTAATGGTCTTACGTTCATCCATATCCTTATAAGCTTGGTCGATATCTTTCAGTTTATAGCTTGAAGTAAAGACGCGACCTGGATTGATATCACCATCAAGAACAGCTTTAAGCAAGAATTGCTTATCGTATGTTGTTGCAGAAGCTGCTCCACCTGCAACAGTTATATTTTGCATAAATGTTGAACCAAGAGCACGATTCTTATAATGTGGAACTCCTACAAATCCCATGCGCCCTCCATTGTGAAGGACACCTAGTGCTTGCTCAACAGCCGCTTCAGTACCGACGCACTCAAGAGCGGCGTCTGCTCCTCCTCCGAGGATTTCACGCACCTTGGCAATGCCTTCTTCACCACGTTCGGCCACAACAGCTGTCGCTCCTGACTCTAAGGCCATTAGTTGGCGGTCTTCGTGACGACTCATAAGAACAATTTGTGATGCTCCACGCATCTTAGCTGCGATGACAGCACACTGACCAACAGCACCATCGCCAATAACGACAACTTTATCCCCTGGTTTCACATTAGCCACACGCGCTGCATGATAGCCAGTCGGCATGACATCAGCCAGAGTCAAGAGGGATTTAAGCATTCCTTCTGTATAGTCAGACGGTTGTCCAGGGATTTTAACAAGTGCCCAATTAGCGTAGTGGAAGCGGAGATATTCAGCTTGGAAATTCCCTCCTAGATTATTTCCAATATGATTGTCACAAGAACCATCAAATCCAGCACGACAGGCATCACATTCCCCACAACCATGAGTAAATGGTACAATCACAAAATCACCGGGCTTGACTGTTGTAATGGATTCTCCAATTTCTTCAACGATTCCAATCGCTTCGTGTCCACTATTTTTGTGACCTGCTTTAATATCTGGATTGCGATAGCTCCAAAGGTCCGAACCACAAACGCAAGCACGAACCACACGGATAATCACATCATCCGCTTCTTGAATGCTTGGACGTTTGATTTCTTCAATGCCGACCTGACCTGCCTTGGTATAAATTGCAGATTTCATTTAAAAATTTCCTCTCTCTATGTAACTACCTTTAGTATACACTTTTTATGAAGCTTTCGCTCACTTATACTACACCTCATCAATGATGATGATCGTGATCATGGCTTTCTTCTAGCTCTGCCATATTGCGCTTATGGGTTTGGTGACTTGCTAAGTCTGCATCAACCTCAATGGTGATATTTTGGAAACCACAATCTTTGAGTATACTTCGAATCGATTCCTTGCAGAGCTCCATCTGTTCAATTTCTTTTAGACAAACATGGATAATGGCATTTTTCTCCAAACCATCCATGGTCCATAGGTTAAGCTGATTGATACTAGCCACATACTCCAACCGTTCCAAATCACTCTTTACTTGCTTGATATCCACTCCTTCTGGCACGGCATCGAGGAAAATCTTGAGTGTAGACCAAAAACGTGGAATAGCCTTTAACAGAATGAAGAAGGAAATGACAAGAGATAAGAGCGGATCCAGAATATACCAGTCGGTAAATCGGAGAACAATGGCCATTAGGATAACAGCCAGCCAACCCAGAGTATCTTCCAGAAAATGCAGGCTAAGAATAGATTCGTTTTTTGTTTTTCCCTTGCGAACTACTAGACTCGCCAGCACATTAATGCTAACAGCAATGATTCCTAGCCAGAGGATACCCTCATCATTGACCGCTTGTGGATGAAAGAGTTTCGTTATATTCTCCAAAATGACAAGAACAGAACCTGTCATGAGAATCACAGCCGTTACCAAGGCACCTAAGAGACTAAAACGTTTGTACCCTAAGGTGTAATGACTATCTTCTTCACGATTGGAGATTGTTTCTAGAAATGCTGATAGCCCAATTGCGATTGCATCTCCCAAATCATGGACAGAGTCAGCAAGAACAGCACTAGAACCAAATACTCCACCAGCGATAAACTCGACAATGGCATAACTCAAATTTAAGAAAAAAGCTAGCCAAACCGCACCTTTCGTTGTCATTTTTCCGTCCTCCTTTGGTATAATAGTAGTATAAATATTCCCTTTACTAGTATTATCTCTTACTCCGAAAAGAAAGGATAGGGGCAAACTGTTCTCTTTGTAAGTTACTGAACGATTTGTTCAAAGTGTTCATATGACTAGTCAAGACCGTCGCATTACCAAGACACGAAAAGCTATCTATACTGCTTTTTTACAATTACTAAATCAAAAAAATTTTGAATCCATCACTGTTCAGGAGATTATTGATCTCGCAGATGTCGGTCGCTCCACCTTTTACAGTCACTATGAAAGTAAGGAACTGCTTCTAGACGAGCTCTGCCGTTATCTCTTTCATCATCTTTTTGAACGTGAGGAAAATATAACTACAAATGCTTACTTGACACATATCTTTTCACATTTTAAGAAAAATCAGGACCACGTCACCAGTCTTCTTTTCTCTAAAAATGACTACTTCCTCCGGCAATTGCAGAAAGAATTGGAACACCATGTTTATCCTATGGTCGCAGAGGACTTGCAAGTTTCCTATTCTAATATTCCTGCTTCTTATCTCAAACACTATGTTGTAACTAACTTTATCGAAACATTGACCTGGTGGCTGAAAAAGGGGAAATCTTACACGGAGGATCAAGTAGTGAGATTTTACTTAGACGTCATGGGGATGAAGTAGCAAACACAACTATAGATTTCATATCCACTCAAAAGAAAAATACCTGTCAACATTCTATCATTCAAATATTCCATTCACCATGAATATTTTGCCTCTACTTTCTATTTAGTAATCTGATCAAACTATGATTTTTTAAGCAAGTACATTAACTAAAAAAATTCTAAGACAAGAAGCCTTAGAATTTTTTTATCGTAACCAACTTTCGTCTAACTGGCCTTTACTTTTGCTAAAAGCTTTCCCATGTTCATCAATAACAGCATGAATCTCTTGGCATTGTTTGAGAGTGAGTCCTTCCAATACATTACAATAAACAGCATGCATTTCATTATAGGTATCAAAATTTCCAAATCCTAATCGTCGAAAAAGTCTTCTAGCATATTCGTCCGAAATAAAAACTGAACGATCAAAAAGATATAGTAAAAGTACATCTGCAGTCTCTGGTCCAATCCCTTTTAACTCCAAAAGTTGCTTCCGTAAATCTTCTGTTCCAATCCTAGCAAGAACCTCAAAACCACCATTTTCTCTTAACCAGATTAGAAGTTCCCTAATCGTTTGAGACTTTTGCTTAAAAAATCCAGCAGGTCGAATACGTTCCTGTAAATCTTCTAGTGATAACCCTAGGATACCCTCTACTGTCATGACATCCATAAGACCAGCTAAAGCCAACTTAGCATTTTTCTCAGATGTTCGCTGGATAAGAATAGTCGATACCAGATCTTCAAGCTTGTTATCCGATTGCCACCAATTTTGTTCTCCATAGTGCTTACAAAGTCGCAAAAGAGTCTCTTGTATTTCTTCTTGCCTCATCATTTGTTCAATAATCCCTGTTCCACCAAGAAATCATGTGCAACAGTATAAGCATCCTTACCATCAATACCAACCTGATAGTTCATCTGACTCATCTGGCTCTCAGTGATTTTACCAGCTAGTTTATTAAGAATAGCTTCCAACTCAGGATGTTTTTCGAGTAATTTAGCTTTCATGAGTGGAGCGCCTTGGTATGGCGGGAAGAGTTTTTTATCGTCCTCCAAAACCACTAAATCATAGCGAGCAATTTCAGCATCTGTTGAGTAAGCATCTGTAATTTGAATGTCCCCTGACTGGATGGCTTGGTAGCGAAGAGCTGGCTCCATGGTTGCCACATTGAGATTCAATCCATAAACAGACTGCAAGCCCTTGTTTCCATCCTCACGATCATTAAACTCCAGAGTGAATCCCGCCTTGAGCTGTCCTTCTACTTTTTTCAAGTCTGAAATCGTCTTAAGCCCATATTCTTGCGCAATTTTTTTAGGAACTGCTATAGCATAAGTATTTTGATAAGCCATGGGTTTAAGAAAGGCTAGTTGATCCTGTTTGGCAATGCCATCACGAGCCACCTCGTAAACCTTTTCTGGGTCATGTCCAATTTGTGGAGATGATTGGAGGAGACTCTCTGTCACTGTTCCAGAAAATTCTGGATAGATATCAATATCCCCTTTTTTCAGCGCTTGATAAAGGAAATCTGTCTTCCCAAAGTTAGGCTTGACCGTCACCGTCATATCCGTATTTTCCTCGATGAGAAGTTTATACATATTCATGAGAATCTCAGGTTCAGGTCCTAACTTCCCAGCAATGACGAGATTGTCTTTCTCATTATGTGGAATAATGCTTGGAGCATAACTAGCTCCCAAACCAAGGAACATAACAGCAAAGGCTGCAACAATCGTATGCAACTTTGCCTTTTCCAACCATTTGAGAACAACATTAAAGAGAATGGCCAAGATGGCTGATGAGATTGCTCCGATTAAAATGAGACTAGCATTCCGACGATCAATTCCCAAAAGGATAAAGGAGCCCAATCCACCAGCTCCCACAAGAGCTGCTAGAGTCGCTGTCCCAATGATCATAACGGTTGCTGTACGAACCCCCGATACAATGACAGGCATGGCCAGTGGAATTTCAAACTTCTTGAGTCGCTCCCACTTGGTCATTCCAAAAGCAATCCCTGCCTCCTCAAGACTAGGATCAATGCCGTTCAAGGCTGTGATTGTATTTTCTAAAATCGGGAAAATAGCGTAGATGACAAGAGCTGTGAGGGCTGGTAAGGTTCCAATCCCCATGAAAGGAATAAAGAGCCCCAACAAGGCCATTGAAGGAATGGTCTGGAAGATACCTGCAGCTTGTAGCACCCAGGTCGCTGCTTTTTTGTGACCATCTAGATAAACCGCAAGTGGGATGGTCAGAAAAATAGCGACCAATAAGGTCAAAAGCGATAATTGTAAGTGTTGACCAAGGGCGGTTAACCATTCCCCAAAACGCTCTTGAAAGGTTGAAATCAAATTAGACATGAAGGCTACCTCCAAACAAGTTCGCTACAAAGTCTGTCGCAGGCGCTTGAAAAATTGTTTCAGGTTCTGCGACCTGGCGAATCTCTCCATCCTGTAAAACAGCTATTCTATCTCCTAATTTCAAGGCTTCGTCTGTGTCATGTGTTACGAAGATAGTCATCATACCGAACTCCTTATGCAAGTCTTTGGTGAGAGCTTGCAACTGCTTGCGGGAGATAGCATCCAAAGCTGAGAAGGGCTCATCCATCAGCAAAATTTTTGGTTCCCCAATGATAGCCCGCACAATCCCAATCCGCTGTTGCTCCCCACCAGATAACTCGCTTGGTAAACGATGAGCATAATCTGCAGCAGGTAGGCCAACCTTGTCCAAGAGTTCTTCTGTTTTAGAGGCGATTTGTTCCTTACTCCAGCCCTTCATTTCAGGAATCAATGCTATATTTTCAGCAACCGTGAGATTTGGAAAGAGAGCAATTTTCTGAAGGACATAGCCGGTACTGAGACGTAACTCCCGTTCATCATAGTCCTTGATCCGTTTTCCATCCATATAGATATTGCCATCAGTCGGCTCCAAGAGACGATTGATCATCTTGATCATGGTGGTCTTTCCAGATCCTGAAGGACCCACTAGCACCATGAATTCTCCATTTTCAATGCAGAGATTGACATCTTTTAAAATGTCCTTATCCGTGTAGCGCAAGGCTACATGTTTGTATTCAATCATTTAGTCTTCCTCAATTTTCACAATAACTTTGCCAAAAGAATAGCTTCCTTCCAGATAAGCATGCGCTTCCTGAATTTGGTCAATCTTATAAACTTTTTCAGGCTCTACATCCACATGGTAACGCTCGACAAAGTCTACCAATTCCTGAAGCTTGTCTTGAGACACATTGGCAGAAGCAAAGGTCGTCAAGTAAAGATTGCGAGAGAGCATCTCGATTGGATCAAAGTCTGGAACAGTCCAATGACCACCCAGTAGGCCACAAGAACAGATAATCCCACCTTCTGCTGTCCGCGCAAAAGTATCGAGAATAGCGCTGGGACCAACAAGATCCAAAACCTTATCGAACTGCTCTTTCGTGTGCAAGACACCATCCTTGTCCAAAATCACCTGATCAAATCCGACTGCCTTCAATTGCTGTTCCTTAGCTAAATTTCGGCTGGTTCCTGTCAGGTGAATCTTAGGAAATTTTCCTTTAAGCAGTTTAGCAAAGGCAATTCCTACACCACTGGTTGCTCCGCGAACTAACACGCTATCTTTCTCCTCAATCTTAAGATTGAGAAAAAAGCCAAATGCCGTGTAATAGGTTTCCGGAAGGGCGATCAAACTTTCCAAATCAAGTTCTGTCTTGATTGGATAAATTTGTTCATTTGGAAGAAGTGTATACTCTGCATAACCTCCATCAAAGGCTCGCCCCATCTCTCCCATAATGGAAATGATTTGTTGACCAATCTTCAAATCCGGTCGTGTCGTTTCTTCCACAAGACCGACACACTCAATCCCTAATACACGAGGAAATTTCACAGATGGTGATTGTCCCTTACGGGTAAAAATTTCACTATGATTGATTCCAAATCCTTGGATTTTCACCAGGGTCCAACCTGCCTTCAGGACTGGTTTTGGTCGTTCGACAACTTCTAATACCTCCGGTCCACCTGGAGTGCTTACAACAACTGCTCTCATAATGTATTCCTTTTTAAAATTTCCCTCTATTGGTCAAGTCTTCTACCTTAGGCATAACTTCCTTATTATCCCAATGTTCAACAATTTTCCCATTTTCTAAACGGAAGATATCGTATTGAGCATAGGCAACGCCATCAATCAATACCTGACCATAACTCACTGCAAAATTTCCTTGAGTCAAGAGTTGGAAAACAAAGTCATAGGCCACATGGTGCTCGCGTACGTAATCCTTATAAGCTTGACTCCCTTGCCCAATCTCATGATTATGCTGAATCACATCCTCTGCCACAAAGTCTTCCCATTGATCGAGCTCCTTGTTTTGGAAAATTTCTGTCAAGAAACGACGGACCAGCTTCTTATTTTCCGCTGACTTGTCCAAGTACTTGATTTCAAAATCTCCAAAGATCTGATCAAGTTGCTCATTTTCAGGTGTACGATAGTAGTCAATAACATCCCAATGCTCAACGATACGAGCATTTTCATCTGCACGGAAAGTATCTGTCGTCACCCATTGGGCTTCTCCACCGTTTAGGTACTGGTGCACATGAACAAAAACCAGATTGCCATCTTCAATGGTACGAACAATCTTGATTTCACGTTCTGGATGGCGCTTGATAAAATCTGCCAAAAAAGTAGCGAATCCTTCTTTCCCATCCGGCACTCCTGTCGAGTGTTGGATATAGGTATCCCCTACTGAGCTTGCTTGCGCTTCTGCTACACGGCCATCTTGAATAGCACGAATATATAGATTTTGTGCATTTTGTGCTTGAATGGACATGATTTATTCCTCGTTTTCTTTTTTCTTTAAATTAGCGATAATACGCTCTTGATAAGCTTCAAATTCCTGGATTTCTTGATCCGAAAATCCTAGGTAGAAAATTTCACCTAACTCTTTACTGACACGGTCTCCAATTTCTTTTTGCGCCCAACCGAGATCTGTCAAAGAGATATATTTTTTTCTTTTATCCTGTGTACAAGGCTTAATCGTAACCAAACCCTGTTCTTCTAATTTCTTAACCATACTGGTCAGCGTATTGTTTGCCAGACCTGTCGCAAGAGCAATATCAGTTGAGGTAGCACAACCCAACTCTTGCTTCCACAAGATTGTTAAAATTTTTCCCTGCTCACTTCTGTAATGGGCATCTGGTTCCTTGCTCAAGAGTTTTTGAAAGATACGCCCATTCAACAATCGAATCTGTAGAGCTTGGTAGCCCCCTAACATCTTGTCCATTTTGTCTCCTTTTTTTGTTCTATATCGAAATATTTAACTATTGTAACACTCTAAGTTACAGTTGTCAACTATTTCGATATAGAAATAATAAAAAACTTCCTACCCACAAGTAGAAAGTCATCATTTTTATAAAATTAAACATGAATCACATCTGAAGCATTCCTCTTAAAGAAACTACTATGGACCAGATAAGGACCATACTTAGAATTTTGACTAGAAACCAAGCATAAAGGAATGATAAAAATTTTTATAAAGTAGAATAAGCAAAAAAGTAAAAAAGAACTAAAACTAAGAGTTTTTAACTCAAAAAAGTAAAGATAAAATAAAAGTAAAGCATTTAATAGAATATTAAATCCCGTAGCAAAACTAGCCGATAAGATATTCGTCTTGATCTGAGAATTAAAGAGTTTGACAAGAAACAAGGCTAATAAAGAAGTATTATAGATACAAATCGGTTTATAATTATTACGATAGAAAACTAAACATTTATTGTTATAAAAAGCAAGCCCTCTGCTAAAATTACTCCCTTTGTTAATCCAAACATGGGAAACTCCACTGATATCACTCCAAGGAACAAATAAATCTAACCTTCTAATGTATATCCCATCCTGAGTAATATAAAATTTCCAAGGAAAAAGAAAATTAATACCAATACCAACGAAAATTAATAAAACAAGGGAATACCCTAACTGTGTTTGATGAAAGTTGAAGACGTAATCAAAGATAGTAACTGTTTGAATTCCTCGACCAACAATTTGATGAGCACCCAAAAGATATAAAATAACTATAAAAAGAACAAATCTATAATAAATACTACGAAACTTCACACTTTTTGGCATAGAAATTATTCTCCTGGATTATAGAATCATCATCAAATAATGCTTTACGTTCTTATATAACACTAGTATACCATTAAATACTCAAAGAATATAAAAATGAAAGAAGAGATTTTAAAAAATAGAGCTTGGCCTTGACCAAACTCTTCACTTTTCTACTCTTCCTCAACTAAGCGTTTAAACTCTGCTTGGATCTCTGTATTTTCTGTCGGTTTTAAGTACATAACCCCACCATTTGTTGTTGGAGAATGAAAAACAATCGCTTCCCCTGTATCAGTTATCGCAAAAAAGTAGTTATGCACGTCCGGGTATTTATCCCAGTTACTATAGCGTTCCACAATTCGATACTTAGCATTTCCTAAACCTGTATCAGTGTATTCGGCATTCATTTTTTCGCTTGGTCCATCTCCAAAGGTATAGAGATTATCTGCACCAACATCACCACCAGAAATTCCCTTTTTGTAATTCGGTTGACCAAGTCTTTCGCCCCATCCTTTAATGAAGTCTTCTAATTTTGCAGATTTGCTTGGATTCCAAGGAGCTTTTTGTTTCTCCTCGGAGATAGAAGAGCTAGAAGAAGTTTCAAATTTCTGCCAATCAAAACCTCTTAGATCAATTTGATCAGATTCAGTTTTTCCAAAATTAGATCCAATATAATTAGATTCTATTTGAAATTCTTTTTCCTGAAGTTTACTAGCCCCCTTTTGCTTTTCATTTAACTTATAAAGAGTTCCATAACCTTTACCAGTTCCTGACGACCAACTTAATTCAAGAACCTCCCCACCTTGATAAATAATTGCCGCATTCCTAGCTCCACCATGTCCTGCAGCAAAACCTTCTGCTAAAAGCACAGGTTTACCTTCTTGTATAGAGTACACTCCAGTTAAAAAGTATTTTCCACTTAAATTAAGATCCGCTACAAGTAACTCCACAACGTCATCATCATTTAAATCAACAAAAGAGTAACACATATCATCTGAACGATTTATAGCATTTTCAATAGACCAACTATTGATAGGACGTTCAGTAGCTTTTAAACTTTGATAAAGATTTGAAATTGCAGTTGAATCATTAGAAGTAGAAAATATTTTTTGGTAATCATCAAAAACTGACTTGTACAAATCTTTATAATCTTTCTTAGACTCCCCAGACTTTATCTCATTACTAGTAGTTGAAGTAGATAAACTAGTATCTTTACTAGAAACCTCAGAATTTTGATTACTACAACCAACTGTAAAAAAACTAAATATAAGAATAAACAGACTTCCTACTATACTTCTATTACCCATAAAAATCTCCTCTTGAAATGAATGGTGACCATAGCTTTGCTTACATTATATCAAATATTTGAGAGTTTCGGTAAGATAAAAAAATCTTATATATACAAATACTAAGTAAATAAGTTCTATAATTCTTATATTCGATACACCTTCAATAAATACTATTTAGCTAAATATATTGTAGAAAAATCTCATAGAACCTATAACAAAAGAGATTAAACCATTATTTAAAGCTAACCTATAATACAGTTAAATTATTAAACAAGCTTACAGGAAATTAAAGAAAAGACAATTAACACAACGAAAGACTAAAATAAAAAATGCATATAGAAGTTAGGGAAAAGACTACAAAATCGCTAAAAAACCTTATATATTCGATTAGTTTAATAACTTTAAACCTAGAAACTTCCTAAGTGTGAAACAAAAAGAATGAATCATTTGGTTTCACTCCAGATTGTAAGAATTCATCGCCCTATCATAGTTATCAAAAAGCCAAATTGTACAGTCAAAAACACAAAAAAAGAGCTAAAAAGCTCTAATTACGGAGAATAAGGGATTCGAACCCTTGCGCCAGTTACCCGACCTAACGATTTAGCAAACCGTCCTCTTCAGCCTCTTGAGTAATTCTCCAATATTTAATGGGCACGAGTGGACTCGAACCACCGACCTCACGCTTATCAGGCGTGCGCTCTAACCACCTGAGCTACGCGCCCAAGTTATAAAAACTTGGTATGAACCTTCCGTTCAAAGCGGGTGACGAGAATCGAACTCGCGACAACAGCTTGGAAGGCTGTAGTTTTA
>ERZ773069.357-NODE-357-length-31495-cov-16.351113_pt1 | contig 31495 bp, 24 predicted proteins | sample MGYA00580619_ERZ773069 | MGnify/ENA primary metagenome ERZ773069 (study PRJEB29015, sample SAMEA2738007) | human oral metagenome | biome: human oral; feature: human-associated habitat; material: dental | place: China | collected 2108 ...
TGCCCTTTTGAGGTCTAACTAACGCCCTTTTGAAGTCCAATTAAGCACCTTTTACAACACTATTTTTCAACTACCTGATTACTTGATAGTTACAAGAGTGATCGAAAACGCCATTTTTAACCATTTAAAACCACAAAACAAAGATATTTTGTAAATATATTTCATAATTCATCCCACACATTTATCAAGGACTTTTTTGCCATCTAACAGCTAAAAAGAAATCCAAATAAAAAAACATTTAGAACTCACTTAAACATACAAACAGCCGTTATGTTAATTGTTTTTAACACACCATACGCTATTATTTTCAAAGTTAAGTTTGCAGTTATCGTTTATTTTTATTTACTTTGCAGGTCTTGAAACAGTAACTAAAAACAGAACATCATGGTAAATACCGAAGAGACACACTACGCGTGTGGACTGAAAAAAGAAGACTTCCAGACGACAATAGGCGGTAAGAAAACCGATCTTTATGTACTCAGAAATGCCAAGGGCAATGAGGTTGCAGTCACTAATTACGGTGGTGCGATTGTTGCTATTATGGTTCCTGACAAAGAAGGTAAATTAGCAAATGTCATTCAAGGACATGACAATATACAAGAGGTTATCGCCTCACCAGAGCCTTATCTTTCAACACTTATTGGCCGTTATGGCAACCGTATTGCTAAAGGTCGTTTCCAGTTGAACGGAAAGGAGTATAAACTTGCTATCAATAATGGTCCTAACTCTCTGCATGGAGGTAAGGAGGGCTTTAACGCAAAGGTATGGGATGCAGTACAAGTTAACGACCACGCCGTTGTTTTGAAGTACATTTCTTCTTATGGAGAGGAAGGCTATACAGGCGAAGTTGAAGTCTGGGTAGCTTATTCATTCTCTGATAACGACGAACTCATTATCAAGTATTCTGCAAAGACAAACAAGAAGACGATTATCAATCTTACCAGTCATGGATTCTTCTCTTTGGCAGGTATTGCTAATCCTACACCAACAATTGACGACTTAGAATGCCAGATAAACGCAGACTTCTATCTTCCTATTGACGAAACATCCATCCCAACAGGTGAGATTTTGAAGGTAGCTGGTACTCCATTCGACTTCCGTGAACCAAAGCCAGTAGGTCAGGATATCGACGCTGACAACGAACAGATTAAGAATGGCGCAGGTTACGACCACTGTTTCGTATTGAATAAGAAGGAAGAAGGCGAGCTATCATTCGCTGCACGCATCAAAGAACCAAAGAGTGGTAGAACAATGGAGGTGTATACAACAGAACCAGGTGTTCAAGTATATACCCATAACTGGGCTGACGGCTATAAAGGACAGCATGGTGCCACCTTCCCACGTCGCAGTGCTATCTGCTTCGAAGCACAGCACTTCCCAGACAGTCCAAACCATCCTTATTTCCCTTCAGTCATCTTAGAGCCATGTAAGGAGTACACACAGAGAACGATTTATAAGTTCGGTGTAGAGAAATAAGCATCTAAAAAGGAAATAATAAATAAAAATTGAAATATCAAAATGGAAAATCAAACTAACAAGAAAGGAACCTTGGTGGCAATTATCACCATGATGTTCTTATTTGCGATGATCTCTTTCGTAACCAACATGGCGGCACCATTTGGTACAATTTGGAAGCAGCACTATGAGTGGGCTGGTATGATGGGTAACATGATGAACTTTGCAGCTTACCTTTTCATGGGTATTCCTGCAGGTATGATGATTACAAAATACGGATATAAGAAGACTGCTCTTGTTGCTTTGGCACTTGGTTTCATCGGCATTGCCATCCAATATGGTTCAAGTACTATGGACGGAAATGCCATCAGCACATACGTAGTTTACTTGCTCGGAGCCTTCGTTTGCGGTTTCTGCGTTTGTATCTTGAACACCGTTGTAAACCCAATGTTGAACCTTCTTGGCGGTGGTGGTAACCGTGGTAACCAGCTTATCCAGACGGGTGGTTCGTTGAACTCACTCGCAGCGACGCTGACTCCAATGCTCGCAGGTTCTATGATTGGTGAGATTACTAAGAGTACATCACTTGAGGTTGTATCACCATTGTTGCTTATCGCCTTAGTTATCTTTGCAGTATCATTCGTTATCGTTTGGTTTACACAGTTGACAGAGCCAGAAACAGAGAAGACAGACGTCGTTGGTGGTATCAAGGAGGCTTTACGTTATCGTCAGTTGTTGCTCGGTATCATTGCTATCTTCTTCTACGTAGGTGTTGAAGTTGGTATTCCTGGTCAGCTCTTTTTCTACCTCAGTGAGCCAGTTGCAAAGGGCGGTGTACTTGGTAGTGCAGCAACAGCAGGTCTGATTGCAGGTGTTTATTGGATGTTGATGCTCGTAGGTCGCTTCGTTAGTGCCTTCATCAGCGGTAAGGTATCATCTCGTATGCAGTTGACCGTAACCTCAGCAGTAGCCCTCCTCCTCTTGCTCGTGGCTATCTTCATGCCAGAGGATGTAAAGATGAGCCTTTCAATTCCTAACCTTGCAGAGAGCACATTCGACCAGGTAGAGGTCCCAACAAAGGTATTGTTCATCATCCTTTGTGGTATCTGTACATCAGTTATGTGGGGTGTAATCTTCAACCTCGCTACCGAAGGTCTTGGTAAATACACAGCGACAGCTTCTGGTCTCTTCATGACTATGGTTGTTGGTGGTGGTGTAATGCCATTGATTCAGAACCTCATGGCAACAAAGGTAGGCGACATCCAGAGCTACTGGCTCATCGTTGGTATGTTGGCTTACATGCTCTTCTACGCTTTAGTAGGCTCACATCCTTCAAAGAAGGCTTAAAACAAACATCTTTATAATGGCAGGCATCACGCTTGCCATTATAAGGAGATATATACATAAAACCCTAACTATCATTCAAAACATTACTAACATGGACATAGAATTCGTAAGAAGCCGTTTCATTAAGCATTTCGACGGTCAGACTGGAAACATTTATTTCTCACCAGGACGTATAAACCTTATTGGCGAACACACTGATTATAATGGTGGTTTCGTATTCCCAGGTGCAGTAGACAAGGGCATTATGGCAGAGGTTCGTCCTAATGGTACAAACACTGTTATGTGCTACTCTATCGACCTTAAGGACCGTGTAGAGTTCAAAGTTGACGACCCAGAGGGTCCACGCGCTACATGGGCACGCTTCATTTATGGTATGGTACAGGAGTTCAAAGCACTTGGTGTTGACGTAAAGGGTTTCAACATTGCCTTTGCTGGTGACGTTCCTCTCGGTGCAGGTATGAGTTCATCTGCTGCTATGGAGAGCTGCTTCGGATGCGCATTGAACGACTTGTTTGCTGATAATAAGATATCAAAGTGGGACATCGCACTCGCTGGTCAGGCTACAGAACATAAGTATATTGGTGTGAACTGTGGTATCATGGACCAGTTTGCAAGCGTCTTCGGTCAGGAAGGTAAGCTGATGCGCCTTGACTGCCGCAGCCGTGAATTCGAGTATTTCCCATTCAATCCACAGGGTTACAAGCTCGTTCTTGTCAACTCAAAGGTTAAGCACGAACTTGTTGGTAGCCCATATAACGATCGTCGCAGAAGCTGTGAGAACGTTGTTGCAGCTATCGCTAAGCAGTTCCCAGAGAAGAAGTACGAGACATTGCGTGATGCTAACTGGGACGAGTTAGAGGCTGTTAAGGACAAGGTTAGTGCTGAAGACTACCAGCGTGCACACTTCGTTCTCGGTGAGAAGGAGCGCGTACTCGCTGTTTGTGACGCACTTGTTGCTGGTGACTATGAGACAGTTGGTCAGAAGATGTATGAAACACATCACGGACTTAGCAAGGAATATGAGGTAAGCTGCGAAGAACTCGACTTCCTCAACGACGTTGCTAAGGAGAATGGCGTAACTGGTTCCCGCATCATGGGTGGTGGCTTCGGTGGTTGTACCATCAACCTCGTTAAGGATGAGTTGTATGACAAGTTCATTGCTGACGCAACAGAGAAGTTCACAGCAAAGTATGGTCATGCCCCAGAAGTCTATCCAGTGGTTATCAGTGAAGGTTCTCACAAGGTTTGCTAAGAACATAATGGTATCTAACGAGGTGCCATTTTCATCGATATTTAATTAGTATAAGGGCTGGATTCAACATAAGAAGTTCAGCCCTTAGCTAAAAATAAGCGTCATAAACACAAGAAGTAATCCAACACAGGAAGACCTTTAAATCCCAATACACAACAAAAAAGATATTACTACCTAACCAAGAGATATTTACAAGTTTACATCTCATATCAAAACCTACAACATGAATAAATACTACAAAGGTGAACCCAAACTATTAGTTTCGGTCGACTGCATCGTACTCGGGTTCGAAAACAAAAAGCTACAGTTACTCGTTGGTAAGCGTAAGGTTGAACCATACAGCGGCAAACTATCTCTCTACGGTGGATTCGTTAGAGAGAATGAGAGTTTGAAAGAGGCTGCCAACAGAGTTCTTTTCCAATGTACGGGCATCAATAACATCTATATGCGACAGGTGGGAGCCTTCGGTGAGACTGATCGTGACCCTGGTGATCGCGTTATCTCAATCGCTTATTGCGCCCTCATCAATGTATCTGACTACGATAATAAGTTATTGGAAGAGAACGACCTACAATGGGTTGACATCAACAAATTACCAGAGCTATATGGTGACCACATCGAAATGGTACAGATAGCATTGAGCCAACTCCGCAAACTCATCAATAAAGACCCACTCGGTTTCAATCTTCTCCCAGAACTCTTCACGCTCACACAGCTTCAGAATGTCCACGAAGCGATTATGGGTGTTGAGATTGACAAACGCAACTTCCGTAAGCGTATCAAGCAAATCGACTTCATTGAGAAGACAAAGTATATTGATAAGATAACCAGCAAGCGTGGTGCTGCATTGTATCGCATCAACAAACAAGCTTATTCAGACGCCTCTCTATAATCCTTCATAGGAAGACTAACGATAGAAGCGTTTAGCTAAGATAACACATAAAAAGGGTATATCGGATGTTAAAAAGTCACTGACAAACATTCTGATATACCCTTTTATCGTGTTCCTATCCATCCATTGCAACTTATCTTATACCTCATTGCATACCTCCTCACCCACAAGATGATTCGTACTAACGCCCCGCACCAATTGTGCGAAGCCTCCGCACATTCGGTGCGAAGCCTTAGCACCACTATAAAAGGTGACGATGATGACATCCTTCAACGCTGAAACAAGCTACTGCAAAAGGATGATGAACTTCGATAAAACAGTCATAAAACAAGCACTCATCAACCAAACGGAGCAAAGCAAATACTATGCTTTAGGCATTTTTGGATATTTTGGGGAAAATAGTAAGTTTATTATTTTGATGTCTCCATATTTATCTTTATATTTGCATTATAATTTAAAAATCCTATCTATTTATGAATGACAAGCATTTGATGGACCAAGCAGCGGATAACATCAGAATTCTCGCAGTGTCAATGGTTGAAAAAGCTAAATCAGGACACCCTGGTGGCGCTATGGGCGGTGCCGACTTTATCAACGTTCTCTTCTCTGAATTTCTCGTCTTTGACCCAGATCAGCCTGAGTGGGCAGGACGTGACCGATTCTATCTCGACCCAGGTCACATGTCACCAATGCTCTATGCAGTGTTAACACTCCAGAGAAAGTTCACAATTGACGATATAAAGCAATTCCGTCAGTGGGGATCAATCACACCAGGTCATCCAGAGAGAGACATCGCACATGGCATCGAGAACTCTTCTGGTCCACTTGGACAAGGCCATGCCTACGCTGCCGGTGCAGCAGTTGCTGAGAAATTCCTTGAAGCACGACTTGGTCATACCATGATGCAACACAAGATTTATGCCTTTATCTCTGACGGTGGTGTCCAAGAAGGTATTAGTGCAGAGGTAGGACGATTGGCAGGAAACTTAGGACTCAACAATCTTATTATGTTCTATGACGCTAATAACATTCAGCTTTCTACTGAGTGTGGAGCGGTTATGAACGAAGATACTGGCATGAAATATCGTGCTTGGGGATGGAATGTGTTGGAGATTGATGGCAATAATCCAGACGCTATCCGTGAAGCACTTGTAGCTGCTAATAAGGAAGAAAGCCGCCCTACGCTTATCATCGGTAGGACTATTATGGCAAAAGGAGCATTGCAGGCTGACGGTAGTAGCTACGAAAACAGCATTAAAACACATGGCGCACCATTGGGTGGTGATGCCTATAGAAATACAGTAAAGAATCTTGGTGGTGACTTAGAAGACCCATTCAAGATTTTCCCAGAGGTTCAGAAGCTTTATGATGACCGTGCAGCAGAACTCAGAAAGATTGTTGCTGAGCGTCATGCAGCTGAAGCACAATGGGAAAAAGAGAACCCAGAGAAGGCAGCACAGATGCGTGAGTGGTTCTCTGGCAAGGCTCCAAAGATTGACTGGAGTGGTCTTGTACAGAAGCGCGACATTCCTACACGTAATGGTTCTGCAGCTTGTCTCGGTGTTATCGCAGAGCAGGTTCCTAACATGATTGTATCATCAGCCGACCTCAGCAACTCTGATAAGACAGATGGTTTCCTTAACAAGACACACGCGCTCACACGTGATGACTTCAGCGGAGCCTTCTTCCAAGCAGGTGTTAGCGAGTTGGCAATGGCATGTATGTGTATCGGTATGATGCTTCATGGTGGTGTCATCACTGCTATGGGAACCTTCTTCGTGTTCTCAGACTATATGAAACCAGCTATTCGTATGGCTGCTCTCATGCAGACTCCAGTTAAGTTTGTATGGAGTCATGACGCTTTCCGCGTTGGTGAGGATGGTCCTACACACGAGCCAGTAGAGCAAGAAGCACAGATTCGATTGATGGAGAAGTTGCAAAACCACGCTGGACAGGATTCTGTTCGTGTGCTTCGCCCTGCCGATAGTGATGCTGCAACCGTTTGTTGGCAGATGGCTATGGAGAACATGGATACGCCAACAGCACTCATCTTCTCACGTCAGAATGTGAAGAGTTTGCCAGAGGGAACAGACTATCAGCAGACTCGTAAGGGTGCATACATCGTAACAGGTTCTGACGAGCAGTTTGATGTTATCCTCGTTGCAAGTGGTTCTGAGGTTTCTACCTGCGTTGCTGGAGCTGAGTTGTTGCGTAAGGACGGAGTGAAGGTACGTGTCGTAAGCGCACCATCAGAGGGTCTCTTCCGCCGTCAGAGTAAGGAGTATCAGGAGCAGATTCTGCCAAGAGACGCTAAGATCTTCGGTCTTACAGCAGGTTTGCCAGTGACGATCGAGGGCTTGGTTGGTGCCAATGGAAAGGTATTCGGCCTTAACTGTTTCGGTTTCTCAGCACCTTACACAGTCTTGGATGAGAAGTTAGGCTTCACTCCAGAGAATGTATATAAGCAAGTAAAAGAGTTTTTAGCATAAACGTTTAACCTGAGTCTCTAAGTTCATCACCGAAGGCAGAGGCTCATAAAAACCTAAACAGCTTATGGAAATTAAGACAGTAGGAGTTGCCTGCGACCACGCAGGCTATCCATTAAAGCAGTTCGTTATCCAGTATTTGGAAGAGCACAAGTATGCATATAAGGACTTTGGCTGTAATAGCGATTTAAGTTGCGACTATCCTGACTATGCTCACCCATTGGCTGAAGCCATTGAGAGTGGTGAAGTTTATCCTGGTATTGCTATCTGTGGTAGTGGTGAGGGAATGGCAATTGCACTTAACAAGCACCAAGGTGTACGCGCAGGTTTGGTATGGAACAAGGACGTTGCAGAGTTGACTCGTCAACATAATGATGCAAATGTTGCTGTACTTCCTGGCAGATTTATTGATAATAAAACAGCAGAAAAGATTCTCGATGCGTTCTTCAAAGCAAGCTTTGAGGGCGGCAGACACGAGCGTCGTGTTAAGAAGATTCCTGTTCAACAGGGCTAATCATAGCTTTGTCTGATTGAATAAGACAAACAAAAGATAAACAGTTAAGGTGTTCAGAGGGTTCTGGACACCTTTCTTTTTTATCGTCATGAATGCCAACTCTGCTGAAAGAAACCGACACGAAGCTACATTCATTCATATTATTCATTAGCTCCTAACCCCCTTTTGTTTTATTATCGGGCATGTTGTTTGCCCTTACAATAGGCATATCGGTTTATATTAAGGCAACTAAAACCTCCGTCAACTCCGTTCCTCTGTGTGAAATTTATCCCTCAAAAGCAAAGAAATATATTGACAAAATCTTCAAAAAAAAGGTGAGGAAATAGATTAAAAGCGAGTTCTTTTAACGCTCCTGTAACTCTTTTGTTATCAAGTAGTTGCAAAGTAGGATTTTAAAAGGTGCTTAATTGGACTCTAAAAGGGCGTTAGTAAGACCTCAAAAGGGCACCTATTGCAAGCCAAAAGGGCGTTATTTGCAAGCCATTTGGTGCTCTTTTAAAAATCAATATATGAAAAATTCGGACAAAAGAAGATTCATCCGACGTTTGGATCAATAGCGTTTGTCTTTCCGTTTAGCACTTTAACCCCAATCGGTTATTAGTCCACAACAGCCCGATTTGGGTTTAAGAGATAAAAAACAGAGCAACTCTAAGTTTCTTACTGCAAACTTAGAATTGCTCTGTGTACCATATTATATGATAGCTTTAGCTTATCACTCCATATCTCGGAGGAACGTTATTTATCTCAATAACAAAGATGTAGCAGACTACATCAAGCTAAAAAACTATATAAGATGCCAAGAAGAAGATAAAAGAAGTTGGAAGACCATACCGCTCATAGTGGCGATAATGCGTATTGTAGTCTACTAACCAGTTTGACTTAAATAAACTCCACTCCTTCAATTTTACTTCATGTGACATTCACACTGTGAGGAAACAGAGTTATTCCTCTTCCTCACCCGTGTTCACTTCTTCAGGGAGATGGAAGCGATACTTGCGTGCAAAGACATCACCCACCTTGTTAATCTCAAGGAAGGTAGTGCCACCGCCCTCGCCAAACGTACCAGAAAGGTAAGCAATCTTATCCTCTAACTCGATGTAACCCTTCTGACGAAGCATACGCAAAGCAGCTGTAAACATCTCTTCATTTGACTTATAGCGATGCTGATAAACCGCAATAACACCGTAGCTAAGGTTCAACCAACGCTGCACCTTATCCTTGTAGCAGATAGCCAACACTGGGTGTGGACCACGGAAAGCAGCAAGATTACGAGCAGTCTGACCTGTCTCGCTATCGGTAATGATACCCTTTACACCCAACTGTTCAGTAGCCTCGATAGCACTTCTTGACAAGAACTCACGCTGATCATTCTGGTTGACCATCGGAACAGTTACATGTCCACGCTTATGTGCATCCTGCTCCGCTGCTTCAGCAATACGAGCCATTGTCTGTACAGCCTCAACAGGATACTTACCGCTTGCCGTCTCACCACTCAACATCAACGCATCGGTGTGGCTATAGATAGCATTCGCAATGTCAGTAACCTCAGCACGCGTAGGACGAGGATTGTTAATCATCGTGTGTAACATCTGAGTAGCCACGATAACAGGCTTCTTCTTCAAGATACACTTATTGATAATGCTACGCTGAATACCAGGAATCTGCTCGATAGGCACCTCGATACCCAAGTCACCACGTGCAATCATGATACCGTATGAAGCATCGATAATCTCGTCGATATTGTCTACACCCTCTTGATTCTCAATCTTTGAGATAATCTTAATATCAGAGTTATGCTCGTCAAGAATCTTCTGAACCTCAAGAACATCAGCTGCCGAACGAACAAAAGAGTGAGCGATAAAGTCGATATCCTCCTCGATTGCCAACAAAATATTAGCCTTATCCTTCTCTGTTAAGGCAGGAAGTTCAATATGTTCACCAGGTACATTCACACTCTTGTGTGAACCAAGATCACCTTCATTCTGCACCTGTGCGACTAACATAGGACCTGCACTCTCAACGATTACCATGTCCAATGCACCGTCATCAAAGAGAACGTGGTCGCCAACCTTCACATCACGAGCAAAGTCAGGGTAAGAAACATTGACAATATCCTTTGTTGAATCAACATCAGGACGACCGAAAATCTTAACCATGTCGCCCACCTTGTAATGAATAGGCTCATCCACAGCAGTGGTTCTCACCTCTGGTCCCTTGGTATCAATCAGCAAAGCCACATGCTGAGACACAGCACGTGTATTGCGAATAATCTCCTTAATACCTTCAGGACTTGCATGTGCCGTATTCATACGTACGACATTCATACCTGAGAAGAAAAGCTTTCTTAGGAAGTCAACATCACAGCGACGGTCGCTAATAGAACATACTATCTTTGTCTGTTTCATAAAATTGAGTGTGTTATTGTTTAATTTGACATTGCTGAGAAAATAATATATAAGAGTGATGACATGAGAATAACGAACAACAAGAAGCCAACAAAGATGATAGTTACTTTCTTTCCCAGTCCGCCCTTCGATGTTTTTTTATCCATCGCAGGTCTGACTTGTCCTTGCGTGTTATCCCTTTCCACTTGTACATGGTTCACAGTGGCAGTTGTCTCAGCAGCACTACCACTTGGCGCACCCATCTGCGGGGTTGCAACCGTCATACTCTCACCACAATAGGGGCAATTACATCTTAGCGTATTACCACCCTCCGCCTCTATTACAAAGGGACGATGACAATGTTTACAGGCTATCTGAAATTGCATTTAAACCTCCTTTCGTCTGTTATTATCTTACGTCGTCAATGAGAATATGCCCATCTTGCGATAGCACCTTCACCTGACGATATTCCGTTTCACCATCTTGTGACAGTCTCACTTTATACCAATTATCATCAATAGCATCAACCTTTAGGTTGCGTTGAAGTTGGTTAAAATCTGGCTCTGTAGCCGTATTTCCAAAGGCACCCCACCACACAGTCGCCTCATCAACATCATAGTCATAAGAGCCTTGAGTGCCAAAAACCATTCGATGACAATAATCTGTGAGGTAACGACTGTAGAAGTCTGCATCCGCATCCTCCGTAAGAACAGCTTTCTTATAGAATGACTCTAAGAATCTGCAGATACTCTTTCGCTTCTCATCCTGTCGCTGTGCCTCAGCTTCTTGCGCCTCTATCTGCGCACGAACCTGCATCATAGAGTCAGCGTGTGCCTTGCGTTGTGCTTGAAGTTCTTGCTGAGCAGCTTCCTTCTGGTTGTTCCAATAGATGTAACCAAAGACTGCCAAGCCTCCTAAGATAAGAACTATCAAGATAGTAAGCAAGACTTTCAGCGTAGAGCCAGAGCCTTTCTGTTCACCCTGATCCATAATAGGTTGTTGTACAGAAGGGGTAACAGGACTTGCCAACGTAGGCAAGTTAACAAGCAATGACTGTCCACAATAAGGACAATTGCAATGTATTTTATCATTGCCATCGGCCGTAATCATAAACGTGCGATTGCATTTATTACAAGTTACATTATACTGCATATGCTACCACTTCTTAAGAACTATGATTAGTGAGGACAAAGGGTTAACAACATCCCTAACAGTCTAACACGGTTTATCTTGTGCAAAATTAATAATTTTCTTCCATATTTGGAAATGTTTTAAGCAATAATATAAGGTCAATTTTACGAACAAATGAGAAACTTATAATATAAGATTCTACAATAAGAAACGACTATCTACACAGCATTTAGGGCTTAGCACCATTGGTGTTTAGCCTTAGCACACGATGTGCGGAGCATCAGCACACGATGTGCGCAGTATCCCTACCCCGCTTAAAAACAAGGAAGAAGGAGCGTTAAGTTCGTCATCGTAAATAGAAGATAGTACAAGACGATTACGTAGCAAAGTCATTTTCTTTAAAAGGAAGCAATCCTTCTATCCATTGAGGGTGTATTTGTCCTTCTTTTTCATTCGTTTCGGGCGAAGAAACAGAGAGTCCCATCAAGCGGATGGGGCGGTTGTGATAGTCCGTATCTTTTAATAATTGCTTGGCAAGAGGGAGGATATCATCTTTCGTTCGGAGGATTTTATCCTGTGTAAGACTACGTGTTATCTGCGTTGTAGCATCCCACTTCAGTTTGAGTGTGAGGGTTCTACCCTTAAAATCTTTCGCTTTGATTCGTTCAACTAACTCCAAAGTGATGTGATAGAGTTCGATGATAATCTTCGATTCGATATGTAAATCTTCAAGAAAAGTGCGCTCACAGCCCACAGACTTACGCTCATAAGAAACGATGACAGGACGATTGTCAATGCCACGTGAGAAATTATAGTAGACATTACCCATCTTACCAAACACCTGCACAAGGTGTTCTCGCGATATTTCTCGTAGTTGTTCCCCCGTAAAGACACCCATACTATGCATTCGCTCAGCCGTCTTTGGACCAACGCCCCATAGTTTCTCAATGGGGAGTTTACCGATAAAATCAAGCGCACGGTCGGGATGTACCGTGAAGATTCCATTTGGCTTGCGCATATCAGAAGCTATCTTAGCCAACAGTTTGTTGTAGCTTATTCCTGCAGAGGCAGTTAGCGAGGTGCGCTCGAATATCTTTTGCTTGATTTCTTTCGCTATGTCGACAGCTAATTCTATCCCTTTTTTATTCTCCGAAACATCAAGAAAAGCCTCATCCAATGAGATTGGCTCAACCAAATCGGTGTATTCATGAAAGACAGCATGAATCTGTCGTGACACTTCTTTGTATCTATCGAAATGTGAAGAGACAACGATCAGCTGCGGACAACGCCTTTTCGCCTGCGCCATTGACATGGCAGAATGAACACCAAAAGGACGAGCTTCGTAGCTGGCAGTCGACACCACGCCACGTGGACCATCGAAACCGACAGCGATAGGCTTCCCTCTCAGTTCTGGATTGTCCCTTTGCTCAACCGAAGCAAAGAAAGCATCCATGTCAATGTGAATAATTTTACGCATGATAGTACCCTGTTCTCTATGCAAAGATACGGCTAAGAAGTGGAAAGATAAGGATTTCTGATTAATAAATAAATAAAAAAGCGTATCTTTGCAACAAAATAACGAAAATAGAGTTATAATAACTATACGGACCAAAGTACGAATAACCAAATGAGAGAAAACGAGAGTCATGATGGCATGGGAAAGCTTCAACGCTGTTTGAAGCGTGCTTTTGACATTGTTGGTGCGCTCGTAGGACTGACTATCTGTTCGCCTATATTTCTCATTATCAGTATTCTTATTACTTATCAAAACAATGGACCGATATTCTTCCGACAGATACGTATCGGATACAAAGGACGCCCGTTTGCTATCTTTAAGTTTCGTACAATGAGCAGTGTCGTGGAGGAAGAGGGTCCGCAACTTGTTGCAAAATGTGACAGTTCGAACTCTACTCGATTGGAACAGTTCCTGCGTGGGCATCACTTAGACGAACTACCACAACTATGGAATGTGCTCAGAGGCGACATGTCGTTCGTGGGTCCGCGCCCTGAACGTAAGTTCTTTATCGACAAGATTATCGAACAGACCGACCGCTATCAACTCATCTATCAGATGCGACCGGGGCTTACTTCAGAGGCAACACTCTACAATGGTTATACCGATACGATGGAGAAAATGCTCCGACGAATGGAGATGGACATCCATTACTTGGAACATCGAACCTTGTGGTTGGACTTTACTATCGTCATTAAGACGGTTCTAAAAATTGTTACTGGAAAGAAATTCTAAACAGAAAGATGAAGAAATATATTCTATTTGTATTACTCGCATTATGTTCTTTGAACGGTTTTGCACAGTCGTCTATGACGGATACGCAGGTAATGGACTTCGTGCAGAAGGAGCACAAGAAAGGTACTCCACAGGCGCAGATTGTCACCAAGCTCATGCAGAGCGGTGTAGACATCTCGCAGATACGCCGCGTGAGAAACATATACGAGAAGATGCAGAAGGGAAATGCTGCTTTTGGAGCCGCAAAAGAGGGTACGACAACGGATCGTAGTCGTACAAATAACGGACAGACAAGTCCTACTGCTGCCCTGGGAAAGAGTAAACGACAAATCGCTGATGCGACACTCGATGATTACAACAATAACGAGCAGGAGATAAACAGATACTCTGAAGGACGTATCTCGGCTAATCGTTCGTGGACAAACACCTACGATGAGAATGATGGTGAGTACCTGAAGATGCAGGCTGAGATGAATGATTGGATGCCACAGGACACTGCTGCAATGTATGAAAACCTACTGAAGCAGCTGAGTCGTAACCGAAAGAAGGTTTGGGGACGTGACATCTTTAATAATAAGAGTCTTTCTTTTGAGCCAAACATGAACATGGCGCTGCCTCGCAACTACCGTATTGGTCCCGGTGATGCCGTGTTTATCGATGTATATGGTGCTTCACAAAAGTCTTATCAGACAACGGTTGCGCCTGATGGTTACGTCACCTTGGAGGGTTTCGGTCCTGTTCAGGTGAGTGGTTTGACTGTAGATCAAGCAAACAACCGCATCCGTGAGAAGATTGGTAAACGTTTTAGTAGTTCAAACATACGCCTCTCTGTGGGTCAGACCCATACCATCATGGTGAATGTTGTGGGCGAGGTGAAGACCCCAGGAACCTATACACTATCGGCTTTTGCCACTGTCTTCAACGCACTTTACATAGCTGGCGGTATCGGTGACTTAGGAACACTGCGCAACATCAAGGTTTATAGAGGAGGAACACTCATCACTACGGTTGACGTATACGACTTCCTTCGTCGCGGTCATCTGAGTGGTAACGTGCGATTGGCTGATAACGACGTCATCGTTGTTGGTCCTTACGAAATGCTTGCACAGATTAGCGGTAAGGTGAAACGCCCAATGTTCTATGAGATGAAACGTGGCGAAAGCCTTGGAACACTCATCGGTTACGCTGGAGGATTTGCTGGTGACGCCTATACACGTTCGGTACGTGTACGCAGAAAGACGGGTCGCCAGTATTCTATCTTCAATGTTAATGAGTTTGACATGCGCAACTTCCGTGTTGCTGACGAAGACTCAATCAGTGTTGACTCGGTTATTCCAAGATACGAAAACATGGTCGAAATCAAGGGAGCCGTGTTCCGTCCGGGTATGTATGAGGTTGGTGGACGCATCAATAGCGTACGTGGATTGATTGAAGCAGCAGACGGATTGACAGAGGTGGCATTTGCTCCACACGCCGTTTTACACCGCAAGAAGGCTGACCGTACACTGGAGGTTATCTCGGTAGATGTGGACGGAATCCTTACTGGTCGTGTGGCTGACATCCCTATACAAAACGAAGATGTACTCTTCATTCCTACACGTACGGATGCACAGGAGCAACGAACCATAACCATTCATGGTGAAGTTCTCTATCCGGGTATCTATCAATATGCTGATAATGAGTCGTTAGAAGACTTCATCCTACAAGCTGGAGGACTGAAACAGAGTGCCTCTACGGTGAGAGTAGATGTGTCTCGTCGTATCACAAACCCACAAGCACTGACGCCAGACTCTATCATCGCTCGCACCTACTCCTTCTCTCTACGTGACGGCTTTGTCATTGATGGTGCGCCAGGTTTCGTTCTTGAACCTTACGATGAGGTGTATGTACGTAAGAGTCCTGGCACAACCAACCAGCAAAATGTTAGCATTGATGGTGAGGTAGTATTCGCAGGAAACTATACACTGACCTCAAGAAAGATGCGCCTAAGCGATATCTATAAGGCAGCAGGTGGTGCAACTGACCTCGGTTATATTAAAGGAGCACGCTTAGAGCGTCGCCCCACACCAAGTGAACGTATACGCATGGAGAATGCATACAAGATGCAGTTGGAACAGCAACGTAAGAACATGGTAAACTTAGCCGTAAAGACAAAGGATGCTGGTGTGCTTCAGGCTATACAAGAGAGTGAAAAGAAACAACAGGAAAAATTTATGATTCCAGACGTATACCCTGTTGGTATCGAGTTAGATAAGGCGATTGCTAATCCCGGAAGCGATGCTGACATCGTTCTACGTGAGGGCGACCATATCGTCATCCCACAATACAATGGAACCGTTAAGATTAATGGTGCGGTTATGTTCCCTAACTCTGTCGGTTATGTTGAGGGCAAGAGCGTTGCTTATTATATCGATCAGGCAGGCGGTTTCGCCAGTGATGCGAAGAAGAGCAACACCTATATCCTCTACATGAACGGTATGTTAGCGAAGGTAGGCCACAATGCTAAGGTGCGCCCAGGCTGCGAGATCATTGTTCCAACAAAGATACAAAGCAGGATGAGCCTTGCAGAAACCCTCAGCGTCGGTTCAAGTGCTGCCAGCATCGCAGCCGTCATTGCTACGATTGCGAACTTGCTGAAGTAAACAAAGAACTTATTGGGAAACACCAAAATGATTATAAACAAGATTATAAATCAATTTATAAGCACAGAAGGCAGAAGTGAAATGCTTAAAAACAACATTTTATATTCTGCTATCTTAAAGGTTATTGGAGTAATAACCTCTCTCCTTGTTGTAACAATAACACTGAACTACCTTAATTCGGAACTTTATGGAGTTTGGTTGACAATAACCTCTATTTTATATTGGTTTTCATTCTTTGATATAGGATTGGGGAATGCTATGCGCAATTATCTTACCGAAGCTATTTCAAAAGGCGATTATAAAGAAGCCCAATCCTATTTGAGTACAACCATTGTTGCATTGACCATAATGGCAAGTATCATTGCGATTGTAGGATTTATTTTATTAAATCTATTAAATCTTAATAATGTTTTTAACACAAATACGATAAGCAATACAGAACTACAAAACGTATTATTCGTTGCAATTGGATTTACCCTTATTTTATTTGTACTCAAGAATATTGGTTATGTTTTTGTAGCTCTGCAAAAATATGCTTTATGGGATTTCATAAATACTTTGGGAAATATAATAGGGTTATTAATTATTTTTTTATTAACTAAGTTTACAAACGGAAAAATAATCTATGTAGTATTTGCTTTCACTTGTACGCCTGTAATAATATATATTCTTGCAGCAATACCCATTTTTCGCAAGTATCCAGAGTTTCGCCCTACCCTCCAATCATTCAGAAAGGATTTCTTATCAACCATAGTAGGCAAAGGATTAGGATTCTTTTTAATTCAGATAACAAGTTGTCTGATTATTTATGGAGGTTCAAACCTTTTTATTACCCAATTTTGTGGACCAGAATCTGTTACAACTTACAATATAGCTTATAAATTTTTTAATTTACTTGCTATCGGATATTTAGTTTTCATTTCTCCAATGTGGAATGCCTACACTGATGCATATATTAAAAAAGACTTCAATTGGATTGATAAAACATTTAAATCAGCACTAAAAATTTGGCTGCTCACAGAAGTTGCAGGAATTATTATGCTGATGATTTCACAATACTTTTATCCTTTCTGGGTTGGGGATAAGATTCATGTACCTTTTATGGTTTCACTGTCAGTTTTCCTATATATCTCTTTTTTTAATCTTAATAATTGTATAACTTATTTGTTAAATGGTTTAAATAAGATTTATATTCAAATCATTACTTCTATAATTACAACATTCATTTATTTAACAATAATGTTTGTTTGGGGACACAATATGAATATCCAAGAAATTGTATTCTATATGTCAGCAGCCTATGGAGCAATGACAGTGATCCATTTTCACCAATGCAGGAAATTAATAAACCAAAAAGCAACTGGAATCTGGAATAAATAAAATATGGCAAACAAAGTTAGCGTCATAACTGTCGTTTTCAATGATGTTACTCACATTAGAGAAACCATTGAGAGTTACTTCTCACAAACATGGGAAGATAAGGAGTATATTGTAATTGACGGCGGAAGCACAGACGGAACGTTGAACGTTATCAAAGAATATACAGATAGAATAACTTATTGGATTTCTGAAAAAGACAATGGTATGTATGATGCCATAAACAAAGGCATTCTTCATTCAACAGGGGATTGGATAAATATACTTAATAGCGGGGACACTTTTGCCAGCCCAGAGGCTTTGAGTCTTGCAATATCAAAAGGTGATACAGAAAATACAGACGTTATCTATGGTGATAGCATAGAAATCGGAAAGAATTACGAGAAAATTGTTATAGCTTCAGACAACCCAAACGAGATGAAGAACCATGTTATCTACAGACATGGTTCTTCCCTTGTACGAAAAAGTGTTCAAGAAGCTTATCTATATGACTTATCTAAAAAGAAGATATTAAGCTATGCCCTAGATTGGAATATGATATATTCGGTATTTAAAGCTGGATATAAATTTAAAAAAGTAAATGTCACAATTGAAAAATATAGAGTAGATGGGATGTCAAATCATATCTACAAAAATCTTTGGTATAATTATTTAATTACTTCAGAACAGAGATTTAATATAAAGAAGATTAGTATTTTTGTGACAAAGGTTATTATAAATGCTTTCACACATTCGTTTATCTACCCTTTTTTAAAAGGTTTTGGAACTGAGTTTATACTTAACGATGCTTTGCCACACATTCCATTTTGGTTCGTTAGACGTTTCTACTTAAAAACTCTTGGAGTGAAAATAGGAGAAGAGAGTTTTATAATGAAAACAAATTACTTTATGACTCCATGGAGGTTAAAAGTTGGAAAATATTCTCATATAAACAGGGGATGTCTAATTGATGCAAGGGCAGGAATAACAATAGGCAACAATGTTTCCATATCTCATAATGTAAATCTTATTACCGGAAGTCATAATCCACAAAGCAGATATTTTGAAGCCGTATTTTCTCCTATATCCATAGACGATTATTGTTGGTTAGGAGTTGGCTGTACAATTTTAAAAGGAGTTCATATTGGCAAAGGTGCTGTGGTCTGTGCAGGAGCCGTGGTTACAAAAGATGTTGCTCCTTACAGCATAGTAGCAGGAGTACCTGCAAAGGAAATTAGTAATAGAACTCAACAACTTGAATATAATTGTTATGGGTATTTGCCCTTTACATAAAAAAGAAAAAAAATGAAAAGAAACAATGAAATTGATATCATTTCAGTTTTGAAGGATGTCTTTGCAAAGAAACTTATATTCGCTATTTTTCTTGCTCTTTTTTCAACATTAGGTGTTATATATGCTTTAAATCAGCAAAAAGAATATACTTCTGTTGTTATACTTGCTCCAGAAGCAAACAGTTTGGGGATGGGCTCCAGTTTAAGTGAAATAGCAGGAACTATGGGATTAAATTTAGGCGGTTCCGATAAATCTGTAGATGCGATTTATCCAGAGATTTATCCCGACATCTTTGCTTCCTCGGATTTTATAATAAATCTTTTTGAACTTCAAGTAACCCCAAAGGATAGTACCAAGAGCAGAAGTTATTATGACCATTTAAAGAAAGACGCCAAAATACCTTTCTACAAAAAACCAGTAAAATGGTTAATGGAGAAAATAGCTTCAAAAGACACACTTACTAATAACTCTGTCGTAAATCCTTTCCGCCTTACGAAGGAGCAAGACCATATCTGCAATATAATCAGAGGGAATATTGGTTGTCAATTAAATAAGGGTACAAATGTAATTACCATTACGGCAACAGATATAGACCCTGAAATAGCTGCTGTTGTTGCTGATACGCTTCAAAGTCGTCTGCAGAAATATATAACGCAATATAGAACAAAAAAGGCAAGACGTGATTTAGAAGAGGCTATAAAATTCCAAACAATATCGAAGAATAAATATGAAGATGCTAGACTAGAATATAGTATCTTCTCTGATTCTCATACAGATGTAGTAGTAGAATCTTACAAAGTTAAGCTAGAGGAGCTGGAAAATAATATGCAACTCAGATATAACGAATATACACAAGCTATGCAACTTGTGAATCAAGCAAGAAAAAAGATTCAAGAATTTACGCCTGCTTTTACAATTATTCAACAAGCAACAGTCCCAATAAAGCCTTCAAGTACACCACGCTCACTCATTGTCTTAGCTTTTATATGTTTTGGCTTCTTAACCAATACATTTTATGTTTTATTTATTCATAAATCACTGGTAAAACGCTTTAAGAAGTAAATGATTAACGCCCTTCCATATATATTACTTGTAATCTTTTACGGAGGTCTTGCTTCTTATTACGCTGTTGTAGAAGATAATACAAAGAAAACTCATATTAATTTAATATGTGTAGTTGCTTTTGTATTGTTTTTTGGCTTTCGTGGATTGATTTTTTATGATTGGAGTAGTTATTATCCTGAATTTAACAGCCTTACCAACCTTTCAACATTATTAAATACCAATATTTTAAAATGGCAATGGGAACCAGGATTCATGCTTTTAATCTTAGCATGTAAAACTCTTACAAATAGTTTTCAATTTAGCGTGTTTATATGTTGTCTGCTAAACACCATTCTTCTTGTCAGGTTTTTAATCAGATACACAAATAATTTACCTCTGGGAATAATGATGTTCCTTAGCATGAACGGAATAGCTATTAGTACCGATTTGATGCGAAATTCAATAGCTATACTTATTTTTCTCAATGCCATTCCTTTTCTGGAAAATAGAAAACTTATTCCTTATATGCTGTTATGCTTATTGGCAAGTACATTTCACCTTTCAGCATTAGCCTACATCCCATTATACTTCATTCTTCATAGAAAAATAAACAAAAACGTTTTATTAATACTTTTTATCACAGCAAATATTATTTATTTATTACAAATTCCGATATTCAGAAATAGCATTCATCTAATATCTGGATACCTAATGCCCAAAACACAATTATGGATAGATACTTATATGGCAATGGATAGCAGTAAAGGATCTATTTTAAGTATTGGCTACATCGAAAGGTTGATAACGGGTATTCTTTTATTTTGCTATATCGATAAATTAAGAACAATCCGCCCTAAGAATGATATATTTATTAATAGCCTATTTCTGTTCCTTATTATATTTCTGAGTTTCAGTGAGTTCAGAACTATAAGTATGCGTTCCTCTCTTATTTTTAGTTATGGTTATTGGATTATATGGATTGACTTAATAAAGTGTTTTCACTACAGGAAAAACAGATACCTTTTTATTACATTTTTAGCTGTATACAGTATCTTTAAAACAATTGGCAATTGTCATAGCGATATTGCACAATACTATAATGTTTTGTTTGAACAGAAATCATATAACGAAAGATTAATATTCTTTCGCCAACATTTTAATGACAAATAGTTTATACATACACCTATAACTGACAAATGAAAAAAATATTATACATCAACTACATTCATCAAAAAGGGCATTATAATTTTGATAAAATACACATCGATGCCTTAGATAATGAAAATGCAGAAATATTATTAATCCTACATTCGGAAGAAAAGAAAGCACTTCCGTATTCTGATGATAAATATTGTCTTGTCCTACCAAAATGTTTTTCAACATCATTTAAGTCTGGTTTTTTTAATCGAATCATCTATATCTGTACGCTGCTTTACATCTTCTTTAAAGTTAATTTAAAGGAGTATTCAGATATTGTATTAGCAAGTATGGAAGAAATAAGTATTTTTCTCATTCCATTAAAGAAAAATAAATTTATTATCTGCCATAATAATGCCTGTGGATTAACAAATAAAATCAAGAAACCCTTGCTAAGGCTAATAGGAGCGCACAATACATTTATTGTGTTCAATAAAAGAATGAAAGATGCCTTTTTAAGTGAAAAGATAATCAATACAAAAGTCATCTCACATGGTTGCCTGCCTGCTTATAAATTTAATGATAACATAGATGTGCTATTAAATTTAAAGAATTACAAAACAATTATCTTTCACCCCTCTTCAGCTATAGACTTTGCAAATATAGAACAACTATATAAAAATGATTCATTTCTTGAATTTCTTAGAAAGGAAAATATTTTGCTTATCCTTAAAACTCCTAATTTAAAAACAAATATTGCACCAAATATCATAAACATTACCAAATATCTTTCTAAAGAAGAATACCAAAATCTGTTTTTAAAATCAGATTATATATTACTTTCTTATCCGCAAGATTTTGGCTATCGTGTAAGCGGTGTTAGCTACGAATGCTTTTCAAATAAGAAAAGACTACTTATTCATTCAAACCCTGCATTTGATTATTGCAAAGATTATTTCAACTATAATCCATTTTATAATAGCAATGAAGAACTTATAGCATTAATTAAAAAACTTCAAAACAACCAATCACTACAATATGTTGCAGAATCAAAGGATTTAACACCCGATTATAGTAAAATATTACAATTATAGAACAATTTAAAAAGATGTATACCATTCCTATTTTATTCATAATATTCCGACGAAAAGACGTTGCACTACAAAGCTTTGAAAGAATAAAACAAGTAAAGCCAAGCAAATTGTATATTGCTTGCGATGGTGCTCGAGAAAATGTTGAAGGAGAAGACCTTTTAGTTGAAGAGACTAAAAAAGCTATTCTGCAACAAATAGATTGGGAGTGTGAAATGAAAACGCTATTCAGAACTAAAAATATGGGTTGCTGTATGGGAGTTTACACTGCAATCAATTGGTTATTTGAAAACGAAGAGAAAGGGATTATAATAGAAGACGATTGCGTTCTTCAAAGTTCCTTCTTTCCATTTGCAGAAGAACTTCTAATTAAATATGAAAATGATGAACGTATTGCGATGATAGATGCAGCCAATTATATTAAAGATATTAATATTCCTGACTCATATGGCTTTAGTAGATTTAAATCAACAAATGGTTGGGCTACTTGGAAACGTGCATGGAAAAATATGGATTTAAACATGAATTGGAGAAATACGCCCTATTTTAAATCCATCATTAAAAATAATGGATATAATGGAAAAGACATACACTATTGGAAATATCGTATAAAAGCCATTGAACATAACTATGTCAGCGCATGGGATTGGCAATGGTATTTTACTATGGCAGCTTACAATCAATTAGGAATATATCCGCAAATAAGCCTTATAAGTAATATTGGATTTGGAGAAGGTGCTACACACACTACAGAATCTACAATTCCAGAAAGATATACAACAAATCTAGAAATAAAATTCCCATTACGACACCCCAAATATATTGTACCTTATGAAGACTTTGAACAAGGCTTTTACAAGAACAATAATACATTTAGAAACTTTTTAATACAACTAATTCCATTCAGTCTTAAGGCAAAACTTAAAAAATGGCTTAGAGGATAAAACGCTTATAAAATGAAATTAAAAATTCCCACTTCAAAGGGTAATTACCTTTATAGGTTTATACCAATCTACCCTGGTATAAAACCTATTGACAAAGAGAAAGCAAAAGAAAATCTTTCTTTGTTGAGACGTATATGCAATAAACATAACTTAGACTTCATCTTGTTCTTTGGTACACTTTTAGGTGCAATAAGAGAACACGACTTTATTTCTCATGATGAAGATATTGATATCGTAATGCCTATATCGAATATTGAACGTTTTAAGGATATTCTCTTCATATTAAGAGAAAATGGTTTTGAAGTTGCCCGCTTCGAAAGAAGAGGATTTATGTCCATCATACGTAATGGAGAATACATTGACATTTACTTTTTTTCACCCTATACAGAAGATAAAAGACTAACTACTTGCATATGTGAACTTTGTGAAGTAAAATATATCAATAATACAACACAAATGAAGTTTCAAGGGGAATTTTACACCATACCTAAAGAGAGCGAGACTTTATTAGAGTTTCTCTATGGTAAGAATTGGCGTACTCCTATACCCATGTTTAATTTTAAAATGAACAGGTTAAATAGAATAAAAGCCTTTACTATACAATATATTAAGGCATTATTACCATATGCAATAACAGAAATAATTCAAGACTATAAAAGTAAAAAAAGAATAGAGTTCTTTAAACAGAAAGCATATATTATACTGAACAACTAAATATTTTAAACTTATGCAAGCAATTATATTAGCAGCTGGAATGGGGAAACGTTTAGGCGAATACACTAAGGACAATACAAAGTGTATGTTACCTATTAATGGTGAACGTCTCATCGACAGGACACTAAAACAATTATCAAAGCTCAATATAAATCGAGTTATTATCGTCGTAGGCTATGAAGCTGATAACCTTATAAAACACATAGGCAATCAATACGACCTATATTTTGAAATTGAATTTATTCATAACAATATCTACGATAAAACAAATAACATCTACTCTCTTGCTCTTGCCAAAGAGAAAATGAAAGAAGACGAGACACTTCTTCTAGAATCTGATTTAATTTATGAAGAGGATATTCTAAGGATGGCTATAGAAAATCCTTATCCTAACATTGCTTTGGTAGCTAAATGGGAATCATGGATGGATGGGACTGTTGTACAACTTGATAGCAAGTATAACATTCTCAATTTTATCAACTCAAAAGCGTTCAGTTTCAAAGATACTCATTCCTACTACAAAACCGTAAATATCTATAAGTTTAGCAAAGAATTTATAACCAACAAGTTTATTCCTTTTCTAAATGCTTACTGTGAAACACAAGGGAAAAATGAATATTATGAACAAGTATTACGTATAATATCTTTTCTCAATTCAAAAGATATCAAAGCATTACCTATTGGGAATAAAAAATGGTACGAAATAGATGATATTCAAGACAAAGATATAGCAGAAACTATTTTTGCTAACGATGACGAACAGCTATCCAAAATGAATAAGCGTTATGGTGGTTATTGGCGCTTTCCAAAGATATTGGATTTCTGTTATCTTGTTAATCCGTACTTCCCACCTAAACAAATGTTAGACGAAATACGTGCTAACTTCAATACACTTATAACAGAATATCCTTCAGGAATAGAGGTAAACTCACTACTTGCTGCTAAATATTTCGGTATAAACCACGAATACATTGTTGTGGGTAATGGAGCTGCTGAACTTATTAAAAGTTTAATAGAAAGTATAGAAGGCAAAATCGGAGTAGTTCTTCCAACATTTGAGGAATATTCTAATCGTTATCATCAAAAAGATGATATAATAAGCTATACTCCTAATAATAAGAACTTTTTTTATAATGCTTCAAATCTTAAAAACTTTTTTGAAGATAAGAATATTAAAACATTACTGCTTATTAACCCTGACAATCCCTCTGGCAATTTTATACCAAAGCGTGAAGTTCTTGAACTTGCTACATGGGCAGAAAAAAGAAAAATTAGATTTATTGTAGATGAATCCTTTGTGGATTTCTCTGATGATTACGCTACCAGTTCTCTTCTTGATAATAAGACACTAGAAAAGTTCAAAAAACTTTTTGTAATCAAGAGTATCTCTAAATCATATGGGGTGCCGGGCCTGCGTTTAGGAATATTGGCTAGCGCAGATACTAAAGTTGTTGACCACATCAAAAAAGATGTAAGTATATGGAATATCAATTCCTTTGCAGAATTTTATATGCAGATTTTCAATAAATATCGAGACGACTATAATACAGCTTGTAAATCCTTTGTTGCTGAACGTAATCGTTTTGCACACCAATTGCAGAAAATTAGTTGGTTGAGAATAATTCCTTCACAAGCTAACTATTTTCTCTGCGAGGTAAAGTCTCCATACACGTCAACCAAAGTTGCAAAATATTTATTAAAGGACTATGATATATTAATAAAAGACTGTAATAAAAAAGAAGCTCTTAAAAACATGAATTATATTCGAATTGCAATTAGAAACGAAGTAGATAATAATCGCCTCATAGAAGCATGCAAACAATTGGAAAATCTATATCCTAAACTCAAAGACTTTATATAAGTACTTAAGTGATATCAGAAACTGATTACTATACAGTCCATTCTCCCGACAAGCTCGGGCATCCTCCTGCAATAGGAGCTTATGACTTTGAACACCACTCGTGCTTGCACCACCATTACGCATCGTAACAAAGTCCATATTAATGTAATGAGCTTTGATTTTATGCACATGAAACATTCGGACTACCATTTCAAAGTCGGCTCCTATTTTATAATCAAGTTTATAAAGCCCTACCTTATCATATATTTCTTTGCGCACATATAATGATGGGTGGGCTGGCATAAAACCAAAACGAAGCCAGAAAGGAGAAAACATCTTGGAAGAATAATAGCGTGTTATCTTTTCTGGTTCCTTGTCATGAATAAAATGTATATCACCATACACAGCCTCAACTGCTACGTCAGAAAAAGGCTTTATTAACCGTGACAAAACATCATCTGACGTAAAGTAATCATCAGAATTAAGAATTCCTATGACATCCCCCGTAGCCATTGCAATCCCTTTATTCATAGCATGATAGATTCCTTGGTCTTTCTCCGTAACCCATCTTACTGTATGTTTAGCTGTCGTAGAAGCATAGTTACGAATGATGTCAACGGTCGAATCAGTCGAAGCACCATCCACAATGATATGCTCTATACCACAATAATTCTGACGCAAAACAGAGTCTAAGGTGTCTTGCAATGTTTTCTCACTATTATAAGTTACCGTTATAATTGATATCTTCATATAAAAAGGGCGGTAATATTTACCAGACTTAAAGGTTACAAATTTACAAAAAATCACACACACAATCTACTTTTTGTTATAAGATTATTTTGCTATACCATCATTACCAGATGAATACTCAACTTTTCTGACCCTTAAATACAATATAATTACAATTATTGAGTTTTATTAAGCACAAGAGTACAAACAAAATGTCGATATATACGTTAATCAGTCTTTTTGCATTTGCCATGAGTGCTGTTTGTGGATTCATTATGATTCCACAGATTCTTTCGTTTTGTAAAAAGAGAAAATTATATGACACACCAGATGCCAGAAAAATACACAGGAATGCTGTTCCTCGCTTAGGGGGTGTATCGTTTATGCCCAGTATGCTGATTGCTACGGTCGTAGCACTATTGGCGTGGGTCTACACAAGCAAAGGCAATAAGATTGGGGTCAGCCCATGGAGCATCTTCTTTGGCGTGGGTATCACCGTTATCTATATAACAGGCGTACTCGATGACATCTTTGGCGTGCGAGCAAAGAAGAAACTTCTCATGCAGATCATTGTGGCAAGTCTGCTTCCGATGTCCTATCTTTACATCAACAACCTTTATGGATTCTTAGGCATCTATGAGATTCCGCCACTCGTAGGGGCGGTGTTAACCGTTGGTGTACTGGTATTTATCATGAATGCTATCAATCTGATAGATGGTATTGACGGCCTCTCTGCGAGCCTTACGCTCATCGCGTTATCGGGTCTTTTCTTTATTTTCCAACGCGAAAAGATATGGGTCTATTGCATCCTTATTGCTGGATTGATGGGTGTATTGATTCCTTTCCTTTACCATAACATCTGGGGAAAACAGGAAAAGAACCAAAAGATATTCATGGGCGACTCTGGTAGTCTGACACTTGGTTACATCCTTGGCGTACTACTGATTAAGTTCTGCATGTACAACCCACATGTCATGCCTTATCAGAAGGGTGCAACCCTCCTTTCCGTAACCTTACTCCTCGTACCGACCTTCGATGTGTTCAGAGTCATCATCGTACGAATTCTTCACCACAAACCGATTTTCAGAGCGGATAAAAACCATATCCACCATAAGCTAATGCGTGCAGGACTAACACAGCATCAGGCTTTGATAAGCATCATTGCACTGTCGCTTATCTTTATCATCATCAACCTTTCTCTCTTCAATCAACTTCTTGTGACATGGATTATTGCGATTGATATTATTATCTATATCGCCTTCCAATATACCCTCGACATCTTTATAAGAAGAAAGGGTGGACTTCCTTTCACTGAATAAAGAGGAAGTAAAAAGGTAAAAAACTGTGACTTCAGTAATTTAGAATGATAAGCGTCCTCCTAAGTTTAGGATTTTGAAGAAATATCACACAGAGTCACGGAGTGAATGGAGGATTATAAAAACAAAGCAATAGTAGTCATGGAGGCACCGTTGGTGCATGGAGCAAAGGAGGTTGTTTGCGAGTTTTATTAGAGATTAATGAACAAAGCGTTTATCTCCTTAGTTATCAAAGAACTATACGCTATATCTCTGTCGCTCTCTGTGCCATCGGCACCTCCCTGACATAGCGATATTCTCCGTCCACTCCGTGACTCTGTGTGCCTTATCATGTAAGGGTTTTAGCTTATCATTCTATATCTCGGAAGAACTAAAAGCATCTTCTTAAACGATTACTACCCACCTGCTTATCTCTATCCGAGCATCACTTTATATTGAACTTACGGTCCGCACCAATAGTGCGAAGCCTCCGCACGTCATGTGTTAGGCGTCCGCACGTCTATTAAAGAGGGATAGAGCGTGTCAAGAAGAGAAAGATAAAAATCCAAAGATGCTAATAACTCACATGATATCAATAGGGTTCAAGAGACTGTAACCGCTTAGAATTTATCAAAGTAGAGCCTTACTGCCCCATCATTCAATATCATCTTTCGTCTGTCTATCTTTTCAATCCGGAACACTGGCGTAAGACTTTTAATACCATATAAGCCTAATGTTGACTCATAAGCTGTTAGTGGTCGGTCGCCATTCTCGCGGTCAAACTGATAAGGAGAAGTCAACGTCAGTTGGTCATTATCAATCCGAAAGCGATAGAGATAGCTATAATGCTGTCCTGTCTTATCCTCCATTTGTAAGAGTTTTGCTTGAAAAGACCAGAAGATTACCTGCTCACTCAAGTCTTCATTTGCAGCGGATGTCATTGATTCTATCTTCACAAGATGCCACATTCCCTCCATGCTTCCTGCATCATTGTCCGTCTCCAACGTACAAGCGGAGAGGAGGAGTGCTAACAGAGGCAAGACAAAGGATAATATCTTTATTCTTTTCATATTCTGTTTCGTTCTTTTTACACAATAAAAAGGCTATTTCTTTCCTAACAAACCACGCTTCATAAGGGTCAACTGCATACCATAATTGTTGCCACCGAGTACTGAACCGAAGTCGGCACCGATGCCCATTCGAACATCAACACCTCTCATCCACATTGGAAGTTTCTGTCCTTGCAGTGTGTAAGTTGCCTCTCCCATCAGACTAACATTGTGTCGTTTCTTCGTGTAAGGCTGTTCGTAGGTACCCAATCCCTCCTGCCATGTACCGAGGAAACGCCACTTGAAATACTCTGAAGGATGACCTCCCAAACCTACATGGAAACCCACGAAACGGTTGTCCTTAAAGTAGATAGTCCCATCTTCATTGTAAATCGGTGAACGATAAAGCGGATTACCAATGCCTTGTCCCCAATGTTGGAAACCGGGGAGGATATAATGGTTGTAGTAGCTGTCCTTACCACCGATATGGTCGGCTATCGTTATGGTATGATCATGGTAAATCGGACCGCTCTGATACTTTGAATAAAGATATTCAACGACAAGAGTGTTCAACCAATTATCTGGCTTATAACGATATTCAAAACCTAATAGCCAGTCCTTGAAATCATAAATCAAGTAGCGACGTTGCTTCTTCTCTTGCCACTCGCTGCCCTCACCATAACCGTCATAGTCAAGCTGGAGCATGGCAGAATGGTCCTCAAAGAACTTATCGGCATAGAGTGAAAAGCCGTGCCAGTCGCCATCATAGTTGAAACGCATCACCCAACTGCCCAACTGGTCGCCCTGTACATTCTGATAAGTTGTCTCACCATTGTCGGCACCACCTGGGAGAAAAGCGTTCCAATAAGCGTGCAGCCCTTTCCCATTCTCTATGGTCTTCATTGTGCCATGACCATCAGGAAGATAAGAGGTACCGCCAAAGATACTAACCATCTCTAACCCCATCTCTAACGACCACGGACAGAACACCTCGTCATTACCCACCTTCAGATAGCCTGCCTTAGAGTGGAAGAGTGCGCGGTCGGTATATTTCGATTGCTTAGCCGTGAAATCATGTTGCCAATTTTGGTCGGTCATCATTCCGTAAGCAACGTGTCCTTTGAGGTGCAACCAGCCATTCGCAAAGGGTAGTGTCCAATAGTCTGACAATGCCAAACGCACCTGCGGAATAGGACGAGCATTGATGCCCAATGTCTGCGAACCCGAACTAAGCTCATTGTTCTTCAGTTCCATCGGCTGTTCCTTGGCTCCAATGGTCAGTGTTCCATGCCACCATCGTCCTTCCACATAAGCCTGCTGGATAACAGCCTTACTTGTATAATTGATAGGAACGACAACATCTAACCCATAGCCTAAGCCGAACTTATGTCCTTCATCCGTGCTCAATGGGCGTTCTATGCCCCCACGCAGATAGCCGTTCACCGTCTCCAGCGAACTGAGTCCATACTTATTGGCATTGAGCCAGAGTGGGGTCTTGCCCTTTGATAGGCTCCCCTGCATTTCTACCTTATATTCTAAGCCTTTTAATGGCTGCAACCTTGACGTGTCACGACGTACTGGATCTTGATACTGAGCCTGCATCGTTGATGTCATCAAAAGGACAACCAAGGTTGAAAATAACTTCTTCATCATTATAAAGTTAATACCAGCTACAAAGATAATAAAAAAAAAGATGACCAGCAAACTTAATCCTCTCGCAAGTAAACGCAACTTATTAGAATTCAAATAGGAAAGTGAATAAAAACAGTCCTCTGCTATCTATTCAACATTAACACCCCTTCGTGGGCTACACATCCTTACATAAAACCTCCGTTACCTCCGTGTCTCTGTGTGAGATATAACTTCAAAAGACAAAGAAATATATTGACAAAATATTCGAAGGAAAGGCAAGGAAAGGCTTAAAAACGCATCGCTTTAGCGCCTACGTAAGTTATTTGTAATCAAACAGTTACAAAGATAAATTTTAAGAGTTGCTTAATTAGACTCTAAAAGGGCGTTAATAAGACCTCAAAAGGGCACCTTTTGCAAGTCAAAAAAGCATCTTTTGCAAGCCGTTTAGTGGTTTTTATAAATTCAACATGTGAAAAATTCGGACAAAACAGATTACATCCCAAAACATTACTAAGCAAGACGACACTATCCATTATCCCCTCCTCATCGTCTCAATAGCTGTTTTTTGAGCCTGTATTCCCTATGTTTTACTTCCCATTTTATATTCGAACGCATATAAAAACACAAATAAATCGTATTTTTATATTAGATATGATATAATTTAAAGAAAAACTTGTAAGCTCATATTCAAAGTAATTTAAGTCATATGGAAAAAACTATCAATGTTTGTAACCGATTGACTATTGGGGGAATCGTGTCTTTAAGCTACAGATAGAGGCTAATTTACCGCTACTCGAAAATGAAGACCTAACGATGCACCTTGCAGAAGTTGCAAAGATAAGAAGTAAGCATTTAGCTTTTAAATGTTAAACTTATGTTATTTTACATCTTTAATTTGCTTTTATAGAAATATCTTTTTACTTTTGAAACTGTAAAAACAACAGATTGTGAATCATCCTCTTCTTTCCAAGAGCAAGACTGTTTAACAGCCGTACAGAGGGGACTTCAAGAAGTTGTTGA
>ERZ773069.358-NODE-358-length-31460-cov-7.830441_pt1 | contig 31460 bp, 26 predicted proteins | sample MGYA00580619_ERZ773069 | MGnify/ENA primary metagenome ERZ773069 (study PRJEB29015, sample SAMEA2738007) | human oral metagenome | biome: human oral; feature: human-associated habitat; material: dental | place: China | collected 2108 ...
ACAAGCCAGGAGTACGCTCAGTACATCATTGGTCTTGCTGGTGATGAGTGGGACGCTAAGAACAACACTTGGGCTTCCCAGGATGGCGATTACTACAAGCAGCTCTCTGCTTATTCAATCTCCAACGATTCCGCTTCTTATGCAGCTGCTCAGACCGCTTATCAGGTTGCAATGAGCAAGTACTCTGCTGTTGCAAGCAAGGCATCTCAGGAGTGGTCACAAAAGATCAACGAGATTCTTGGCAAGGCATCTATTGCTGTTTACTCTCTTGCTCTCTAGGATCTGAAACGCAATGAAAGTTGCTATTAGCGCTTGTTTACTTGGCCTCCCCGTCAGATATGACGGAGGGGCCAAGCCTGTTTCTGCAGTACAAAGATTGGCTCAAAAAGTAAACGTTACAAAGATTTGCCCCGAGACTTCCTCGGGCCTTCCTGTTCCTCGTCCACCCGCGGAACAGCGAGAAGGTCGTGTTTGGCTCAAGGATGGCTCAGATGTAACGGAAGATTTTGAACGTGGATCTAAGATTGCTCTTAATGCCGTTACGTCTTCTGACATAACGCTCGCCGTTTTGAAGGCAAAGAGCCCGTCTTGTGGCGTGCATGAGATTTATGATGGTACGTACTCAGGAAAGCTTGTTTCTGGCGAGGGAACACTTACTCGTCACCTCTTAGAGGAGGGGATTTGCGTGGTTACCGAGAAAACCATTGAGAATGTAAGCCCATCTGTTGAGCATCCTGTTGCTCTTATTTTGGGAACCGGACTTGGCCATCTTGCCGATCTGGTAAAGCCAGTTCGTCGTATTGATTATCGTGACATTCCAGGTTTCCCTGTTGACGCTTCTCCTATGGCTGGTCACAGCTTTGAGGCAACTATTGGTACTATCGATGGCGTGCCTGTAGTTGTTTATCCTGGTCGCGTGCACCTCTATCAGGGCTATTCTGCAGCTGAGGTAACCTCTCTTGTTCAGCATGCACATCACTTAGGCTGCAAAGACATTATTTTTGCAGGTGCAACAGGCGCTGTTTCTGGTAATGCAAAGACTGGTCTTGGTGTTATTACTGACCAGATCAACCTCACCGGAACCAATCCGCTTGCAGAGTGGGCAGGTCTTCGCGATGTTGAGACCCCATTTGTAGATATGAATGATGCCTTCTCGCCTTATCTAAGAACGCTTGCACGTGGCGTAGCAGATGACCTTAAGATTGAGCTCAATGAGGGTGTTTTTGCTGGTCTTTTGGGACCAAACTTTGAGACTCCTGCAGAAGTTGCTATGCTTCGTAGCTTTGGTGTCTCATACGTTGGTGTTTCCACAGCTCTTGAAGTCATTATGGCCCGAGCACTTGATATGAACGTATTAGCTTTGACGCTTGCAGCAAACCCAGCTGGTGCTCACGGAACTACGCATAAGAGTGTTCAAGAGGCATCTGAGAAGTACGCAAATGATCTTGAGCGCCTTGTTCGTGGTGTTCTCGGGCTTCTTTAGTATTTCTGCTTGAATAATGCAGGGCTTCCCCGTATAGTTGTTAGCGCGCTTTTGCACGCCAGCATAGCTCAGTTGGTAGAGCACCGCTCTCGTAAAGCGGGGGTCATCAGTTCGATCCTGGTTGCTGGCACCATCAACTATTAATAGCCGCCTTGTGCGGCTATTTTTATGCCACGAGTGTCTATTTATTGCTTCTGTTAAGCAGTTTTCATTACGTACGAGTAAACTAGCGCTATACGATAGTTTGTACAAAATTAGTAAAGTTGTGGCTGATTGGATAATTATGACTTTTCCTGAACCTCCGTACTTCTTAAGTAATCGCGATTGGTATACAACGCCAGAAGATGAAGGTATCGATGATTTCTTTTTTGAAGATGGTCGTGGATATCACATTAAAGATGATGCTCCAGAAGAAGCAAAAAAGAGTTATGAAGAATTATATGACATGCTAGATATCGATTTTTCTAGAGTTTTCTCCGACTTAGCCTCTACAACCAAAAACATGTGAAACAACTACACTGTGGTGGGTATAGACAAAGTAGTAGTAATTACTAACAAAGGAGTTTTTATGGCTACTCAGAATCTCGAGCTTTTTTACAAGCCAACCTGCCCATACTGCCATAAGGTAATGTCCTTCATGGAGCAGAACAACATTGAGCTTCCTATGCATGACATTGTTGCTGATGACGCAGCTCGCGAGCGCCTCATTGAGGTTGGCGGCAAGCGTCAGGTTCCATGTCTGTTCATTGACGGCAAGGCAATGTATGAGTCCGGCGACATCATTAACTACCTCTCCGAGGTCTTCCATGTTTCTGGTTCAAACGATGATTCAGATGACGGCTCTGCAGCAGATGCTTGCACTATCGGCGGCGCCTGCTCCTTCTAAGCTCATTGTCGAGAAACCCCTCTAGCAGACGGGTTTCTCGCTATATGCATTAAAACCCCTCTGTTCCAACGTATGGAGCAGAGGGGTTTTGCGTTTAAGCATCAATTTGTTTGCTAGTTTTTCATACGTGCTACGGCGTATTCGCTGATGAGCAGTAAGAAGAGGATAAGGATGGATGAGAAGCTGCCAATAACTGCGCCGTTAAGACCAGTAAAGCTGACCATCATCCAGATAATGGGGATGGATACAGCAAATGAAATGAGGTAAGCGCGTGTAACGGCTTTTTGAACTCGCATGATCGTGATGAGTTGGTATAAAAAGTCGATCGCAGCACAAAGTCCACCCGTGGCCACCATAATGCGTGCAAGTCCACGATATTGCTCAAAATCAGCGCCATACAAGAAGCCGTTAAGAGGAATGCCAATGAACTCGACAAATGCAGCGGTACCAATGGTGACTACGGCAATGGCTCCAAACATTGCAAGTACAATTACGCCAAAGCGTTTCTTATGAGCGGGATTATGAATTGAGGTTTCTAGCAAACTAGCAAGTTTGAAGAGCTGTGGCCTGTAGATGAGTGTAGAGATCATCAAAATAGTGTGAGCTGGGAAATAAAGTGCGTTGAAGTACAACTGATTGCTGTAAGAAAGTGTGCCTTCCATGGCAAACTTTGGCAGCGAGTCAATAAGGTTGTAGAGGAAAAGTGCTAAAAAGAGAGGCCAGCACTGTACAAAGATATCTTTGATGTTTGCAAGTTTGATGTGCACGCTTTTATCGGTCTCAAGAATGGCTAGGGGAGCAGAAACAAATAGCAGGGTGATAAGGGCACAAATGCCCATGCTCCAGCTTGCCCATACAAGATTTCTAGTAACAAACAACACAACAGTAAAGAGAATAAAACTGGCACTGCACCTAAGAGCCTGACTGAGTCCTGCGAGGTAGAGTTTGTCTTTTTGTTGTAGGCGGCCTTCGTAGACATCAGCCATACCGTCAACTGCCCTAAAAAGCAAAGCTCCCGTGCAGATAGAAAACATGGGCTCGGTGTACCCTTTAAAGAAGCACCAAATAAGACCTGCTAGTACCATGACAACAACGGTAGCTGCGCGTTGAATCTGGTAATCAGAAAAACTACGTTGTTCAGCTATGTCGGAAACTTGATACGTGCGAACACCGTATTGGGCAATAAATAACAAAAGCGTTGCCACAACAAATGCCATGGAGAAAAGTCCTGCTTGTTCAATGCCAACAAGCTGAGAGCAAACAACAGTTAAAAGCGGGAAAAGTGCACCCCAGGCACCTTGTCCAAGTGCATTGAAGAGATAATCCTGGGACGTTTGATGTGCCAAGTATTGCTCGTCTTGATTAGCAATATCGCCAGAGACCACGGCAGAGAGAAGTCTGGTCCACCATGTAACCACAATGCCAGGTTGACTCCCGTTTGTATGCGAGTCATCAAGCTCATAGCGAGGTGTGCGAAGACGCTCTACCTGCTTATGTACGGAAGAATTGTTGTACGCAGTACGACTTTTCTTGAATGGATTGAGCATGTAAAACCTAAAATCTTCTTTAACGTGGCCAGAAACTTTGATATATCAATTTTTATTTGTTATATCGATTGTAGTCCACGATGTACATTAGGTAACAGATTGACAAACAATCGTGCGAAGATTGTTACAAAAGGGTATGGTAGATAGTACGTATTCTGAGTCATGTGACGAAAGGATGAGCATGGCAGGCAATCCTCAAGATTCAAATCTAGAGTCCAGCAATGCTTCTTTTGACGAGAAACCCATCGATGGCGCAACAACTTCTGAAGTAGCTCAGTCGCTTCTTGAACGACGCGGGAATGAGATTGCTGCTGCTCGTACCCTTATTCAAGCGCTTAAAGCGCCAGCTCCTCTGCGCGATAATCTTACCTTCTTTTTGCGTTTGGTAAGAAAAGTGCTTGCTGAGTACAATCCAGATCTTCTTACTAGTTTTGACACGTTGTTGGTTGAGGCAATTAAAGCTGGACCAGATGATTTGTCTACAACTCGCGCACCTTTGCTGCTTGAGGCAATCAATGCGGTACTCAAAGTAGATTCAGAGAAGGAATCGCTTAATGCTTTTCTGCGTTTTGCTTCTACCATTGACAACCTAAGCATGGAAGACTCCGTGCTTCTCATGCGCGCATTTGTAACTTTCTTCCACTTAGCAAATCTTTGTGAAGAGAATTATCGCGTTACCAGTCTGCGCTCTCGTGAGGCTTCTGTTGATCCGTCTTCTGCAGAAGACCCTATCAATGAGATAACCGTTGCATACAGACAGCTTATTGACGAGTGCGGTGAAGAAGAGGCAAAAGCACGTCTTAATCGTCTTGAGTTCCACCCCGTCTTTACCGCGCACCCAACTGAGGCTCGTCGTAAAAACGTTGAGCGCCGAATCCGCACCATCTCAGAGCTTCTTGATGAGCGTCAGAGGCTTGGTGGTCCTGCTCGTGTGGAAAACGAGCGTCGCATGCTGCAAGAGATTGACGGCCTATTCCGTACGTCTCCTATCGGTCATAAAAAGCCAACTCCTTTGGAGGAGGCAGATACTGTCCTCAACATTTTTGATACCACCCTTTTTGAGATGGTTCCTTCGGTATATCGCCGCTTTGATAACTGGGTGCTGGGAGAAAACGCTGGTTGTGTGTCGCCTGTCTGCCCACCATTTTTCCGTCCAGGTAGCTGGATTGGCTCCGACCGCGACGGTAACCCTAATGTTACCGCCCTGGTTTCTCGCCAAGTTGCCGAGAAGTACCGTGTACACGTACTGCAGGCACTGGCTCAGGCTACCAAGGAAGTCAGTCGTGGCCTGACGCTTGATGGTATTTCTACTCCAGCTTCGCCTGCGCTTGTCAATCTTTGGGCACAGCAGGTAGAAATGAGCCAGGCCCTGACCTCAAGGGCTATTGATAAGGCTGGGTCTGAGTTGCACCGTGCGGCAATGCGCGTCATTTCTGGCCGACTCAGCGCCACCATTGAGCGCAATGCTGACCTGATGTATCAAAACGCTGAAGAGTTTATTGCTGATCTGCGTGTTATTCAGGATTCACTGGCTCAAGCAGGGGCTTTCCGTATTGCCTACGGTCCTGTTCAGAAGCTTATCTGGCAGGCTCAAACTTTTGGCTTCCACTTGGTAGAGATGGAGTTCCGTCAGCACTCTTTGGTGCACAAGCGTGCACTTGCAGATATTGAGGCACACCCCTCAACTGCCGAGAAACCCGCCAAACTTGATGCTATGACGCAGGAGGTGCTAGATACCTTCCGCTCCATTGGATCAATTCAAAAGAAGAACGGCATTAACGCTGCTCGTCGCTATATTATTTCGTTTACGCAGTCTGCTCAGGATGTTGAGAATGTCTATAAGCTTGCACGTCTTGCGTTTGCAAATGAAGAAGACGTTCCTGTACTAGACGTTATTCCGCTCTTTGAGCAAATTGAAGACCTTGAGAACGCTGTTGCTACACTTGACCAGGTAATTCAGCTTCCTGAGGTGCAGTCGCGTCTTGCTCAGACAGGCCGCAAGCTTGAGGTCATGCTGGGCTATTCCGATTCCTCGAAGGACGAGGGACCAACTACGGCAACATTGGTACTGCATAAGACCCAGGCTGCTTTGGCAGAGTGGGCAGAGAAGAACTCCATTGACCTCATCTTGATGCACGGACGTGGCGGTGCAGTTGGTCGTGGCGGTGGTCCTGCAAACCGTGCTGTTCTTTCTCAGCCCAAAGGCTCAGTCAACGGTCGCTTTAAACTTACTGAGCAGGGAGAAGTTATTTTTGCTCGCTATGGTGACCCAACGCTCGCTCGCCGTCACGTAGAGTCCGTTGCTGGAGCAACACTGCTTCAGATGGCACCTTCTATTGAACAGAAGAATACCCAGACAGACGTGAAGTTTGCTTCGCTCGCTTCTGAGCTTGATAAAGCGTCCAAGCAGCGTTTCTTGGAGCTCATTCACTCCGATGGCTTTGCTGAGTGGTTCTCGGTTGTTACCCCTCTGACAGAGATTGGTCTTCTCCCCATTGGTTCAAGACCTGCAAAACGTGGCCTGGGCGCCAAGTCTCTTGATGACTTGCGTGCTATTCCATGGATTTTCTCCTGGTCACAGGCTCGTATCAACCTGGCTGCTTGGTACGGACTGGGCAGTGCCTGCGAGGCAGTAGGGGATATCGAACGCCTCCGTGAGGCATATAGAGAGTGGCCGCTGTTCACTACGTTTATCGACAACATTGAAATGTCAATCTCCAAGATTGATGCTCGTATTGCAAGGCTTTATCTGGCTCTGGGTGATCGCCCTGAACTTTCGGAGATGGTTCTCTCCGAGATGTCGTTGACGCGCAAGTGGGTCCTTGCTATCACCGGTAACAAGTGGCCGTTGGAGAACCGTCGTGTGCTTGGTCCTGTTATTCGCCTGCGTCTGCCATTTGTTAATATTCTCTCGGTTACGCAGGTGCATGCCCTGTCTGAGCTTCGTACAAGAGATGACATGCTTACTCCAGAGGAGCGTGCAAATATTACCTACCTAATTCTGTGCACCGTGTCTGGTGTTGCCGCAGGTCTGCAGAATACAGGCTGATATCACGCCGCTTGCCGTATGCTTGAGCAAACAATCGTTTATGTTTACGTAAAACTAGTATTACCTGAAATAAAGTTGCAATATTTACAAGGCGAGAAACCACTGGTAGACAGAGTTTCTCGCCTTATTTTTACTTTAATTATTAAATGAAAGTTGAATTACCTTAACTTTTAGTTGATACTAATGAAGTAAAAGTTCGAAAGAGCAAACTTAGTTTGCCTACGTTATTTTGGGGGATGCATGGATACAGAAAAGACCTCACAGGGTCCTGCGAATTCTGGTCCAGTTCTTCCTCTTGCCATGCTTGGTGAGGGAGAGACTGCGTTGATCGTAACGGTTAAGGGTGCTTCTGATCTTCGCCAGCACCTCTCAACACTTGGTTTTGTTGAGGGCGCCGAGGTAAAGGTTATTTCACGAGTCAATGGTGACGTTATTGTTAGCGTTAAGGGTGCACGACTTGGACTGAACCGTCAGATGTCGTCGCACATCATGGTTTCTCCGCTCTAAACACTTTGTTGTATTGCGCTGCTGGTAAAACCCGCGGCTTTTAATACGTGTTTCGATGAAAGGAAGGTTATGGCAACTCTGAAAGAAGTTAAGGTGGGGGAGAGTTGCACGGTTGCTGCGCTAAAGGGTGTAGGCGCCGTGAAACGTCGCATTATGGACATGGGCCTTACTAAGGGCACTGAGGTTTACGTCAAAAAGGTAGCACCACTGGGAGACCCAATTGAGCTCACAGTTCGTGGCTACGAGCTTTCTATCCGCAAGGATGAAGCTGCAAGCATTGAAGTAGTAGACGTTCACAAGGTAGAGGAAGCCTAATGGCACAAAAGACTATTATTGGTCTTGCAGGTAACCCAAACTGCGGTAAGACCACCCTATTCAATGAGCTTACGGGCTCAAACGGTTACGTCGGCAACTGGCCTGGCGTTACTGTTGAGAAGAAGCAGGCAAACTGGCGTGCCGATAAGGACGTCACCTTTGTCGACCTTCCTGGTATTTATTCTCTGTCTCCTTATTCACCTGAGGAGCAGGTATCTCGTGACTACCTCATTAATGAGCGCCCAGACGCCATTATTGACCTTCTCGATGTCACTAACCTGGAGCGTAACCTCTATCTGACTACTCAGATTCTTGAGGCTGGTCGTCCAGTTGTCCTTGGTCTTAACATGGTTGACCTGCTTAAGGAGTCCGGTGACGTCATTGATACCGCAGAGCTCTCTAAGCAGCTTGGCGTTGAGGTTGTTGAGGTCTCCGCACTTCGCAACAAGAACATTGACACTCTGGTAAAGACGGCAATTAAGGCCGGTCAGGAGGGAACTCCTGCTGAGGGTGTTAAGTGCTTTACCCCAGAGGTTGAAGAGGCTCTTGGCAAGATTGCTACTGCAATCGAGGGTCTTGCTCCTGCATCTCTTTCTCGTTGGTACTCCATTAAGGTCTTTGAGCGCGATGCAAATGCAATTGCTCCTCTTAACCTTTCTGCCGAGAAGACCGCTGAGCTTGAGAAGATTATTGCTGCAGTTGAGCAGTCTCGTGACGACGACGCTGAGTCCATCATTACCTCTGACCGTTATGAGTGGATTGCTGGCGTTATGGCAGCTTGCGTCAAGAAGGCTCCAAAGCAGCTGACTACTTCCGAGAAGATTGACCGTGTTGTTACTAACCGTATCCTTGGTCTTCCTATCTTCGTTATCATCATGGCTCTTGTGTACTTCATCTCCATTTCTACCGTTGGTACGGGAGCTACTGATTGGGTCAACGACAACCTGTTTGACAAGGGTTTCCACTTCATGGGTATCGGCGACGCCGAGTACAATGAGGCAAAAGATGAGTTTGACTCTCATCACTATGGTGACCAGATCGACGCTTATCTCAACGCAGCTGACGAGGCTGGTATTGATACCACTGAGGTTCGTGCTGCAATCGCGGCTAAACAGTGGGATTCTGACGCTATCACCAGCTTTGAGGCAGAGACTGCCAAGAAGAGCGTTATTGCTCTGAGCGCACCAGTTCATGATGAGGACGGCAACTTCGTTGATACTGACGACAATCCTCTTAAGCTTGATGCTGACGGCAACCCAATTCTTGCTGAGGGTCAGGAACTCCAGACTCTTGGTGGCGTAACTGCCGCTGGCTTTAAGACTGCTGTTGAAGGCGCTGCTACTGAGCCAGAAGCTTCTGCGTATGGCATGTATGTCCCAGGTATTCCTGATCTTGCTCGCGGTGCTCTTGAAGGTGCTGGCGCAAGCCCCGTTGTCACTAGCCTTGTAGTTGACGGTATTATCGGCGGCGTTGGCTCTGTCCTTGGCTTTATCCCACAGATGCTTGTTCTGTTTGTCATGCTGTGCTTCCTTGAGGACTGCGGTTACATGAGCCGTGTTGCCTTTGTTATGGACCGCGTGTTCCGTCGCTTTGGCCTGTCCGGCAAGTCCTTCATTCCACTTCTGATTTCTTCTGGCTGTGGTGTTCCTGGCGTTCTTTCTACTCGTACCATTGAGAACGAGAAGGACCGCCGTATGACTGCAATGCTCACCACCATGATTCCTTGCTCCGCAAAGCAGCCAATCATTGCTTTGGTTATGGGTGTTCTTATTGGTGGCACTTCTGCTTGGTGGGTTGCTCCTGCTTTCTACTTCCTTGGCGTTGCAATGATTGTTATTTCTGCAATCATGCTGAAGAAGACTAAGGCATTTGAGGGCGAGCCTGCACCATTTGTTATGGAGCTTCCTGATTACCACATGCCTTCTATCAAGTCTTGGGCAATGCATGTTTGGGAGCGTATCTCTGCATACATCCTTAAGGCTGGTACCATCATCTTCGCAGCAGCTATTGGTATCTGGGTTCTTTCCAACTTTGGTTGGGCAACCTGGGAGGGTGCAAACGGTGTCTTTGGTTACCTTCCAGGCATCGAGGGCGCTCCTGAGAATGTCATGGACTTCTCCCTGCTTGCAGCTGTTGGTGGTTTCATCGGCGTTATCTTTGCTCCTCTTGGATTTGCAAACTGGCAGGCAACTGCAGCTTCCATCTCTGCTCTGATCGCAAAAGAGAACCTTGTTTCTACCTTTGGTGTTCTCTACGGTCTTGGTGATGCAAGCGAGAAGTCCGTTACTATGTGGTCTGGCTTCGCTGGTATGTTCACCGATGCTGGTGGCATTCTTCACGTTGGTGCAATGTGCGCATTTGTTGCATTCAATATGCTTGATGCACCTTGCTTCGCTGCAGTTGGTTCCATCCGTCGTCAGATGAATGACTCTAAGTGGTTCTGGTTTGCTATTGGCTATCAGTGCGTATTTGCATGGATTGTTGGTCTTATCATCAACCAGTTCTGGGAGTTCTTCGTTCTTGGTTCCTTTGGTATCTGGACTGTTATTGCTTTTGCCTTCTTGGCAGCAATTCTCTTCCAGCTCTTCCGTCCTGCTCCAAAGTGGGATAAGAAGGACGACAAGATCCTTACCAACCTTACCGAGGTTGCAAAGGCATAAGCTACTACTAGCTGAGTACGCTGACCTGATCCCCCGTACCAATTCGGCGCGGGGGATTTTTTGTGCCAATTTTAACAGTGCACCAGAGGCAGGTATGTTTGAAAAGGTCATTCAAAAACAAGGGCGAGAATACACGTTTATCTCGGACTTTCTTGATATAAGATAAAAATCCATAGACATGTAAACTTAGTCTAACTTTTTGTAGAATTTACGAAATTAGATAAAAAAACTGAAAAGATTCTTGTAAGTTTCCCTCGGTTAACTTACTATGTTTTTAAGCAATTTACTTGCTTGCTTTATTCAGGTTCCCGTAGCTCGGAGAAAGACCCTCTCCCTTTCTTGCGAGCGTAGAACACGAGCCGCTGACTCTGGGTGTCAGCGGCTCGCCCCTTTTTAGGATGTATTTACTTGCTTTTAGTGCAAGTCTCTGTCTTCTTCATGTTCAGAAAGATCGCTTGTATCGCGGTCCAAAAGAACCGAGACATTCATGTCAGGGTAGGCTGCCTCTACTTCATGAATAATATCGTGGACGATTTGCTTACCGTCATAGCCAAACTCAATGACTGCATCAAAGGCCATAAATTGATTTTCAATGTCAGCAATAAAACCATGAACTTGAAGAACACCTTCATGAGCTAAAGCCATTTCAGTTACTTCAGTACGCATCTTTACAATGCGATTATCGGTGGTGTTTCTCGCATAAATACCAATGGCAGCAATGATTATTTTGCCTGATGTCTGCTTGTAAATCTCTGTACTCAGGCGACGAGTCATCGTATCAATCTCAATAGCTGAAGTGGTATCAAGAACCTCAGTATGAAATGAGCCAACAAATTTATCTGGGCCATAGCTGTGGATAATGAGGTCGTAAACACCTTCTGCATCTGGATCATCTTTTACAACATCATAAATGAGCGTTGAAAGAGCTGCATCGGGACGCATTCCAATAATTTCTTTGATAGACCCCTGTAACAACTCAATTGAAGCTTTAATGATAAATACAGAGATAACAATACCTACGTATGCCTCAATGCTAATCCCCGTAAAGATAAAAATAAGCGCAGCTGCTAAAACAGAAGTGGAGAGTGTAGCGTCAAAAAGTGCGTCAGAGCCTGAAGCAATAAGGGTGCCGGAGTTTACCTGATTACCTACAGAGCGGACGTAGTGACCCAAAATAATCTTTACGAGCACAGCTACTGCAATGATGACTAAAGATAGGGGACTATAGTCTGGAGTAACAGGATCCATGATGTCTTGGATAGATTTAATAAGTGAAGAGATACCTGCATACATAATGATTGCAGCAATTACTGTTGTAGTGATGTATTCAATACGCCCATGACCAAAAGGATGCTCGCGATCAGCTTTTTTGTTAGAGAGTTTGGTTCCCACAATGGTGATGATTGATGAAATTGCATCGGAGAGATTGTTCACCGCATCAAGAGTAACAGCAATCGAGTTAGATAAAATGCCCACAGCTGCTTTGAATGCCGCAAGTGCAACATTGGCTGCAATGCCTATAGCGCTGGTACGTACAATGGCGGTTTCACGTTCAGAAGAGGTTATAGTTACCTGTGATTGGGTCATAGTAAATCTAGCTTTCCGTAACGTTAGAGAGAACTTTTAAAAGCAACCGTTTAAGCTCAGCGCCTTCTTCGGGCAAGAGATTAACGCATGAGCCAATCTGATGTGGGACTATTTGCATTTCTCGCCTAAGGTCTTTGCCTTTTTGGGTGAGGGAAACAATCAGCTGACGTCCGTCTTTGTCTGTCTTTTGACGCAGGACAAGGCTCTTCTCTTCAAGCTTTTTAAGAAGTGGAGTCAAGGTACCTGAATCAAGAAATAAAAGCTCACCTAAGGTTTTGACATCCAAGGATTCATGTTCCCAAAGCGCCATCATGGCAATGTATTGTGTATACGTTAGATTAAAGGGCTTAAGCAGCGGCGTATACCTGCGCACCACCTCTTTTGAGGCACTGTAGAGCGGGAAGCAGAGCTGGTTTTTGAGGAGAAGCTCGGGGATATCGGGGGAGTTGTCGAGTGTAGAAGAGCCGCTAGCAAAAGTGCTAGCGGCTGCAACGGACTGTATTTCTTTTTGAGAAGAACTCATGAGCGGACCGGTCCTCTCGCCTTACGCAAGTAGGTTTTTAATTGCAGACTCAACTTCTGCCATATCGGTGGTTGGCTCAAAGCGTGCAACAACGTTTCCCTGGCGGTCTACAAGGAACTTAGTGAAGTTCCACATGATATAAGCCTTGTCACCAAATTTCTTGTTGTTTGCCTTTGCAAATTTGTCCAGTGCAAGGGCTTTGATGCCCTTACCAAAACCCTGGAAGGGGAAAGCTGTTGCAAGACGCACAAAGAGAGGATTTGCAGTCTCTCCGTTGACGTCACCCTTCTTGAACTGTGGAAAATCGGTGCCAAATTTCATAGTGCAGAACTGGTGAATCTCTTCATCGGACTCTGGGGCTTGGTCTGCAAACTGATTGCAAGGGAAGTCTAAAATCTCAAAGCCTTGATCTTTATAAGCAGCGTAAATGCGCTCAAGATCCTCATACTGTGGGGTAAAGCCGCAGCCAGTTGCAGTGTTGACAATCAGAAGAACCTTTCCATCAAAAGAGGAGAGGGAAGTTACGGAGCCGTCACGCTCTTCTACGGAGAGGTCATAGATGTTGGTGTTTGCCATGATGTTCCTTTCAACGAGCCGCGGATTGTTCGAAGCATTGGATGGCTTTGTGTATTGGGTAGTGTACCCCGTTTGGATTAGCTTAACACAAATAAATTGTGTACAATTTAAATTTCATAGTATGAGCACAGAGGAGGTGTTATGTTTCATTAATTTGTTAATCCAAATGAACATGATATCAAATATTTAAGTAACGCCTTAGAGCAGCTTCTTCACAAAATTTATATGTACACCATGGCTAACCATAGGAAACGTTTTCGCAGGTAAGAAATTACTTGTGTACAATTGTTTCATTAGGATAACTAATTAGTAATGATTTTCACTTGTTTTTTTCGTAAAATAATTTTATCTTCAATAGGTCATTAACCGATTAATTTGCAAAAAGCAGATGGGGGATTTTTATGAAACTGAACAATTGGTGTCTCGCAGCCGGTGGCGCTGCACTTGCTGGCGTTGTTGCTGGTCTTGCTTCTAACGGCACTCTTCACAAGGCAGCTGTCAAGGCAACTGCATGTGGTCTTCGCGTAACTGACCGCGTTTCCGCAGAGACTCAGAATGTTGTTGACGAGGCTAACGACGTTGTCGCAGAGGCTCGCCGTGAGTCCAAGATTGACGCTGCAGTTCGCGCTCGCCTTGCTGAACTCGAGGAGGGTATCCGCGCTGAGGTTACCAAGCAGGTCGACGCAGAGGGCGCACAGGCATAATTCATGCGCTTTACAATTACTAATGAAATCTCAGGTCGCATTCGTGCAAAATGCGACCTGGGTCATATTGATGAGGCTGAAGCCCGTGGTATTTCTTATGAGCTGATGCGTGTTGACGGAGTTCGTCACGCTGAAGTTCACATGGCAAACGGTTCTCTCTTGCTAAGGTTTGATCCTCTCAAGAGAGATCAGGTACTTGCGGCTGTTGGCGCTTTTGATGTCTTGAACTTGCCACGAGAAGAAGAGGCAGGCCTTGAAGACTTCTGCAGCTCAATTGAGATGGCTCTTGAGAACAATCGTTTCCAGATGGAGGTTGTGACCACATTCGCACGCCGCTGGATTATGCGTTCTTTGCCACTGCCTGCAGTTGCTAACTACGCATATGTCATTCTCCGCGCCATTCCATTTGTCGTGGAAGGCGTTAAGCGCCTGTTTAAGAAAGAGCTGACTGTTGAGGTTTTGGACGCAACTGCTATCACCACTTCAATTCTAAGAAATGAGTGGGCAGATGCTTCTACCGTCATGTTCTTGCTTGAGCTGTCTGCTGCTATGGAGAACCACGTGGCAAGCCGAGCACGTCTTGCACTTCGTGATGGCCTAATTACTCGTTCTGAGAACGTCTGGGCTCGTATTGACGGCAAGGACGTTATGATTGCCCTTTCTGAGGTTGAGAAGGGCATGATTTTGCACCAGCGCGCTGGTGGCGTTCTTCCTGTTGACGGCAAAGTTGTTGAAGGCATTGGCCAGATGAACGAGGCCGCCATGACAGGTGAGTCTCGCCTTGTTACCAAAGAGCCTGGTTCAACCGTTTACGCAGGCACCGCCCTTGAAGACGGTGACCTTATGGTAAGCGTCACTGCTCCTCCAGGAATGTCTCGTATCGACAATATTGTTGATATGGTTGAGCAGTCTGCTGAGCTTAAGGCTGGCGCACAGTCTAAGGCAGAGCGCCTTTCTGATGCATTGGTTCCTTACAGCTTCCTTGCCTTCTTTGGTATTTGGGGCATTACCCGAAACATCACTAAGGCTATGACCGTTCTTATGGTTGACTATTCCTGCGCCATTAAGCTTTCCACTCCTGTTGCAGTGGGTAGCGCAATGGATGAGGCAGCTAAGTTTGGCATGACGGTTAAGGGCGGAAAATACCTCGAGAAGATCGCTGCGGCTGATCTTATCGTCTTTGATAAGACCGGTACGCTGACAAAGGCAGTTCCACATGTTGAGTGCATTGTCAGCTTCTGTGGTCGCACCGAGGACCAGCTTCTGCGTCTTGCTGCATGTATTGAGGAGCACTTCCCACACAGCATGGCTCGAGCAATTGTGAACGAGGCAAAGGTACGTGGCCTCAAGCACAATGACGAGTTCCACGCAGAGGTTAAGTATGTTGTTGCTCACGGTATTCGTACCAAGGTTAACGACAAAGAGGTCTGCATTGGCTCAGCTCACTTCATTTTTGATGACGAGAAGACCCCAATGCCCGAGGGAATTCAAGACGACCTTGCACAGATTGCTCCAACCTCGTCCATTATCTTTATGTCCGAGGATTCAAAACTTATTGCAGCAATTTGTATTACCGATCCTGTAAGGGAAGATGCAGCAGCAACTATTACGCAGCTCCGTGCTCTTGGTGTTAAGCGTATGGTTATGTTGACTGGCGACTCAGAAAACGTTGCAGCAAGTGTTGCTAAGAAGCTTGGTCTTGATGACTATGTGGCACAGATTCTCCCAGAGGATAAGTGCGAGTATGTTAAGAAGTTCCAGCAGGAGGGCTACACCGTTGCAATGGTAGGCGATGGTATTAACGATTCACCTGCACTAGCCGTATCTGATGTTTCACTGGCTCTGTCTGATGCAACTGATATTGCTCGCGCAGTTGCGGATATTTCGATTAAGAATGATTCGCTTGAATCGCTGGTAATCATGCGTCTTTTAGGCCAGCAGGTAATGAAGAGGATTCACGCCGACTATCGTACGATTGTTGCGCTGAACAGCTCTTTCATTGCTGCAGGCGTTGCAGGTCTTATTACCGTAAGTGCTGCTGCATATATGCACAATCTTCTGACACTTATGGTAACGCTTGCAAACACAAGGTCACTGCTTACCACTGCAGCTCATAACCCTAATGTTCCTTCTGAGGTAAAAATGCTTCTGACAGATGGGCAAGCTGTCTAGAAGTACTTCTTGGTATAGCTAAGCGGCAAATAGATTTACCTATAAGCTCCTGTTTCTTACAAAAAGAGACAGGGGCTTTTTTCTGTCAAAAAGTAAAAATATTTTGGTTTATTACTTGCAATTAGTTAGCTAAGGCTTACACTTTAGATAGTTAGAAAAGGTTAACTTGTTAAGGATTTATGTAACAGGTGCTAGTTCTAACAAATTTACTTTATCAGCCCGGAACCTTTCCCCTCTCCAAGGGTCCGGAATCCAGGCGCCGTCGGCTCCCTTTTAGTCGACGGCGCATTTTTAAGAAGGGAGCAAGTACGGTATGGATTGTCTTACTTCTTTTGAGAATTCATCGCTCCTAGACGTTCCTTCTCCCTATACCTATTCTGCTGATAAAAAGCCTGTTTTTAATGAGGGTAAGAGAGCGTATACTCCCGAGCTCTGTCACGATTTTGCAACAACATTTGTTCGCTGTGCTGCTGGTGTTATTGCTCACGTTAAGCCGGCTGCGCTCTTTTCATTTGCTTCTCATAAGTCTTGTAGCTCTTGTGCAAGCCTTGTCTGCACTGATCCAACGTTGAGGTCATTTCTATGCAACGCTACTCACGAGCTCTCACTGTTTGGGGTAACGCTCCTTGCTACCTCTGCTATTTCTGGCGGAAAGGTGACGTTTGTTGCCTATAGACCTGAGCTTATTGAGGATATTCTTGTCAAACCAGAGCACTGTGAGTTTCTGGCTGCCTTTGGCCATTCCACTGAGTCAGTGCAGGCGTTGATGAAGAGCATGCGTTCAAGAATTTTTGCTTTTCATGCAAGAAAAGCTGCGTTTCCGCACGAGATTGGACTGGTACTGGGCTATCCACTTGCTGATGTTCAGGGCTTTATGAATGGACAGTCTGAGCTTTTTACTGGTGCTTGGAAAGTCTATGACAACACGGAAGAAACTCGCCTGCGTCTCGAGAGACTTAAAGATGCAGAAGATCAGTGCAAGCATCGTTTTTATCAAGGGGAATCTTTAGCGCAGATTCTCTCATCGTATGGCAATACCAAGAAACGCCAGGTTGCATAAGGGGTGTGCTTGGATTTCTTGTTGAGGTATTGAAAGTAATGTGTAGTTTTCCAGGGGGAACCTGGACACAGAAGGAGGAAATGTATGAGTAAAGTAGCAGTTGTGTATTGGTCCATGACGGGCAATACTGAGGCAATGGCAAAAGAGCTTGCAAGTGCTGCAGACACCGAGGCTATTGAGTCTTCTGAGTTCTCTGCAGATATGTGCGATCAGTACGATGCATTTGCTTTTGGTTGCCCTGCTATGGGTGACGAGGAGCTTGATCCTGATTTTGAGGAGCTCTTCAACGATTGCGCTGGCAAGCTTGGTCAGAAGCCAACCGCTCTCTTTGGTTCTTACGACTGGGGAACCGGCGACTGGATGGAGACTTGGAAGCAGAATGCTGAAGCAGAGGGTGTCAACGTTGTTGAGACTTTTATCTGCAACCTTGAGCCAGATGACGATGCTCTTGAGGCTCTTCGCGGCCTTGGTGCAAAGCTTTCTGCTTAAGCTGCATTACGATTTTGCTGTTGCTGAAAAATTTGGCGAGAAAAACATCATTTTTTTGAATAATCTAGAAAATGATGGGTAGTAAAACAGCAACAGAAGGGAAGTTTGTATGTCACCAATCAATATCATTGTTATTCTTGCTGTTGTAGCGCTTTGCGGTTTTGCGGTTTATCGTGTTTACGGAATTGCTGCAGGTAAAAAAGGCTGCTGCTCTGATGAAGGAACAGGTGTTACTACCTGTAACACAGAGCAGGTTTCTGCTGCAGATGGTCCAGAAGATAAAGATGAATCTCATTACCCTTATGTTCAAACAGTTGAGATTGGTGGTATGACTTGCCAGAACTGCGTCAATCATGTGACTCGAGCTCTCGATAGTATTGAAGGAACATGGGCGCAGGTTACTCTAGCTGGTGGTCAGGCACGTATCCTCAGCAAAAATCCAATTGATGTCGATGCGTACCGAGCTGCCGTAGAGAAAGAAGGCTACCGTCTTCGTGCGTAAGCACAACAAGATCTTCTCGCAAGAAACAAACTTTGAAGAAATTTTGTAAAACTTGCGTAATAGCTGTGCAAAGTAGCGCTCTTTGGCTTGTTTAATCAGCCGAAGAGCGCTATCCTATTGCCCGTATGGCGTCAAGCTATGCACTGTATCTGTTGGCCCCCGAGAGCATGTAAGTTTCCGAGTAGAGAAGCCCACGTATTGGCACTCTGGCAGCAACCATGTTGACCGGGGCCCCGTTTTGGAAGGGGTCCACCTTTGAGTGAGATTCAGAACTCGTCCATCTTCTCTTTGGATGAAATTTCCGATGAGGAAATGAACAGCCTGATCGACGGCACTGTCACCGATTTTGATGAGGGAGATCTTGTCAACGGCACCGTCGTCAAGATTGAGCGCGATGAGGTCCTCGTAGACATTGGCTACAAGTCTGAGGGCGTTATTCCTGCTCGTGAGCTTTCTATTCGTAAAGACGTTAACCCTGCAGAGGTCATCTCCCTGGGTGAGGACGTCGAGGCTCTTGTTCTCCAGAAAGAGGACAAAGAGGGCCGTCTGGTTCTCTCCAAGAAGCGTGCTGAGTACGAGCGTGCTTGGAAGGCAGTTGAGGATAAGTTCAACGCTGGTGAGACCGTTGAGGGCGAGGTTATCGAGGTTGTTAAGGGCGGCCTGATTCTTGACATTGGCCTCCGTGGCTTCCTGCCTGCATCCCTTGTTGACCTCCGTCGTGTCAAGGATCTTGGTGCATTCATGGGCACTCGTATTGAGGCTCGTGTTATCGAGATGGATCGCAACCGCAACAACGTTGTTCTTTCTCGCCGTATTGTTCTTGAGGAGGCTCGTAAGGCAGAGCGTCAGGACATCCTGGGCAAGCTCCAGGTTGGCATGAAGCTCAAGGGTACTGTTTCCTCCATCGTTGAGTTTGGTGCATTTGTTGACCTTGGCGGCATTGACGGCCTGGTTCACATTTCCGAGCTTTCTTGGAACCACGTTAACCACCCATCTGAGGTTGTTAAGGTTGGCCAGGAGGTTGAGGTTCAGGTTCTCGACGTTGACCTTAACCGTGAGCGTATCTCCCTTGGTCTTAAGCAGACTTCCGAGGATCCATGGCGTGTACTTGTTTCCAAGTACCCAGTTGACGCTATCATCGAGGGCACTGTCACCAAGCTTGTTACCTTCGGTGCATTTGTTGACCTTGGCAACGGCGTTGAGGGCCTCGTCCACATCTCCGAGATGGCTAAGCAGCACGTCACCGCTCCATCTCAGGTCTGCAAGGTTGGCGACGTTGTACAGGTAAAGGTCATGGAGATTGATCTTGACCGTCGTCGCATCTCCCTGTCTATGAAGGCAGCTGCAGAGACCCTTGGCATTGACATTGAGGTCACTCCACTTCCAGAGGAGGAGCGTGCAGCAGCAGAGGCAGCAGCAGCTGAGGCTGAGGCTGATCTTGAGGCTCACCTTGTTGAGTCTGAGGCTAACGCACAGGCAACCGAAGAGGCTGCAGAGTAGAGCACTTTGCGCATCTAGAGATTTGTCAAGAGACGTCATCGAAAGATGGCGTCTCTTTTTATGTAAGTAACAAATATCTCCATTCCTTCAACAGGGTGTTAATGCGAAAATATAACGCTAAGTTTTTATTCTGAGGAGGAATACGCCTATGACATCAAAGATGCAGGGCCGCAGTTTTCTTGCTGTTATGTTTGCATTTTTGGCAGCTTTAATCTTTATGCCAAATATTGCATACGCTGCAAGTAATAATTCGTTTTATAACGGCACTACTACTAACGTGTCTCCTTCTGTGAGTGCAGATGGCCTTATTGAGCGTTCTATTTACTTTACAGATGCTTCTGGCCAGACATCTAACTACGCTTATAAGGATAATGACACCACTCAGATGAACCGCTCCATTGTAGATATTGATAAGTATCAGAATCTGCAGGCAGTGGTAAAGATTACCAACATCTCTTCATCTCCAGTTTCTGTAAACGAGATTATGCAGCTGCCACTTACTTACTATGCTAGTTCAAGCCCTAATCCCGATTTGCGTGCAACAGGATTTACCTTCTCGTCAACTAATGCAGCAACTGCAATTAACCTGAACATTAATGGACTGAATGGTGGTTCTGGTTCTCAGCCTGCAGCTAATGCTTATGCTGCATACCAGGCAGCTGGTCAGGACAATGCTGAGATGCGTTCCATTTCTATTTCTGGCACCCTGGCTGCTGGTGAAACCATCACACTTACCGTTCCTTTGACGCTTACCAATGGTTCTACTCTTAATCTGTATGGCACCAACTATGTAGGTCTTACTCAATACCTGCTTGATCACAGAACCTCTTACGGAAACCCTCGTGTTTCAGTTAGGTTTGCAAGGCAGGTCTTGGAAGAGGGAACAAACAATTCCATTCTTAGCAGCAATAAGAAATATCTTGGCGTAATTATTAGGCCTGACGGTAGCTATTACGCTATCCCACAGGACGAGTGGAATTACATGCCAACTATTTCTGCAAGTGATATTCACGTTGACAATATCCTGTATGAAGATCGCCACAGCGCAACGGAGAATGATGCTCTGTATACCGGCGGTGCGTACTACATTGATTTGACCAACATTAAGAGTGCCATGAGGGATTATGGCTATTCAGTTCATACTGGAAATTCCAACAGGGGACTGTACCTCAATCTTCCTGGCTGGCAGCTTGCTGTTGATAATGACCTTACTGATGATGTGTATCAGGAGTATTCGTACACTTCTCTTTCTAGCGGCAACCTTGTCATCAATACTTCTGAGAATTCAACTGACGAGCTTGATCTTAATAACGGCGTTATCTCTCCTCTTTATACAGAGCTCAGGCAGGTAGTTACGGCACACGACAGCACTATTACCGCTAACCAGGATTCTTGGTCCATCCTTGATAACCTTGACGCTATGGTTGATCACAGTGCTGGTCAGGTTACCCCTGCTGCTGGTTCTGTCGATGCTCGCGTTAAGGCTGTTGATCAGAGTGGTGCAGTTGTACTTGATACAGCAACCATGGATGCGGCAACTGTTGCTCAGAAGGCAGAAGAGATTTCTAAGACTCCCGGCACATACTCCGTTACGTATTACTATTACTTCAACGGTAATGCTGCAGCTGCAGGTAATGACTATGAGGCAGCAAAGACAGTTACCCTAACTGTTGAGTCTGATACTCCAGCTCCAACACCAACGCCAGCTCCAGAAGAGCCTTCAAATCCTGCTTCTCCAGTAAAAGAGAAGAAGGCAAAGAAGAAGAAAGCGCAGCTTCCAAATACGGGTGAAGAGCTTCTGGTAATACCTCTTATGGCTATGGGTGCATCTGCTTTGACAGCCGCAGGACTTATGAAGCGTAAGCACTAAGACAGAGAGTTCTTCTCGTTACATGCATTTGTATTGGCAGGTATCTCTTTAGTACCTGCCAATATTTTTATGGAAAAATGGACAACTGTCCAAAAATGCTTAGTCAATTTTTATGCTTCAATATAGGTAATTCCTATATGGTTAGACAAAAAGTGCAGGTAAATAGATTTTGCTGTTATCGTCGCAATTTAATGTTTCATGTCTATTTCATCCTAGGTATATATAGGTAGATGCTGGTAATTGTTTTGTATAGTTATCTGACCCCAGCAGGGTTGTCTTATAAATCGTTTTAATAAGAAAGAAGGGTTAACATGCTGGAGAACTCACTAAGCCGTCGTAATTTTTTGAAGGCATCAGGTATGGTAGCGGCTGGTGGTGGCGCATCTATGATGTTGGCTGGCTGCAATCCTTCCTCCACTGATACTCCTCAGGCATCTGATAAGAAGAAGATTCTTCGCTACGGCTCCGCAAATTCTAAGCAGGGCCTTGATATGCAGCGTGCAAACAACTCACAGTCCGCATGTGTTGCAGACTCTGTTTGCGAGTCTTTGCTTCGTTGGACTGAGGATAATGAGCTTGTCACATGTCTGCTTAAAGAGATTCCAACCTTTGAGTCTGACGGTCTTACTCTTAAGTGCGAGCTCAAAGAGGGCATTAAGTTCCACGACGGTACTACTTTGACCGCAAAGGATGTTAAATACACCTTTGAGCGTATGTTTAAGCCAGAAACTAAGGCTCTCTCCACCAGCTTCTTTGACAAGATTAAGGGTGCTCCAGAGATGCTTGCCGGTAAGGCAACTGAGCTTGAGGGCCTGACTGTTCAGGATGATACTCACTTCACCTTTACGCTTTCTGAGCCTTACATTGTCTTTGTAAGCGTTCTTGGTATCTCCTATGCTTGCATTTTCCCAGAGAAGGCTTGTGAGGCTGCTGGCGCTGATTGGGGTACTGGTACTAATCTTATTGGTACTGGTAAGTACAAGATTAAGAGCAATGATGACACCACTGAGGTAGTTCTTGAGCGCTTTGATGACTACCATGACGGCAAGCCTGCACTGGATGAGATTCGTATTCACTACTACGATGACACCAACACTCAGCTGCTTGCATTCAAGAACAACGACATTGACTTCTGCGATCTTCCATCTTCTCTGTATCAGCAGTATTCAAGCGATGCTGACGTTAAGGACCTCATTACCGCATATCAGACCCTTGGCGTTAACTTCATCAACCTTAACCTCAAAGAGGGTCTGGGTCTGACTGATCCTAAGGTTCGTCAGGCACTTTCTCTGGCAATCAACCGTCAGGAGCTTGTTGATAACATTGCTTCTGGTAACGGTACCGTTGCAAGTGGTTGGCTTGCTCCTGCAACACCTGGTTACGACAAGAGCGCACCTGCATTTGAATACGATCCAGAGAAGGCTAAGTCTCTACTTGCTGAGGCTGGTGCATCTGACCTTAAGCTTTCTGCAAAGGTTAGAAAGTCTAACGAAAAACTCCTTGTTGCTGTTCAGGAGTACTGGAGCAAGGTTGGCGTTACCCTTGATGTTCAGGTAGAGGACAACGCAGTCTGGAATACTGACTGGGCTGCTGGTAACCTCCAGATTACTACCCTTGCTTGGTATCCACTGTTTGCCGATGGTGACCAGCACCTGTACACCTACTTCTACAGCACTAACGCTGCAAAGAAGTCTTCCTTCTATAACAACCCAGAGTTTGACAAGCTCCTTGTTGAGGGTCGCTCTGAGTCTAACAAGGATAAGAGAACAGAGGATTACAAGGACGCAGATAACCTGCTGACTCGTACAGACTTTGCTACACTTCCTCTGTATTGGCCAAAGAACTCCTTTGTCGCTAAGAAGTACGTCAAGAACGCTAAGGTTGGAAACTTGATTTATCACTTCTTTGATGTCGATATTGATACATCTAATTCCGATTACACCGTTCCAGAGGACTAAGTAGCAAACTTGCTATAAACTTTAAAGCGGCATCTAAGATTCTTGGATGCCGCTTCATTTTCTTGAGGGGAGAGGAGCTCAGGAGTGAGATCGTTTCTAATCAAACGAATCCTTCAAGCAGTGAGCGTTGTAGTTTGTATTTCTGCTTTAACGTTTTTTGTCTTGAACATTGTCCCAGGTGACCCAGTACGAGTCATGATGGGCGATATGGCTGATGAGGCTACTGTTCAACAGGTCCGTCACACCATGGGTCTTGATAAGCCAATTCCAGAGCAGTACGCAAACTGGTTTGTAAAAATGCTTGGTGGAGATTTTGGAACTTCTTACACTCAGAAGCGACCTGTCATTGCACTTCTGACTAAGGCTTTGGGAGTTACGCTACGCTTAGCAGTGTTTGCGTATCTTTTTGCCATAGTATTTGGTCTTTTGATGGGTATTCTCGCCGCAGTAAACCATGGAAAATGGCTTGATAGAACACTTATGTCAGCTGCAATCTTTGGTATTTCTGCCCCTTCATTCTGGGTGGCATTAGTACTGCAGATCATTTTTGCCTTGACGCTTAAATGGTTCCCGCTATCAGGCGTTAAAACACCAAACGCCTACGTTCTTCCTGTCATTGCACTGGGTTCTCGTTACGCAGCAAGTATTGCTCGTGTTACCAGGACTAGCATGCTGGACGTATTAAATCAGGACTACATTAGAACCGCTGAAGCTAAGGGCTTAAAGCGCTCCGCTATTGTTTTGAAGCACGCGCTCAGAAATGCTCTTATCCCAATTATTACCATTGCTGGATCTCAGCTGGGAGACATCCTTACTGGTTCCATCATCATTGAACAGATCTTCAACATGAACGGTATGGGTAAGCTGCTTATCGATGCAATTAATGCTCGTGACCTGCCGCTTATTCAAGGTAGCGTCATGTACGTGGCAATTATCTGCGTTGTTATCTATCTGCTTGTTGATATTTTGTACGCAGTGGTTGATCCACGCATTCGTCTTGGAGAGGAGGCATCAGAGTAATGGCTTTGTTTACAAGTGATAAAAATAGCGAGAAGGTCCAAAAGACTGAAGCTGTACTTGAGGATGCCGCCAAGGCTCAAGAAGAGGAGCAGGCTGCCACTAAAAAGGTTCGTGCTCAGAGCTACTGGCAGGTTAGCTGGAACATTTTTAAGAGGAACAAACTGGGCATGATCTGCTTAGGCATTGTTTTGGCCCTTGCGATTATTGCAATTCTTGCTCCTGTGATTGCTCCTTACAGCTACAAGGATCAAAACCTTGCAATTATGAATCAAAACCCTACAGTAGAGCACCTTTTAGGCACCGATGAATATGGACGAGATATCCTTTCTCGTATTATTTACGGCTGCCAGATTTCTCTGTCTGTTGGTATTATTTCGCAGGCTATTGCTCTCTTTATTGGCTTTGTTGCGGGAGTTGCAGCCGGATATTATGGCCGTTGGGTTGATGCAGTTGTTTCCTTTATCATTCAGGTTTTCTCCAGCTTCCCATTCTTGCTTTTTGCAATTTTGATTATGTTTGTTATGGGCCCAGGTCTTATTAACCTCTATATTGCACTGGGTCTTCTGATGTGGACAACTACGGCAAGGCTGATTCGAGGCGACGTCATGCGCCTGAAGAATTCTGAATACATTCAGTCTTGTATTTTGTCTGGTGGTAACAGCTTCCGCATCATCATGAAGCATTTGCTTCCTAACTGCATTTCTACGCTGATCGTTGTTTCTACCCTGGGTATTCCAAGTGCAATTCTTTCTGAGGCAACGCTTTCGTTCTTGGGATTGGGCGTTCAGCCACCTGATGCAAGCTGGGGTCAAATGATTGCAGCTTCTCAGCCATTCCTTGCATCACAGCCTCTCTACAGTATTGCTCCAGGTATTGTCATCATCATTACGGTTATGTCTTTCAACTTGCTTGGCGACGCCCTTCGCGACGCCCTTGATCCAAAGATGCGTTCTTAGAAAGGAGGTTACGTTTATGGCAGAAAATACAGATGCAACATTTGAGCACGTTATCGAGGGTCCAAATGGACAGTCTGTGCAATTTTGCAGCCTTGAGGAGCGCAAACTTGCACAAGAAACCGCTCAAAAGGAGCGAGAAGAGCAGTGCAAGAAGAACGTCCTTCTCGACGTTAATCATCTTGATGTTACGCTTTTCACCGAAGATGGCGCACTTCCTGCAGTAAGTGACCTCTCGTTTATTATGCGTAAAGGCGAGACTCTTGCGGTAGTAGGAGAGTCTGGCTGCGGTAAGTCCATGACGGCATTGTCAGTCATGGGATTGCTTCCTACACCTCCTGCGCAGATTACTGGCGGAGAAATTATTTTTGAGGGAACTGATTTAACGCAGCTTCCTCGTGGTGGCATGCGTGACTTCCGCGGTAATCGCATTGGTATGATTTTCCAGGAGCCCATGACCTCTTTGAATCCTGTCATGAAATCTGGTCTTCAGATTCGTGAGGGCATCCTTGTTCATAATCCCAACATGAGCAAACAGGAGGCAGATCAGAAGGCTCTTGATATGATTAAGCTGGTGGGCATTCCTGCACCAGAGAAGATCTTCTTGTCATATCCACATGAGCTTTCTGGCGGTATGCGTCAGCGTGTCATGATTGCTATGGCACTTGCCTGCCAGCCATCACTGCTTATCTGCGACGAGCCAACAACCGCTCTTGACGTAACGGTTCAGGCACAGATTCTGCAGATTATCGATCGCATGAAGCAAGATTTGGGCACCGCTGTCATGTTGATTACACACGACATGGGTGTTGTTTCCGAGATGGCTGACTGGGTTCTTGTCATGTACGCTGGTCATCGCGTTGAGTATGCGCAGTCTGCAGAGCTCTTTACTAACCCTCTGCACCCTTATGCTCAGGGCTTGATTGCGTCCATTCCGTCGTTTGACGAGCACACCAAGGAACTCTATGCAATTCCTGGTAGCGTTCCTATGCTTTCGCATATGCCTTCTGGCTGCCCATTCCATCCACGTTGTCCGTTTGCTAAGGACATTTGTAAGAATCGTCGTCCTAGCTTGACTGCTGTTGGTGAAGACAATTGCCATACTGTCAGCTGTTGGAAATACACTGATGAGTGGGGTGAGTAGTCATGGCAGAAGAGAAGAACACAGACGTCAAAGACCTTTCTGGTGAGAAAACCATCTTGTCCGTAAAGAACCTGGTTAAGCGATTCCCCATAAAAAACGGCGTTTTTGGTCGTTCTAACGCTTCCGTTCATGCTGTTGAGGACGTTTCTTTTGAGCTCAGGCGCAAAGAGACCTTGGCCATTGTTGGCGAGTCTGGCTGCGGAAAGTCTACAACAGGCAAGTGCGTACTGCGTCTCACTGAGCCAACCTCTGGTACGGTTGAGCTTGATGGGGAAGATTTCACCTCACTTAAGGGAGAAGATCTTAAGCGTGCTCGTCAGAAGATGAAGCTTATCTTCCAGGATCCTTACAGCTCACTGAACCCTCGCATGACGGTCATGGATATCATTGGTGAGCCTATTGATATTGCAGGCACCTATAAGACAAAGGCAGAGCGCGACGCTCGCATTGAAGAGGTTATGGAGGAAGTTGGCCTTAACCTTGAGTTCAAGTACCGCTACCCTCACGAGTTCTCGGGCGGTCAGCGCCAGCGTATTGGTATTGCTCGCGCTATTGTGCTTGAGCCAGAAATTGTTGTCTGCGATGAGCCTGTTTCTGCTTTGGACGTTTCTGTTCAGGCCAAGGTAATCAACTTGCTTGAAGAGCTTCAGAAGGACCACGGTCTAGCATACATCTTTATTAGCCATGACCTTTCCGTTGTTCGCCACATTGCAGATACTGTTATGGTCATGTATCTGGGTCACCAGATGGAGTTTGCCACCAAAGACGCCCTCTTTGAGCGTCCTTTGCACCCATACACTCAGGCACTTTTAGACGTTATTCCTCGTATTCGCCACGAGCGTATCCAGGAAAAGCGCATTCTTCAAGGTGACGTTCCAAGTCCTGCTAATCCACCTTCAGGTTGCGTATTCCACACGCGCTGCCCTAAGGCAATGAAGGTTTGTTCCGAGCGCATTCCTGAGCGTATCGAGGCTGAGCCAGGTCACTTCTGCGCTTGCCACCTGTACAACGCATCTCTCTCCGATGCTGAGCGTACACCACAGGTGGCTCACGCTATTGAGGCGGCTCAGAAGGCCGTAGAAGAAGCGCGCCTTGAGGAGAAGATTTCCGAGTAGCGCATCTTATTGTCGTGTCTTAAAACGGCATACAAACACAAAAAAGGCGAGAAGACCAATTGATCTTCTCGCCTTTGTTTTTGGGTGTAGGAAACCTTACTTCTTCTGAACCTTATCGAAGTGAGGGTTAACCAGAACGCTGAGGCCGGTAAACTCTGGCTTCAAGACGTAAGGCATTTGTGGCCAGTCAATAGGCAAGCAAGCATAGTCTGTGTGAGTCATAAGACTATCTGCCTGGCGAGTGAGGTCAAGGACCTTATCATTGTCGTTAATGGTTGAACGAGCCTGGTCAACAAGGCTGTCAAACTCGGTGCTGTTGTAGAAGGAAGACTTCTTTGCGGCGCGGTCAGAGCGGAAGTAGGAGCCCATGTGCTCAACACCCTGGAAGGAGAGGGTAGACCAGGTAACAAGAGTGACTTCAAGGTCACCGTTAGTACGTGCGTCGCTCCAAACACCAGAGTCAATAACGCTTACGTTACAGGTAACGCCAATCTTTGACCAAGCATCCTGAAGGGCAACCATGAGGTTCTGATCCTGGCTTCTGACCTGTGCGTTAAGAGTGAGGTTAGAAACACCAGCCTCTGCAAGAAGCTGCTTTGCCTTGTCTACGTTGTACTCAAACTCTGGAGCGGACTCGTTGTAGCCGGTCTCAGAAGATGGGATAAACGACTTAGCAGGCTTTGCAACACCAGAAAGAATGGTGCTACAAATGGTGTCTCTATCAATTGCCATAGAGAGTGCCTGACGAACGCGAACATCTTTGAGGTTCTCGCTCTTAAGGTTCAAGTTTACAAACTGCGTAGATGCAGGAGTGTAGTTGACAATCTCTTTGGAAATAGACTCATCATTTTGGTACTGCTGAATAAGAGACTGAGAAATAAAGACCAGGTCAACATCATTGTTCTTGTAGTTAAGAATACGAGTATTGGCATCATCGATGTAAACAAATCTGAGCTCATCTAGGCCAGGCTTGCCCTCATGGTAGTCAGCAAATCCCTCAAGAACAACCTCAGTAGTGCTGTCGTTTGAAACAAGCTTATAAGCGCCAGTACCAATGAAGTTGGTCTCAGTACCCCATGCTTCACCGGCTTCTTTGCAAGCCTTCTCTGGGTAGATAACAGCGTAGAACTGAGCCATAATTGCATTAAAGGTTGAATAAGGCTGAGTCAGTTTGATGTCAAAGTGACGGTCATCCTTAATAACAACACCAGAAAGTTCCTCTGTTGTGCCGGCAATGATGTCTTTAGCACCCTCGATGTATGCGTACGAGTCAATTGAGGTTGCCTTAGTAGCTGGCAAGAACATACGCGTCAAGGTGTATTTAACGTCAGAGGACTTAAGGGTCTCTCCGTTGTGGAACTTGATGCCATCCTTAAGCTCATATGAGTAGGTAAGACCATCATCAGAGACGGTAGGAAGGCCAGTTACCAGGTTTGGCTCAATTTCTTTTGTGTCTGGGTTAAGCACCAGCAAAGATTCTGCAACTGCCTCAGATACGCCAACAGAGCCAGAGGTCTTCTGAGTGTCAAAGGTTACCTTTGGATTATTTACACCAAAGCGTAATACTTTTTTATCAGAGTCTCCGCCAGCTGAACCGCCACAAGCAGAAAGTAGTGAAGCAGAACCGGCGGCAACGGCAGCCGCCAAAGATCCACGTAAGAATGTTTTACGGGAAAGATTAGTAATAACGTGCTCTTTCATAGGGCGCCTTCCGTTTGTGTCTTCAAAACATAAAGTTTAAATGTAGGAACTGGCTTCTTAATACCCAAATTAATTGTATGCAATACAGAAAAATGTTTCATGAGTGAAAAAACATTGTGAAGGAAGAGCTGTCAGGGTGGCATGAAGAACGTAAAAGCGATAAAGTCATAGACTCATTAAGGGTATACCTTTAACGTGAATTTAGATAGAAGTACTGACTGATAAGAGGGTTTTGTGGTTATTCCAGATATCGTAAAAGATGCATTCAATGATGTTCCAGATCTTCCTGCTTCTGAGCGTCCTCTTATCTGTGTGACTCCTCGCTGGATGCCTGAAGAAAATTTTTCTGATTCTGCTTCTGTCGGACAGATCCAATTTGACGCCATCCTTGCAGCTGGCGGCATTCCTATCATGGTGCCTTTGACTGATGACCTAGAGATTATTGCTCAGTTTGTTGAGATGTGTGACGGCTTCTGCCTTACCGGTGGTCATGATGTTGATCCGCGCAATTGGGGAGAAGAACCACGTGATCTTAATCGTCTGTGTCCTATAAGAGACAGGCTTGAGTTTGAGCTGGTAAAGCAGGTACTTGCTGCTGATAAACCTTTACTTGCTATTTGCCGTGGCCTTCAGCTTTTAAACGTTGTGCTGGGCGGTACGCTTGTACAAGATTTGCACACCCTTGAACCAACAGAAAATCATGTGTTCTGGACTCATTCAGCAAATTTGTACCATCCAGCTCATGCTGTTCATGTTCAAAAAGATTCTTTGCTGTACAACGCTCTGGGTAAGGTTGAAGACATTCAAGCAAACTCGTATCACGATGAGGCTCTGAAAAAGGTTTCCGCTGAGCTTAATGTAGTTGCGTATGCTTCAGACGGCATTATTGAAGGAGCCGAGGTCAAGGGCAAGACGTTTGCTCTAGGTGTACAGTGGCATCCAGAGTATGGATGGCATTACAGCAAGTCTGATTGCGAGCTTTGGAAATCCTTTGTTACAGCTTCACGAGCCTCACGGTCTTCTCGTTAATACATTGATACTCTAAACTGCGTTAACTATTTGGTTAGCGCAGTTTTTTGTAAGGGAGTTTTATGAGTGACGTTCTAGATAGATTTATTGCGTATTGCAAGGTTTCTTCTCAGTCTAATCCTCTGACGGCAGATGCCGTTCCTTCAACTGAGTCTCAGCACCAGATGGCTGAGGTTGTTGCGGCTGACCTTCGTGAGCTTGGCGCAGAGAATGTAGTTGTTGATGAGCACGCCTACGTGGTTGCTCACTGGCCGGCAAGCAAGGGTTTGGAGGACCTTCCAACTCTTGGTTTCTGCTGCCACATTGATACGGCTTGGCAGTCTTGGGGTAACCCCGTTCATCCTCAGGTTGTTACGTATGAGGGCGGCAAGCTAGTAGTTGGTTCTGATCGTGAGGGCAGAGAGGTCTATATCAGCCCTGAGACAAATCCTCAGCTTGAGCACATGGTTGGTTGGCAGCTTGTTACCACTGATGGCACGTCGTTGCTTGGCGGCGATGACAAAGCTGGCATTGCCATGCTGGTCAGCTTGCTTGCTCGCTACAAAGAGCATCCAGAGCTTAAGCACCCACGTATTGCACTTGCGTTTGTTCCTGATGAGGAGATTGGCCACGGCGCAGCTCTTCTGGACCTTGACGCTTTTGGTGCTGCGTATGGTTACACCATTGACGGTGGTCCCTTTGGCGAGTTCTGCTACGAGACCTTCAATGCCGCTGAGGTGTTTGTGCGTGCTCACGGACTTTCGGTTCACACGGGTACCGCAAAAGGCCAGATGATCAATGCATCCGAGGCAATTATGCGCTTCCACGAGTTGCTTCCACCTGCGGAACGTCCTGAGTTCACTGAGGGCTATGATGGCTTCTTCTATCTGGAGCGCGTCAACGGTGATTGCGAGTCTGCTCGCGCTGATTACATTATTCGAGACCATGACCAGGCAAAGGTTGAGCGCCGTAAGCAGTTGATGGTTGACGCTGCAGCGTATGTAAACAAGCAGATTGGCTCTGAGGTACTTTCCGTTGAGATTCACGATCAGTACCACAATCTTGCTGATATTGTTTTAAAGCCTGAGTATGCGCACTTAATCGAGAATGCTCGCACTGCATACGAGAAGG
>ERZ773069.361-NODE-361-length-31371-cov-89.145389_pt1 | contig 31371 bp, 27 predicted proteins | sample MGYA00580619_ERZ773069 | MGnify/ENA primary metagenome ERZ773069 (study PRJEB29015, sample SAMEA2738007) | human oral metagenome | biome: human oral; feature: human-associated habitat; material: dental | place: China | collected 2108 ...
AAACATGGCCTACAAAACAAGATGTTATTGAACAAACACCAGATCCTGCGGTACGCGAAATGATTCTTCGTATGGAACAAATCGGTTGCGACACTGTATTCGACCGTTTCGATAAACAACAACCTCAATGTGCGTTCGGTATTGCTGGCGTATGTTGTCGTATTTGTTTCATGGGTCCATGTAAAATTACGCCTAAGAGCCCTCGTGGAGTCTGTGGTGCCGATGCTGACCTTATCGTAGCTCGTAACATGACACGTGCTGCTGCTGGTGGTTTGACTCAACATGGTGCGCATGCTCGTGAAATTTTGATTTCTTTGAAAGCTGCCGCTAATGACCAATTGGATATTCCAATTATGGGCGAAGAAAAAATCCGTACTGTATGTAAAGCTTTCAACATCCCTGAAGAAGGTCGTTCCTTAAAAGAAGTGGCTAATGACTTGGCAGATGTTCTATTAGAAGATTTGAGCCGTGCATTGCCTGGCGAATATAAAACAATTACAGCGTTGGCTCCAGCTGAACGTCGCGAAGTTTGGAAAAACCTAGATATCTTGCCTATTTCCGCATACAATGAAGCATTTGATGCATATCATCGTACATGCGTGGGTACAGATGGCGACTGGGAAAGCAACATGAAACAATTCTTACGTTGTGGTCTTGCTTTCACATTTACAGGCGTAGTAGCAGCGGACATCGCAACAGACGCATTGTTCGGCCAAGGTGGTCGTCGTACATCCAAAGTTAACATTGGTGCCTTGAAAAAAGGGTATGTTAACATCGCTGTTCATGGTCACTTGCCAACATTAGTATCCCAAATTTGTACAATTGGTGCTTCTGAAGAGTATTTAGAAAAAGCAAAAGCTATCGGTGCTAAAGGTATCCAATTCTACGGTATTTGCTGCTCTGGTTTGTCCAGCATGTACCGTTATGAAAATGTTATTCCATTGTGTAATGCCATCGGTGCTGAACTCGTACTTGGTACAGGCGCTCTTGATTGCTGGGTTGCCGACGTTCAAGACGTTTACCCTGCTATCATGGACGTAGCACGTTGCTTCAACACAAAAGTTATTACTACATCTGATGCAGCTCGTTTACCAGGTGCAGAACACATCGGTTACAATCATCACCACACTAACTTGGCTGAAACAAAAGAATTGGCTCGCAAAATCTTGGATCGTGCTCTTGAAGCTCATGAATTGCGCAAAGGTATGCCTGTATTCATTCCGCCATACGAAATCACAGCAGAAGTTGGCTTCTCTCCAGAATCCACTGTTAAACATTATGGTTCCTTCAAACCATTGGCAGAGGCTTTAAAATCTGGTAAAGTTCGTGGTATCGTAAACGTAGTAGGTTGTTCCAATCCTCGTGTTATCTACGAAAAAGCAACTGTAGATATTGTTGATACACTTATCAAAAATGGCTGTATCATCTTAACAAATGGTTGTGCGTCTTTCCCATTGATGAAACTTGGTTACTGTAATACAGATGCTATTAAGAAATGTAGCCCTGCATTGCAAGAGTTCTTGGGCGATGATCAACCGCCAGTATGGCATGTTGGCGAATGTGTAGATAATGCACGTTCCTCCGGTATCTTCGGTGGTATTGCGGCTGAACTTGGCCTTAACTTGCCACAATTGCCATTCGCAATGTCTAGCCCTGAATGGTCCAACGAAAAAGGTATCGATGCATCCCTTGGTTTCCGCCTCATGGGTATCAACTCCTACCACTGCGTTGAACCACCTACACAAGGCTCTGATGCTGTTACAAAATGGTTGAAAGAAGACACTAAAGACATCCTAGGTTCTGTTATGTATGTAAATACAGACCCTGCTAAAGTTGCTGAAAAAATCTTAGCAGATATCGATGAAAAACGTACTGCTTTAGGCTGGGTAGAAGTAAAATAATATAAATAAAAGACCCTCTCCATAATCCTCCACCGCCCAGATCTGTTCCTTCGGAACAGGGGCAAAGTCGGATTCTGAAGAGGGTCTTTAACTAATAATTATTTATGAAAGAATAAAAGCGTCAGGTAGGCCTGACGCTTCATTGTAATTTCCATAGTTGTCTCTATCTTAAGTTTACTTAAATAAACTTAAGAAACGCCTAACGTAATAAGTACTGGTAATACTTACACGTTAGGCACATCTTATTTCCCCAATTTTTAGATGAGCCTAACGCTCGCACACGTCAATGACTCTCTTTATGTTTATAGTATACCTCAATAATAACATAAAAACAACATAGGTATATAGTAACTTATAGTACAATAGTTTCTCCATCCTCAGGGACTGCTACATGGCTTTCGATATTGGTGCCTTTGATAAATTTGTGCACATCCTTACGGCTTGTTGCTGTATGATTAACTGTATCCATATGAACAGCGATGATTTTAGCCTCTGGTTTGCGGACTACCATGCGGCCAATATCTTTTGTACCCATAATAATACTATCTTCAAAGCCCAAAATTTGAGCATATCCTGTATTCATAATAATAACATTAGGGTCGAAGCGAAGAAGTGCCTTCTCTACATCGCTTGTCCATACTGTATCGCCTACAAGGTACACAGTTGGTTCGCCTTCTGCTTCAAAAATAACGCCCATTGCATCGCCTGCTAATGGTGCGAGAACTGGATTTGCATACATTTCTACAGTGCCGTGTGAGCCACCTGTTTTTCTTAATGTGATACCATTAAACTCAAGACTTTCAAAAATGATGCGTACATCATTAAAACCTTGTGAAGTAATAAGTTCTTTGTCTGCTGTATTTTGCACAAAAATAGGAAGTGACTTTGGAATAGAGTTAATTGCCGTGTCATCCCAATGATCGAGATGTGTGTGTGTAACTACTACTGCAGTTACATTGCTTAATAGATTGTCCATTGATACAGGTAAATCAACCATAGGCATTCTTTGTTGATAGTTAAATGTTCCTTCAAAGCCAGGATAAGTATCTTTTGGTGCTAAGAATGGATCAATAAGAAATGTTGTACTTTTTATTGTTAATTTTCCTGTTGCATTTCGAATGTGAGTATATTGTGTCATAGGTATCTCCTTAATTGAATTATTGTCGATTTGATTGAATAGATTACTATTTGTAATCTCTAGAACTAGTATACCTTGTTTTGTTATACTAGTCTTAACAATAATTGACATATTGTTTATTAATAGACACACTGTATAAAAATGTCTATGTTGGAGGTTATATGATAACTCGAAAAGAAATGACACGTATGTTGTTAAAAGAAGGATTGCTTAGTTGTTTAGAAAACAATTCTTTTGAGTCTGTAACAGTAACATCGTTGTGCAAAGCTTCGGGGATAACCCGTTCTACTTTTTATTTACACTATAGTAATATCATTGAAATTATTGATGATTTAGTGGATGATGCAATTGCTTATTCAAAGCCGGGAATGGTAGATAACAACAATTTACAAACTATAGCTAACACCTTATCAGCGGCTTCTAATTTTGTGTCATTGAGAGAAGCATACGATTCTATTTTTGATAGATTGCCCTTATGTCAGCGTATTATACGACATAAAAAGTATTTACCTTTATTTTTAGATGAACAAATTTCAGAATATGTATTACAACGCATTATAGGACGTGAAAAAGATCGACAAGGGCTCGTTGTGGCAGAAGCCCTTGGGGTTTCATTTGATGTAGGGGTATCCGTTTTTGTATTTTTAGTACACGGTCTATATGCTGTTAATAAACAATATAAATGGTCTCAGAGCAATGAGTGGTTAGAAGCTCAGAAAATTATTTTTGAACTCGTTTATCGTGGGTTACAAAGAAAATAAGCATATAAGGTTTTCACATAGTTTCTGTTTCGAACGCATAAATTCATGGGCGACCGTAATTGCTGTAATAGAAAATATAATTCACCATGTAGATAATCTAATTCACATCTAATTTCTAATGAAATAACCCCCTCAGAGAGTCCGACTTTGCTAGGCCAAGGTTTAGCCGCAGGCCGTTGTGTTTGTTTAGAATGCATAAATGAAGGCGTAAAATTGAAGATTGTAGACCTTTAGTGGTGGTAATAGAAATATAATTTACCTGTTTTATTTATCTATTTTAATTCTAAATTCAAATAAAAGAACACCCTCAAATCATCCGACTTTACTAGGTCGAGGCCCTTGGCCGAAGACCGTTAAAGTAGCTGGAGGATGATTGAGAGTGTTCTTTTATTACTGGGGTTAGTAGGTAAATTATATTTCTAAGTACCTAAACATGACAGGTAATCTTCAATTTTGCGCCATGAATTTATACGTTCATGTTTGCCCCTTTTCGCACATAGAACCAGAAGCAAACCGCAACTGTTACGATGTTGAATGCTAATAGTACTGCGAATGCAGGGTGAATGTTGCCGAATGTGGAGTATACGAAACCGAAGATTTTAGGTGTAATGAATGCACCGTATGCAGCTACAGCAGCTACGAAACCTGTGATTAAAGAGGATAACAACGGATTGCCAAATACGTGAGGAATCATACGGAATGTAGCACCTGTTGCAAAGCCGCAGCATACGAATGTCAATACGGACATGGCGAAGAAGAATGGGAAGTTATGAATGTCAACGCCAACTGCGATGAGTGCAGTTGTAATACATAAGCCGATAAGGCTGATGAAAGTAACTTTTGTACCGCTGTTGATCTTATCAGATAACCAACCGCCTACAGGACGAAGTGCACCTGCAACAAGTGGACCAACGAATGCGATGGATGCGAATGGAATTTCAGGGAATTCTTTACCTACCAAGAGACCAAGTGCTGCTGCGTAACCGGAGAAAGCACCGAAGGAACATGTGTAAAGTAATGTAAGAGCCCAAGTGTGTTTGTTGCCGAAGATTTGTACAAGGTTTTTAGGATTTGGTTTTTCCAATGGTAAGTTATCCATGAAACGCGTCATAAGTGCAAGGATAATTACGAGTGGCACAACCCACATGAAAGCCGCATTGGCAAGGTATACTGCGTTGCCTTTAATAATAGCAGGTGTTACGCCAAAGACATTACCAAGTGCAGCGGAACCCATAGCAAATGGAGCTAAGAAATAGATTACGGAAATGCCAAGGTTACCAACACCACCATTGATGCCAAGGGCTGTACCTTTTTCGGATTTTGGGAAGAAGTTGCCAATGTACGCCATGGAGGACGAGAAGTTAGCACCCGCTAAACCGATGAGGGCTGTTAAAATCATAAATGTCGTATAAGAAGTTGTTGTATCTTGCACTGCAAAGCCGAGCCATACAACAGGAACTAATAAAATAAGTGTGGATACAAAGGTCCAGTTCTTACCGCCCATAAGTGCAGGCATATATGTGTAGACAAAACGCAATGTAGCACCTACAAGGCCTGGTAAGGCTGCGAGTGTAAATAATTGTTCAGTAGTAAAGTTAAAACCTGCGCCATTTAATTGCGCTGCAATGGTGGCCCATAGATACCATACGCAAAAGGCTAAGGTTAAGGCAATAGTGGATATTACCAAGTTTTGTTTGGCGATTTTTTTACCAAACTTTTCCCAAAATTCGGGGTTTTCTGGTTGCCAGTTCGCAACAATCTCTTTGCGACTTGCACCTACTTGAGGCATTTTCAGTTCTGACATGAGAGCTCTCCTTTAACTAAAACACATGTGATAAAAAGTAAATCTTTTTCACACAAATATGTGGCACATCTCCTTAAAAGGTCTTGTAAAATGTGGTACTATAATAATAGAGAGTGTGCCTAAAATCACACCATTATTATATAAGACAGAATATAATGTGAATGTGACGAAAAACACACTTATATGAGAATTAATCGGTTATAATAGGGATTATATACGTAAAGTATATAGTATATGTGCCTTTTGTGCATGGCTGATTGTGAAAGCTACTTTCACAATCAATATGGACAAATGACACTGAAAGATGCACGGTGATAGTATGGAACAGGAGTTAATTAACCAGTTACTTGCATTGCCAGGAGAAACAATTCACCTTGAAAAAGGCGAGTTTTTGTTTCACGAAGGTGATATAGCAGATCATTTTTTTATTGTCCGCGAAGGACGACTTAGTATTAAGAAATTTGAGGTAAGTGGTCATATTTTTGCTCATCGGTTGGTGGGGCCAAATAATGTGCTTGGTGAAATTCCTTTGTACGAGACGAACATCCGGACTTACGTGTTCAATGCGATTGCACGTGAAAAATGCTCGGTATATTCCATCCGTTATGATGTTTTGGAACCAGCCATTGCAAAGGACCATTCACTGGCCATTGCAATGATGAAAATCTATACACTTCATATGCGGCGACAACAAGCAAAATACAGAGACTTGTTGTTGTATGGCAAAAAAGGTGCATTCTATTCGACACTATTGCGTTTAGCTAATAGCTATGGTATTCAACGTGATGACGGTATCTATATAGACATCGCATTAACAAATCAAGAGTTAGCTGAATTTGCTGCCACATCTCGGGAAAGTTTAAACCGCATGCTCAGTGAGTTACGAAAATTAGGCTATGTAGCCTATGATAAACACCATCTGGTAATCTGTGACTTAGATGCATTAATCGGATTACTCGATTTAGATAGCGACACGATCGACCCTAATATCAGTAATATCGAATAATTGTGGATATTCTCCCTTGTTGTTGGCATTGCTAACGCAAGGGCTTTTTTGTAGTTTTAAGGAGGACACGAGATGAGTTTATTGTCTCAGAAATTCAAGTTTCTTCGCAAGAAGGACGTATCTCCAAGCGGTCACCAAATCACAGAAGAAGGCGGTCGCGAATGGGAAAATTTTTATCGTGACCGTTGGTCCTACGATAAAGTAGTCCGCACAACACATGGCGTAAACTGTACAGGTTCTTGTAGCTGGAACATTTACGTTAAAAATGGCGTTGTAGCCTGGGAAAACCAAGCAACAGATTATCCGGAAACACCGGATGATATGCCGGACTATGAACCACGTGGGTGCCCTCGTGGTGCGACCTTTTCTTGGTATTTATACAGCCCATTGCGCGTAAAATATCCATATGTACGCGGCGAATTGGCTGAGCTTTGGAGAGAAGCTAAGAAAACAGCTAAAAATCCTATCGAAGCATGGAAATCTATCGTAGAAGACCCTGAAAAGGCGAAAAAATATAAATCTGCCCGTGGTATGGGTGGCTTTGTGCGTTCCACATGGGACGAAGCGACAGAAATCACTGCAGCATCTTTACTATATACAGCAAAAACATACGGCCCTGACCGCAACGCAGGCTTCTCTGTAATTCCAGCGATGTCCATGTTGTCCTATGCAGCAGGTGCTCGTTTCCTTAACCTTATGGGCGGTACACCATTGTCCTTCTATGACTGGTATGCCGATTTGCCACCATCCAGTCCACAAGTTTGGGGTGAACAAACTGATACACCTGAATCTGGTGACTGGTACAATGCTGGCTACATCATGACTTGGGGTTCCAACGTACCGTTGACACGTACACCTGACGCTCACTTCTTGACAGAAGTTCGTTACAAAGGTACTAAGGTTGTATCCGTATCCCCTGACTATGCGGAATCTACAACTTCTTCCGATGCATGGCTCAATGTGAAAGCCGGCACTGATGCGGCTCTTGCTATGGCAATGGGTCACGTAATCTTAAAAGAATACTACATCGACAAGGAAACTCCATACTTCAAAGAGTATGCGAAAGAGTTTACCGATATGCCATTCCTTGTACGCGTTGAAGACATCAACGGCGCAGTACAACCAGGCCGTTTCTTAAATGCTAAGGATTTAGGCAGCAAAGAAGACGGTGCTGATTTCCAAACTGTATTGATTGATGAAACAACACACGAAATCGTTGTACCAAACGGTACAATGGGTGATCGTCATACACATCCTGAAAAGTGGAACTTGCGCCTTGAAAACCGCAATACAGGGGCTAAAATTGATCCTCGCTTATCCGTGTTTGATCAACGTGAAGATGTGACTATTGTTAAGTTGCCATACTTTGGTGATGAAGAGCACGAAGGTGTTATTGAACGTGCTATTCCAACTATTACAGTACAAACTGTAGACGGTCCTGTAAAAGTAACTACAGTATATGACCTCATTCTTGCTAACTATGGTATCGACCGTGGTATCGGCGGTGAAGTAGCGAAAGCTTACACTGATGACACTCCATACACACCTACATGGCAAGAAAAAATTACTGGCGTAAAGGCAGATATCGCGATTGCTACAGCTCGTGAATTCGCAGATAATGCAGAAAAAACTAAAGGTCGCTCCATGATTATCATGGGCGGTGGTATTAACCACTGGTACCATGCGGATATCATTTACCGTACTATCTTGAACCTTATCATGTTCTGTGGTACAGAAGGTGTTAACGGCGGTGGCTGGGCTCACTATGTAGGTCAAGAAAAACTTCGTCCTGTTGAAGGTTGGGGCGGTATCATGACAGCTAACGACTGGAGCAAAGCTCCTCGCTTGCAAAATGGTACATCTTGGTTTTACTTTGCTACAGAACAATACCGTTCTGACTGCATTGACTTGGCAGACCGTGTATCTAAATTAGCTAAGCCTCGTTACCGTCACCCTGGTGACTACAACGTATTGGCAGCTCGTTTAGGCTGGTTGCCATCGTACCCTACTTTCAATAAAGGCAGCCAAGAATTGATTAACGATGCTCGTACAGCAGGTGCTGGTACAGAAGCAGAGATTAACCAATATGTGGCGCAAGCATTGAAAAATAAAGAATTACAATTCTGCGTAGAAGATCCAGCGGCTAAAGAAAACCACCCACGCAACTTGTTTGTATGGCGTGCGAACCTTATCGGTTCTTCCTCTAAAGGCCATGAATACTTCTTGAAACACTTACTTGGTACAAAACATGGTGTTCTCGAAGATGATGACGCATCAGTAAAACCAGAAGAAATCAAATGGCGCGAAGCAGATGAAGCTGGTAAGCTTGACCTCTTAATCGACATCGATTTCCGGATGGCTTCTACAGGTTTGTATTCTGATATCGTGTTCCCAGCGGCTACATGGTATGAAAAAGAAGACTTGTCTTCTACAGATATGCATCCATATGTGCACGTATTCCAAGCGGCTGTTGATTGCGCATGGGAAACTAAATCTGACTGGGATACATTCCGTACCCTTGCTGAAACAGTATCTCGTGTAGCGAAAGAGTCTGGCTTCACAGAATACGAAGATATCGTAGCGTTACCTCTTGGTCATGATAGCCCAGGTGAAGTGGCTCAACCAGAAGGTAAGGTCCTCGACTGGAGCAAAGGTGAATGTGAGCCAATTCCAGGCAAAACAATGCCAAACCTTGTTCATGTAAAACGCGACTACAGTAAAATCTTTGAAAAATACATTGCATTGGGACCTAATATTGAAAACAAAATGGGTGCTCATGGCATGGCATGGGACGTATCTGATGAATATCAAACATTGTATGATCAAAATGGTATCATCGATAATCCAGAATTTATTTCTCATGGCCGTCCTAGCATTTACGAATGTAAGGAAGCTTGTAATGCTGTATTGACATTGTCTTCTTGTACAAACGGTAAATTGGCTGTTCGCTCTTGGAAAGCAATGGAAGAAAAAACAGGCCTTTCTGGTCTTGAAAAGAACGCAAAAGGTCGTGAACAAGAAAAAATTACCTTCGATGACATGGTTCGTCAACCACGCTTCATCATTAGCTCTGTAACAAGTACTGGTAAGAACGATAAAAAACGTCGTTATTCTCCATTTACTACATCTACAGAAGATAAGGTACCATTCCGTACTGTAACAGGTCGTCAATCCTTCTATTGCGATCATGAAATGATGCGCGATTACGGTGAAGCTATGGCATTGTACAAACCGGTATTGTCCTATAAACCAGTACAAGGTGACTACAAACAAGAAGGTATTCCTGAAATCACATTGAAATACTTAACACCACATCATAAGTGGTCTACACATAGTATGTATTTCGATAGCCAACAAATGTTGACATTGTTCCGCGGTGGTCAAACAATTTGGCTCAACGAAGACGATGCAGCAGAAATCGACGTTAAGGATAATGATTGGGTAGAAGCTTTCAATAAAAACGGTATCGTTGCAGCTCGTGCTGTAGTTTCCCCACGTATTCCTCGCGGTATTTCCTATATGCACCATTCCCAAGACCGTCACATCAACGTTCCTGGTGCGAAAGTTAAGAAACAACGCGGTGGTACGCATAATGCACCAACTCATATTCACATGAAACCGACACACATGATCGGCGGTTATGGCCAATTGAGCTATGGCTTTAACTACTATGGCCCAACTGGTAACCAACGTGATATGACAATTGTGGCTCGTAAATTGAAGGAGGTGGATTGGCTTGAAGATTAAAGCTCAAGTATCCATGGTCCTAAATTTGGACAAGTGTTTAGGCTGTCATACATGCTCTATTACTTGTAAAAATACATGGACGAACCGCGAAGGCGCGGAATATATGTACTTTAATAACGTGGAAACTCGCCCAGGCGTAGGTTACCCACGTCATTGGGAAGACCAAGAAAAATGGAAAGGTGGCTGGACATTAGATAACTCCGGTAAATTAGCTCTTTCTACAGGTTCTAAAACCAATCGTTTGATGAAATTATTCTTCCATCCTGAACAACCAGAATTGAAGGATTACTTCGAACCTTGGACTTACGACTATGAAACATTGATTCATGGTGGTCGTAAAAACAACCAACCAGTTGCTCGTCCTCGTTCCCTTGTAACGAAACAAAAAATGGAAGTTACTTGGGGCCCTAACTGGGATGACGATTTGGCTGGTGGTCAACATGCTCGCTCTGATGTGAACTTAACTAAGATGGGCCAAGATATCGTATTTGACTACGAAGAAGTATTCATGCGTTATTTGCCTCGTCTTTGTAACCACTGCTTGAACCCTGCATGTGTAGCTGCATGTCCATCCGGCGCGATTTATAAACGCGACGAAGATGGTGTGGTTCTCGTATCTCAAGATGTATGCCGCGGTTGGAGACATTGTGTTCCATCTTGTCCATACAAAAAAATCTTCTATAACTGGGAAACTAATAAAGCTGAAAAATGCGTATTCTGTTACCCACGTTTGGAAAATGGTTTGCCTCAAATTTGTGCTGAAACTTGTGTAGGTCGTATGCGCTATGTTGGCGTCGTATTCTACGACATGGACAAAGTAGAAGCTATGGCAGCTACAAAAAATGAACAAGATATTTACGAAAATACATTAGATTTGATTTTGGATCCGCATGATCCAGAGGTTATTAAAGCGGCTCGTGCTGAAGGTATCTCTGAAGCATGGATTAAAGCAGCTCAAAAATCTCCTGTATACAAACTTGTAAAAGAGTGGGGCGTGGCATTGCCATTGCATCCTGAGTATCGCACATTGCCAATGGTTTGGTATGTACCACCACTCAGCCCAATCTTGCAACGTGTAACATCTGATGTATACTTGCCAGATGCACATGAAATGCGCGTACCTGTACAATACCTTGCTAACTTGTTTACAGCAGGTAATACAGAAATTTTAGCTCGTACATTGCAACGTGTTCTCGACATGCGTGAATACATGCGTCGTCGTGAAACAGGTGACGGTCCTATCGATCACAATGTGGAGTTAACAGAAGATCAAATGTACGGTATGTACAAATTGTTGGCATTGTCCAAATATAATGATCGCTTTGTTATCCCAGCTGATGTGAAAGTATCTCGTGAAGGTCGCTTAGAAATGCAACAAAATCGCGGCTTTGCTTGCCCAACAGGGGGATGTCAATAATGAAGGATGCTCAGAAAATCGCTCTTATTGCGTCATTTCTGCTACGCTATCCTGATGAACAATGGTATAACGAATTACCTGAATGGAGAGAGGACGCCCAATCCGTTGGGCATCCTCAACTTCGCCAAGGTTTATTAGAATTCTTCGACTATGTAGAGGAATCCGATAAAAAAGGATTCGAAGACCAATATGTTCGTACCTTTGATTTTAGTCAAAATACAACGATGTATTTATCGACCTATGAATTGCAAGGTACTGGGGAACAAGCAGAAGAACTCGTTAAATTTAAAGCGTTCTTCCTAGAAAACGACTATGATTTGCCAAAAGAAATGCCAGATTATATTCCAGCACTTCTTGAATTATGTGCCGTTATCGATGATGAAAAAGCAAAAGAAATTTACGACTATTGTAAGCCAAAATTGGAATACATTAGAGAACGCTTCATTGAGGCTAAATTGCCTTATGCATTCTTGTTTGATATTATCTTGTCTGTTGCAAATGGATTGGAGGACGGTGCACGATGAATCTATTCCTTTGGGGCGCTTTGCCTTACATCGCTTTCACCTTCTTAATCGTAGGTACTTTGGTTCGTTTCTTCTACTTTGAAAGAAATTGGACTACAAAATCGAGTGAATTTTTAGAGAAAAAACAATTGCGCATTGCTAATCCACTATTCCACTTTGGCTTGCTATGCGTTATCGGTGGTCACGTAGTAGGTGTGTTAATCCCTAAAACTTGGACTGCTGCAATCGGTATTAATGACCATATGTACCATCAAGGTGCGTTATACATGGGTGCTGTAGCGGGTATTATCTTCATCGTAGGCTTCTTGCTTTTGATGAAACGTCGCTTTACTGTGCCTGCTATGAAAGTTAACACATCTGGTCTTGATAAATGGTTATACTTGTTCTTAACATTAGCTATTTTCAGTGGTATGGCTGGTACATTACTTAATGCATCTGGTTTCTTTGATTACCGCGTATCTATCGGCCCTTGGTTCCGTAGCCTAATCTCCTTTATGCCGGATCCATCCTTAATGGAAGGCGTACCATTCATGTTTAAATTCCACATGTTAGCGTGGATGGTGGTAGCTATTATCTTCCCATTCAGCCGTTTGGTACACTGCTTGAGTGTTCCACTCAACTACTTAGCACGTCCGTTCATTGTATATCGTAAACGAGATCGTGTTTAATTGAATACTCGATAGTTCGTATCGGTTATGTCCGATATACTATTACTTAGAATGGTCCTCGTGGTTGTGAAAGCTTGCGCTTTTATGACTATGAGGGCCTTTATTATTGCTGTGATTTTATCTGTTATTTTAGATTCTTTTATATAAGATTCTAGTATTCTGATTATATGAGTAATATTCATATTTTTATGTGAGATTGGTATGCATTTTCACTTTACTATGAGAATGAAAATTGATATTATCTTATGTGGAATTATTTAACATCATATATATTTAACTGTGAGGAGTCTCGGTAATGGCAGAAGTAGTGAAGAAACAATTTAAGAGTAAGTACCATATTCTTATTTGGATTGCTGTGTTAGCACTCATCTTAATGGGAATGGTAGAATATGGGTATGTGACTGGCGGCAGACCATTTGGTAACTGGAAGGTTCATTTAGGTTTAATTCCCTATGCTGCATGGCTTGTATTAACCTACATTGCAACGAAGCCAAAATGGTTTATCAAACGATACAATCCAAAAGAAATGTTTGAAGTGCATCGTATTGTAGGTATTGTTTGCGTTGTTTTAGTCTGTGCTCACTGGTATGTATATTTCTTGAAAGCAGTGAATTCATTCTTAGGTTTTTGGGGCGGTTATATCTCCCTTGGAGCCATGTTTATTGCTCTTATCTTTGGTGTACTATACTTAACACCTTGGATTGGCAATATGGCAAAATCCGTATCTCGTAAGAAAGCGATTTGGATTCATCGTTTAAATCTCATTGCTCTTATTGCAGCAAATATTCATGTTCATGGTTTTGGTCGTTTGTCCAAAATGGTACCATTCTTACCTGTATTTGATGTATTAACATATGCATTGGTTATTTATTATGTCTATTGGATGATTAAACAAAAACAATACTAAGAATGTAGTATATATTTTTTATAAATAGAAGCTCTCATCTATTTTTGAGATGAGAGCTTTTTTTCGTGTCTATCCTATCTCTTATTAGTGCATAAGAGATAGTTTTTTTTGTGTGTTTAGGATACAATAGATAGGTAAGTTAGCCTACATTATGTAGGTAAATATATTCTGAATAATGTATTTTAATTAATTGCTTGAAGGCTGTATGGATATTTCATGGAAGCGTATCATCTATTTGATTTGCGCTATACAAGTCGGTGCGGGTATTACTATTATCGGCGTATTATCATTTATACCTTTATATTTGGTAGATCTAGGGCTGACCAATCAAGGTGAGGCTGCTATGTGGGCTGGTCTTGTATCTGGTGTAACACCTTGTATGGTGGCCTTGAGTGCGCCATTTTGGTCTCGGAAAGCCAATGAACTAGGACCTCGGCGTGTGATGATGTTCATCCTTGCCACCCTGATGCTAGCTGTAGGGGCTGCTGGCTTTGCACAAACGCCGAGTCAGCTGTTAGTGTTGCGTACCTTACAAGGCTTAGTGGGTGGTTTTGTACCCATTGGACTTGGTATCATTGTATTAATCACACCAGAGGAACGCGTACCATGGGCGATGGGATTGTACCAAGCATCGATGGTGATGGGTCTTGTTTTTGGCCCTCTTATGGGTGGTCTTGCTGCCGATTTATTAGGCTATCGCGCTCCGTTCTTTATGTTTTCTATCTTATCAGGCTTGTGCTTGTTAGGTGTGTACCTACTCATGCCTAATCTACAGCATACGCATAAGGTAGATAGTAATGAGTCCCAATGGTCATTAATTAAATCATTTCTTGCTATCCCACGTGTACGATTGCTCGTGGTTATGCAATTTTTATGTAATTTTGGTATTACCGGTATAGGACCTATATTGCCACTCTACATTAAACACTATATGCAAGTAAATGATGATTTTGTGGCTACCATTGTAGGTGTTATTATCTTTGGAGCCGGTCTGTTTAGTGCACTAGCATCGATTTCAATCGGTCGCATTACTAAATGGATGTCTATGCCGAATATATTATTGACGGCCACCTGTGGTGTAGGCGGATTTTTTATCCTCCAATATCTTATGCCAAATGTGTGGGGCTTAGGTATATTTAGAACCATTGCAGGATTCTTTATGGGCTTTATTACGCCTATAGCGAATACCTTGATTTCAAAGGCTGTTCCCAAAGAGCGGCGAAGTATTGTCTTTGGCGCTGTATCTAGTGTAGCCATGATGGGCAATGTGTTAGGCCCTATGATTAGTGGTATGATCGCTAATTGGTTTGGTTACGGCATGGTATTTTGGAGTACTGCTAGTATCTTTTTTATAGCCGCTATATTTGTGTGGCGTAGCCTGTTGCGAGAGAGTATCTAGCCTTGGCGTTCCATTGATCATACGTGAAAAGCGTAGCTTTCATCTAACACCTGTTTGTGTTTATATGGATAGCATTATTAGAATGCCATCATAGACGAGTTTTATGCCATATATGATTAATACGGTACCGCACACGCGATTGATCCATACGAGATGGGATATTTTAATTTTCTTAGCTAGTACATACATGGTTCCAGCAAGGAATCCAAACCAAATCGGTGTCATCGCGAGGAATCCAAAGAAGAAGTGATATATGCTTTCTGCAGGAATATTAGCGCGAAAGGCGCCGAGCATCATGGAGGCATCGATGATGGCCTGTGGATTACCCCATGTAACGAGAAGTGCCATCAACAGAATATTTTTGATGGGGATATTCGTATCAACCTTTTTGAGTGAAGGTGTAGTTTTAAATGTTTTGTATCCTATGTAGGCTACGAGTAAGCCGCCTGTAATGAGAATAATCAGGTTAAAGACTGGCCATGATTCGAGGAGGGCCCCAATGCCGTAAAAGGCTGCCGTACTCAAGGTCATATCGAATAGCCCAATAATAGTGATGGTTAACAGGATACGTGGCAATGGTTGGACGAGGGCCGTATTAATGATAAATAGATTTTGCATCCCAATCGGTGCAAACGTGGCGAGACCTACTAATAAACCTTGCAGGAAATACATAGATAATCCTCCTTTCTTGATGGATGATACGTTTAGGTAAATTTGATACATATAATAAAAGAATAGACTCCTGTGTAGTGTTATAAAGTACTACATAGAAATCTATTCTGTATTAAACGAAGCTTTATTCTATTTTACCATAAACCGATAACATGTTGCATCCCTAGGCTGACGAGGGCGATGCAAATCCAGCATGCAGCGCCTAATGCAAGGGCACTACCACCAGATTTGATAAGCTTAACAAGATTTGTATTAAGCCCAATAGCAACCATGGCCATGGTGATAAAGTATTTAGAAATAGTTTTGAATATGTCTAAGAAGTGAATGTCTACATTTGCGTAGGACAATACAGTTGTAATGAGAGAACAAATGACAAAGTAAAGAACGAATTTAGGGAAGATAGCTGCAATATTAACAGATTCAGCGTTATCGCTTGCCTTAGCCGCTTGTTTTGCTTTGTACACTTGGTAACTAGCGAGGCCTAAACAAATAGGGATGATTGCCAATGTACGAGTCAATTTAACGATGGTTGCATATTCAAGGACTTGTGTACCCGTGCCCTTCATGCTATCCCAAACAGCAGCAGTAGCTGTTACGGATGAGGTATCGTTAACGGCTGTGCCCGCAAAGAGGCCAAAGCCCATGTTAGACAACCCGATAGCATCGCCAAGAGGTGGAAACACGAATGCAGCAACTACGTTGAAGAAGAATACAACGGAAATAGCTTGTGCAATATCTTGATCGCTAGCTTTCACAACAGGCGCTGCTGCAGCAATGGCACTACCACCACAGATGGAAGAACCAACACCAATCAAAACGGCTGTGTTAGAGTCGATATGCGTGGCTTTGAATATGATGAAAGAAACGATAAGCGATGTGGCAATGGTTGAGATGATAACTGGTAAGGAAACCCAACCTACATGCAATACTTGGGTGATGTTAAGACCAAAGCCGAGAAGGATAACGGCCCATTGTAGGATTTTTTTAGATGTAAATCCGATGCCGGCGCCCGTTTTTTCTCGTTTCCAAGATGTGAATAAAGAACCAATAATAATACCTAGGATAATAGCGAAGATTGGACTGCCAATAAAATGAAAATGCTGTCCTAATAGCCAACATGGAATGGCCAGGATTGCACAGAGCAATATGCCTGGCAGTGTTTTTGCATTGATACCCATTATAAAACCTCCTAACTGTACCTACTTGGTACATACATCGCTGTGGTATCGCGCAGGATGTATAAATAAACTACGACTTAATAGTAACATAATCGGGGGAATTAATCGAGGGGGGATTCTCAATAAAGTATCTTGTATACATGGCTTATAGTATTGTATCTTATGGTGAAAGTTTTATATAATCTTAAACGGGATAATTATACTTAATGAAATATGATTCCTAGTAAAATATGTAGAGAACATCAACATGTCTCATAAAATATGCGAGGTGCATTATGATTGATATTAATGGTATCATTGAAAAAAATAAAGAATATGTAGCTAAACATCCTGAGCTTGCTCAAAAGGGTTTAACTAGTCATCCTACAAAGAAATTAGCTATTGTAACATGTATGGATACGCGTTTAGTGGGGATGCTCGAAGAATCCTTAGGATTTGATCGCGGCGAAGTTATCACCATTAAGACGGCCGGCAATAGTGTAACGCAACCGATTGATAACATTGTTCAAAGCTTGCTTGTGTCTACATATGGCATGGGCATCGAAGATGTAATCGTCATCGGTCATGAAAATTGTGGTATGATTGATTTTTCCGCAGAACAATTTATGGAATCCATGAAAGCCAAAGGCATCAATGAAGATGCTATTCGCATGATTGAACCAGGTCTTATCGATTGGATGGACCGTTTCCACATTTCTGAAGAAAACGTACGCTATACAGTTAAATTCTTGCGTCAACATCCATTATTCCCAAGAGGCATGGGATTCTACGGGGGGATGATGGATCCTGATACAGGGGAATTCCGCTATATTGAGGTTTAATTATTTACTCGATGGGGCCCCTATTATAACTCTACATTTAGGTTAGCAAGAGCCGCTCATACTCTCTCGCTCCACCGGCCGGGTCTGTTTCTTCGAAACAGGGCCAAAGTCGCTGCGAGAGTATGAGCGGCTCTTGCTATAGGTAAAAATTGTTAACCTGTGTAGATTGTATACAGTTGACTGTTCTGTTTGTAAGTTTTATACTGTAATTAAATTGTCAACTAATTATATATGCATAGTTGTTAATATTGATTCGATATGGTAAAGAGGTGCTCGTATGAGACAGTTAGGTGTTTCTATTATTGGTACGGATACGGATGTAGGTAAGACGTTTGTCACAGGTTTGCTTGGGGCGTTAGCAGTGGACGATGGTTTTGTTGTGGGCATGGTTAAGCCTGTGTCGTCTAGTGCGGTTCCGTTTTCTCAATGCGGAACGATGGATGAAGATGAAATATGCATGGGTCTTGAAAGTAAGGATGCTACCTATTTGATGCAGTCTGTAGGTATTCCTGAGTCGCGTCGTCGCGAGGTGAATCCGATTGCATTGGCTGGGGATTATTCACCGCGTTTGGCCGCAGAGTTGGCCGGTGTGGACATCGATTATTCAGAGATTGTCAATCATGTGAAAAGGGTCGTAGATCAACACGATATTACATTTGTAGAAGGGGCTGGCGGCATTACAACGCCTCTTACTAAGGATATTACGTTTACAAATCTTATGACGGATATTGCATATCCTGCCATATTGGTTGCTGATGGGCGTCTAGGTTCTATCAATCGCGTTGTGTTAACGTATGAGTATGCAAAACAGCATCATATTGATGTAAAAGGCATCATTGTAAATGATACGACTGTGGTGGATCCATTCTTATTAAAGACGAATATTGAGGATATGGAACGATATACCGGTGTTCCTGTGCTCGGTGTGCTTCCTCCATATCAAGGACCTGATCAAGCGCACATCAAGCTTGGTTGGGGCCGTTCGTTCTTAGATTCAGCTAAGACGTGGCAAACTGTATGGGGCATTTAGTGAAAGCTCTATATACAAGCAATCTGGAATTAAGTAGATAGTATAGATATAGAATCTTAAGTATGAGGTGTTATGATGGCAGAGAAACAACTTTCACAAATTGCACAATGGGACCACGAATTCGTATGGCACCCATTTACACAAATGCAAGACTGGTTAGCACAAGAACCTGTAGTTATCGAACGCGGTGAAGGCGTGTATTTGATTGATGACAAGGGTAAAAAGTATTATGATGGTGTATCATCCCTGTGGGTTAATATTCACGGCCATAATCACCCTGTGCTTAATCAAGCGTTGAAGGACCAAGTTGATAAGATTGCACATAGTACATTGCTCGGATTGGTGAGCCCTCCATCAGCACAGTTGTGTAAAGAATTAGTTGAATTGGCACCAGAAGGTTTGGAAAAGGTATTCTTATCCGATGATGGTAGTACGGCTATTGAAGTCGCTATTAAGATGGCGTACCAATACCGTCAATTAGTAGGTCAAACGAAGAAAACAAAATTTATTGCACTTAATGCGGGCTATCATGGTGATACATTAGGTACTGTATCCGTAGGTGGGATTCAGTTGTTCCATCAAGTGTTCCATAATTTGTTGTTTAAGCCGTTAACATTGCCAAGTCCTGGTGTATATCGTGACGTAGCAGATCGGGATAAAGCATTTGAAGATTCCTTAGCAGAATTGGAACGCATCCTCAATGAAGAAGGGGACGAAATTACAGCTCTCGTTATGGAACCATTAGTGCAAGCTGCGGCCGGTATGCTTGTTATGCCTCACGGCTATTTAAAACGCGTTCGCGAATTAACTGCCAAACACGATGTATTCCTCATCGTCGATGAAGTAGCAACAGGCTTTGGACGAACAGGTAAATTCTTTGCTTGTGAACATGAAGGGGTATCTCCAGATTTCATGACCTTATCAAAAGGGATTACGGGTGGTTATTTGCCATTGGCCGCTACATTGACTACAAAACGCGTATTTGATGCATTCCTTGGCACATTTGAAGAAAAGAAAACATTCTATCATGGCCATTCCTATACCGGTAATGCCTTGGCATGTGCTGTTGCCTTGGCTTCGTTGAAAGTATTCCGCGATGAAAAGGTCATCGAAGGATTACCTGCGAAAATCGAAGCTTTCACAAAGGCACTCAAACCTATTGAACAGTTAAAACATGTTAAAGAAGTGCGTCAACGTGGCCTTATCGTAGGTATTGAACTTGAAAAGGACGTTGCTACTCACGAAGCGTATCGCCCAAATGATGCGGTAGGTGCAAAGGTTGCCGTTCTAGCTCGTGAACAAGGCCTTATTTGCCGCCCAATCGGCGATGTGGTTATCCTTATGCCACCATTGGCGTCCACAGTGGAACAATTGGAAGACATGGTTCGCATCGTAGGTGAAAGTATTAAACGTGCCACAGAAGAAGAGGGCGTATTAGAAGATTTGAAGCCAATCATTCTATAATAAAAAGCATTTTCCTTACATAATGTAAAATATATTCTATACATTCTCAAAATACGATGATTATTCTGCATATCTATGATACTATATATGTATAGTATATATATTCAAAGGAGGTCATCGTATGGACATTTATGTAATTATGCAAGTCATTATATTGTTCGGTGCCATCTTCTTGGGCGTACGCCTCGGTGGCATGGGTATTGGCTATGCTGGCGGCCTCGGCGTCGTATTGTTGAGCCTCGGTATGGGGATGTTCCCAGGGCAAATTCCTTGGGATGTTATCTTAATCATTATGTCAGCCATTGCAGCGATTTGTGCATTGCAGTTGGCCGGTGGTTTAGATTATTTAGTACGCATTGCGGAAAATATTTTGCGTAAAAATCCTAAACACATCAACTATTTAGCTCCTACAGTTACGTATTTCTTGACAATCTTGGCTGGTACGGGTCATACGGCATTCTCTATGATCCCTGTTATTGTAGAGGTTGCAAAGAGCGAGAACATCAAGCCTTCCGTACCACTATCGATTGCCGTTGTAGCCAGCCAGATCGGTATTACCGCAAGCCCTGTATCCGCAGCGGTTGTTGCTATGAGCGGATTCCTTGAACCGTTCGGTGTTAGCTATCCAACATTACTTGGTATTTGTATTTCCACAACATTTATTGCGGTTATGATTACTGCCTTTATCATGTCGACCTTTACGAACAATGATTTGTCTTCTGATCCTGTTTACCAAGAACGTTTGGCAGCAGGCTATGTGGCACCACCTCGTGAAAAGAATATGGATTTCCATTTAAAACCAGGTGCGAAAAAATCTGTATTAATCTTCTTAATCGGTATCATTTGTATCGTATTTTATGCAACAGCGATTTCCAAGAATATCGGTATCATTAAACCGGTTATATTTGGTCGAAACGATGCCATCGTCGGATTCATGATGATTATTGCAGCGGCTATCACATTCTTCTGTAAATTAGATACAGCACAACTTGTCAACACAAGTACATTCAAATCTGGTTTATCTGCTTGCGTCTGTGTTCTCGGCGTAGCATGGTTAGGCGATACCTTTGTAAAAGGTCATATCCCTGAAATTAAAGCCATGGCTTCTAGTATGGTAACGGCGTATCCATTCTTGCTCGCAGTGGCCTTCTTCTTTGCTAGTACACTTTTGTATAGCCAAGCAGCGACTACACAAGCACTTGTACCGGCAGTAATCCTTGCGTTAGGTATTACACCGGAACATACAGAATCTGTATATATCATTATCGCATCCTTTGCGGCGGTATCTGCACTCTTTGTACTACCTACATACCCAACACTTTTGGGGGCTGTACAAATGGATGATACAGGTTCGACCCGAATCGGTCATCTCGTATTTAACCATCCCTTCTTCATCCCAGGCGTACTTGCCATTGCTGTTTCTGTAGCACTTGGCTTCGTTATTGCTCCATTGATGTTGTAATTGGTGAAAGCCTTATTATCGCTCAAGGAACAAAAGAGGAATTAGAAGAGGCTGTACAATTTGACTCATACTATGCAGAGCAATTGGCAACCTATGAGATTCGCGAATATAAGGTAACATTGTTCAATGAAGCGATTAAAAACTATATAGATTAATATTAGATATTCCATATGAAAGGGCCCCTAGTACATTAGACTAGGGGCCCTTTTGGCGTTTTATCTGTTTTTACAGTCCTTGCAGATTCCCGCAATTTCTAGGTGATGCTCTGTTACTGTAAACCCTACATCTGTAAGTTCCTGTGGCATTTCTACGACGGGGCAGGTATGTAGAGGTATCATAGCCCCACACTTCGTACATACCGCATAGTGACGGTGCGTATGGGGTGTAATTTCGTAGTATGCCATGTCGCTACCCATGATGGTGGTACGGGTAACGATATCTTTTGTTTCTAATAACTCAAGGGTACGGTAGATAGTAGACATCCAAGTAGTACCGCCATCGCCTAATCGTTCTGCAATTTCGATGGCTGTAATCGGTTTATCTGTTGCAGTTAATACAGACCAAATGGCTTCGCGCTGTTTGGTCTTTTTTATGCCTTCTGGCCAATGTGTTGTATTCATAATAACGCTTTCTATTATGGGGTAAAGATTAACGCATGTACGCTTGTACACATGATGATTATTTACTAAATTGCATCCTCCGAATTATGGATTTAATGTTCTTGATGATGAGTACCACTAATAGGATGAAGACCGATGTAAGTGATACAAAGCCACCCGGCGCTACGTTAAGATAGTAGGATCCGAATAGGCCGATAATCATGGCCAGTAAACTAAATCCTATGGAGCAGAGTAAGGTTGTTCTAAAACCTTTTTCCAGTTGTAATGCTGAGGCTACAGGTAGTGCAATCATGGCGCTCAATACGAGGACGCCGACGATTTTGATGGAAATGGATACGGCTGCCGCCATTAAGATAGCAAATACATAGTTAATCAAATCTACTTTTACACCCGCTACTCGTGCTGCCTCTTCATCGTAGGCGATGTAGAGAAGTGAGTTGTAGAGGAAATACAAGGTTAACACAGATAATATGGTGAGTACTGCAATGCTAATCATATCTGCAGTATTAACGGTTAAGATACTACCGAAGAAAAAGACGTTGGCGTTAGCTTTCAGCTTGCCCGAACTGATTAGGGTAATGGCTGTACCGATGCTTAGGGATAAGATGATGGTAAGAATCAAATCGAGATGGTGAGAAAAATATTTTCGCAAGAACTCAATGAGGGCACCGCAGATGGCGGTGAATATAAAAGCCCCTAAAATAGGGTTTGTATTGGTCAATAAACCAAGGGTAATCCCGGCGAGGGACGCATGGCTCATGGTGTCGCCAATCATACTGGATCGGCGTAGTACCATAAATATACCGATGCATGGACATAATAGAGAAATGCAGACTGCTACGAAGAAGGCATTTTGCATGAAATCATAATTAAACATGGCGCACCTCCTTACTTATTGTATCATCAGACTGAGCCGTCACGTCTGTAAAGCAGGAGCAGTTCTCATGGTCCATAGGATTGCGTCCTGTGTTATGCATGATTTCGCTAGCATATTGCTCAGGGGAGCAGAGATGACCTTGACCGTTTGCAATATGATAGATATTTGTCGAGTTTGCAAGAGCCATTTCTAAATTATGCTCTACAGAAATTATCGTAATATGGTGTTCCTGATTTAATGAGCGCAAAAGGGCGTAAATACCTTCTTGGCTCTTGCGGTCGATGCCCGTTGATGGTTCATCGAGAATGATGAGGTCAGGGCTGCCGATAAGAGCTCGTGCGATAGAAACGCGCTGCGCTTGGCCACCGGATAATTTGCTAATGAGACGGTCTTTAAACTCCGTCATATGTGTGAGCTCAAGAACGCGATTCACTTCATGCTTATCTTTGATTTTTAATAACTTGCGATAGGAATCTAAAATTTCATGGACTGTAATAGGAAATCCAGCATGGGAAAAATCATTTTTTTGCGATACATAGCGAATGTTTTTCGTATTGCGCGTGATAGAACCTTTCACAGGCGTTAGGAAACCTAGAATGAGGCGCAAGAGGGTGCTTTTACCAGAACCATTGTCGCCTACGATGGAAATATAATCGCCACTATGGACCTCCAAATTTAAATCATTTAGTACATAGGGTGGTTGACCTTGGTAAGAAAAATAAAGATATTGAATTGATAACATAAAAACCACTTTTCCGATTGACAAAATTATTACTACGTTTATACTATAACTATATTACAAATGCAACTGAGTCGCAACTGCAACTAAAGAATGGTATATATACTATAATAGCATGAGTACTCAGGATTTCAGAAAAAAGGAGGCCAACTATGGTCAAAAAACTGGTATTATTAGTAATCGGCGTATTGATGGCTGCTTTATTTGCAGGCTGTGGTAATGATGCGCCAAAAGAACAAGCAGGTAAGAAAATCCAAGTGGTAACAAGTTTTAATGCTATGTCTGAATTTGCAAAGGCCATCGGTGGCGATAAGGTAGAGGTATCTACGATTATTCCAGATGGTACGGAACCACATGACTTTGAATTAAAACCAGAAAATATGAAACAATTGGCATCAGCTCAAGTATTTGTTTACAATGGTTTAGGTATGGAACCTTGGGCGCAACAAGCAATTGATGCGGCTAAAAATGATAAACTCGTATCTGTGAAAGCTTCTGATGGTATAGAGGCTATTAAAAATACAGATCCTGACGAAATTAAAGAGCATGGTGCCGAAGATCCTCATGCATGGTTATCTTTAAAAAATGCAAAAATCGAAGTTAAAAATATTAAAGATGCATTGGTAAAGGTAGATCCTGCTAATAAGGATTATTACGAAAAGAACTACAATGATTATGTAGCAAAATTAGATGCTATGATTCAAAAATACGAAGATCAATTTGCAAAAGCACCACATAAGAATTTTGTAACAGGTCATGCAGCCTTTGCATATCTATGCCGTGACTTTGGTCTAGAACAAAATAGCGTAGAAGATGTGTTTGCAGAAGGTGAACCAAATGCAGCTCAATTGGCTAAGCTCATCGAATATTGTAAAGAAAACAAGATTACTACTATCTTTGCAGAAGAAATGGCTAGCCCTGAAGTATCCAAAACATTAGCTCAAGAAGTAGGCGCTAAGGTAGAAACTATTTATACTATCGAAAGCAAGGAAGACGATAAAACATATCTTGAAAGAATGGATGATAATTTGACTAAAATCTTAGGAAGTTTGCAATAACTTTTTATAAGTAAAGTTAAACTATTTATAACATAAAAATATAATAAAATTAAGGGGCTGTAACAGAATGCGGTTTTACCGCATTTTAGTTGTAGCCCCTTTTATCGTTATATAGCAACGTTTGATTTGTCCGATAACTCTTATTTGTAATTGTTGCTGTTTTCATATTCATTAAATAAGAATGCTACATTATCTTCATCATATTCGATTTGTTCAGACCATCGTCTGATTTGTTCTGGCAGATTTCCGAATTGATGTGTTAACAATGCGATGAATACTGTGGCGTCAAAGGCGTATCGCACAAGGCTTTCTAACGAGTATTCTGCAAGCATATCAATTTGGCGATATAGGATGTATTGATATACCTTGTTAAGCGTGGCCGTTTCTTGTGCATCAAGTGTGAGCAAATCTGTCGTATTCATTGCTGTTGTTGATGATAGCATATCTTCTAAATGAGCTAGTTGTTTTGTCCACTCTTCATCGATAGGTTCCGTTTCTTTATATATACTGATTAACTTTTGACAGTATCGGATGGAATGATTTGGTGTAAATTGACATATAGTAGGACTGATACCTAATGCTAAGAGGTCAAAGATATTTTCGAGTACGGGACGGTCTTTCGCAGTAAATTCGCCGTCATCATCTTCGATGGTGAATAGTAATTGATCGCCTTCGGTAGCGAGTAACTTTTCTACCGATTCTTCGCAGGATAGACCGACACCACAGAGCTCGAGGTCTTCGATATATTTATAGAACCGCGGATGCATATGACAAGTATCGCATAAACTATCTTCGCCTAGTTCTAAGACCACACGGCACAATCCATCTTCACGTAGCAATGGACAGGTAGGTTGTTTGTCGCTAAACATGAAATAATAGCCTTCGTCATCGACGGTCATAAATTTCCGTAGATCTTCGCCTAGTGGTGTAGGCAACGTTTGATATAGTTTAGCCGTTTCCTCATCCACATCGATGGTCCACTTTTGACAACATGTATGATGACATTGATTGGCTTTGCATTGAAATGTATGGTAAAAGGTTGGATATAAAGAAATCATAGTACTCACTTGTATATATTATTAATTACTGTTTTACTAATTAAATTGTAACATATGCTATCTATCCGCGGGAGTTATTTTAGAGTATGATTTTGTTCGTGAAAGGCGGCATTGCATTGGCACTAGCAGCGGCATTTGGGGTAAATGCACCAGTTGTTAATGCGGCTAGTATTGCACCGGATCCAAAAGCCGCGATTACAGAAATCGCATTTGATGGCGAAGATGGTCAAATTAAATACGAAGTTGAAGGCTTTGATTCAACAGGTAAATATGAGTTGAAATACAACCACAATACAAATCAAATTGGTGAAACAAAAGAAGGCGCATACAAGGTTTCTTTAGAGAAAAAAGTCTTTGATCCTACTCGTATCTGTAAAAGGCGTAAAATAGGTGTATTTGACATCTTACTGCAATAGGAGTAGGATGTTACTATACACATGCTGGTATAGCTCAGTTGGTAGAGCGGCTCATTCGTAATGAGTAGGTCGTAGGTTCGAATCCTATTATCAGCTCCAATGGCCACAAGGTTAACACCTTGTGGCTTTTTTGTATGTGCGGAGTTTTTTCTAAAAAATTACTCATGAATTATCTAGCTTTGTGTCATATTGAAAAAATTAGTATTTACTAATATGGGAGAGGTTACATAGTATGGGCTTTCACAGAAATCAGCAGATATAATATGAATTGATGATTCATGAAGCGTATTTGTAAAAAATCTATAGAAATTTAGCCAAAAATTCATATATATTTCATGACACATACAACACACACAATCCATATGTGTATGGTATAGGAGAATAAAAGCACCACCGAATTTTCGGTGGTGCTTTTACTTTTGTGGATGATCTTGGAATCATCAATGTCATCCTTTTTGTGTTATATGTATTGTCGTGGCACACGATCAGAAAAGCCACAGAAGATTTCGTAAGGAATGGTGGAGGCGAGGGCTGCAATTTCAAGGGCAGAGATGCTTTCATGACCTTGAGATCCTAATAGTACAACCTTGTCGCCTGGTGCAACAGTAATCGTATCAGGTATAGCAACCATGAATTGGTCCATGCAAATACGTCCTACTACAGGGCAACGGGTACCTTGGATGAGAACGGTACCACGATTGGATAGGCTTCGTGGATAACCGTCGGCGTAGCCTACAGGAATGGTAGCAATTGTCATCGGCTCTGGAGTAATATAGGTAGAGCCATAACCAATGCCTTCGCCTGCATCGAGATGTTGGACGTGTACGACTTCACTGTGGAAGGAGAGAACTGGTTTGAGGCCTAATCGATTTGGCACGTCTAGAGAGGGCATGATGCCGTATTGGATGATGCCTGGACGTGCATCTGTAAATAGGCTATCTTTTACAGATAATAGACCGGCGCTGTTTGCCAAGGAGAAGCGATAGTCCGCATCAGGTCTAAAGGCGCGGATTTCGTCCACCATTGTATGGAACTTTTGTGCTTGCCCATGTGCATGGCTTTGATCTGCTGCATCGGCATTGCTCATGTGTGAAAAGAATCCATCTACTGCAAGATTTGGATAGGATTCAACGCGCTTAATGAACTCCACTGCATCCTCTGGTTTAATACCTATGCGATGCATGCCTGTATCAACTGCTACGGCGACACGGATAATCATATCGTGGTTGTCAGCCACCTTATTGAGGGCTTCTAAATCTGTGGATTCGCAAACAGCAGGAATGGAATTAGTATCCGCTACAAGTTCAAAGGATTGTGGTCTCGTAAGGCCTAATAAATAAATAGGTACCATAATGCCAGCATTGCGAAGTGGTACAGATTCTTCTGGAATCGCGACAGCTAAGGATTCATAACCTTCTTCAACAGCGATACGTCCCATCATAACGCTACCGTGACCATAGCCGTTGGCCTTGATAACAGCTGTGGATGTACTCCATTCTGGGAGGCTGTCTTTTATTTTGCGTAGGTTCTCGCGAACCAAGCTTGTATCAATCGTTAAATATGTTGGTCTCATGATCATTTCACTCCTAAAATACATTACTTTTATTGTATAACTTTTAGGGAATTAAACAATAGTTTTTGTGAAAGTTTATGCTAAAATTTCATTTGGATTTATATTCTAGGGAAAATTAGTCTTAATCTGCATAAGGTATGATAGATTAGCATATAGTATAGAGTATATTGTAGTATAATTATTATATAATACATTTACCCTTAATAGAAATTGTTAGGAGGATATGATGAACGAACGAGTTGTAGTAGTTAATGCAGGCAAGATGAATTACGATCACTTGCTAGATTTTTCTATTTTATCAAATGATGTACAAGTATATGACGATAGCACTAATGCAGAACTTATTGAACGTATTCGAGGTGCCGCTGTAGTAGTAACAAAAGAGATTCCTGTTACTGCTGAGTTACTTTCACAATTCCCAGATACAGTAAAACTCATCGTAGAAGCTGGTACTGGCTATAATAATATCGACCTAAATGCAGCAAAGGAAAGAGGCATTACTGTATGCAATATTCCAGCATACAGCACAGAACGTGTAGCACATACGGTAATCATGATGATCCTCAATTTTGCGTCTACCATGCAGAAACAAATTGGTATGCTTGCTAAAGGTGATCGCAGTAATTTCACAAAACATTTACAAGTAAGCCACACAGAAGTGAATGGTAAAACATTAGGCGTTGTTGGTGCTGGTCACATTGGTATGGAAGTGATCAAAGTAGCAAAAGCACTGGGTATGAATATCTTGGTTCATACACGCACACCAAAAGTTGATGGAGATGGTATTCGCTATGTAAGTCTTGATGAATTGCTAGAAAATAGTGATTATATTACATTACATTGCCCATTGAATGACCAAACTAAGCACATGATTAATAAAGAAACCATCGCTAAAATGAAACCTAGTGCAGTCATCATCAATACAGGTCGTGGTCCTCTCATTAATGAAGCAGATCTTTGTGAAGCATTAGCGGCTAAACGTATCGCAGGTGCAGGTCTTGATGTACAAGAGGTAGAACCTCCAGTTGAGGATAGCCCTCTTTATACACTTGATAATGTTATTATCACACCTCATATGGGCTGGAAAGGCCTTGAAACGCGCCAACGTTTGGTAGGCATCATTCGTGATAATGTACAAGCCTTCTTTAAAGGTGAACCAATTAATGTGGTATCTTAAGCGATAAACAAATACCCCCTGACCGGTTGTGTGGTCAGGGGGTACTTTCGTTTAGGGCTAGTATCATAGATCAAGTTTTTAATATATATAGTATATATATCAAGGGAGGTAGTTATCCTCAAACTTGATTATGATTAGTTTGTGTTTTGATGGGACACCACCAATGTCTACGATATGCTTTTATGCCTTCTACAACGGTTTTGCTTGCTTTAGCGGCTAAATCCTTTGTAGCGGCCGGGATGCCATCAAGGCGGTAGGTGATACCTAATTCCTTGTATTTAGCAACACCCATTACATGATATGGTAAACAGTCGACGGCTTGTAAGTTACGTAGTGAGCCTAAGAAAAAGCCTAGCCTATAGTGACGATCAGCGTTGTCCGTGATAGTAGGCACTACAACGTGACGCACCCAAATCGGCACATTTACATCAGCTGTCAGTTTTGCGAATTGAAGGATTGGTTCTAGAGGCTGTGCGGTTAGCCATTTGTGGACAGTAGGGTCGATGTCCTTAATATCCAAAATGACGAGACTCGTTACACTCAGTAACTTACGGTACGCCACCTCTTGGTGGGGATCAAAACAAATTCCACTTGTATCTAAACAGGTATGGACGTTTCTTTCACTAAAATATGTGAAAAGCTCGATGACAAAGTCAATTTGCATCAATGCTTCCCCACCTGTGACGGTAATGCCACCGTTCGTATAGAACTGACGGTTACGTTCGTATTGCTGCCAAATCTCTTCGACGGTCATGAACTTAGCTTCTTGGCTTTCTTCATTCCACGTGTCTGGATTATGGCAATAGGCACAACGCATGGGGCATCCTTGAAGGAATACGACCATGCGCATGCCTGGACCATCAACCGTACCCATCGTTTCTAGTGAATGAATACGTCCTGTCATAGAAAACCTCGATTAGATTTGTTGATGGAATGTACGGGAAATAACTTCATCTTGTTGTTGTTTCGTCAATTTGTTGAAGTGTACTGCATAACCAGATACACGAACAGTCAATTGAGGATACAACTCAGGATGTTTTTGAGCGTCTAACAATGTTTCACGAGTGAACACGTTAACGTTCAAATGGTGACCGCCCTTTTGGGAGTAGCCATCCAATAATTCTACCAAGTTATCCACTTGTTGTTGGTTGCTCATGGGTATTCCTCCTTTCAACCAAAATACGAGTACTGATGCCGGTGAAAGCATACAATACGGTGGAAGATTATTTATCTTCCTCTATAGTAACATTTGGTTCGCTGCAAGCGAAGTTTGTATTGCTGTTAGGCAATTGAGAAGGGTCTAACTCAATATCAAAATCGCCTACGGATACAAATGTTTCACCAGATTTACCTAATGCGTCTGGAACGATGGAGAAGGTATTGGAAATACCGTCAGAGCAATCGCGCCATGGCATTTTTGCAACGGAAGATAACGAAGCTACGGCACCGTGAGAGTCACGACCATGCATAGGGTTAGCACCAGGAGCGAAAGCTTGACCAGCCTTACGGCCGTCTGGTGTGGAACCTGTTGCAGTACCATATACTACGTTAGAAGTAATTGTTAACAAGCTCATAGTAGGAACGGATTGACGGTATGTAGGATGTTTACGAACTTTGTTCATGAATGTGGATACAACCATGGAAGCCAAGCTATCTACACGATCGTCATCGTTACCATATTTAGGAAATTCACCTTCGATTTCGAAATCAACAGCGATGCCGTTTTCGTCACGAATAGGTTTTACCTTAGCGTATTTAATAGCGGACAAGGAGTCAGCTACTACGGATAAACCAGCAATGCCAGTTGCGAACCAGCGAGTTACCTTGCGGTCATGCAATGCCATTTCTAGTTTTTCATAAGCGTATTTATCATGCATGTAGTGAATGATGTTCAATGCGTTTACATATACGCCTGCCAACCATTCCATCATGTCGTCGAATTTTTCCCATACTT
>ERZ773069.366-NODE-366-length-31112-cov-9.485398_pt1 | contig 31112 bp, 44 predicted proteins | sample MGYA00580619_ERZ773069 | MGnify/ENA primary metagenome ERZ773069 (study PRJEB29015, sample SAMEA2738007) | human oral metagenome | biome: human oral; feature: human-associated habitat; material: dental | place: China | collected 2108 ...
TGTTACTTGATATGGGACTGGGGAAGACAATCATAACGCTTACGGCAATTGATGAACTTAAATTTAACAGGTTTGAAGTTGACAGAGTTTTGATAATAGCCCCAAAGAAAGTTGCTGAAAGTACCTGGATTAATGAAGCCGAAAAATGGAATCATCTGAAATACTTAAAATTTTCAAGAGTGCTTGGTTCAGAGAAGAAAAGGATAGCAGCATTGAACACACCTGCTGACATCTATGTGATAAACCGTGAAAACGTCCAGTGGCTTGTTGAATACTATAAAAATGACTGGCCTTTTGATATGGTTGTCATTGATGAATTTTCAAGTTTTAAGAATCACGCAAGCAAAAGATTTAAGGCATTGAAACTTGTACTTGGAAAAATAGACAGGGTTGTAGGGCTTACAGGAACGCCAGCACCAAATGGGCTAAAAGATATTTGGGCACAAATATACCTGCTGGACAAGGGAGAAAGACTTGGAAAGAACATAACGGCTTTTCGTGAGAGATATTTCAATTATTCAAAATATGGTGGGAATCCTTTTGGGGAATATGAGCTGAAGGCAGGTTCAGACAAGTCAATTATGAACAAGATAAGCGATATATGTGTTTCGATGAAGGCGGAAGATTATCTGGAGCTTCCAGACATAACATACAATACAATACCGGTTGAACTTGACAGCAAGTCAAGAAAGCAGTATGAAGAACTTGAGAAACAAATGATTCTAGAACTGAACGAGTCCGAAGAAATATCAGTTGCAAGTGCGGCGGCATTGACTGGAAAACTGTTACAGCTTTCAAATGGAGCCATTTACGATGAAGAGCGTAAAGTGCATAAAATTCACAACTGCAAGATTGAACGTTTTATGGAACTTATAGAAGAGCTTAATGGAAAACCTGCTTTAGTATTTTACAGCTTTCAGCATGATTTGGAAAGAATAAAAAAGGCATTGGCAAAATCAAAGTTAAGAGTAAGGCAGCTTAAAACCCCAGAGGACGAAAAGGACTGGAACAGTGGGAAAATTGACATACTTCTGGCACATCCGGCAAGTGCGGCATACGGCTTAAACCTTCAGGATGGTGGAAATCACGTAATATGGTTTGGTCTCAACTGGAGTCTGGAACTTTACCAGCAGGCAAATAAAAGGCTTCACAGGCAGGGACAGAAAGAAAAGGTTATAATCCATCACCTTGTGACACAGGACACAAGGGATGAGGATGTAATGAAAGCCTTACAGAGCAAAGGAGATGTTCAGGAAGAACTTTTACAAAGTCTGAAGGCAAGAATTGATAAATATAGAAAGTGAGAATGAGAAATGGAAATACTCGATGTATGTTGCGGGTCACGAATGTTTTGGTTTGATAAAAGTAATAAAAACACAGTATATATGGATAACAGGAAGTTTGAGGAACTTTTATGCGATGGGAGAAAACTAAAAGTTAATCCAGATGTGGTAGGAGATTTTAGAAAAATTCCTTATCCAGATGACAAATTCCATTTGGTTGTATTTGATCCACCACATTTAGTTAGAGCCGGGGAAAAATCTTGGATTGCTAAAAAGTATGGGAAACTGAATCCTGAAACTTGGAAAAGTGATTTAAAGAAAGGATTTAGCGAGTGCTTGAGAGTTTTAAAACCGAACGGGGTGTTGATTTTTAAATGGAACGAGGAGCAGATAAAACTGAAGAGTATATTGGATGTGATTGACTGCAGGCCTTTGTTTGGAAATCGCAGAAGTAAGACACATTGGTTAGTGTTTGCAAAATTTAATGAAAATTAGGAGGAGTAATGATAAAAATTTATTTATTAGTTGCAACAATTTTTATGGAAATAATATTTATATATCTTGAACTAAATGAATTACAAAATTGGTATAAAGCAATTGAAAATCAGATGTTCAGAGATTTTAACACTAAAGAAATTCAAAGAAAATATGCGAGAAAAAAAGCAATAAAAAATATATTTAAAATATTACTGATAGGTTTTTTAGTAACATGTGGAATAGCATTTTTAAAATAACCCAGTCGCAGAAAGTCTTTTCCATTAAAAAAGAATTAGGAATGATAGAACAGAATAATGTTAATAATTCAAATCACTATAAATTGGGGGGTTTGGATGTTGAAGTTATAGACGTGATAAAAGCAACTGTGAAAGATTTTAATAGTCTTTGTCACGGAAATATAATTAAATATATGTTAAGGTCAAATAAGAAAAACGGGATTGAGGACTTCAAAAAGGCTAGGAAATATATTGATATGATGGTTCGGGAGGTGGAAGTTAATGGAAAACAGAGTGTATAAATCCATGGCTATACTAGCAATGGTTATCTACATGATAATTGTGTTTAAGGAGATAGACAAGGCTAGAAATTTTTTAGAGTTGATTAAAGTACTAATTAAAAATATAGCATGTATTGGAGCTGGATGTTTTGTATTCTACATTGGAGATAAAAATTAAATTTTGGAGGGAAAATATGACAGAAATAGAAATTGACAAAGTAGCAGATGAAGTGGCAAATAGAGTTGCAGAAAAATTAAGACAGATAAATAAAATAGATAAGTATAAAGAGACAGAAGCGATGTTAAGGGCATATCCGAACTACAAAAGGATAATTGAAAAAAATAGCAGTCGTATTGACGAAATATTGAAAAATGGACTAGGAGAAACTGTAAAAATTAAAACAGGAGAGAATGTCCAAGGGGGGTTAAAAAAATATGAGGGAGTTCCTGAAAAAGAAATTGACAGAATAGAGCATTTAAAATCTGAAAATTTAAAAATAGAAAAAAGGATCATCAGAGTAGATAATGCCTTGATGAATATTAAGAACGACAAATATTACAACATCATAGAGTTGAGATATTTCAAGGAATGGACGATTGATGAAATAGCAGATGAAATGAATGTAGATAGAAAAACGGTAGGGAGAAATAGAACCAGATTGATTAAAGAACTACAATTTAATCTGTTTCCTGAAATACTTCTGGATTAAAGGGCTTGACAAAAATGTCCCATACACGCCCCAAACGTGGTATTTACATTCCCCATTTATGTGGTATAATATGGTATATTGGAATTTTTGTAAAATTTAACTTTGTCCTTGATACCTTTGGGTATCAGACTGCTAAGACAGCCTTAATGCTGTCTTTTTTTTATTTATAAATACTTTTGGTGTATCGCCTTGTGAATAAGGCACTTTTATTTTTGAGGAGGTGGAGGACTTGACATGAAATTGACGGAGAAACAGAAAAGATTCGCAGATTATTACATTGAAACTGGAAACATAACGGAAGCAGCGGTAAAGGCAGGATACAGTAAGAAAACAGCGAGAGTTATTGGACAAGAAAACTTGCTTAAACCTGCTATAAAAGGCTACATTGACGAAAAACTGGAAGCCATGCAAGATGAGAGGACAGCGTCCGCCAAGGAAGTGCTTGAGTTTTTGACTAAGTCGATGAGAGGTGAAATCAAAGAGGAAGTTGTCGTTGTCGAAGGAACTGGGGATGGAACAAGCGAAGCTAGAACGGTTAAAAAGCAGATAGGCCTACGTGACAGGATTAAGTCAGCAGAACTGCTTGGCAAACGATACAGGCTATTCACAGATAAGGTTGAAGTTGACGGAGTTGTGCCGGTTATGATTGTAGGTGAAAGTGAACTTGAAGAGTAAGAAAGTAAAACTGCCAGAATTAGTTGGAAAAGGATATAAGGATTTTTGGAACTTTAAAGGAAGATACAGAGTATGCAAAGGGAGCCGTGGGAGTAAAAAAAGCAGGACAACGGCGTTATTTTTTATTTATTCAATGATGAAATATCCCGGGGCAAACTTGCTTGTGGTAAGAAAAGTTTATCGGACGTTAAAGGACAGCTGCTTTACAGACTTGAAATGGGCCATAAATAGATTAGGGGTACAGGATTACTGGTCAGTTAAGGAAAGCCCACTTGAAATTATTTATATTCCTACTGGGCAGAAAATATTGTTCAGAGGACTGGACGATCCGCTTAAAGTTACTTCAATAACAGTTGAAACTGGAAATCTATGCTGGGCGTGGATTGAGGAAGCCTATGAGATAAACAGGGAGCAGGATTTTAATATGCTTGATGAAAGTATCAGGGGTAAAATTGAAGAGCCTTTATACAAGCAGATTACACTCACATTTAACCCCTGGAACGAAAGGCACTGGATAAAGAAAAGATTTTTTGACGTTGAAGATGAAAATATAATGGCAAAGACAACAAACTATATGTGCAATGAATGGCTTGACGAGTCTGATAAAAAGCTATTTGAAGATATGAAAAAGAATAATCCTAGACGGTACCAGGTGGCAGGACTTGGTAACTGGGGAATTGTTGAAGGGCTTGTTTATGAGAACTGGGAAGAAAAAGAATTTGATGTCAACGAGATTTCAAAACGTAAAGGCGTGAAATCAGCTTTCGGACTAGACTTTGGATATACCAACGACCCATCAGCATTTTTCTGTGGGCTGATTGATGTAGCAAATAAGGAAATTTATGTGTTTGACGAGATTTACAAAAACGCAATGAAAAACCGTCAAATTGCTGAAGAGATTATCAGAAAAGGCTATGGAAAAGAAAAGATTGTGGCAGATAGCCAAGAGCCTAAGTCGATTGACGAACTTTATGATTTGGGATTGAAGGGCATAAGAAAGTCAAGAAAAGGTAGGGACAGTATTAATAACGGGGTTCAGTATATTCAGGATTATAAAATTATTATTCATCCCAGATGTGTGAATTTCATAACTGAAATATCAAACTATATGTGGGATAAGGACAAGTTTGACAACCCAATCAATAAGCCTGTGGATGACTTCAACCATTTAATGGACGCAATGAGATACGCACTTGAAAGTTATTCAAAAGGCCCTACATTTTCTTTTGATTAAGGAGTAAGGAATGTTTGAATTTATTAAGAAATTGTTTAGGAGAAAAGATAAGATGAGAGAACAGAATATCAATCTTAGCGAAGTTGAGAGCATTATAATGTGGCATTTTGCAAGCCAGAAATATAGGGAAATGAGAGACGGAAATAACTATTATCGTGGAAAGCATGATATTCTTTCAAGGCAGAGAACGGCAATTGGGGAAGATGGCAAATTGACAATAGTCGAAAACCTGCCAAATAACAGGATTGTTGACAATCAGTATAAAAAGCTGGTCAAGCAGAAAGTAAATTACATAATTTCCAAAACCCCAAGTATCAAAAGTGAAAATCAGCAGTATGATGACAAACTGAATGAATTATTTGATAAGAATTTTCTTAAAACATTGAAAAGAGTAACCACCGATGTCTATAATAACGGACTTGGGTGGTTATTTTTGTATGTGGATGAAATGGGAAACTTGAAATTTAAAAGGCTAAATTCAGTTGAGGTTATTCCTGTATGGCTTGACAATGAGCATGAAGAGCTTGACTACGCAATAAGAGTTTACAGCCGGGAACTTTATAAGAACGGCACGTATAATACGGAAAATTACGTTGAGATTTACAGAAAGTCTGGAGTTGAGTATTACAAAATGAACAATACAAAACTTACAGCAGTTGAAAAGAAATCATACCTAAGTGTTGACAATAAACCGTACAACTGGCAGAAAATACCTCTTATATGCTTCAAAGCGGATGAGCTGGAACACCCCTTGCTTAAAAGAGTAAAATCGTTACAAGACGCTTTAAACATGCTTATAAGTGATTTCATGAATAATATGCAGGAAGACAGTAGGAATACAATTTTAATCATTAAAAATTATGACGGTGAAAATTTAGGCGAGTTCAGAAGAAACCTTTCCACGTTTGGAGCGGTTAAGGTTCGTGAAGACGGGGAAGTTTCAAGTTTACAGGTTGAAGTGAACGCCAGCAACTATGAAAGCATCGTGAAATTGCTGAAGAAAACCATAATTGAAAATGGCGGCGGATTTGACAGCAAAGCTGATACGCTTGGGAATAATCCAAATCAGCTTAATATACGTTCAATGTATTCAGATATAGATTTGGAAGCAAACGACTTTGAAACTGAGTTTCAGGCAAGTTTTGAAGAAATGATATGGTTTGTGGCAAATCATTTAAAGAACACAGGGCAGGGCGACTTTATCAAGGAAAAAGTGGAAGTAGTATTGAACAGAGATATTTTAGTAAATGAAAGCCAAGCTATTTCAGATATAAGAAATTCGGTTGGAATAATTTCGGAGGAAACACTTGTTGCACAGCACCCTTGGGTAACTGATGTTCAGGAAGAGCTTACAAGAATTAAGAAAGAAAAATCAGAACAGCAGATACAGGAACAGACTGATTACGCTAATTTTGATGACGATAAACATAACCACAACGGTGATTTAAATGAGTGATTATTGGAAAGAGAGATTTATTGAGGAAGAAAGCCGAGTTAATCAAATGGCTGTAAAAGAGATAAAGAAACAGCAGGCTGAATACGACAAGGCAATCACTAGGATAAATCAGGATATTGAAATATGGTACAACAGGATTGCTAAAAACAATGATGTATCACTAGCAAATGCGAAGGAAATGCTTAGTAAGAGGGAGCGCAAAGAGTTTAAATGGACTGTAGAAGAGTATATCAAAAAAGGTTCAGGAGAAGACAGTTTTAAGTTTGCAAAAGAACTTGAAAATGCAAGTACCAAGTACCACATAGAGAGATTAGAAGCTATGAAACTTCAGGTACGTGCTGAAATTGAAAAGTTGTACAATGGTAACGGCAACGGATTTAAAAATTATCTAGGTGAATTATACGAGAATCAATACAACCATACGTTTTTTGAAATTGCAAAAGGTACCGGTATGGGCATCAATTCAAATATGTATAAACTAAATGATAAATTGGTAAATACTGTTATTTCTAACCCTTGGGCTTCAGACGGAAAACATTTTTCAGACAGGATATGGGAAGACAAGGAAAAGCTTCTGAATACTCTGCATACTGAAATGACGCAGGCTTTTATTCGTGGGGACAAACTCAACACCTTAATAGAAAAAGTTGTTAAAAGAATGAATACAAGCAGAAGCAATGTGGCAAGGCTTGTCTATACTGAAAGTGCCGCCTATGCTTCTAAAGCTAGAATTAAGACTTATGAAGATTTGAACATTGAACGTTATGAAATTGTCGCCACTCTTGACAGCAGGACTTCTGAGATTTGCCAGGGGCTTGACGGTAAAGTGTTCGAGTTTAAGGATTACGAGATTGGCACAACTGCTCCACCGTTTCATGTTAATTGCAGGACGACAACGGCTCCATATTTTGAAGATGGGGAGGAAGAGAAACGTGCTGCAAGGGATAAAGATGGAAAAACTTATTATGTTCCAAGTGACATGACTTATAAAGACTGGAAAAGCAAGTACGCTATTGGAAGTTCAGAAAATAGAACTGTAAAAGTTCCTGAAGGAAGATACAGATTACTTGGAAATATTAAAGATTCAAGGTATAATAATGTTGAAGAGCTTTTGCAGAAATACGAGAAAAAAATAATTAAGAATACTTATGAAAGCGCTATGGTTGTAACTGAGACTGGAGAAATATACGTTATAAAGGGCGATAAAGGTTCGTTACCTATGCAAAGAATCGAATCAATACGTTTTGAGAACGCTTCTATAACTCATAATCACCCAAAAGGAAGGCACGAATGGGGATTCAGTGGTGGAGATTTTGACACTTTCAGAAATGGCAAGTTCAGGTATATGAGAGCGATTGATGAAAAATATGTGCATGAACTGTCAAAAGATATGTTTGAAATGGATATGACGGATTTTGACGATGACGTTCAAAAACTTCGAGAAACAGACTTTGAAGAAGTTGCGCAGATTTTACAAAAACTAAATGCAAAAGATAAAAACCTGAAGTATAGGAGAAGAAAACATGTTATCAAGAGAACATAGGTTATATAAGGCATTTAAACAAATGAGAGATAAAGAAAAAGAGTATCAGAGAAAAAGAGACGAAATGGGATGGAGAGGGCTTGATGGACCTTTTACGAAAGAGGAAATTGAGCTTCACAAAGAATTTTTTGAGTTTATGAAAAAAGTTCTAAAAGAAGAAAAAGATTTAGATTTTAAATTTTCAGATTTATGGGAAATGTATAGGAAAGACAACCAATAAAAAAAGCTAATCACGGTTATTAATTTAATCGTGATTTTTTTGTTTAAGGAGGAAAAATGATAACACTTAATATCTATCATAGCGACGGAAACTACATGGGTGTTAAATATGAAAAAACATTGAAGAAATTTATTAAGGAAGCTGATAAAGGCAAAAGTATAAAGTTAATAAACGATGGAAAAGAATGGTATATAAACTCAGCACTGATACTGGCGTTTGAGGAGGTGAGATAATGAATGAAAAAAGTAATATTATAAAAGACGACATTGAAAAGATAACGGTGTTTGATACGGAAAATAATAAAGAATTGGCAGTAATCACTAATAGCAATGTGAGTACCGCCAATTCCAAAATAGTGGTAAAAATAAAATTTAAAGATTAGTGCTTTTTGTCTTTAGGAGGACATGGATCATTTCCATAACTGTCTTTATCTCGAATTTTACCATCTTTACCATGGATGACAACCTCAGATTTTTGATTTTTAGCTATTGCCTTAGCGTAATCAATAGCATCTTTCTGAGTACCGAAGGTTTTAGTTGCTTTATCATTGCCTTCTCCTTTGACTTGCCATTTACCATCTTTAGGAGTAACATGTTGGTCTTTTCCCATTTTATTCACCTACTTTCTTTAAAGGATAATATAAGTATATCTTGAAAAATTAAAAAATCAATCGCCTTTTTAGAATTTGTAGGCGTAAAAGAACAAATCGGAAAAATAATCTCGTTGGCATACAACGTAAAAAATGAATGGGAGTGAATAGATTATGAACAAAGAAGATTTGTTGAAATTAGGTCTGTCAGAAGAGCAGGCAGAAAAGGTGCTGTCAGCAAATGCAGAACAGTTGAAAGGATTTATTCCAAAATCAAGATTTGATGAGGTAAACAATACCAAAAAACAGCTGGAAAAGGATTTGAAGGACAGGGATGTGCAGCTTGAGAATTTAAAAAATAGTTCTGGAGATGTGGAAACAATGAAACAGACTATTGAAAATTTGCAAAGAGACAATAAGGCTGCAAAAGATAATTTTGAAGCTGAACTTGCTAAATTTAAATTGGAAAGTGCAATTGACACTACGCTGCTTAGTTCAAATGCAATTAATACTAAAGCGGTTAAGGCTTTGCTTGATATGGGTAAAATCAAACTGGATGGCGAAGTTCTGATTGGCATTAATGAACAGATAGAGGCTTTGAAAACTGCTGAAGACAGTAAGATGCTATTTAAAACGGCAGAATCAAAACCGAAAGAGCCTAACTTTTCAGGAGTTAAACCTGGAGAAGGGAATACAGGTACAGAAGGTGCAAACCAAACAAAATCATTAGGAGACGCCATAATGGCAAGACTGATGGTAAATAAAAATGAATAATAGGAGGTGGCTTATATGCCAATAACATTAGCAGAAGCTAAAAAGAACGTACAGGACGATTTGCAGATTGGAGTAATCGATGAATTTGCAAAAAGTAATTTTATTATGAGTAACATACCGTTTGACAACGTGGTATCGCCTACTGGTGGAGGAACTACAATGACTTATGGTTATACGAGGTTGAAAACTCAACCAACTGCTGACTTTAGGGAAGTCAATCAGGAATACACACCTGCGGAAGTTTCTAAAGAAAGACACAATGTAGACTTGAAAATCTTTGGGGGATCATTCCAGATTGATAGAATTATTGCAGATATGGGTGGAATTGTTTCAGAAGTTCAACTGCAAATGACTCAGAAAATCAAAGCTGCGTCAGCGTTATTTAATGATACAGTTATCAATGGGGATTCAGGAGTAAATGCAAAAGCGTTTGACGGATTAGAAAAAGCAGTTACAGGAAGTACAACGGAATTTATCCCGACAACGGCAATTGATTTGTCAGATTCAACAGCAGTGGACACAAACTACAAACTGTTTTTAGACTTGCTAGACGAGTTTTTAATGGGGCTAGATGGAACGCCGTCAATGTTAGCTGGAAATACAAAACTGATTGCCAGATTAAGAGCCTGTGCAAGACGCTCAGCCCAATATACCGTTACAATGAATGAATTTGGACAGCAGGTTGAGAGATACGGAGCAATTCCATTTGTTGACTTGGGAACTAAAGCAGGGACTAATGACCCAGTTTCAGCAATAAATGGACAAGGGGAAACTTCTTTATACGCTGTAAGATTTGGTATGGATGGATTTCACGGAGTTGCACCTACAGGAAACGCTTTAATCAAATCGTGGCTACCTGACTATAAAACGGCTGGTGCAGTAAAAACAGGAGAAGTGGAAATGGTTGCGGCAGTTGCATTGAAAGCTACGAAAGCTGCAGGAATTTTCAGAAAAATCAAGGTTAAATAGGAGGATTTTGTATGGCTTTTAAAATATACGCACCAAATGAAGACTATTCAGGAAGTAGTGCTGGAGTAACTTTTGTAAATGGAGTTGGAGAAACGGATAACTCACATTTAATTGAGTGGTTTAAGGAACACGGATATAAAGTGGATGAAGAGGGCATTGATTCTGAAGAAAAAAGCAAAAAATCTAAAAAATAGGTGGTAGTTATGGAATATATCGCGGACATCAAGGAAGATGTTAAAAAATATTTAAAGTCGCTAGGCTATGAAGTTGTAGATGGCGACTTATTTTTATTGGATAACTCTATTCAGACAGTAAAATACTACATCTGTAATAAAACTAACCAAAAGAAAGTTCCTGAAGGATTAAAATATGTCTGGATAAATAGAAGTGCGGCTGAGTTTTTGAACTTCAAATTGAAGTTAAATCAGCTTAATATTCCGGGATTAAACTTTAACCGAATAGCAAAAGAGATAAGTGAAGGAGAAACTAAAGTAGTCTTTGAGGACAGTAAGACCACGGGAGATAAATTTGAAGTATTTTTATCAACGCTTTTAGCTTATGGAGAAAGCGAGATACTCAAGTACAGGAGGCTAGTATGGTAAGTGAAATATTAAAAAGCGCAAGAGAAGCGATACACTCAATGTGGGACGGACTGTGTACTGCTTTTGAAAATAAAACGTCAAAAGACAAGTACGGAATAGTAAGTTCTGAAAAAGTGGAAATATGTAAGAATGAGCCTTGCCGGCTAAGTTTTAAAAATATCAGCCAAGCAGAACAGACAGGACTGGGAGCCAATGTTTCTCAAGTTGTTAAACTATTTATTTCTCCAGAAGTTTACATTCCTCCGGGAAGTATGATTGAAGTAACTCAGAACAACGTAACAAGGAGATACAAGCACAGCGGAATATCAGCAGTTTACACAAATCATCAGGAAATTGTGCTTGAGGCAGAACAGGAGAAAGCATAATGGCAAGTTCAAAGATAAAGGTGCAGTTTAATGGGCTAAAAGAGTTCCAAAAAATAATTGAAGAAATGGAGAAAGAAAAAGAGCAGTTGATGATTGATACTATAAAAGAATTAGCTGGTAGACTTCTACGTAAAGTAATTAAAAGGACACCTGTGAGCTCCCCTAATTTTGGAATCGCTACCTATAAGAGAGACAATAAGAAAAAGGGTATAAAAAAAGGTGATACCATATATGATAAGAAAGGCAGAGCTAGAGTTTTAAAAACCAAGACAGTTTCATATAAAAAAGGCGATAAAACATTCTCTAAAACATATGGTGGACAAGGCGGAACTCTAAGAAGAAACTGGACTGTATCAGATGTAAGAAAAAATGGTGGAAATTACGAAATAGAAGTTTCAAACTCTACTGAATATGCAAGCTATGTTGAATTTGGGCATAGGCAGACACCAGGAAGATTTGTTCCTGCTATTGGGAAGAGATTAAAAAAGTCTTGGGTAAAAGGTAAATTTATGCTCACAATTTCCGAAAATGAACTGCAAAAGCAAGCTCCAGCTGTTATTGAAAAGAAGATTACTGAATGGCTTAAAAAGTTAGGAGGATAGATGCTAAATGAAATTGTAAATGCAATAGGGTTGAAACTGTCTGAAAATTTTGAAGGGGTAGACGTACACAGGGAAGAGCTGAAGCAGGGTTTTAAAGAGCCTTGCTTTTTTATTGATTTGTTGAATCCTAGCGAAAAACAGATTGTTGGAAACAGGTATTTAAGAAGCTATCTATTTGACATCACATATTTTCCCAAAGATAAAAAAGCCCAAGATATATTTGAGACGCTGGATAAACTTTATACTGTGCTTGAGTATATAAAACTCGATGATGGAACACTTGTTCGAGGAACTGACAGGAACTCAAGGGAAGAGGACAAAGTACTGCATTTCTTTGTTACGTATGAAATGTTCATTTACAAACTGGATGGAGAAAAAACAAAAATGGGAAAACTTGGAATAAATGCTGGATTGAAGGAGGATTGAAATGGCAGATAACAATACTGTTGAAAACAAAGCACAAGCAAAAAAAGAAAGTACTGAAAATAAATCAGATGAAACTAAATTTATAAAAAGTCAGATTATAGGATCTGATAAATACAAAAACAGAGCTGATTTATTAAATGTCTTATTGGAGGATGACAAGGAATACACATTGTCAGATGTCGATAAGAAATTAGAGAATTTTTTAGACAAGGAGGTTAAATAATGGCTTATGGTGGAGGTACTTGGCTAGTACAGAATAAAGTTTTGCCGGGTACATATATTAATTTTGTAAGCAAGGAAAGAGCGGAACTTGTATTCTCTGATAGGGGATATGCCGCAATTGGAGTTGAGCTTGACTGGGGTGCTGATGAAGAAATTTTCAAGGTGGAAAATGGCGATTTTATTGAAAATTCTACAAAATACTTTGGACATTCTTATGACAGCGACAAATTAAAAGGGCTGAGAGATTTCTATAAGCACGCTCAAACTGGTTATATCTTTAAATTGAATACAGGTGGTGTTAAAGCCTCGAATACTTTTGGAACTGCAAAGTATACAGGAGAAAGAGGGAATGATATTAAGATATCCATTCAGGCAAACGTTGACAATGCTTCTCTGTTTGATGTTACAACTTTTGTTGAATCTGAAAAGGTGGACGTTCAGACAGTTGCGACTGCAAAGGATTTAAAGAACAATGACTTTGTAATCTTTAAATCAGAGGCAACTCTTACAGCAACAGCAGGAACTCCTATGACAGGTGGAACGAACGGAACTGTGACTGGGGCATCACATCAGAAATTTTTAGATAAGATAGACAAGTATTTTATCAATGTTCTAGTCTGCACCTCGAACGAGAAGACCATAAAGGACTTGTATGTGCAGTATACAAAAAGAATGAGGGATAAAGTTGGTGCTAAGTTTGTATGTGTGGTTTATCGTGCTGATGACCCGGATTACGAAGGCGTGATTAATGTTAAAACTAAGACGCTGGATTCTGATTTTCCTGAAAACTCAGCGGTGTACTGGGTTGGTGGAGCAGAAGCATATTGTGCGGTTAACAGAAGTTTGACGAACCATAAATACAATGGGGATTTCAAACTTGAAGTTGAGGAAACGCAGACAGAGCTGGAGCTGGCTGTAAAAGCTGGGTACTTTATTTTCCACAAGACTGGGGATGAGATAAGAGTTCTGAAGGACATCAATTCTTTTGTTTCTTTCATAAAAAGAAAGAACAGGGATTTTTCGTTCGCTCAAGTAATGAGGACTTTAGATCAGATTGCTATTGATGTGGCAACAATATTTAATAAAACTTATTTGGGTTCGTCAAACAATACCGAGTATGACAGAAATGATTTGAAACGTGATATTTCAAAACACCACGAAACCTTAGAAGACTTGAGAGCGATAAAAGACTTCAATGAGGAGACAGATATTACGGTTGTTGAAGGAGAAACCAAGGAAAGCGTATTGGTCACAACTAATATTAAACCAGTCGTGGCAATGGAAAAACTTTATATGAACGTAATTGTACAATAATTTAGATAAGGGAGTGTGAGAGTAGATGAGCGATACAGCGATAATGAAAGGAAAGGACGCCATATCTGGAAGTCTTGCCAAATGCTTTGTCACAGTTGGGAATAAAAGATATAACTTTATGCAAGCCATAAATGTTAAGGCAGAAATGGAAAAGAATAAAGTTGAAGTTCCAATCCTAGGTAAAACCGGAAAAGGAAACAAGGCGGCAGGGTGGAAAGGTACCGGAAGTGCAACTTTCCATTTTAACACATCTGTATTTAGAGAAATATTGCAGGAGTACACAAGAACAGGTAAGGATATTTACTTTGATATGCAGCTTGTAAATGAAGATCCAACTTCGAGTGTAGGGAAACAGACCATAATGCTGATTGACTGCAATCTTGATGGCGGAATAATAGCACAGTTTGATGCGGATGCAGACTATCTTGAAGATGAGTTTGACTTCACATTTGAGGACTGGAAACTTATGGATAAATTTAATGCTCTTGACGGCATGAACATATAAGGGTACTTTTTGTAACATATTAAGGATAGGTTGGGGGAGTTTTAAGCTCCCTGTTTTCAAATAAATTTAGGAGGATAATTAAGAATGAAAGATTTAAAGTTTTTTTTAAAACAGAATACAATCCCTGTGGAAAATCAGGAAGTAGAAGTATCAAAAAGATTTAAGGACGATGCAGGAAATACTGTTAAATTTGAGATAAAGTCAATCTCAAATGAAATGGATGATGCACTAAGAAAGCAAAATACAAGACAGGTTAAAAAGGCTAAAGGAGTAGTTGTTCCGGAACTAGACCAGCAGAAATACTTTGTGGATTTAGTTTTGAAATCATTGGTTTATCCGGATTTAGATGACAAAGAGTTGCAAGATTCCTGGGGAGTAATGGATTCAAGGGAACTGATAAATGCAATGCTTCTTCCAGGAGAGTATACAGCTTTGCTTCAAGAAGTCCAAAAGATAAACGGATGGGATCTTAACGTAGAAGATATCAAAGATGAAGTAAAAAACTAATTGAGGCAAATGTGGCAGAGTATAACTATGCTTACTATTGCCTGCATAAATTGAAAATAAGGCCAAGTGAATTTGCTGAAATGGACATTTATGAGAAAGCGTTCATTATGGCCTGTATTGACATAAAAATTAAAAAAGAGAAAGAGGCTGAGAAAGAAGCTAAAAGAAAGGCTGGCCGTAAAAGGCGTTAGGAGGTGTGAAAAATGGCTACAATTCAGAACAGCATAATTTTAAATGACAGAATGACGCAAACATTTACAGCAATAAACAATGCTATAAGTGCAACAGTAAACAGCCTATCCAGTCTTGATGGGAAATCCATGAACATCAACACTGCTAATTTATCAACTGCAAGACAGCAGTTGGCACTGGCAGAGAATGAACTGCAGAAAATGAAAGGCGACAGCAAAGGGCTGAATGACAATCTGAGCAAGACACCAGGAATCGTTGATGCAATACAGAAAAAAATGATACAGGCAGGGACAGCGATAGCAGGAGTTATGGGAGCAAAGCAACTGCTTCAGGCATCAGACCAGAATGCACAGATAACAGCAAGGCTTAACTTGATAACGGACGCACCTGAACAGCTGAAAGAACAGATTTATCAGTCAGCAAATGACGCAAGAGTTGCATATACAGATAGCATGAATCAGGTAGCAAAACTAGGACTGCTTGCTAAGGACGCTTTTAACAATACTGATGAAATTGTTCAATTTACCAACCTTATGCAGAAGGCATTTAAAGTATCGGGAGCAGATGCAGTGGAAGCAACAAGTGCAATGTATCAACTGACACAGGCAATGGCAGCAGGAAAACTTCAAGGGGATGAATTCCGTTCAGTAATGGAAAATGCCCCAATGGTAGCACAAGCCATAGCCAAGCACATGAATGTTTCAGTTGGGGAATTAAAAAAACTTGGAGCAGAAGGGCAAATAACAGCAGACATAATAAAAAATGCTTTGTTTAGTGCTGGAGATGATATAAATGCCAAATTCAGGACTCTACCTCTCACTTGGTCGGATATTTGGACTCAAGCCAAAAACTTTGCCTTGCGAGAGATGGACGGCATACTCAAAAAGATGAATCAGCTAGCTAATTCTCAGGCTTTTCAATCTTTTATAACTAATATGAAAATTGGATTCATAGGATTAAAGGCAGTGGTCAATGGGATAGTTGACGGAATTGCTATGGCGGGTAAATTTATAGCTGATAACTGGCAGGCAATAAGTCCAGTTGTTTATGGAGTTACAGCGGCATTGATGACTTATGTGATATGGCAGGGAATCTCAACAGCTTTGGAATGGCTGAGTGTGGCGGCTAAAACAGCACAGAGTGTAGCAACAACTATCCTGACAATAGCTAAAATAGCTTTAACATTTGCCCTTCATGGATATTCTGCGGCACAAACTGAAGCAAATGCGGCCGCTTGGGCTTTTCCTGGAACTTGGATTGCTGCAATCATAGTCGGCCTTATAGTTTTAATACTGTGGGCGGCAGTAGCCATAACTCAATGGGCAACAGGGACTCAAAGTGCCTTGGAAACAGTAGGTGGAATGTTTTATTGGTTTGCCGCTTTAGTTAGCAACATTTTTATAATTCTATGGGATATAATAGTGATTTTTGTATCAGTGGTTATACTTGCATTCATAGGACTAGGTACATTAATAGTAAACGTGTTCATAGGAATATGGAATGCAGGAGTTTGGCTTGTGAACGCACTTTTGCAAGGCTGGTACTGGATGGTTAACGGTGCGGCAATGGTATGGGCTTGGTTAAAGGTAACCATAAGCAATATTCTGAAAGGTATTTACAATTTCTTTGTTGGGGTTGCAAACGGCTTTATAGATGGATATAACGCTATAGGTAGAGCGGCAGTAACTGTTGCGAATGGATTCCATAATGCTTTTGCCAATGCGATAAATTCACTTGCAAGAATGGTTGAGAATTTCGTCAATGGATTTTTGCGGGGATTAAATGAAATCGGTAAAGTTGTGGATTCTGTTATCGGTACCCATTTCTCAAACGGTGGAGCTCTTCAAATAAGTCTTGGCAGAGTGGGTGGAGGAGGAGGTGCTTCATTTACCCCAGCTCAACACATTCAAGCTATGGCTTATGGGGATGCTAATGGAGTGAAAGTGGCACAAAAGCAGGCACCGAAATTTGGATATGCAGGTTATGCAGATGCTTCAGGTCTAATGGAAGGTGTCATGAATGGTGCCGGGAAGCTAACCTCTACCAAACTTACTGATTTAGGAGGAGCCTTTGATGATGGTAAAAACGCTACAAGGAAAGGCATTAAAGGGATAACTGATGGATTTAACAAGGGTAAAGATGAACTGATGAATATGGGGAAAAATTTACCTGGAGAAAAAGGCGGAAATACAGGAAAAGATAAAGGTGGAAAAGACGGGGGTGGAAAAGACCCCAACAACAAAAAGACAGCAGATAACACAGGTAAAATGGCCGATAAAATGGATGACATGGATGAGGACATGAAGTACCTGAGAGATATTGCGGAAAGGGAATACGTAAACAAATTCACAACTGCAGAAATAAAAATAGACATGACAAATTACAACAATATTTCAGAGCAGGCAGACGCAGATGATTTCATTGAAGCACTTGGTGAAAGGCTTGCAGAACACGTCTACACTGGAGCGGAAGGGGTGCATAGCGACTAATGAGAACACAGGGATATATTTTCTATATTGACAAGGTGCTTTTGCCTGTTGCACCTTCATCTGTCAATATTTCACATAAAAATATGAACAGCATTGTCAATCTGATAAACGATGCGGAGTTTAATATGTTAAAACAGGAAGGACTGCAAGAAATAAGTTTTAAATTTATGCTTCCTTCCCAGCGTTACCCATTTGCCAGATACTTAGGCGTTTACCAAAAACCAAGCTACTTTTTAAATAAGTTAAAGAACCTAAAAAAAAGAGCTAAGCCTTTTCAGCTAATCATAATCAGAACTTACCCAAATTCTGCACAAGCCTATTTCAACACAAACCTGAAAGTGTCGCTTGAAGATTTTTCAGTTGAAGAAAATGCTGAAGAGGGTATGGATGTGTATGCGGAAATCAAACTGAAAGAATTTATAGACCCACGTCCGAAACAATATATAGCGAATGCAGACGGAACTGTGAGTACACAGAACCAGAGATGGACAGATAAAGTTGAAAGCAGGATAAAGGAAATGAAGTATGGCGACAAGATATGGCAGGTTATAAGGCGTGAAACTGGCGGACTTGACCAACTTGAAACGGTTATGGAAATAAATGGGATTTCTTCCTTAACTGGATTTGTAACGGATAAATTAAGGTTGTGGTAGAGATGCTTGAGGATATAAAAAACAAAATAAAATCCTTTATGTCAAAGCCGAATGAAGAAAGCTATGACATGGAAAAGGATATTGAGCTGATAGTGGCAAGCCAAAGCACCAAAACCATAATCTCGCCAGTTGTTACAGACAGCATTGAACTATCTTTGGAGAGAAAAGCGACACCAGGAAAACTTACATTCAAAATGATTTTCGATGAAAAGGTTCAGGAAGGTGACCAGGTAAGTTTAAAGTATCGAGGCCAAAATGTATTCTTAGGCTATGTATTTACTAGAAAACTTGGGAAAAATAATATCGTGACAATAACAGCATATGATCAGCTGAGATATTTGAAAAGCAAAGCCTATTATGTTTTCAAAGGCAAGAAAGCAAGTGAAATTGTACAGATGATAGCAGCAGACTTTAAACTTACACTTGGAGAAATAGAAGACACAAAACATGTATTCGAGAAAAGACGTGAGGACGGAACAACTTTGATTGACATGATTCAAGGAGCATTGAGCGACACTTTGAGATTCACGAATAAAAGATATGTGATTTATGATGATTATGGGAAGTTGTCTTTGAAGGAAACTGAAAGCCTTAAAATAAAAGATTTGATATTTGATAGCACTTCTGGGAAAGATTTTGACTTTGAAAGCAGTATTGACAAGGAAACATACAATCAGGTAGTGCTTGACTATGTAAACGACAAGGAGAAAAAACTTGAGAAATATCAGGTATTTGATAGCGAGAACATTACTAAGTGGGGGCTTTTACAGTATTTTGAGAAAGTAAACAGAAGCAATGCAACGGAAGCTGAAAGAAGAGAACGTGCGAATAAAATGCTTAAATATTATAATCAGAGAACAAAAACATTAAAGCTGAAAGGGATATTCGGTGATGTAAGGATTCGTGGAGGCTCTTCTTTTATTGTCTATATGGATATTGCCGAGTTCAAACTCGCAAATTATATGTTAGTTGACAAAGTTACACATAAATTTGGATTCAAGGAATACTTTATGGATTTAGACTTGGAAGGGAAAATAGGCAAGGAGGAAGGACACAATGGCGAAATTAGAACAAGCACTGACACAAATGATAAGTAATGCAGTTGAATACACTAAGCCTTCTGAAATCTATGCAGGAAAAGTTGAAAGTGTCAGTCCGCTTACTGTAAGACTTGACATAAATGTACCCGTTATTGAAGAAGATGAGTTAATTTTGACACATCTTGTAAAAGATTATGAAGTAGACATTACTGTTGGGCATTCCACTGAAGAAACAGAAGTTGTTGAAGGTGCAATGACTGATATAAAAAAACATAAGCACGAGTACAAGGGGCGTAAGAAAATAACAGTTCATAACGGCTTAAAAATTGGAGAGGGCGTGCTTCTGATAAGACAGCAAGGCGGACAGAAATTTATTGTACTGGATAGAATTGACAACCCTCAGACAGAAGGTGAGTGGCTATGATACCAAAAATTGAAACGAGTGCGGATATAACAGTAAAGGAACAGCCTACAAAAACATATCGAATGGAACTCTATAAAGGTAATTATATTTTAGGATTTGTTGACAGTCAAAAGGCTATGGAGCAGGCAATTTATAAAATAATACGTACAGAACGCTATAAATACATAATATATTCATGGAATTATGGAATTGAACTTGAGGATTTATTTGGCATGCCTGTTGAATATTGTGTCGTGGAACTGGAACGTAGAATTTCGGAAGCATTGTTACAGGATAACAGGATAACAGCGGTACATACTTTTGAGTTTGATACTGAAAGTGAGAGAGGTACGGTGCTGATAAAAAAATTTATTGCTGAAACAATATTTGGGAAAATTCAGATTGATAATGGGTTGGCGGTAACAATAATCTAAGGAAGGAGGATAATATGTTTGAAGTTGTGACTTATGAAAAAATAATGGAAAGAATGCTTGCAAGGATTCCGAACAGCTTGGATAAGCGGGAAGGCTCTGTAATATGGGACGCTTTGGCTCCAGCGGCAATGGAGCTGGAAAGCATGTATTTTGTGCTTCAGGATTTCATAAAGGAAACATTTGGAGATACAGCAAGTAGGGAAAACTTAATACGTAGGGCTTCCGAACGTGGAATATCTCCATACAAGGCAAGCAAGGCAGTACTAAAAGGTATTTTCGATATTGAGATACCTTTAGGGAGCCGTTTCAGTTTGGAAGACTTAAATTATACGGCAGTAAAATTTATCCAGCATAATACTGCTACAAATCTTTATGAATACGAACTGGAGTGTGAAAGTCCAGGAAGGATTGGGAATGCAAAAACTGGCAAGATAATTCCAATTGATTATATAAACAATTTAGGCCGTGCTGAAATTACAGAGCTTTTAATCCCAGCTCGGGACGAAGAAGAAACGGAGGCACTTAGAAAAAGATATTTCGACAGCTTTAACATGAAGGCTTATGGTGGAAATATTTCTGATTACAAGCTGAAAGTGCATGAGATAGAGGGTGTTGGAGCTGTCAAAGTAACTCCAGTATGGAATGGCGGCGGAACTGTCTTATTAACAATACTGGATAGCAACTTTAATCAGGCAAGCCAAACTTTGATTAAAAAGGTGCAGGATGTTATAGATCCGACAAAAGATGCACAAGGGCTAGGTGTTGCTCCAATAGGACACATTGTAACAGTTCAGGGAACAACAAATGTTCCGGTAAACATTACGACTACTATTTCTTTTGAACCTAACTTCACGTGGGCACTTGTAAAATTAAAAGTTGAGGAAGTTATAAAAAATTACTTGCTGGAGCTTAGAAAAACTTGGGCATTGAAAAATGAAAAAGTAAGCAATAATCTAGTCGTAAGGGTGTCAAGAATAGAAGCAAAAATCCTTGACATAAATGGCATTTTGGATATTCAGAACACTACAATAAATGGAAGCTCTAACAACCTGCAGTTGACTGAATTTCAGATTCCTGTGTGGGGAGGTATTACAATATGACGATTTTAGAAAATATTAACGTAAATCTTCTGTCGTATCTCCCTGATTTTATGCAGGAATACAGGGAAATTAGGCGGATAATGGAAAGTGAAGAACCCGAATTTAAGATATTGTGGAATCTGTTTAAAAAGGTATTTAACAATCAGTTCATCCAATACTGTGACGAATATGGGATAAGCAAGTTTGAGGAAATGCTGGGACTGCACAGGTATGAAAACGATACGCTGGAGATTAGGATTTTTAGAGTTTTAACATATTGGAATGACCAAATACCTTATACATGGCGTGTACTTGTAAACAGGATGAATCAGCTGTGCGGAATAGGAAACTATGAATTGAAACCTAATTTTAATAATTATGAGCTAGGGGTTACCACAAAGTTTGATGATTCTAAAAAATACGACGAGCTTAATAATATGTTAAAGACAATATTGCCTGCAAATTTAGGGTTTAACAGTATCAATATACTTACTCCAAAATCAGAAAACAATGTTTATATATCAAACGGGATAATTGACTATATGAAGTATGAAATAAATGCAAAACTTCCAGATTCAATATTTAGCATTTTTGCAACTTTTGGATTTATACACAGCAAAAAATACACTATACAAGGAGGATAAAAAAGAATGGCAGTATTTAAAGATACAACAATAACAGATAATGGAAGAACGTTGATAGCTGATGCTTTAGCGAATAATAAACAAATAACTTTTACACGTATGATCACATCAAGTAAAAGTTATGAGGATTCAACTGATGTATCAAAATTAATAAGCGTAGATGAGATAAAGCAGTCGGTGAATATGACAAGAATAAACCAGGAAGGAACAAAAGTCAGACTAAATGCAATATTTACAAATTCAGCAGTAAATACAAGTTATAAAATACAAACAATAGGACTGTATGCAAAAATAGGTACAGGAAATGAAATTTTATATAGCGTAACAAGAGCTAAAGAGCCAGACACAATGCCAGCAACAAATGGGATAAACTTAGCAACGGTAGAAATAGATTTGATAACAGAGATTAACAATTCTAATGGAGCAACTATCCTTATGAATCCGTCTAGTTTAGTAACTACTTCGAGTTTAATTATGGAATTAGAAAAAATAACAGGACTGGAATTTGGTGGAAATATTCAGGACACAGGTAACAAAGTAAAAGGTAAGTTCTATTACGACAACGTAACTAAGTTCTATTATGAGTGCATAGCAGATACGAATTTGACTTACAACGATGTTACGAAATTCAGGGCTATTTCTAACAAACCACTTTCGGACAAAGTGGAAAATTTATCTAAAACTGAAACCAAATTCATGACTGAAAAAGGGATCGTGCTTTCCAAAAAAGGGGATATAGTGATTCTTACTTGGGACAGTAATTATAATCTGCAAGGCTCTTTGCCTAAAGGAACCGTCTTGGCGACATTGCCAGAGGGGTATCGTCCGAACTTAAGTATTTCAGCCATAGTTGCCTTTTGGAACTCCAATAACTCAGGGACTATAAAAATAGGGGAGGATGGGCGCATAACTTGGGAGTCGTCAATCAACTTTCAGGGTACGATTTATGCAAATGTTTCATATTTTGTTAAATAAAAAATGACAAGGAGGAAAAATTAATGTATGTTGTAATCTATAACCAAAAAAATCTCGAAATAATAGCGAGACCGATTATCACTAACTTGGAAGAGTTTAAAAGCAGTCCTAATTTGTTTTATCCAAATTGGGATTCGGAAAAGCACATCTGGAGTGAACTGGAATATCAAAATCCAGTTTTGGATAACGGAAATCTAAGAGAAGCAACAAAAGAAGAGTTGTATAAAGCTGGGAAATACACTTTAGCCGAAAATGAACTACTAGAAAATGGAAAAATCAAAACAGTTGAATTATCTGAATTTGAGTATATCGAAGACAATCAAATCAAATACAGAAAAGAAGAAAAGATTGAGAAATTAAGGCAGGAGCTTTATGAACTGAGAATCGAGAAGGAGAAAAAGCCTTTTGAATTTGAAGTAAAAGGGACTAAATATTTGCAACACAATAGGACTATTGACCAAAGCAATATAACTAAAATATTATTTTCTTTGGTTCTAAGGTTCATCCTTGGGCTTATGGGAAAAATTTCTAAAGGGCAGAAACTGGACTTTGCACAAGTTATGACGGACTTAATGGCGACAGAGTACAGTAACTGGAAATTCTACACAGAGGATGGCTCTGAAAAGTATGTGAATGTTACGGTGCAGAAATTTATAGAAATGTCCGAAATAATGAGAAAGCATACGACAGCCTCAATGGTTGCCGAGACAACATTGTCACACAGTTTGGAAAATAAAACTGTTGAGGAACTAAAAAAATTTAATGCTGAAACTGAATACAATAAATTGTTTGAAAGTGAAATAAAACAAGGATAGGAGGTATTTATGCAGTTAGAAAAAGATAAACTTTATATTTGTTTCCACAAGCCTAAGAGACTGATAGGGCATTTAATAGCGTTATGGACGCTTGGAAAATACTCTCATTGTGAATTTGTTTACAATGGGCAAGTATTTCTATCTAATCCTGGAGGAGTTAGGACAAGGAAATTTGAATATCAAAAAAATATGGAAATTTATGAGCTTGACAAAAATATTGATCCTAAAGATGTGATTGATTTTTTTAAGACAGCACAAGGCAAAGGATATGACTATTTGGGAATACTAGGTCAATTCTTCTATGCTGGAAAGGTGCAGGATGATAATAGATATTTCTGTAGCGAATTTTGCTTAAATGCAATAGATTATGCTTTGCAGTTTACCTTGACATATAAATTAAAGTCGTTAAAGGATAGGGTTGGATATCAGTTCAGTCCAGTAAAATTATATAAGTATTTAAAATTTATGGAATTAATAAAAGAAAAGGAAGTGGTATAAATGGACAGATTTGACAAAATTTTTGATTATCTGCTGAAAGTTGAAGGTGGCTATACTAACGACAAGCACGATAAAGGTGGAGAAACAACTTGGGGAATTACAAAAGAAGAAGCAAGAGAATTTGGATATAAAGGAAATATGCAGGACTTGACAAAAGACTTCGCAAAAAATATATATCTGAAAAAATATTACTTAGGAAACAAACTAGATAAAGTAATTGATGACAAAGTAGCTCTGTCCATATGCGACTGGGCAGTAAATAGCGGCAGAAATGGAACAAAAAACGTACAGGTAGCATTGAATCAAATTAACGGAAGTGATTTGGTTGTAGATGGAATAATTGGGAATAAAACTTTAGAAGTGTTAAATGCGACAGATCCTGGTAAATTTTTGGAAGTTTATCACAACTTGCAGAGAATTTATTACAAAGGAAAAGTTGAAGCTGACAGGACACAGGAAGGATTCTTGACAGGATGGCTGAACAGGGTTCAGAGAAAGGAGGAATATTTGAGAAATTGGGACAAGGAAAATACGACGGCAGAAAATAAAACGTATTCTTTCAGTCAATCTAGCTTAGACAAAATGGAAAAAGTACATCCGAAATTGGTTGAAGTTATGAAAGAAGCAATTGAAAACAGCCCATTTGATTTTAGAATTACAGACGGAGCTAGGACAACAGAAGAACAGTTTGCCTTGTATCAAAAAGGCAGAACTTTACCTGGACCAAAAGTAACAAATTGCGATGGGAAAAAATTTAAATCTAATCATCAAATAAAATCTGATGGATACGGACATGCTGTCGATATTTTCCCTTGTGGAATTATAGAAAATGGTGTGTATAGAAAATTCACATCTGAAGAAGGATATGACGAGAAAAAATTGAAATTGATTGCAAATCATATCTTGGCAGTAGGAAAAAGCAAAAACATTAACATTGAGTGGGGCGGAAATTGGAAAATGCACGACACGCCACATTTTGAACTGAAGTAACGTGAAAATGACTTGAATACGAGCCAAATTTGAACGTTAAAAAACTTTTTGGATAAATAGGCTGGCTAGCAGTCTGAAATTGATTGTAGGGCTTGTTAGCAACCTTAGAAACGATATAAACAAAATAAAAATTAAGGAGAGATAAAAATGGATAAATTAGCAGCAAAAATATATTTAACAGGGAAAATTTTAGAATTAGGAAAGACTTTAATTTACAAAACAGAGATAGTTGCAAAAGGAAAAGCCGGAGCAGAAAAATTTAATCAAGTGTATGAAGGCTTTTGGGATAAATTAGAAGAGTTATTGGAAAAAGAAAAAACAATTGACAGAAAATGGATTCCTAACTTCGCTGAAGAAGTTGGGGAAGAAGTTCTAACAGAAGTTTTAAAAGAAGCTAGAAAAACATTTGATTTAAAAATTATATTGCAGCAAATTTTCGATGTAGAAAAAGCAGGAAACAAAAATATACTATAGGAGCATAAATTAATGATTGAAGACTTAAAAATAATAATTGATAATCATGGACTTTTCCTTGTACTGTTCTTTTCAGGGGTGCTGTTCGGTGTAGTAGCTCAAAAAATGATAGACAACCAGCCAGTAAAACCGTACATAAAAAGAATAGCCGTTGCTGGAATGACAATGGCTATTGCCCTGTCGCTTAATAAAGTGGTAGGGCATTTCAATGCGGGTTTTCTGTACCCCTGGAGTCCTGTGCTGGGATTTTTCGGAGAAGCACTACTAGAAACAGTAAACCAGAAAAGATACGGAATCAGCAAAGGGTTTTTGGAACTTCTGCTGGAAAAGTTCGGATTTGTCAAGAAGAGAGATGATAAAGATGAAGACTTATCATAGAAGCAGAAAATTTGCAATCGTCGTATTAGCGTTAATTTTCTTAAATTCAGTAATGACATTGAAGTTAAGAGGATACCAAAGAACGCAGAACTTGAATTTGTTACGGAGCAAATTAAGAAGTGAAAGCAACAAAGATATCTTTGATTCCATAGAAGAAAAATCAAAGAAAGAAGACTTGATACTTCTGATAGGAACGAATTTAGCGACATTAATAATTGTCGCAGGGTTAGACAGGTTTGGAGTGTTTGAGGAAAGCGACGAAACTATAAAGGAAAACAAGGAAAAGTTTGTAAAATTATTTTTATAAAGATTGGGGTAGTCAGAAATGGCTATCTTTTTTTATGAAATGAAAAAGTTATAATGTTTTGGAAACAAAAAAAGACTAGATGTTGGTTAGTCATCCAATCTTTTTTATTGTGGTTATTTCAATCTCTTTAGAACTCCGAATAAGAGATTTTAGAGTTAAATATAAATTTTAAATGCTTTAGCTTTTTTAGGATAAATTACAGTACCGTTAGGCAACTTTTTAGTCCGAGAAAAAACGAAAGCACCTTTTTCATCATAATAAATTTTATGATTTGAATAAGGATTTTCATCCATCTTTTTCATTTTATATCGCCCTCCCTTCGCTTGAAAATTAAAGGTTTAAAAGGAGTTCGAATTATTATACTATAAAAAATTATAAATAACAACAAAAAAAGATAGCACCACACTATCTTTCTTAACCTTTAATTCAAGCAAAGTAATCCATAACCACATGGATTAGAACAGAAAAACGAATATTCTTTTCTTATGTGTATATTATCATATTTTAACTAAAAAAGTCAACAAAAATGTGGATAAATTTAAAAAAATGTGGAAATAGTGTGGAAAAGTTGTGGGAAAACTAAAATAAAAGACACACAAGGCTCTTATTCTTTTTCTGTATTCTTAATAGCTGTTTCAATTTTAACTTTTAAAATTTTCAAATCTTGAAGTTTCATCTCTTCCAGCTCAACTATTTTTATTTGTTTTAGATTCTGAATATCTTTTTCAGAAAGGTTTGATACTTTAAGTTTTTTCATTTTAACTCCATTGTCTTTTCAATTTATCTGTGATAAAATGAAAGTGTAGTAAATATGTTTATAACTCTAATAATACTGTAAATATTGTTAGAGTTTTTTTGCCCTAAAATTTGCCCTAATTTTTATAAACAAAAGAATATATTGGGGAGAAAGCAAAATATAAATGCTGGCATTTAAAACTTGCAAAAACAAGGGGTTTAAAATTAAATAAAACATTGTAAATGTCTTAAAAATAAATGATTTGAATTTGGGCAAAATTCCAAGCAACTAAGAAAAAATAGTTATTTATAAAAAGGCACTTGTATTGGTGTCTTTTTGTTTACCTAAATTTAAGAAAATTTATTATAAATTTTGAATTATACGTTATTTCATAAGAGGGAATCCTTCTTGTTGTTAAAAAAATTTTATTTTTTTATAAGGTATAGTGCTAGAGTGAAAGGGAAAATTAGATAATGAAAATAGATGAAGTTCTGGAAAAAATTTTTAATATGAGAACGATTGATAAGAGGATAACTGACGAATCTTTAAATCAAAATAATGAAAAACTGAAAAAAATTTATCAGTTGCTGGGAGAGCCGTGTAAAAATAAGAAGATTATTCATATTGCAGGAACTAACGGGAAAGGTTCGACGGCTACGTTTTTAGAGGGTATTTTTTTTGCAGCGGGATATTATGTTGCAAAGTTTACTTCGCCACATATTTTACGGTTTAATGAGAGAGTTTTGTTGAATAAAGAGATGATTTCTGATGAGAATGTTGTAAAGTATTATGAAGTTGTTATGGATATTTTGGAAAAAAATTCGTTGCAGATAAATTTTTTTGAGATAACGACTTTTATGGCTTTACTTTATTTTGAGGCAAAAAATCCTGACTTTATATTTCTAGAAACTGGTCTTGGCGGAAGATATGACGCTACAAATGTTGTAAATTCGGCAATTGCGGTTATAACAAATGTGAGTTTTGATCACGTCAGTCTTTTGGGAAATTCACTTGAGAAAATTGCAGACAGGAAAACTGGGATTATAAAGGATGGACAGCTGTGTATTTATGCCCAGAATTTGGCTGAATTGAAGAATGCTGTAAAAAAGGAAACTGATAATTCGGTAAATGTGTTGAAAAAGTATGAGAATTTACAAATCGAACTGGATACACAAAATTATAAGACAATTGTGAAGATTTTGGAAAATGAAAATTTGGAAGAATCTGAAAATATTGAAGATAAAAAAAATAAACATAATCTAGAAAAAATATTTATATTGCCACTTTTTGGAAAATTTCAGGCAAATAATTTTTTGATTGCTTATGAAATTGCTAAGATTTATGGTATCAGCGATGAAATTATTCAGAAAGGGCTTGATGAAATTTCGCTGGCTGGGCGGTTTGAGATTTTTTCACAAAATCCAGCTACAATACTGGATGTGGCTCATAACGATGATTCTGTACGAGTTCTTGTAGAAAATTTGAATGAACTTTTTAAAAATGATGAAGTAATTTTTATTCTTTCGATACTTGGAACAAAGGATATTGCAAATATTTTTGAGAAAATTTTGGAAAAAAATTATAAAATTTTTATAACTTCTCTAAAAGACGTTACTTACGGACTTTCTGCCAATGAAATAAAGAAAAATCTGGAAAATGCAAATATTTTGACAAATAATATTATTTTTGAAGACAATATTTTAGATGCCTATAATCAAGCAAAACAAATGATTTTGGAAAAGAATAGTCGATATAAGGCGACAGTGGTTTGTGGCTCTTTTTATGAAATTGCGAAATTTAAGAAACTGTGTGGCAAGAGGGATGAGCATTTAAAAGGGAATTATTTCACGCCTGTATAGAATTGTTTTACAGGACGTTGAAAAATAGACACACAATGAAAGATTTGAAAAGTTAAGGGATAGAATGTACGAGTATATAGAAATATGGGTATAATAACAGCAGAATACACAGTAAAATAGGATTTACAAGTCCGAATGAATACGAAGAAAGCATGAAGAAAGGAAACAAAGAAATTGCTTAAAAATAGTCTAAATTTTTGGGGACACTCCAAACAAACTATAAAAACAAGAGATGAAGAAGGTAATATAGTAGATAAAAAAGTAAAGTATGTTTATTTCGAAGATCAAGTTAAAATAGAAAAAGATAAAAATACTGGAAAAATTATATATAAATTTTTTGGAGTTCCTGTATATGAAGCTAACTCAATTTATATGGAAAATGTAGGAAGAAAGAATCAAGATAAGCGAAGATTATATATGCCTGATGATTCTCAATTTATAATAGAAGTTCAAAGTGATAAAGAAAAAGAAAATCTTTTTAAAGGAGTGAAGTAAATGAATAAAATAATAATCTTATACTTATTGCTCTTTTCTTGTATGTTGTCTAAAGGAAAAGAATTATTAGATGTGGAAATAATAGACTTGCGAAATCAAAGATACGCCTTAACTTCAAAAATTAAGAGTTCAGATTATAAATTACCTTTTACAAAAATTATTTATAATTCAAATGGAATAATTAATATAAAAAAATTTACAAAAGAAAAGAATGGAAGTTTTAAAAGCTATATAGAAAATAAAAACTATGATTCAACTGAATTAAAAGAAATTTTAAAAAATGTTTTTGATAAAAATTTTTCTAATAAAAAATTATTTGTAAGTTGTACAATTTGTAAAATATTACAAAATGATATAGAATTAACTACAGAAGCTATGGTTCAGCCTCCTAAAAATATAGTTAGACTTTATAAAAGAATTCTGGAAGAAGAAGGGAAAGAATTGTTTTTAAATAATGTATCAGTTAGTGCCGAAGGAAGATTATACAAAGTAGAATATGAAAATACTGCAATAATATTATATGAAGATGAAAATTTCTATAAAGATGAAACTATAAAAAATCTTATTATTTTTATCAATACTTCCTTGAATTATACACCTCAAAGAGAATATATGAAAAATTATATAAAAAATATGTCCAAATAAAAGAATGTATTGAATGTTTTTTCGAGACTTTAGAAAGAAGTAGCAACTTTGAAAAATTTCAAATTAGATTGCTACTTCTTTTTTTATTTATACCTTTTTATATATTTACTTTTTGTGTTATAGCTTTTTATCTCCTCGCAAACACTTATAATTAATGTATTTAAGCATATTAAAAAAGTAGTTTTTCAGTAAATAAAAACAAGTAAATCAGTAAATAAAAACTAGGTTTTCAGTAGAATATAAACAAGGACTTGTTATTATTTTTGGTTAATGATATAATAAGAAAAAAGGAGTTTTTTATGAATGAAGTTTTAAAATACAATAATAATTTTAATAACATAAGTCTTCGTAATTTTAATGCCAATGAACTTGATATTTTGATGGCAATTTGTAGCAGAATGAAAGAAAAAGGTGAAGAGGAGATAACTTTTCATTTTGATAAGCTGAAAAAACTTGTTAATTATTCTGATAATACATCAGCAACTTTTATAAAAGATCTTGAAAGCACTTATGATAAATTAATCAGTATTAAGCTGAAAGTTGGAGATGAAAGACGCTATATAAAATTTGTGCTGTTTACTCGATATTCAGTTGATGTGGACGAAAAGACAGTTGAGATAGCAGTTAATAAAGAATTTGCTTGGGTTCTAAATGAATTGAATGTTGCTTTTACAGCATTTGAATTAAAAGAGTTTATCAGTTTAAAATCAAGTTATGCAAAAGAATTTTATCGAAGAATGAAACAGTTTAAGTCTACTGGAAAATGGAATATATCACTTGAAGATTTTAAAAGAATAATGGACGTTCCTGTGAACTATAGAATGTGTGATATTGATGTTTGGGTTTTAAAGCCAATACAAAAAGAACTTGGGGATAAGTTTAAATTAAAAATCAAAAAAATATACAGCAAGAAATCAAGAGGTCGTCCAAGCGTTTCAGGATTTGAATTTACTTTTTCAAATGTGAATTTGAATATTCCGTTTTTTGATTATCCAACTAATAAAGAAGAGATTAAC
>ERZ773069.367-NODE-367-length-31099-cov-28.985569_pt1 | contig 31099 bp, 27 predicted proteins | sample MGYA00580619_ERZ773069 | MGnify/ENA primary metagenome ERZ773069 (study PRJEB29015, sample SAMEA2738007) | human oral metagenome | biome: human oral; feature: human-associated habitat; material: dental | place: China | collected 2108 ...
GTCTACCACAAGAACGGTGGTATTGACCAGATCGGCGTCTACTCCAGAAGCGAGGAGTTGCAAAAGAACGTCAAAAACGCTCTGGACGCCACAACCACTCAGAACTCAAACGCCCTGCTGAACGACAAGTCAGACGATGTTGCTCAGGTGTGGAACAAGTGGCACACAGAGCAGGAGCAGAGCGACAAAGAATTCATGAGTTTTGTTGGCAACGCCTTTGTTGGACTTGTTGGAATTGTCGTGCTGTTCGCTGTGGGTGCCTTTGTTTGTGGTGCAGTGTCTGAAATGATTGATAGTCATAAAGAGAAGATCGAGGCTAAGAAGAAGGCTGAGAAGCAGGTCCGCGAGGAAGCCGAGCGCTTAAAGAGGGAGCAGGCTGCCGAGGAGGCCAGACTTGCAGCCGAGGTCAAGAAGCGTGGTGGCCGCAGCCAAGAGGTCTACGAGGAGATGCAGACTCTTGAAGACAACCGTAAGAATATCTCCAAGGGATGCAGATCCAAGAGCACTCGTCAGCAGTTCTCCAACATCCTGAGCGAGTTGCAGAAGAACATCCTCACCCTCTACGAGGTTGCTAACAAGAGTGAGGAAGGATGCGAACCCCTGAACACATCATTAGGGATGCAGATCCACGAATTGAACAACTCTGTTGGTCCAAACCACTTGCAGAGCATTCTTGACAACCCTGAACTGTGGACAGAGCCGGACGAGAAGATCAGCCTGTCACTGAAAGCGGCTGAGGCTTTGAACCGAATTGTCCTAAACCGGATTACCAACCTGAATGAGGCCAGCAGTTTTGATCCCAGTGTCAGCGCCATGACTCTTATCGAGATGGCAGATGAACTGGAAGGCAGCACAGGTCTTGATGACGATGATGCAGAAATTATGGAGTTCGCCATGTCAGAAGGAGAGAACTGATGAGCGTATCTGAGATTTTAATGATGATTCTACTGATTCTAGCGGTTGGTGTACCAGCAGTAGTTCTAGAGGTATCTCACTACAAGATGCTGACCTCAAACCATAAGAACAAGGCTTCTGATCAGGATGGCGTCACAACTGCCAAGAACGATGAGAAGAAGGAGGACTTGGCATGACGACAATGATCATCATCATGGCTCTTGGTGCTCTCAGTGGCTACCTGTTCTTCAGGAATCACAGTCACAGGAAGACCACCAAGAACCTCCGTAAGAACCTGGCTCTGGCTAAGAACGACGTATCCAAGGCTGAGGCTGAGATCGCTGCCTTGGAGGAGCGTATCAAGGAACTCGATCCTCCTGACCCGTACCAGGGGAAGGTGCCTGATGAGTGCCTGGCATTCAGGAACTCCATCAGGAAACTCAAGGAGCAGTACCTCTGGTACGAGAAGAACAACTACACAGATGTCGCCAAGAAGATTGATCTGATTGGACGTGCTCTCAAGGTTCTGGAGAAGATTATCCGCAAGAAGTTGCCAGAGGCCGAGCAGATGAGCGACTGGATTCGTTATGAGGACATTGTAAAGAACCTCCAGCACGTTCTTGACACTGAACTCTATGACGACAGGGTGAAGCATCCAGAGAACCATGAGAACCCAGAGAAGGGTATCAAGGAGGTTGACAACATCCTCGACCTTCTGCTCCCGGCCATCTTCGCTCGAATCAAGGAGATCAACTCCAAGGAGGACTTCGACCGCGAGGTATCTATCGACGTCATCAAGTCCTCAGTGAACGAGATTCTGGACAACATGGGTGTAGAGAACTCCATTGACGAGATGGCCTCCATGGTTGACGTGGACGATGAGATGAGCGAGATCGAGAAGATCGCTCTGAGCATGGACAGCAACCTGGATGATGACGATGAACTAGGAAACGACGAGGCGGTCAGGGCTATGTTGGCGTAACAAAAAATGACAATCAGCCATTTTCCAGCACGACACTACCAAGACTTATAAGAAATTACGATAAAACAGGAGAGTAAAAACTATGAGCGATGAGAAGAACACTGACGAGTTGACAGACCTTTTCGATTCCACTGGCCTTTCAGAGGAGGATGAGGCTCTGGCGGCCGAGTTCGCTGACATTGATGAGGACGATGACGAACTGCTGTCACTGGATGACGATGAGGAAGAGGTCAGCGAGGGTACAGAGAATGCTGTTGAGGGTGACACCACGACAGAGGATCTGATTGCCAGCACCACAGACACTCCAAGCAAGTTCGACAAGAAGTTCCTGGATGAGTTCAGATCTCGTCTGTCACCGGAGCAGTTGCAAGTCGTCTCCACCATTGCTCCGAAGTACGCCGCCAGTATGCTTGAGGATCAGGACCTCATTCTGTCCTTCGGTAACAAGGTGATCGACGAGATGAGCACCTTCTCCAAACTCCTTATGAAGGCTCAGAGCAAGACCAGGCTTCCTGAGGTTGAGAAGATGGTCAACCAGATTCTCATTGAGATGAAGGGATACAAGAAGTTCTCTGGCAACAACAGCAAGTTCGGCTTCCTGTCCAAGATTGGCAAGAAGGCTCAGGACGTCTCCGAGAAGGCCAACTACAAGTTGGAGACTATGGAGATTAAGGGTATGGACTTGAGCAAGAAACTGTCCAAGATCAGCACCAACCTGGAGAAGGTTGAGGTCGGTCTGGTTAAGAACGGTGTTGCTGGTAAGAAACTCTCTCAGAAGATGATTCACTGCCGTAACAAGTTGTCAATGGTCATTGCCACTATGGAGGAGATCATCGACCTGACCAGGACCCAGGCGCAGTTGTTGGAGAGAACAATCTCACAGCATGAGGGTGAGGGACGAATCCTGTACGACGGTGAGTATCACACTGTGGAGGACCTGAGACTGCTGCTGGAGACGTACTCGTCTGCTCTGGTGACGATGGAGAAGCAGTGGGCCAACTGGCGAGCACAGTACTTCTTCTACACGCAGTCAATCAAGACTGGATCCATCCTCTATGTCAGCAACCAGGAGATGAGACTCACAGTCAAGTCTCTGCGCGAGAAGGCTATTCCTGTCGCCATCAACCAGATTGCTCAGTGGCAGCAGGCCGTCATGCTGGAGAGTGCTGCCGAGCAGGCGAACATTGTTGACCAGGGTATCAAGAAACTCATTCAGGAGGGCTCTGACTCCACCGCAAGCGCTGTTGAGTCCGTCGTCGAGATGGGTAACCGTCAGATGCTTGATGAGGAGACAATCAACACCCTCACCAAGAACATTGAGAAGATGCACACGGCAATGTCGAACGCCGTCAAGGAGGGCCAGCAGAAGCGTGCACGTGTGGCTGTTCTCATGGCTGAGGCTGAGAAGAAGATTGACCAGTCTGAGCGTGAGTATCAGAGGAAGCGTATTGAGGACGCCATTGGTACCAGTATGAAGTCCAAGGCCAAGGTTGCCAAGGCTGAGGCGCAGTCCATTGATGACATCCTGAATGAGATTCGGTGATGCCTTGAGAGACTGATTGCAGCAAGACTACCCTGAGGGTGAGGTATGCCCCGAAGGGTGTTTAGAAAGACATGAGCACATGGTTCTTATCTCTGCTCAAACCTGGAACCATGTGCTCATGTTTTCTTTGTTTCTACTTTTTGACTCAGGAGATCATCTCCATGTCATTACCTGAAGTTTCTAATAGCATCCATGTTGCTAAACACCTTCGTGTAACCATCGTATGGCTTGATGCAACAGGTCGCAACCTTGGCAACAAGACCAGAGTCAATAGTACAGAGATCATTCTCACTCAAATGGTTCTTCATCCTGTAGTCCAGAGCATTGGTCAGATTGTCAATACCAACCAACTGAAACCCGTGCTTGGGCCATCCTTTTTGAAACTGAACGAAAACCTTGTCATTGTTGACACACACGATGCTGCTGACCTTGATGTTTCTACCAAGATACTTGGACCAGAGTCCTCGTGCTTGCCTGGCGTGAACTCTTCCACCAGGAAAAGACCTGCCAGAACGCAGCACAACGCCCTTGTCGCTGACTGAGTACTTTCGTCTGCTTTTCCATCTCTTGGAGTCAATGGCGAACACACTGGATCCAACAATCAGAACATGGTCAGTGTCAGGTCCGTCGCCATCTTGTGCGGCGGCATCAGGATCTACGTCTCTTCGTCCCATGCCCTTGATGTGAACTGAGTCTATGAGAACAGCGCCAGGATACTTTTTCATCCACTCCCTGATGACTCTGGATGTTGATCTCTCACCCTCCATGCCAGCCTTGACGACCTGCCTGCCGAATGGAGTACTGAAGTCAGGGTTGTTGGCGTGATGAGTTAACGATGCTCCAGCGGAACCGAAGTACCTACGACCAGATCTCAGTGACTGAAAGATTCGTTCTGACACCTCTGGTCTGACACTGGAGACCAGTGACTCTGAAGGGCTGAAAACATGGACTTGCTGTGAGTCTCTGGTCACTTGAACTCACGAAGGTTTTTGTCAGAGATGACTCGTCTGAACTTGTTGTACGGCCTGATACAACGAGTGACGAACTGTGCTACAAGATGAGGGTTGATAGTGGTGGCGTTGTTGCCTTTAAGGATCTCGAACTTCTTGTCCATCATCTCATAGAACCTGTCAGTCTCGATCAGCCTGAAGTCGGCCTGGAACCAGTTGACATCCCTGTCTACACTGACGTTCTCCTGATTGATGACAGTCATACCAACAATGTTGGTTCCAGGAGTGAGGGTATCCAGCCAGTTCTCCACGTACTGACATGTCCTGACGTCATCTGACTCTGGGAACGGCTTGCCAGTCATCAGGATCTCATTGTTCTCGCTCACGGTGTAGCGACGCCTCTTTGTGAAGTTGTGAACGTCAATCATGACGACCTCGTTGCCAAGCAGAACAGCGAAGTCAAGGTCGTGCCCCATGATGAGACCAGTGTACTCGTTGATCTCTTCCTCGCCAGAGTCAGGGACGAGAACAGACTCAACGACAACAGCATTCGGTTTCTTGTCTGTCCACTCTTTGAGGAACTTGGAGAAATCCTGCTCCACTTCCAGCAGTTCCTTCGCCTTGGCTGAGTCAGCGCCTTCCCTGCTGGTGTAGTCAGGATCATACGCCTGATGAGACATGAACGCTCCAGCAGAACCAAACTGCCTTCGACCAGACTTCAGAGCCTCAGCAACCCTGTCAACAACATTCTTGGGACACTTGAGGTTGTATGTTGGTGTTGGAAGAATAGTCACACCAGTTTTAGGGTCTACGTATGATGTACTGCTCACTTTATTGTCCCGCTCACTCTAGGAAGCCAACCTGAAGCCTGACCACAACTGGCCGAGACCTCTGTCTGAGACTCAATATCCACGGTGACAACGTTGCTTTCACAGGTCTTCTCAGCCTGATAGATGAACCATGACTTCGGATTCCAACCTGGCTGGAGGCTGTAGACAGTGAACTGTGCCTGACCTTCAACACTGACCTCACCTGTGTTCTTCATCACACCAAGTGCAGTACCACCATTACTGTAAGAGAATGAGGAGAACTCAACCTTACCCTCATCAGGAAGTTCTGTTGTCGTGGAACTTGGAACAGACATCCATGACATGGTGACCAGACCAACGATCAGTAGAAGCGCTGGTGCACTCTTGGCAATGACTTCAAGAACACGAGTTGCAGCCAGAGCAATCTTGAACGGTCTACCAATGACAGGAATCCCAGCAAGAACACCCAGAACAGAGGTGAGAATCTTGAAGAAGATGCCAACTATCTTGTTGTAGAATCCACTAATGGAAGACAGCAGTGATTTCAGAGGATTGCTACTGCTCTTACCCTTCCTGAATTCAGGCTTTTTAGACTTGTTGTTGTCATTGCTCTTCTCTTCGGGATCAGGGTTGTTCTCATCCTCGTCATCAGAACTGGAGTCGGGTATCTCACCATCATGTCCTTTGAGGTCGTTCTTGACATCTGTAACTACTGCTGACACCCGCTTGCCAAGACTAGAAGCAAAAGTCTTCAGACGCTCTGTGAACGAAGAATCATCGCTCTTGGTATCATCACCCGTCTTGCTGTCAGAAGAGCCCTCAGAATCGTTTACGGAGTCATTGGGAATGCCTGAATCAGAAGACTGCCCATCATCCCCAGAGTTGTTGTCTCGATCTGAGTCTGAAACGCTGTCAAGTCCAGTCCGTTCTCTGTCAGAGAAGTCATTCGTCAGAAAGTCTGTGCTATCAGGAGAATCGAAGTCGTAGAGGTCGTCCTCATCCTCATCGTCATCAAACAGCGTCTCGTCATCATCCTCGAACAACCGAGAGTCGGTGAAGCCCTCCTCATCCGGCGGCACGTCCTCAAATGACCAACCACCTTCCTCGTCATCGTCGTCAGACTCAGGACCACCAGACAGAAGACCACGTTGCATGAAAGGAGAACCTGCCTCTGGAGACGCATCTTCGTCATCAACCCAGGCGAAGTTGTCATCATCCTCATCTATCTCATCATCGTAAGTGTCTTCATCCTCAGGCTCAGCACCAGCCATCTCAAGACGCCTTACAATGTCTCTGACCCCATCAGCATCAAGAACACCATCTGAGGAAGAGGACAGGAAAGAGTTGTCATTGAAATCGTCGTCTTCATCCTCGCCATCGTCGAAAATAAATTCCTCATCATCATCAAAGTCGCCATAGATAATTGACCCATGAGACTCATCACTGACTTGAGAAGACTCAGACTTCCCACTGTCAGCATCAGGGTCCATCCCGTCCCCAAAGTCAGCGGAGGAGTCATCATCAAACAGAATCTCGTCCTCTGTGCCAGTATCAACATCTGTTGACACAGAGGAATCATCCTGAATATGGTTGTCTACAGACAAGATGTCGTCAGGGTTGTGATCAGTCTCAACAGTAGAAGAGAAACTGCTCGTTGTCTGATCGTTTGACAACGACTCATCATCGTAGTCATCAAGGCTCGGAAGCGCCAGATCATCTTCGTCGTCGTCAACGTCATCATCAAGATCAAAGCCAAATCCACCAGCAACCTTGTCATCAATGTTCTGGTTACTGGACACATGAAGATCCTGAAGTCCTAGAGACAGATCAAGGTCGTTCTCGTCAACATCATCGTCATCAAGGAACGGGTTGCCTGACACCATTCACGAAACCTCTTCCTGTCCCACAAAAACAAACCAGAAGGTGGTTGACACCACTGACAACATGTAGTATCAACCACCTTCTATATACGTGCCACAACTATGAGCGACTATCACTCAGTCATTCTCGTCCTCAACAGGAACATAGATACCAAAGTCATAGTTCTCATGACCAACCTTGTCCTCAATAAGGATCTTTAGTTGCTCGGATTTCTCAACACCCATGGATGTGTTCACGTATTCAAGTGAATCAACTACTCCTTGAATATCCTCGGCAGAAGGGTACTTTTCGGCGTATCGTGAAGGAACACTTGTAGGCCACTGTCTTTCGGTCTTCTTCTTGGAGGCTGGTTTCTTCTTGACTGACTTGCTGTCATCGTTGAGCAGTCCTTCCTGCTGTGACACCTCCTCAGAACTGTCCTGTCTATCAGCCTGCCTGGCGTCACGCTTGATGATGTCCAGAGCATAGCGGATGAACGCCTCCTCACTGACCTGGCTCCTGTCAGAGTTGTAGCGAGCAATCATCAAGTGGCTGTCACCTGGACACTGCCTGCGGACAAACCCTGGAAGTTTCCTGTAGACAAGTGAAGCACGCTCCTTACCTAGACCAGACTCCTCACCATAGTTGACTCTCACACGAACAGGCAGAGAACCATCATGAGCGAACGTCACTGGCTGAATGGATGACACCTTGGTCATAGGGTCACCTTTACCACCCCAGGCAGGAATGACGTCAACAGTCAGTAGGTACACACCATTGTTCTGCACATCAGGAAGGCCAGTCACGTCAGAGAAAGCCTTCTCAATAGCCGTCTTTGGAATAGACAGGTCTCCACGACAGAAACGAGCCCTGATGTCATTCCTAGCAGCAGTCTTATCCATACCCTTGACAACATCATCTGTTACTCTGGTAGAGATCAGACCAGTACCGTCGTCAAGATGCATCGTCACCATCTTTCCACGACGAGTATTCTTTGACTCCATGGACACAGCAGCAACAACCTTAACCCTCTGGCGCTTCTTCAATGCTGACAGCGACTTGATGGGAACATTGTCAAGACCAGTACTACCACCAATACGATCCATCGGATGACCAGTCAGGTACATACCAATCATGTCAGCCTCAAGACGCAGGCGATCCACATACGGGTAGTCCTCAACGTCAACCATCTCAAAAGTGTCCTCAGCACCTTGTCCAGCAAGAGAGAACAGATCCATGCCATGGTTGACCATCTTGCGACCATCAGTCAGCATACCTGGAATCGACTCAATCACCTTACGCCGGTTGGGCTCAAGATCATCAAACGCACCAGCCATAGCCAGGTTGATAAACACATCCTTCTTAGTGATACCAGCCATCACACAACGAGACACAGCATCCTGAACAGACGTGAACCTGCCTCCACTGTCACGCTCCTTGAGGATGATCTCAGCACTGGACTCAGACACACCCTTGACACCAGAGAAGCCGTACAGAATCTCAAACCCGGACTCACCAGAGTAGTCAGGAGACACACGAACGTCAGACAGGTTGATGTTCACGGTACCCATGGAGATACCCATACGACGAGCCTCACGCAAGTTGTTGAGAGTCTTATCCTTCTTGTCAATAGTCTGAGCAATCAGAGCAGCAATGAACTCAACAGGATAATGCGTCTTCAAGTAGGCAGCCTGATAAGCGTTCATGGCGTAAGCAACACTGTGCGAGTTGTGTGAAACCAGACCGTTGGCAATGAAGTTCGCTGGTCCGTCATCAGCCATCATAATGTCATAGGTCATCTCATGAAGAACCGAACCATCCTCAAGAACCTCTGGTGGAGTGATGGACACAACCTTGTCACCACTGCTGATGTGATGACTCATAAGAGCAGCATCAATCTCATCACGATAGTTCTCAGAAGTCAGGTAGACAAACGGGACATCACCATATTTGTTGTCAATAAAGTACTGGCGACCAAGATCTCTGCTGTCCATCTCAAAGTAGGTGCCGTTGACACAGAAGTCAGCAACACCAAGAACCTCTTTATTGGAGGACAAGATTATCTTGTTGGTCTCAAATATGGCGCCACGAGCAATCAGGTAGTTCTCAGCAAGAGTCCTGTCAACATCATTAGGCAAAGAGACATTCTTGACACCAGAATAAGAACTGGATCTATATGACCAACCTCTTCTAGGAGTCGGTCTTCTTTGAACTGTTCTGAACCTGTTGTTCCAGTACCTGTCATCAATCAGTTCAGAGCCAACATGAATACCACCACCTTGAATAGTCTGGTATCCATCAGTGGTCAGCATACGATGGCTCTCAGTAATCCTGATCGTCTTACCTGATTCAGTCTCAATAGTCCATAGAGGTTTTCTTCCGGTCTGGACAATCTCAGAGACGTTATGGAAGTGCAGACCACCATTCTCAAACATGGAGAGAATCTTGATGTTCTTCTCTCCATTCTTGAACCTGTGATAAAGGCCATCAACTGTCATCTTAGTGTTCTGACTGGTAAGAACTTCTGTCTCTCCATATAAGCACTTGTTGAACGCATACTTCGAGAAGGGCTCCAGAACATCCCAGAGTTTGTTCATAGCATCCTCTGAGTAGCCATTAGCAATTCCACCACTGATGAACTTCGGCTTCATCTTCATCATGATGTCGTGCTTCTTCTTACCCATCGCCTTACGGAGTTTGTCACCCTCCTGAAGAGTCATTCCAGCGATCTCGGAGGCAATACGCATTGACTGCTCCTGATAGATACACAATCCGTAAGTCTGACTGAGAATCTTCTCCAGTGGTGATCCCTTGAAGTCAGAATGAAGAGCCTCAATCTTCGCCAGGCCGTTCTTCCTCTCAGCGTACATGGTGTGAGAGTTCATTCCCATAGGACCAGGACGAGCAACCGCAGTGCAGGCAGCAAGGTCATTGAACTCTGTTGGCTTCATCTGCCGAAGGAGGTTACGAACCATCTCAGAACCGAACTGGAATACACCAACAGTGTGGCCTTCCTGGAACAGTTTGTACACCTCAGGGTCATTCATCTTCCCCTGAGTAATGGCAATCATGTTGGGAGCATCCTTGCCCGACTTCTGGATGTACTCAATGGTGTGCTGGATAAGGTCAACCGTGTCCAGACCAAGAAAGTCCATCTTGATAAGACCCAGAGCCTCACACTCCTGATAGGTCCACTGAGTAATGACCTTGCCATCCTTCTTCCTGATGTGAAGCGGAACAGTGTCAGTCAGAGGCTTGGCTGAGATAATGATTCCACATGCGTGCACACCAGTACTCTTCACACGACCAGCAATACCCCTGGCACCAGTGATAACACGATCCCACTTAGGGTCACCAGAGGTAGCCTCACGGAAGTCAGCAGACTCCTTGTAGTAGTCAGAGTCTTCGTTGTAGATGTCATCAAAAGTGACCTCATGGCCCTCATCACCATCAGGGATCATACTGGCAACACGATTAGCCTGAGCGAACGGGACCTCATAGATCGTACACATCGACTTGAATGCGCTCTTCGTAGCAAGGGTACCGAACGTGACGATGTTGGCAACATTCTCCTTGCCGTACAACTCAGTAACATACTCAACCGCCTTCTCACGAGCAGTCACAGAGAAGTCACTGTCAATGTCTGGAGGGCTGCCAGGAGAGACAACCTTCATACCAACAACCTTCTTGGTCTTCGCCACCAGACCTCACACTCCTGATCAATCCATACATATAGAGATACTGGTCACATTCTATCACACAGAACAGAATGTGACCAGTATCAGTAGTGAATCAAAACGCCCACTCAAAGTGGTTTTTGATGATCAGAAGTCCCAGTCATCGTCAGTAGTACTTTCAACATCTCCCATAACATATGTGGGAACACCACTGAAGAAGTCTGTGTTCTCCTCGCCAGCAGGGTTGAGTGAAGCAAGAATCTGCATTGGTGGCTGGCTCTCATCATGGTTGTAGATATTTTCAAAACCAAGGTTGTTCAGAGCCTTGTTTGCGTTGTACTTCAGATATGGCTTGACATACTCGGTCAGACTCAAACCATCATACAAACTCTCTGTATACTTGATCTCATTCTCCATCAAGTCATGAACCATGTTGACAGTGAAGTCATACAACTCCTTCTGTCGCTCAGGAGTAGAGTTGTTGTAAGCGATCTGGAACTTGTATCCAATGTAGTACCCATGGACACAGTTTCCAGTAATTGTCACAGAACCCTGATTCCTGGTAACAAGGAATGTGGAAGGAACCTGTACACAGTAGACCTCAGCAGGGCCGTTTTCTGTTCGGGTGACACTGGATCCACTATAGGATGAATGACATGGGTTTCTGGAGATTCTGACTCGATAGAGATCTGAATTGCTGTCATCCTTCTCGATTCTGTACGAGGCAGCGTATCTCAGTAGAGCACAGGCAGCCTGAATCCAGTCAACTGTACTCTTGTGTTTGGTAGACACATGAGTAACTGAGTCTCTTGTTGTAATCTCACGACCAAGAACACTTTCAAGGTAGGTAAGTGCTCCATTGAGACCAGATAATGAGAAGGAGTCCAGATCGCGAGAAAGACCCTCAACTAGTTCAGTTTCGTCAGCGCTGTAGTCAGTAAAGACAAAACCGTTACCACTGTCTACCTTGGTTCCTGAAAGCCTGAACGAGACATCTGAAAGAGCACTATTGGTCAAATTGTCAGCCTCAATGACGACAGGGTTTTTGTCTCTCTCGACATACATCCTGTGGTGTGGAGAAACTGACTGCCTGACCTTGCCATCACTGGACTCAAACAACCAGGTTCTGTCCTCATGATGATGTGACACCTTGACAGGCTTGACGAACTCAATAGTACCGTCATCCTTGTTGTACTGAGCAATAGTAGTGTTCTCGTCAACCTCAGAGATGTTCACCCACCCAAAAGGCGTCAGTAACTCATGATCATCTGTCAGAGCCTCGTCTCGAAGGATTAAGCGGATAATGTCGGCAGTATTGGTGAGTTTTGCCTTAGAAGCCCACCAGAACGGCATGAAGAATCCGCTGTAGAAGAGGAACGACTCAAGCAGTGTGGAGGCAATCTTCTTCTTTTCAGGATCGTTTCCATGGTAGTAGGAGAGGATGATTCGAGCCTTCCTCTGCAGGTGCTCGTTCTCCTTGGACCAGCGGAACGCCTCGTCAATCTCAGAGGTGGAGATGAGTGTGGAGAAGATTGACGAGTAAGACTTAGCGTGCAAGGCTTCCATGAGCGAAATGTCACTGTAGACAGCCGCCTCATGCGGAGTAATGGCGTCAGGAATGAGTGAGATTGCACCCACCTTTGCCTGAATGGTGTCAAGAAGAGTCAGTCCAGCGAAGACGCGAACTGTTGTTAGTTTCTCCTCATCCGTCAGTGTGTTCCAGGACGGGATGTCATTGGACAGAGGAATCTTCTCTGGGATCCAGAAGTTGTTGATGAGCCGGTTCCACACCTCCAGGTCCTTTGGATCCTCAATCCTGTTCCAGTTAATGGGCTCCTCCAAAAGAACCTCATCATCTACCTGAACCAGAGGCAGTCCACTGGCTGTATGAGTCTGCTGGTTACTGACTGAAGAATCTGTCATTCGTGCACGTCCTTTATCAAGATACAGTAATGAATGCTGAAATCTTAACAAGGACGTGCACGAATAGAGGTGACGAACTGATATCAATCAGCAAGAGCAGTCAACCAGTCACACACCTCTTCCAGTTCCTTGGTGTACAGTGGCTCGATCTGTCCAGCAATGTCCACTTCAAAGGCGTCATAACCGTTCAGAGCGCCAAGGAATGAGCCGCCAACAGCAGCGATGCTGTCGCTGTCACCATCCGTGTACACCATGGCCTGAATGCCCTCAAACGGACGGTCATGGTAGATGGCGACAGCAGCCAGAGCACAGGAGAGCAGGCTGTCAGCAGTGTTGCCCTCACCGAATACCAGCGAGAGGTCCATCACAGAGTCTCTTCCGTCCAGAATGTACTCAAGGATGTTCCTAGAATTGTGAAGCAGGTCACTCAACTCTGTGTAGTGGCGTGACAGAATCTCACTGAACATCGAGTTCTTCTCAGCGATGATCTTGATCTCATCCAGAGCCTCAAGAGCACACTTGTAAGGATTCTCCCGGAAGTCAACATCGAAGTACTGTTTAAAGAGAGTCTTGTGAACCAGTAGCGCCGCCACACCAGCGGACAGCCATGCCACAGGGTGATCATGTGTCGTCTGCGACTGGAGCATAGCCAGGTTGACAACAGACTCGTTCGAGATGCTCAGAGCGCCGATCCAGGGTGCACGCATAATGGTTCCACAACCCTTGGAGTTGTTTCCTTCTGCTCCCTCACGACCAGTAAACTCCTCACTGAACGTGACAAGATGGTTTAACTTGTCCATAGACTCGCTGACGGCGATACCTGGTGCCCGGTTGTTGTTAGGGTCAAGATGGTACTCGATGTGCCTGTGAGCAAAAATCCTCAGGACATCCTTCTGACGACGCACAGCAGCACCTTCAATGGCCTTCAGGACATCGCCATCAGTACGGCTCTTGAACGTCTCAGCAATGTCGCTAATCGCCTTCATGTTGTACAGACTCATCTGAGTGTCATCAGTGACTACTAGAGGAGATGGGATTCCAGGACGCTCAAACAGGATGTCAGCAATCCGAGAGAACTCAGTGACATAACCCCATGCGTCACCAAGAGCAGACCCGTAGATCATTCCCTTGATACGCTCGTCCTTTGTAAGAGTATTCATTGTCATAGTGCCTCCTTGTCGTAGTGCTTACAGAACTTCCTGCAACTATTCTATATGAACATCCACAAGAACTTCAACATGACGCTGGTCACACAATGAATCCTGTCTACTCTTGATTCGATGCAAGAGGTGGATGAGTAAATAAGAAGACCTGACAGGAACTCTCACTCTCTTTGAAGTAGTTAGTAACCTGTCAGGTCTTTTCGTGGTTTGAAGGGATGCCTGCTATGCTGCCTTCGCCATGTCCTCACTCTTGACCAGATTGCGTCTCTTGGGGTTGAGATCGTGAACAGAAGCAGCACGACTTGATGACGTGGTTGCCCTAACAGGCTTGTTCTCATGGATACTGGCTGTCGTCATGATGATTGCAGCAACAGTTCTGGCCGTCCTGATAGCCTTCCTGCCAAATGGAGACCTCCTGAAAGACCTGACGTGCTGCCTGGCTGATCTACCTGGAAGAACCATCGTGTGGTCACGGTCAAACTTGAAGGTATGGCTACTGATAGAGCCGTCCTTGTCCCTGTACCTGAATGTCACAGCTCTGTCTCCACCACCAAGATCCTTGATAGCAGAGACTCGACCATACAGACGAACGTTGTCACCAATCCTGACTTCTGACGGCCTGAGGTAGCGGATCCTGATTGGAGCGTTGTACGCCTTGATAGCAGCCTTCTTTGCCGCAGGAACAGCAGTCTCAAGGACCTTCTTCTCAGCCTTGGTCAGAGCAGGAGCAATCCTGTCCATAGCCTTGTCAACCTGTCTCATCATTCTCTCATGGCCCGATCTACCAGCACCACGAGCACGATTCATGATGGACACCCTCTCCTTGTAGTCTCCATCCATGACACTATGATCCCCACTACCCAGACGCCTCTTTCTGATTGAGGGAAGAAGGTTCTTGACACCACTAGCAGACTTCAGTGCACCCAGAATCCTCATTCTAGCAGTCATTCTTGGAGCGTCAGTCACACCGCCTCCGACCTGATGCGGCCTGTTCTCCCTCGCCCTGGTGTTGTTGAGAACCTGCTGCTTTGCTTTTAGTGAACGAGTACGTCTCTTACGCATCTTCTTCAAGATGACATCATGAGCATGGTAGGCGGCCTGACGCAGTTTCTCAGCAGCAGAACGTGATGCCACAGCAAACTCACCGAACTGGTCAACAACCTTCTTCTCCCAGTACCTCTGAGCAGCCTCCTGAGATCCGAAGTGTGGCTCACCAGCCTCCGTATAACGACATGCACGAATACTGGCCCTGCACCGACGGGGACCAGCCGGACTCACGTGGTATTTGACAGTCATTTAGACATCCCCTTAAAATGTTTGATGCAACTTATTAATCTAAAAACGTATCTATAACAAAAATCCTCCAAGTCGCTGCATTTGCTCGAAACTCAGAGGATTTTACACGTATTAGAGTAATTGAGTAGATAGGTTATCATGCTCCCAGTGCCTTGATGAGTTCTGCACGAGACACAAGGAACTTGTTCAGGAAGGCAATAACATTTTCATCCTCAATCTCATAGACAACCGGCTCCTCGTCCTCCTCCAAAGTGTCTTCAATCATGACCTTCAAGTCTGAGATAATATGAAAACTACGGTTGAGAACATCTATCACCAACCCATAAAACGAGGCGCCCTTCTGCTTGTGAGAGAAGAGCAGAGTGATGTCATCAAGGTAGTAGGCGACCAGATCGGATCCTTCAATCTCTTGGCTCTCTGTCGCCTCACGAACAGCCTCAGCCAGCAGTGTCACGTTCTTCTTTTCAACCTTCACTATCTTCAGCCCTTCTATGAAAAACTAAGGAACACTGGTGGAAATATCACTGGTTGCACACATATTATCTCATTTGCCTGACACCTGGATTCTGTAAGATGTCAACATGGATATTTTTGTTCGCTCATAACGTAACGCGCCGTCCTGATTAGACGCCAGAACGTCATTTAAAGCAAATAGATCAGCAGGAGAGACAATGACCATCAAGTCAACAAAGCAGAGTCTGTTGGGTCAGGTATGGACCCCGGACTGGATGGTCTCACATATGTTGGATCTGTCTAACTACACAGGTGAAGCGGTTCTCTCAGTAAGAATTCTTGAGCCAAGTTTTGGTAACGGAGCATTCCTTAAAGAGATTGTCAGCAGAATCCTGAAAGAGTCTTCTGCCAAGGGCATGACTGCAGAGGATACAGCATCAACCATTGACAACAACGTGCATGGGATAGAGATTGACAAGGAGATTTACAAAAGCACCGTTGATGAACTGGCGGAAATGTGTAGCAGGTATGGTGTGCACACTTCATTTCCGAACCTGTTGAACATGGACGCCATGGATATTGATCCGTCCTTCAAGTATGACATCGTTGTCGCCAATCCTCCATATGTTAGAGTACACTTGATGGATGAGAGTTCACGAAAGAAGGCAGAGCGCTGGTCTTTAGGCGCCAGGATTCAGGACCTGTACACAGTCTTCATTGACATCTGCAGCAGCGTTCTGGAAGACAATGGAACCGCTTGTATCATCACACCTCAGTCATGGCTCAAAGACAAGGGTAAGGCCGCTGTAAGACGCGCTCTGTGTGAACGAGGGCAACTGGACCTGATCGAGAACTACGGATTTCACCCAGTTTTCAGCAAGGTCAGCACGAAGGTGTGTGTTACCAGGTTGTCAAAAGGTGAAGGCAGGAAAACCTCTTCTGGCAACGTGTGTCTACAGAACAAGTCAGTGAACAACAACCAGATCATAGACAATAGTGAGAAGACTGTTACTTATGACGAGTTCCTGAAGAAAGACGGCACCAGAAACAAGCAGAAGATCTCTGGCTCTGTTTTTTCATCTTCATCAAACCTCATCAGGGTCGGAGACCTGTTTGAGGTGAGAACAGGCGTACAGACCTCTTGCAACAAGGTATTTGTGCTGAGTCCTGATCACCCTCTTGTGTCCTTTGAAAGCCGGTTCATAAAGCCTGCTGTCAAGGGAACCAGACACAAGCCTGGAGACAAGTTTGGTCGCATCATCTACCCATATGTCAACACTGTCTCAGAAGATGGACAGCATCAAGTGGTTCCAGCGACAGAGGAAGAGATTGACACTGAGATAATGGACTACCTGAAAGAGAATCAGCACATCCTCAAGAAGAGGTCCTTGTCGCCAGGGTGCCAGTGGTTCCATTACGCCAGAACACAGGCACTGGTTGACACACTGAGACCTAAGGTGCTGACACCTGGAATCATTGATACCAAGGAAGGGTGCAATCTGCCTCAGACAGACATCCTTCCATCAGGAACTGTCGTGTACTCAGGTCACTACCTGATGCACCCAGCAGACGACATGGATGCTCTCAGCAGGGTTGCGCAGGTGTTTGAGAGCAGAGACTTTGTTGAATACGCAAGAGAGAACTGTATCAGGCTCTCAGACGAGTGGGTCAACATCAGTCCTGGATTCATTAAGAACTACATCATTCCAGAAGAGTTCTTGAAGATTCTGAATATGAGTTGACTTTGTTATACTCTTTATCTTACTGGATGTGTGAATTACTGGTCAGCCAATCCTGACAGCGTATGCGTGAAGCATCTTGGATCCAACACAGGTCTGAAACGCGAACTGCCCTCCGACCTGCTGAATGTCAGTCGTGTACTCCATCCACTGTGTGTGAGTAATCCTGTACAACCCAGCGCCATTGCCTGTGACCTTGATAACATCACCAGGAGCAAAATTGGCGATGACTCCAGCCTCACCATAGTTGTGACCAGCAATCATCTGGAAGTTAGGAGCGTAGTAGATGTACGAAAGCGAGTACGAGTTGACAGCAGTCTGAGCACAGTCCCAGCCACCATCACAGTAACCCGAGACATTCAGTAGGTAGTTGTATCCAGGTGACTGAGATTGTGAGGAACCAGTGTCTTCATTCCTTTGTGAAGACTGGTTGTTCTGTGAGTCAGTAGCACCAGAAGATGACTGGTCGCTGCTGTCTCCAGGGTAGTTATTGGAACTGTCCTCAGTCTGTGAGCCAGAAGTGGATCCAGAGTCGTTCTTGCTCTGGTTGGTGTTGTCAGTGCTGGGTTGGGATCCGAGTTCAGTTGTGTTGTTACTCTCTGCTGGAAGAGCACCCTGACTGTTCTCAGTAATGTCAACAGATGTAGACTCCTGAGAAGCAGGCCACACAGAAACTGAACCAATGGTCACATGAGAGTTACCAACAGACTCAGCCTGCAAAGAGTACACAGTGTTATGATTGTCTCGCTGGTGAGAGTTGTAGGTACTTGTGATAGCAAAAGCGGTTGACACAACAAGACCAGAGACAAGAAGAGATGCCACGGTAGAGGTAGTAATCATCTTCGAGGTGGCGCCAGCAATCAGGTTCTTGAACATCATGAGAACAGATTATCAGATTGAGAGCCAATAAAGAAGTTCTGTTTATGAGAAGATGCACACATTCAACCAGGTAGAATAACAATCCCTTTGTTACTCTTGCCTGCTGACCTCAATACCAACCAGGTTCCCATCCTCGTCAACATCAGCAACACAATTAGTGAACTCAATGGTTCTGCTGACAACCCTCTGTTGTTCTGTATCGTCATCAGACGGAACAGAGACATAACTGCCGTTAGATGACTCAGTGACCTTGAACGTGTTGGTAGTGATGACCTGATAACCTGACTGCATCGGCTCAACCAGAACATAGTTGTGATTTGAGTCAACTACCTCGACATCATTACTGCTGACAGAAGTGGTTGAATGGGGTGACAGAATCTTTGTTCTGCCATCAGCAGTGTACCTGACTTCCACCTGCAGTCACCATAATCCACTACACTTCCTTGACTTGTAGTAACACTACTAGTGTGTTATAATACACACATATCTATTGTAAGTCAACCCGTTCGAGAGGAGGTGAACCTGTGAAGTACTATGACACAGTGACCAGACACAGGTTCACCACAGAGAATGGTGTTGACGCAGAACAAGTAAGTACTGATCTGGCTCAGATGGTATTTTGGATGGCTCAGGCTGAACGAGAGGTGCTTGCCAGTCAGGAGTTTTACGATCTGGCAGTGAAGGCCCTGAAAGGTGACAGACCATATGGTGCCCTGACTTCTTGGGGTAGGAAGAAGTTGTCTCGATACCCATTCTCGTTCCAGAAGTATAACATGAATGAGATGCTGGTCAATAATGTAGTGAGCACACTGGGACTGTACGCCATGAGTGTTGGTCTGTTCCAGATGATGAGCACTCACCCCAAAGAGACCAGGCCAGAGAGGATCCTCTTCCACTACAGAAGCACCTATCCTGACGCCCCGCAGCCAACCAGCGGTATGGTTCGTGCTCACCTGATAAGGTTTCATAAGAAAGGTGAGCGTAAGGCTTCTATTCCTGGTGTGAGCGCCAAACTGAACCTGGCGGTCTGCGACACGAAGTTTTCTCCTAAATCGTTTCGGGAAGAAAATGACCCTTTGAGTGTTGTTATTCAATTAAGGACTTATCACTATGGTCTGGTGAGTGTTCACCTAAAACTACCAGACAATATAGAACGATTCGGCACAGGTAAAGTATGCCGTCCTACTATCCGCCTGAACAACAAAGGTCAGGTTGTCTTTGACATCGCTATTGAACATGAGATAGATAAGAGACAGACCAAGAAATTTGTTGGTGTTGATCTGGGTAAGATAGAACCGTTTGTCGCTACAGTTATTGATCCTGAGGATAAGTACAGATCTACTCCTTATCATGTTCGGTATAAAGGACGACTTGGATCCTTAGTCAAGAAGGAAAAGAAACGCCGTGATCTAGCCACTCATCTGCACGAGAAGGCAGATCTATGTGAGGGCTATAACAGAACAGATCATGCTGATACGCTAAGAACTGAGGCGAAACGAGTCAGCGCCAAGGCGACCAGAATCAAGCACGAGATAAGCCAGTGCATCGCCAACCAGATCGTCTCTGTGGCGGATAAGAGTGACGCTCACATTTCTCTGGAGAATCTGTCATGGCTTGACTCTCAAGGTGGACGCTGGCCTCATGCAGAGATACAGAGCAGGATTGAGAGCGCCGCTAAGCGCTATGGGTTGAAGGTAACCAAGGTAAGCGCGAAGGACACCTCTAGGATTTGTTCTCACTGCGGTGGTAAGACCAGCAACAACACGGTTACCCGAGTTGGTACCTGTAACATTTGTGGCTTCTCGTTGGATCGTGATGTGTCTGCATCTAGAGAGATAGCCTTACGGGCTGTCTCGAACACAAGAAACCGAGAGAGAATGCGTTCTCTGCTGAGACAGAGGGCGCAAATGCAAAGTTCGGCTGATACACGTCAGCCGAAGCCAGTCACTGCCCTGAGTGGAATCCAGGGACACACTGGTACCTCCAGCAAGAGCCTGGAGGCGACGCTGATGATGGTGAGAGAAAATCTAGATTCTAGAGGATCTCCAACCTAGTCAGCGAGTGGATACTCACCAGGCGTGTTGCTTGTGATAAGAGTAGAACCATCGCTGTAACTGGCAAAAGTCCTGCCATTCTGTGTCATCACGCTCTTGACGTCATGATGAGGTAAATCTTGACCACCAAGTATGTTGCTAATGCTCATAAAAAACAACCCTTCTTTACCTGCTGAATGAATACTCTATCCTATCACCTAAGATCAGCAAGAAAGGGATGATTGTTACCAGTCATTCTTACGTGATTTGTTCTTGTTGATTCTTCTGCGCTGAAACCATGCTAGTACCCTTAATAAAATAACCACACAGAAGATAGTAGCATATGAATGCCTAGATGGTCAAGCAAGATACTCTATCTATCTGTTTATAGGTAATTTCAACGAGTTTGGCTAATCTTCTTGTGGCACTTACGCCTTGACATGTTGTAGTCGTCAAGCACATCACCATCAGTCGACTCCAACGTGCTCTGATACGAGTGATGATCCTCACTACTACTAGAGGATGTAATCTGAAGGTCTGAGTTGGTTGTAGCAGATCCTTTAAGTCGGCTCAACCTGAGGAACCAGGCAAGGGCTGCAAAAATCAGCACACCAGCACCAACAATAAGAATCTTCTCGGCAGTGTCGCTGATGGCAACACCCAGAAAACCAGTCATCTGACTTCCCTTTTAGTCCAGAGGAAAGCGGCTCCTACATAACAATATGTATGAGCCGCCACATGATCAACAACCCCAGAATATCAAATCATGCTGGGCATCGTCAACACGACTGTTGTCACAGGTCCTCTAACCACTTCGCTGAGTTCGGGATTGCATTCTTCGCAGCACTATTGGCCTTCTTCGCGCGCTCAAGACGTTGACGCTTCTCAATCTCAATGATCTCCTTTTCCTCACGAGCCTTTGCAACCTGTTCGGCTCTGGCTAAAGGCTCGTCAATCGCTGAAAACAGGTCAGGAGGATTAACAGAGTTCACGATGTCAGAACCAAACAACCTCTCATAGTCACTGTTCTTTTTATCCCACATAGGAGAGTCAATGCCCGTCTCCTCAGGGAAGACTCCAACCTTCCTCAAACCACTACTGATAGCCCCATACAGACCCAAGATTCATCACCTTTCAACACTGGTTGACAACATTTATCTTGTGATACCAGTCATACTACTATGAGACACCATACATGTCAAGAGTGATGATACATGATTTCAAAATACTGATGAACTGGTTCTCATGTCATCACCAGAATCAAAGTCGTTGTCTAGTTCATCAGAATAATCTACTGGAGATGAGAACCATACAGATTGATTGACAGAGTGGTTCAATGACTGATGATCTCCTCTTTTTAATACTCTGCTGTCTATAGAAGATGCTCTTTCAGCAAGAAAGTCGGTGTAGAAAACCTGTTTGAAGTCACTTGCTCTATTGATGTCAAAAGACCGGATGACACTTCTGGGTCCAGATGAATTGTTATCTGACTCTGTGATTGTGTTCTTGTTACTGGCGCCTTCCCAGTCAATAGGATCAAGGTCCTCAATCCTGGTAAAGGGTTTAGGTTGCTCACTCAAAGTGTCTGTTGAGTGTTGCACCTTAGAAGGAGTCGTGACTGATACGTATGGAGTAACAGGTGTGCTGTCACCAATGATGGTTCTACTCATTCGAGGTGGAACCATCCCGTACTCGTTGACGTAGTCCCCGTCCTTCATTCCTGCAAGTTTAGTAGACCTGGAGGAATTCTGAGAATTGTTTGTGGATTCTTTGTCGTCATTAAGAATTGCCCTCAAAAAAGATCTGGATGCTTTGAGCATGAAGTACATGACAATCATGAACCACAATAGACCAAACACTGGAAACCCCTTGAAGCGCAGATAGAGCAAAACACTCTCGACAACAAAATACATATCAGAATGCATATGTTATCAAGAGCGTTGTGATCTGGTGATTGTATGTTATTGTGAAGCAAAAACTAAGGGTTGATTCTTTGCTTTTATCTTGACAGATTGTTGAACTTCACTCTGGTAAGAACCGTCTGATCCGAGTCATCATACTTGTTCTTGCCATGACTCTTCACTGTCCCTCCAGTCAGTTCAACCTCCTCACCAGCCTTGAGGTCAATGTACTTACTGGCCCTCCAGAACACCTGATGACCCTCATCATCCTTAAGTGTGATGTACGACTGAGTTTTGTTGTACTGCCAATTGTCAACCTGCTTATTTCTAACAACAGTCAGTTTCTTACCTGACACCTTCGTACCCACATCAGCCATGAAGCCACTTGCCCAGCCCTTAGGCTTCAGGGCCTTCTGGCGATTCCTAAAGTCAACCCCAACTGCTGATACGGCTATACCAAGACTCCTTGATGTCACGTAGTCATTGTTGGCGATGGTTCGCAGGTTTGCGCAGTAGTCGTTGTTTCCGTCAATCTCACGAGCCGCTTTCAGAACCCTGTCAACACTGCCATCAGCCTCATACTGCTCTGCTAGTCTAGCGATCCTGGCACGCTCAGACGCTCCTGCCGACCCACGTGGAGATGACATGAACAACTCAACATCATCGGCAGTGGAATTGGTTCCATAGTCCATGGCCTTTGACTTGGAAGTGAACCTCTCTCCATTGTTGGACAGAGCAAGAGACAATCCGATAACCTCTCTGATAGACGGAGTGAAACCACCACTGTACCCAGTATTATCACGATCCATCTTCTTCAAAGGGTTGCTACCAACAGTCCACAGCCCCTCAGGCTTGACACCAAGATACGCCTCCACACAGGTTGAACCGATCTGGTGCCGTTCACCATCAGGACCCTCAACCAGATAGGTCTTGGAACGATGACGTTTCTGACCACAGTGCTCACACGCCTGGCTCTCTGGCCTCCATCCGTTCAACTCGACGTTGTGACCAGTCCTGACAATCAGGCTGTCATCTTCCTTGTCCACGACAGCCAAGAACTTGTATCCAGCGTAGGAGATGCTTGGATGGTTCAGGTGCATCACCACATAGTCACGCTTCTCCTTGAATCCTCTGTCATTGACAAACTCGACAGAGATCGGCTCCTCCGTCACCTCAAAACGCTCAGAGATACCAGCACGTTCCAGTTTCTTGTTCGCCCTGTCAATCAGTTTTCTTGCATCCTCAACAGCACCGGCAGGAACAGTGTATGAACTTGGACCATCATGTTCGGCAAAAGTCTGGTGGTTCAGATCAGACTCAGAAGTAACTGGTAGTTCTGGTTTAGGTAGGTCTTCTGTTTTGGTGTCACAATCTGACTTGTGATTGTCAGGATAGCCGCTGTCTTCAAGTGCTTCTTGGCAGTTCTTGACCGCATCAGCAAACCAGCCCTTGGTCTCGCCAATATACGCCTCATATGCTGCGCGAGCCTCATCAGCAGTAGCAAAGTGTGGAGGCTCACCATCAAAACTGTCAGCAAAATCACACTTAATCTCCGCTTTGCATACACCTGTCTTACCGGTTTCAGGATTGAAGTGATACCCTCGTATAGCAGCCATGACAGAACCTCACAAGATAAAAGCCAACAAACAAAAACTCAATTCTGTTGAGGTATCTAACAATACATAACAAAATGGCAGGAGTTCAATTTACTCCCACCATCTGTCAATCAGGCAAAACTCAAAAGATCTGGTGCCACATGCTCAATCAGATACACCTCACCAGACTTGTACAGAATATACCCAGAGTTGAGAAGGTTGCTCATATTAACCTTCAAGATGACACTCTTGCCAGAACGCCTGTCAGCAACACTTCTGGCCGTCTCCTTGGATGGAGTCAAGTGAACAAAGTTCCTGTCCATGTGCCTCAATCCATCTCTCATGACCGACTTGATGAATTGTTCCTTCTTTCCATGATAAAGGACCTCTGGAAGATTGTCAACAGATAGGACAACTACCTCAAGATCAGGGTTAACGCCATCAATCGTGTGGCCGTGCTTGCACCAGATCCTACCTGTTTCAGGGTTGTAGGCGAAACGACCTTTGTTGTCATGCCTGACCACATAAAGGATGTCATCAGTACTGGCTTCAAGTGCTTTAGAGAGGTCATCCAAAAACACGCTTGCGTCTGGCGCCATATCCAGTCCAAACTCCTCAGGACGATGCCGAAGCGCATACGACATCTTCTTAGAAAAAGTAATCCTATCAGTGTTGTTCATGGTTTTCTTTCTCTCGATTCGACTAGAAATATGGGTTGGTTTGTATTTTTGTTGAATTGTGTGGCTTCTATCGTCGCAACCACTTGACCTCAAAATCATCCATGTCAAGTAATAATGTAGGATGGCTTTTCTTCAATGACTTCTGCACCGTGCTGAACGTGCCGCCCTTTTGAACAGAAGGTCTCCACACAGCCACAAGCAAGTCAGAGTCTTGTATCAGAGCATCATTTCTGGCGTGGTACAACCTGTTAGAGAACTGTTGACCAAACGCCTTCTCACTGCTGGCGCTTGATCTCAGTTCTCTGTACCTCTTCTGGTCAGCCTGACTCCATCTCTCCTCCTGACCCTCAAACGGAATGTAGACATCATACTCAATACCATACTTGAGAGCAATTTCAGCCCATATTGTGTCAGCGCCCAGAGCCAGACCAGTCAGAAACTTTTCAGCACCATAGTATTCAATCAGTCCGTCAACAATGAACTCAAGACCATCCTGCATGTACTGGCGCTGCTCTGTGCTCAAAGACCCTGGCCTATGACCAGTAATCGCCACAACGGGATAACAACGACTTTCAGGTTTGTTCATTATCTTGGTTCCTGGATTTAATAGCATATTCAACAAAGTGTTGAATCAATAATGGAGAAATTAGATGTCTGTTCTACTCTGGGCTCATAATCTTTCTGAATGACGACAAAGTTGCATCAGCATTCTTGTTTCTTCTGTTTGCAGGAATCATTGACATCGCCAGAACAGGACTTAGCAAGAGAATGGATTCAATGTTATTCCTGTAAGAACTTATTGTAGGAAGATTACCATTGTGCTCCATCACAACATGCTCAATAAAAGAAACAACAGAGCACAACCTGTCATCCATGCTCATGTTGTTGTCATCACTCTTAAAGGAAATACACTCATCTATGAGTTTAAGGTACTCGCTAGAGTTGTTTCCTGTAGTGAAAATATGTGTACGCAAGACCACATAGATAAAACAGCACACAGATCTGAATGAAACTCTGCCACTACGAGCAAGAGGGTTAAGCATGTCAAGAATGTGGTAAAAGGTCAGAAAATCATATGACATCCCAGCGTTCTTGTTCTTCTTCATGACAGAACCGAACACTGCTGTCAAAACCCCTTTCATATGATCCATCACCTCAAGAGGGTCAGATGGCTCAGGGCATGGTGTACCACAGGTGTATGCAGAAGATAGTACCCTCATCATAGCAACTGAGAGATCGTTGTAACTGACCTCGCTAACCTTTTGAGGAATACCAGTGAAGTCAGATTCTTTGCTCAGTACTTTGAGCAGGATCGCTTCTGGATCCTTGTTCTTGTAGTTCTGTGGGTTGTTTTTACGATCACTGAGAACAAAGTCAATTGATTGGTTCAAATCACCAGATGTGGAGTCGAGGACGTATCTGCTGAATGCCTCATTGTTCTTTTTGATAGTGAATGAGATGACCATGTCTTTCTCGTGGTCAACAGGATCTGAGAAGCAAAGGTCTATCAGTTTTGACCCGTTTTCATGCTCCTTGCTGACCTGAAGAGATGACGCCAGAGAGTTCAGGACCTTCTTCTTATTTTGGCAGAACTTCTTGAAAGACGACTTCTTTGTCGCAGATCCAAGAAACTCGTAGATTCTAATGAAGTCATAGAATTGAAGCAAGGTTGACTCAACGTCATCAGAATAGATCAACTCAAGATCCATTTTCAGGAATCTTTCAACAGAACGACTTTCAACGAAGAAAGTCTTAACTGGTCCCTCAGGAAAAGCATCAGTGACACGCTTAAAGTACTCATCAAGAACGTTCTCGTACTTGTCGCCCCATTGATTAAGAGGAGTTGATCTCAGGATGTCAGACATCTTGACACCAGCAATCTCAGGCATCACAACATAGTGAGAACTAAAGGAGTTCAGATACCTCTCAACAAGATAGTACTGGCTCAGCGATTCCTCGTTGTAGAAGAAGCAGATAAAACTGTTTCCTGTTTTGTAAGAAGATTCTAATCTTATGTCAGCACGATGCATCTTCCTATAAGCGTTCTGGTTCTTGTCTCCCATGAAATCATAGTAAGAATTCGTTCTGAAGACAGTAGTGCCTACTGAAGACGTGTCAGTACAATCACTTACAACGCTCACAAAACAGCCTTTCTTAGTCTCATTTTTAAAACAAGTCACCCAAGTACCTGAGTCATCTTCAAAGGATTGTACTTCGACCTGAAGATGACATGCTCTCTGGTAATCACTCGCTCGTTGCTGCTGGGAATCTTTGACATAATCGGAACCATCATATTGATGTTCAGTGAGAATACATCCCCACCATCTCTGACTGCTGTCTTCCAGTTCCCAAATGTTGGCAGAACAGAGTCATAATCCATCAGAACCTTCACCAGCGCCTGCACAAACTGGACAGCACAATCAGACTCCAGACCAAAACTAATGACCTCAACCGCCTTCTGAGGAGTACATGTACGAAACACATAGGTTGGATGAGCAGTCATGTAAAGTACTGACATCACCTCAACAGGAGTCAACTTGTCAGCAATCCTGTCCAGGTGCTCCATCATGCTCCCAAACGCCTCCAAAGGAACTGTCTCTGAGACCATCAGACCGCTTCCCAAGGCATCACACAACACCTCAGCAGTAGAGATGTGTCCAGGGTCCCCAAACTCCTCAGAAGCCTTTAGAACAGCACTGGTGATAAGATTCTGATACTTCTTCAAGCCGGTCCTCTCACCTCTGACTTCATTGATACGATCAAGAATGTCCTGATGATGCTCTTCCTGCATATACCTCAAGTCCTTGCTGTCTGTGTGATTGCTATTGCGAGTAAAAGACTTATAGAGAATCATGTCACTGGACAGACGCTTGCACATAAGATAAAGATCCCAGGCATTGGCAGACAGAATCGCCTCTTTTGCCTGGTGAGACATACCTGAGTGCCATGACACAGAACCCCCCATTGACAAACAAGTATAGCAGGTTCTCCAACTGCTCGCAAACAGACGGACGAAGACCACCCATCTGTTTCCTAATTCTCTCGGAGTTCTGACGAATGAAGTCACCAAGACACTGACTGTTCTCGCCCTGCTTCCTTACCTTCTCCAGGTTGTCATCAACCTCACTAAGCAGCATACTACAAGCAACAAACACGAACAACACACTCTCATCCCAGAACGTGCCTGCATCACCAGTGTTGCTCGTATCTCTTCTATGAAGCACATCTGTATGACCTGCAAACATCATTCTCTCAGCAAGCACACCAAAGTGCTGCCAACCACGAGGAGACAGAGCAATCGACAACTCTGACGGCATTGAAAGATCATTCCACAGGTCATCTGACACACGTTTACGAATTGCAGCACCAGGAATGAATGAGGTGTCAGGAACGATTACAGGATGTCTACGCAGATCCTCAGAAGTGATGTCACCTGATTTAAGGTGCTTCTTCATCCTTCTGACGAACTGAGGCAAAGAAGGAGATAAGGTGAAGGAACCTTGCAAGCCGTTATCCTGAATCCACTTGAACGCATTATCTATCTTGGTGTCTCCTGTTGATGTCAGAGGATCACTGGCGTCAGATAAAGGCAGTCTGACAACAGGATAAACAGGCATAGAGTCAAGCGTACTAATAACATCATCAAAATTATTCTGCTCTGTTGTCATTAGTCAACAATCTCCCCTGAAATAATCTTCCTGAATTTTTTCGTTTGACTAGTGATCCTCGCCTTATTAGATTCTGTATCAGAAATCATTGAGATAACCAGTTTAGGATCAATGGAAACAATGACATCCAGATTGTCTAGCCACTGAGAGTATGTTGGAGCAGCAGTATTTGACTCAATTGCAAGGTGCTCTACAAGGTCTACAAAACGGATAAGGTACTCGTCCTCCAACTCTCTGTTTTGCTCAGCCATGTAGATTATCTTCTCAGCAACAGCAAGAAAGTCATCCTTACTGGCTGACTTGCTGAAGGTGGTTAAACTTGATAGAACAAATACAAATGACGCTACACCTCTGAAAGAGATGCGTCGAGTTTCAGCAATAGAGCAAATCCTCTCCATTAAGGCGTAATACGTCGTGTAAAAATAGGAGGTACTCTGCTCGTCAAACTTATCTTGTATTATATAGGCACTTGTCCTGTCAAAGAAAGTACGTCGAGGTGTTGAGTCAAGAAACTTCATCAAGTACATAGGGTTTACAGAATAAATTTCTCTGTTCTGCAGGTATGAAATACCAAGAGTCTTCATTGTCACATCGCAGATGTCATTGTAGGAAACCTGCTTCGGTTTGCTCATACCATCATAGTCGTAACCACTCAAGTTTCTAGGAGAGACAAGTACAGACGTCAACTCGTCCTTCAATACCTTAATACTAAATGAAGAATTCTGGTCTACATAATCAATAGCATGGTTCACCTGATCCCCTAGAATCTTTCTTGACGACATATTAAAGAATACACTCGCTGACTAGGTTGGAGATCTTCTAGAGTCTAGAGTTTCTCTCACCATCATCAGCGTCGCCTCCAGGCTGTTGCTGAAGGTACCGGTGTGTCCCTGGATTCCACTCAGGGCAGTGACCGGTTTCGACTGCCGCGTAGCAGCCGAACTTCGCATTTCTCGTCTCTGACGAAGCAGAGAGCGTATTTTCTCTCGTGATCGAGATGAAGGAGATGTCGCCCGCAGAGTAATCTCTCTAGAGGCTGAGACATCACGATCCAACTTAAAACTGCAGACGCTACAGATACCAACTCGGGTAACTGTGTTGTTGCTTGTCTTACCTCCGCAGTGAGAGCAGGTTCTAGAGGTGTTCTTAGCGCTCACCTTGGTTACTTTAAGACCATAGCGCTTGGCAGTATTCTCGATCCTGCTCTGTATCTCGGCGTGAGTCCAGCGCCCGCCTTTTGTGTCCAGCCAGGAAAGGTTCTCAAGAGAGACATGAGCGTTATTCTGATCGGCCACAGAGACGATTTGGCTGGCGATACACTGGCTGATCTCGTGCTTGATCCTCGTGGCTTTGGCGCTGACTCGCTTCGCCTCAATACGTAACACATCAGCATGATCTGTTCTGTTGTATCTGTCACAGAGATCTGCTCGCTTATGCAGATGAGATGCTAGTTCATGGCGTTTCTGTTCCTTCTTGACCAGCGATCCGAGCCGTTTCCTATAGTTGGCGTGATACGGAGCAGACCTGTGCTTACTCTCAGGATCAATAACTGTAGCAACAAACGGTTCTACCTTACCCAGGTCTACACCAACAACCTTGCTGGTGTCTCTCTGTTGTGACTCATGCTCAATAGCAATGTCAAAGACAACCTGACCTTTATTGTTCAGACGGATAGTGGGTCTACAGACTTTACCATCACCAAATCGTTCCATGTTCTCTGGTAACCTGAGATAGAGTCTGGTAAGACCGTGACTAGGAGTCCTTACCTGAACAACAATATTTAATGGATCACTGTCATCTCGATATGCCTTAGGCGCGAAATAAGTGTCACAGACCGCCAGATTCAGTTTGGCTGATACACCTGGTAAAGACGCTTTTACCTCACCTTTCTTGTGGTACCTTATCAGATGAGCACGAACCATACCGCTGGTCGGCTGCGGAGCGTCAGGATAGGTTTTCCTATAGTGAGTAAGGATACGATCTGGTCTAGTCTCCTTGGTGTGTGTACTCATCACCTGGAACAGCCCAACGCTCATGGCGTACAGTTCCAGCGTGCTCACCACGTTAGTGGTCAGCATTTCATTCATATTGTATTTCTGAAAAGAGAAATCGTGTCGAGACAACCTCTTCCTGCCCCAAGAGTTCAGGGCGCCAGATGGTCTGTCACCTTTCAGTACACCCAGCGCAAGATCGTGAAACTCTGTACTGGTAAGCACTTCTCGTTCCGTCTCGGCCATCCAGGCGACCATCTGAGCCAGATCAGCGCTCACCTGCTCTGCATCAGCACCATTATCTGTGGTGAACCTGTGTCTGGTCACTGTGTCATAGAACCTCACAGACTCACCTCCTTAAAATGGGTTGACTAGCAGTATCTATATAGTGAATTATAACACAGAACTAGTGATGTTACAAGCCAAGGAAGTGTAGTGGATTAGTGATACACAGGTGACCGTCGTAATACGTGATGACATTAATAGACTGCTTTCTAAAAATTGTTATCTTAATTCCCGATCAACATTTTACCAAAATACCTTTTAGTAACCCATCATCTCTCTGAACCGCTTCAAGTATTTTGGAACATTTGTTCGCCTGCTCTTAGGAAACGGAATCATTGACAAAGAGATTTCTGGATTGATTGTAGTAATAATGTCTATGTTATCTTGCCATTTTTTGGCTGACGGAGGTTTCACCTGCTCGTCAATCATAAGAACGATTTTTTCAATCAAACCAAGAACATTAGATAAAGCATCCTGTTCCTTGTGATTGTTTTGCCTCGAGAAAAGAATGCACTTCTCAATCAATTTCATAATGTCATTAGGGTATTCCCATGTTGAGGGTGAAGCAAAAACGCTAGGTCTTTCTATAAGAAAAATTAGACAGAGAACAGCATTGTAAGAGATCTGACGCTGCTCAACTAAAGGAAGAATAAGATTAAGCACAGCATAAAAGGTTGTTATATCATATTCATATGGAATACTACAAAAATCGTACTTTCCAAGAAAATCTGCTGACATCATCTGCAGTATTACTTTATTGGCATAATCCACTGAAGCA